>OFFW01002396.1_pt1 | contig 10228 bp, 9 predicted proteins | sample 1521501 | NCBI WGS metagenome assembly OFFW01 (sample SAMEA3504107, study PRJEB24116) | mouse gut metagenome | biome: mouse gut; feature: mouse-associated habitat; material: faeces | place: Denmark | collected 2011
TATCCTCACCGGCGTGCCCGCCAACATTCTGGACGTGACCGGACGGGATATCCGGCTGTTCAGCGGCCACCCGCCCTTTTGCAGGGCCGTCAACGCCTGCCCGGAGGGACACCAACGCTGCGTGGCCTGCGACGCCTGGAAGGTGGGCTCCTACCGGGGGGACGGCGGGTTCCAATACTACCGCTGCCACCTGGGCATCTGCGAGGCCCTCATGCCCCTCTACAGCAAGGACCAGCCCCTGGCGTGGCTGGTGTTCGGCTGCTATCTGGACGAAAGCCCCCTGGAGGAGCAGTGGGAGCGCACCCGGGTCCGGCTGGACTGGTGGCCCGGGGACGTGGAGGAGCTTCACTGGGCCTTCCTCCAGTTCCGGCAGTACACCGGGGAGGAGCTGCGGGCCTACGCCGAGACCCTGGAGTCCCTGGCGGCCTATATCCGGCTGGAGGGCATGATCCAGTCCGCCGAGCAGAGCGACCTGCAGCGGCTGGAGCGGTATCTCGACCAGCACTATATGGAGAAGCTGTCCCTGGCCCAGCTCTCCCGGCAGCTGCACATCGGCCGCACCAAGCTGTGCGCCCTGGCCAAGGAGCTGTCCGGGGGCCACACCCTGTCCTGGCTCATCGCCCAGCGGCGGATCGAGGCCGCCAAGCGGCTGCTGATCCAGAGCGGTATGCCCGTTTCCGCCGTGGCGGAGGCGGTGGGGATCAGCGATTACAACTATTTCTCCAAGGTGTTCCGCTCCGTGGCGGGGGTGACGCCCAGCCAGTTCCGCAAGAACGCCAGGCCCGCCGCCCCCCCTCTCCCGGGAGGATAAAACACATTTTCAGAAAAATCGTACGAATTTTCATATTCGTACGATTTTACTATAACCCGGACGTTTTCACCTATTTATTTGCAGAACGCCTAAGTATAATCTTTCTCAGCAGGGTGCGTTTGTGAAATATGTCAACGCGCTCTCGCTCCCTTCTTCCAGCTGTTTCCGTAGGTGGAAGGGAGAACCATCAATGAGAAGGAGAATGAAAATGAAGAAGAAAATTCTTGCGCTGCTGCTGGCTCTGGCCATGGCTCTGTCCCTGATGGCCTGCACCGGCGGCACACCCGATCCCACCAAGGCCCCCGATCCCAGCCAGTCCGAGCCGGTCAACGAGCCCACCGGCAACGACCTGACCGCCAACCTCACGCTTGCCACCTACCCCGTGGGCAAGATGACCGACGAAACTGTGGTCAAGGGCCTGATCGCCGACTTCAACGCGGTGTATCCCAACGTGAAGATCGAGCTGGTCTATCTGGACTACACCAACGGCGACCAGACCGTCAACGGCATGATCGAGGCCAACAACGCCCCCGACCTGATCTTCGAGGGCCCGGAGCGCCTGGTGGCCAACTGGGGCGCCAAGGGCTACCTGGTGGACCTGAAGGACCTGCTGCCCGCCGGCACGTATGACGTGACCGCCGGCTCCTGCACCAACGCCGCGGGCGCCATGTACGAGCTGCCCGTGTGCCAGACCGCCCACTGCATGGGCATCAACAAGGATCTGTTCACCCAGGCCGGCGCCATGCAGTACATCAATGAGGACACCCACACCTGGAAGTCCACCTCCGACTTCCTGAAGGCCGTGGAGGCCGTGGCCGCCATCCATCCCAACGTGGGCGTGGTGTTCTGCGGCGGCCAGGGCGGCGACCAGGGCAACCGCGCTCTCGTCACCAACATGTACGGCGGCCAGTACACCAATTCCGACTTCACCCGCTACACCGCCAACTGCGCCGAGAACGTCCAGGCCCTCCAGGCCCTGGTGGACGTGAACGGCATCGAGTTTGACCCGGGCATCGTGGGCAGCGACGAGATCAACCTGTTCTGTAACGGCACCCTGGCCATGGCCACCTGCTGGAACGTGGGCGCCGCCAAGAGCGACACCCAGGGCAAGACCGCCAGCTTCGAGATCTTCCCCATGGCCTTCCCCACCGAGTCCGGCGATCCCTCCCTCCAGGGCGGCATCTGGGGCTTCGGCATCTTTGACAACGGCGACGCCGCCAAGGTGGAGGCCGCCAAGGCTTTCGTGAAGTTCATGACCGAGGACGAGGCCCAGTACAAGAAGATCGTGGAGGCCACCGGCTACTGGGCCACCCGCGACGTGTCCGGCCTGTATGCGGGCACTGAGGACGAGGCCCTCATGACCGAGTACGGCAAGCTGGTCCCCTTCATGGGCCCCTACTACCAGATCACCCTGGGCTGGCCCGAGGCCCGCACCGCCTGGTGGAACGCCCTGCAGCGCATCGGCAACGGCGGCGACGTGCAGACCGAGCTGGACGCCTTTGTGGCCGAGGCCAACGCGGCCGCCGAGGCGGCTGAGGCGGGCTGAGCTTTCCGGCAATTGAACGAAACCGGCATATAGGGTAATGCGCGCCCTCCCTGCGTTTTGGCGCTGGGAGGGCGCTTCCCCTTTTCCAGAACTAGAGAGGAGGTCTGTACCTTGGCAAAGTCCAAACCCGGCAGCATGAGCCGCGCTCTGGTCCGCCGTGAGACCATCTCGGGCTATCTGTTTCTGCTGCCCAGCCTGGTGTTTTTCCTGACGTTCGTGGTCTATCCCATGTTCATGTGCGTGGTCACCAGCCTGACCAACGCCACCATGAGCGCCGGCGGGAGCAGCGACTTCATCGGGCTGAAAAACTATATCGACCTGTTCCAGGATAAAACCTTCCTGAAGGCCCTGGTGAACACCGTCATCATCGTGGTGGTGTCCGTCCCTACGGTGTGTGTGTTCTCGCTGTGGGTGGGCGCGCGCATCTACAACATGAAGAACTGGGCGTGCTCCGCCTTCCGCGTCATCTTTTACCTGCCCGTGGTCACCGGCTCCGTGGCCGTCACCGTGGTGTGGAAGTGGATGTACGATAACTACACCGGTATCCTGAACTTTGTCCTGAAGGGCACCGGCATCATCGAAAAGAACATCAACTGGCTGGGGGATAGCAAGTACGCCCTGTGGTGTATCATCGTCATTTTGTTCACCACCTCGGTGGGACAGCCTATTGTGCTGTATGTCTCCGCCTTGGGCAACGTGGACGCCACCCAAATCGAGGCGGCCAAGGTGGACGGCGCCACCGATTTCCAGGTCTTCTGGAATGTCAAGTGGCCCCAGATGATGCCCACCACCCTGTACATACTGGTTATCACCACCATCAACTCTTTCCAGTGCTTTGCCCTGATTCAGCTGCTGACAAGCGGCGGCTCTGGTACCAACACGGTGATGTACCACATCTACTTCACCGCCTTCAAGCTCACCGAGCAGCTGGGTCACTTCGGCTACGCCAACGCCATGGGTGTTGTGCTGGCTATCTTCATCGGCATTCTGTCCGCCGTCCAGTTCAAGCTGGCGGCCGAAAAGTAAGGGGGTGGGGAGATGAATAAATCGGAGCTTCAGCGCAAGGGCGCGTACGGCATCTTTTCTGTGGTGGTTCTGGTGATTCTGGCTTTCCTCTTTATGTTCCCCCTCTACTGGATCGTCACCGGCGCCTTTAAAATCGCCAAAGAGTACAACTCGGTAACGCCGGTGTGGTTCCCCACCGTCTTTACCCTGGATAACTTTGCACGGCTGTTTGCCCGCCGCACCGCCCCCCTGTGGGAGCTGGCGGTGCCCTTCAGCGCTATGTTCACCCCCGATAAGACCACCATTATACTTTCGGGGCCCCAGTTCCCTGCCGCCATCCGATGGCTTCTTAACACGGTGTTTATGGCGGTGATGGCCATGGTCCTCACCTGCATCACCGCCTCCATGGCGGGGTACGCCCTGGCGAAAAAGCGGTTCCCCGGCCGGGCGCTCCTTTTCTCCCTCATCGTCTGCGCCATGGCCCTGCCCAAGCAGGTTATCCTCATCCCCCTCATCAAGGAGATCTCCGCCATAGGGCTGTGGGATAACATCTGGGCGGTTATCTTCCCCACCGTGGGCTGGCCCTTCGGTGTCTTCCTCATGAAGCAGTTTTCCGAGGGCATCCCCGGCGAGATCCTGGAGGCCGCCCGCATCGACGGCGCCAGCGAGTGGCGGACCTTCACCACCATCGTGGTGGACCTGGTGAAGCCGGGCATCGGGGCCCTGGCCATCTTCACCTTCATCAACTCCTGGAACGACTACTTCCTCCAGCTGATTATGCTGGGCAGCGGCAACAACTTCACCATCTCCCTGGGTATCGCCACCTTCCAGGCGGAAACCTCCATTGACGTGGGCATCCTCATGGCCGGCGCCACCCTGGCGGCTATCCCCATCATCGCCATCTTCCTGGCCTTCCAGAAGTATTTCACCCAGGGCATCACCATGGGCGCCGTCAAAGGCTAGCGGCGTGCCGCCGCTGTCGGGCCCTGCCCGGCCTTCGGCCTTACCTTTGCGGTGCATCTCAGTGGGCGCCTGGAGTCTGGGGCTTGTGTTTTTTGTGGTTTTGAAGCCTCCCGGCATACCGGCCTCGTTGTAATGAAGGGGTTGGTGTGCCGGGTGGTTTCGGGCCGCCCTTCCCCAGGAAGGACAGAGGGAGAGGTTTCTTATGAGGCGTGGCTTTTTCAGCAGCTTTGGGCTCAAGCGCATAGCGGTGGCCAGCATGGTCATCGACCACATTGGCAGTTTTTTGCTAAGGGCGTTAATGGCCCCTTACCGGGTGGAGGGGATGCTGGTGGTGAACCAGGATTCCCCCGCCGCCCTGCGTCAGCTGATGCTGGGGCGGGAGATTTGCGATATTTTAGGGGCCATCGCCTTTCCCATCTTCTGCTTCCTCATTGTGGAGGGGTTTCTTCACACCCGCGACAGACTGCGGTACGGGCGCCAGATGCTTTGGTTTGCCCTCCTCTCCGAGATACCCTACACCCTGGCCCACTACCAGAGCTTCTTTTCCCTGCGCCTCCAGAACGTGATGTTCACCCTGGCCTGCGCTATCCTGACCCTGCTGCTTATCAGCAGGGTGGAGGAGCGGTGGCCGGAACAGAAGGCCCTTCGCTGGGGGATGACGGCAGCCGCCATGGCCGCCGGTATGCTCCTGGCCTACCTGATACGGGGGGAGTATGTCTTTATGGGACCGCTGGCGGCGTCGCTGGTCTATCTCCTCCGGGATAAAGGGAAGGTGCAGGCGGCGGGGCTGGCTCCGCTGCTGGTGGTCTCCCCCTGGACCGTGCTGGCCCTGCCCTTTCTCCTCCTTTACAACGGGGAGCGGGGGAGGGGAAGCAAGTGGTTCTTCTACATCTTCTATCCTGTCCATTTCCTGGTGTTTGCTTTCCTGGCAAGGCTCATCAGCGGATGAATTTTCCATCACTAACAAAACATAGGGCCGGTCCCTTTGGGCCTGTGCTGTGTTTTCCGGAAAGAAGGCTTTAGGATGAAAAAGCATATCGTTTGTATTGGAGATTCCAACACCCATGGCTATTGCGCCGACCCCGCCGATTGCGCCGATGGGGGTATCCGCTTTAACGAAGAGGAGCGGTGGACCTGTCTGCTGCAAAAGGCGCTGGGGGAGGAGTACCTGGTGACGGAGGAGGGCCTCAGCGGCCGGACCACCGTCTTCCCGGATCCCCTCCACGAGAGCATGGACGCCCTGGGGGTCATCTACGCCCTTCTCAAGAGTCACGAGGTGGTGGACCTCTTGATCATCATGCTGGGCACCAACGACGTCAAGGAGCGGCTGGGGGCCAACGCCGCCTGCATCGCCATCGGCATGGAGCGGCTGGTGCGCAAAGCCCAAAGCGTGGACTGCTGGGGGGACAAGGCCCCCAACATCCTCATCGTCTGCCCCCCTGCCATCCTGCCCCTGATGCTGAAGAACCCCTGCAGCATCCCCATGGGCAAGGGCTGTGTTGAAAAATCCCAAGAGCTGCCGGCGCACCTGGAGGCCAAGGCGCAGCTGGTGGGAGCCCACTACATCAACGCGGCGGAATGTGAGTTCAACCAGGTTGACGGAATGCACCTGACCAAAAAGGGCCACGCCCAGCTGGCCCAGCTGCTGGCCAACGCGGTGCCAGGGCTACTGTAAAAATCCTGGCCGCCCGCTGCCACAAGGCGAAGCGCTTATTTCAAGAAAAAAACGCCTGCTGTTCCTTTTGGGAACAGCGGGCGCTCTCTTTGGGAGCCTTGCATGTGTTGGAACCGGCGCAATTAAAACTGAACCGCTTTTTCTGGCAAAGCGGCCCTTCTAGCGAACTTGGGAACCGGGCCTCTCAGTCGGTCAAGGCCCGGAAGCCGTCTCCCCGCAGGGTCCAACGGCTAATAAAGGACAGGCCGGTTGGCGATGGCCTCACGGGTGCACTGGAACACCGTGTCAATGGATACCCCGGCAACGGTCTCCCCCAGGGCGGCCCGCAGCTGGGTGCCTTCCATCATCGCCATTGTTTCGGCGATGGCGGACTGGGCGCTCCCCAAAGCAGCCATCTGCTGGCTCATGCCGGAGCCGCCGGAGGACACCCGATCGCGGGTGTTCTTATAGCTGCGGCTCAGGGCGGAAAACTGTCCGGCAATCCCCATTCGATGAAGAAGCTGGGCTTCCACCACCTGCTCCATATAGAGCCGGAAGCGCTTGGTCCGGGCGTCCCAGAAATCCTCCTCATCGTCCCCGCTCTTGGACTGGGAGAGGGAGCCGCCGCTGCTGCAAGCCTGCACGTTGGCGATTTGCCCGTCCTCCCCAATGGCAAGGCACTGGGACATGCCCATGGTGCACCCTGGAAGAATGGCCTCATTGCGCGCCACATCGAAGGTAAACCACGCCTCAATGCGCCGGTAAATCACCTCAGCGTAGGCGGGGTCCTCCTCCATGCGCTGCTGTACCTTGGGGTGGATGATGACCGCCTTGCTTCCCGGCGGGATGGAGGAAAGATTCCGCTGCACCTGGGGGTCCAGGGGGTCCGGATTTGGGCCGGAGGGCTGCCAGTTTTCGATTTCAGAGACATCGGCGTCCTGCTGATAGATTTTGTGGAAGGGGTAATCCTGGCGGCTGCGCCAGTGGCGGGAGCTGCCGTCAAAGACATGGTAGGCAAGGCCGGGATACCGCAGCTTCAGGCGGTCCTCCAGGCTTTTGGGCTGCACCGCGGAGCTTTCGTCAGGGCTGGAAAGCGCCTGGCTTCGGGTGGCCTCCAAGCCCCGGTTTACCTCCGCCAGGAAGCTGCCGCCGCCTTCGCCGCCGCGCAAGGCGGTGGGGGGCATTGCCGCCCCACTTTGGAGCATCGCCTGTGTCAATGCGCCAATATTCATTGTTGTATCTCCTTTCGGGCCTTATCGGCCCTGGAATCATCCGCGCCCCTCCCTTCATCATGTAAGGCTCACAAATAGTATAGCACAATTCACCTGGGAAAAACAAGTGCGGTGTTTTATGGGGAGAGCGTGCTCCGGCGTGCCGCCGGTGTCACGCCCTGCACCGAGAGCGGCACCCTGGACGAGGGGCGGCGGGTCTTTTGGTGACAAACGGCGTCAGCCGTGCGGAGCCGCTTGTGGCGGCAATGCCGCCGCTTTGCGGCGGGACTGCCAGTGCATTGGCAGTGGTATTTTTCGACGGCGTAGCGGCCCCTACCGGGCTAGTGGGAGGAACGAGCTTTCCCCTGGAGGGCAGGGGCACATGGAGGGATCTCCCCCTTACCTAGGGGCTGGGCGGCAGCCCGGATTTGTGTTACAATAGGATTAGCATTTTGGGGCCTGCCCTTAATAAGGCAGGTCCAAAGGGAGGAACAGCGCTTGGTGGAGGAAAAATGGCCGGGGGAGCAGCAGCTTGCAGTGGGGCTGCTCCTGGCGGTGGTAGGGGGATTTCTGGATACCTACACCTACTTTACACGGGGCGGGGTCTTTGCAAACGCCCAAACCGGGAACATGGTGCTGCTGAGCATCGCCGCCGCCCAGGGGGATTTCGGACGGGCGGGGCAGTACCTCATCCCCATTCTGGCCTTTACCCTGGGGGTGATGGCTACCGAGGGACTGCGGGCAAGGGCAGAGAAAAAGGGCCAGGCGGCGGGCCATTGGCAGCGGACAGTGCTGCTCATCGAAGCCGCTATCCTGGCGGTGGTGGGGCTGCTTCCGCCGGAGGTCCCCAATTTCCTGGTAAATGTCACCGTCTCCTTCCTCTGCTCCATGCAGGTAAACGGGTTCCGCCTGCTGGAGGGGATGCCCTACGCCACCACCATGTGCACCGGCAACCTCCGCTCCGGCTCCCATCATCTGTGGCAGTTCCTCTTTGCCGGGGAGAGGAAGGCGGGGCGGAAGGCCGCCCGCTACCTGTGGGTGATTTTGGCCTTTTGCGCCGGAGCGGGATTAGGGGTGCCCCTCTCCCTCCAGATGGGAGGACGGGCAGTCTGGCTCTGCGCCCTGGCTCTGCTGGGGGTGGAGTTCCTCCTGGGACAGCTGGAGAAGAGGCCGGAAGAAAGAGCTGGGTGAGTACAGAAAGGGGGCGCAGCCTGTGTCCAGAGGACTTTCCCGTCAGCGGGATGTGATTGCCGCCATCTCCACCGGCAGCGGCGGAGGGGTGGGGATGGTGCGCCTTTCCGGTCCTGGGAGCCTGGCGGCGGCGGGGCAGGTCTTCTTCCCCCAGGACCGGAGAAAGAAGCTGCCGGAGCTGCCCGGCTACACCGGGGCCTACGGGCAGTTTCGCCGGGGGGCGGAGGGGGCCGTTCTGGACGACGGGGTGGCCTTTGTCTACCACGCCCCCAAAAGCTATACCGGGGAGGAGATGGCGGAGCTCTGCTGCCACGGGGGGGCCTTTGTGATGGAGCAGGTGCTGGAGCTTTGCCTTCAAAAGGGGGCCCGTCTGGCGGAGCCGGGGGAGTTTACGAAGCGGGCTTTCTTGAACGGAAGGATGGATCTGTCCAGGGCAGAGGCTGTGATGGACGTGATCGGAGCCCAAAATGAGTATGCCCTTGGGGCTTCGGTGGGACAGCTTAAGGGAAAGCTTTCCGGGGAAGTGAAGCGGCTTCGGGAGGAGATTCTTTATGAGGTGGCTTTTATCGAATCTGCCATTGACGATCCGGAGCATTTTGATTTGGAAGGGTATGGGGAAAAGCTGTCTGAGAAGCTGGATCAGGTGATGGGGGATTTGCGGAAGCTGATAGATACGGCGGATGATGGAAGGCTGATGAAGGAAGGCATCCGCACGGTGATTGTGGGGAAGCCCAATGTGGGGAAATCGTCTTTCCTGAATCGTCTCCTGGGGGAGGAGCGGGCGATTGTGACGGACGTGGCCGGGACTACCAGGGACGTGCTTCAGGAGACGCTTCGGCTTGGGGATATCAGCTTAAATGTGGTGGATACCGCGGGAATCCGGGAGACAGAGGATACTGTGGAGAAGATTGGCGTGAAAAAGGCTTATGAATACGCAAGGGAGGCAGAGTTAATCGTATATGTGGCAGACGCTTCGATGGAGTTGGATGAGAATGATAGGGAGATTGTCTCTTTTATTGGGGATAAGAATGTAATCGTGCTATTGAACAAGAGCGACTTGGCAAATGTGGTGACGGAGGAGGATATCAAGGAACTGTTTCGGAATAGCGAAAATACTTCAAATGAAGAAAGCCTAAATGTAGAGTACAGAAATAAATTAGCGGCAAGTATGGAAGATGATAGAGAAAAGATAGGTTTCCATATTGTGCGCACCTCCGTTTTAGAGGGAGAGGGCATGGAGGCATTTGAACGCACTGTAAAAGAGATGTTCTTCCATGGGGAAATCACAAGCAGCAATGAGATAGTCATCACGAACCTGCGGCATAAGGAAGCGCTGGAAGAAGCTTATGGGTCTCTTGAGATGGTGGAGAAGAGCATAGAGGATGGGCTATCGGAGGATTTCTATTCCATCGATTTGATGAATGCCTACGCTTCCCTGGGACGAATCATCGGGGAGGAAGTGGACGACGATTTGGTGGAGGAGATTTTCTCGAAGTTCTGCATGGGGAAATGATTGGCATAATAATTTTATTCATGGCTGAGAATTTTTGATAGAGAGGGTATTTAATGGTGACCCATGGCGGCATGTTGAAGCGTGGCGTGAAATTTACTCCCACACAGCCGGCTGTGATGGGGATGTGGAAGAGATTGAGGGAATCTTTCTGACTGGTATGAAAATGAGAAGTTTTTATCAGTGGAAGAAAGAAGACTTTTGAAATCAGTTTATAAAAGGGGTTTAGAAAGTTAGAATATGACTGAATTTCGGGAAAAAGCAGATGTATGTGTGATAGGAGCCGGGCATGCGGGCTGTGAAGCTGCGCTGGCCTGTGCCAGGCTTGGGCTGGAGA
>OFFW01002403.1_pt1 | contig 10204 bp, 6 predicted proteins | sample 1521501 | NCBI WGS metagenome assembly OFFW01 (sample SAMEA3504107, study PRJEB24116) | mouse gut metagenome | biome: mouse gut; feature: mouse-associated habitat; material: faeces | place: Denmark | collected 2011
CCGTGATCTGGTAGAACACCACCGTGTCGATCCGCATGGTGACATTGTCCTTGGTGATCACCGGCTGGGGCGGGAAGTCCGCCACCTGCTCTTTCAGGTTCACTTTCCTGGCCACTTTATCCACGAAAGGAACCTTGATGTGGAATCCCACCGACCATGTCCCCTGATAGGCTCCCAGACGCTCGATGACATACGCCTGCGCCTGCGGAACGATTTTCAGGCAGGATACGACCACCAGAAGAATGACTACAATCAACGCACCTAAAACCCAACCCATCATAACTTTACCTCTTTCTGTGCCGGTATGACGGCACGCATTTTATGTGATTTTAAAAAATCCTTACCTGAAACCTGGCCCTTTATTCTGCCGGGCCATCCTCCACAGCCTTGTGCTCTGCCGTATCATCGTCCATGTCCATCCATCTTGCCGCAGCGTCTTCTGCAGCCTTTTGGCCTGCTGTGTCGCCGTCCATGGACCCTCGCTCTGCCGCGCCATCATTCCCGGCCTTGTGTTCTGCCTCATCCTCGTCCGCGGCTTTGGGTACGGGCGTCTCATCCTTCCCGGCCGCCTGCCCTTCCGAAGAAGGCGCAATCCCGGGCTCATATGGATCCTGGTCCGCCTGCGTCTGCGTATTCCCGGCAACCTGCTGCTCCGCCCTTACAATCAGCTTGACGCCGCTGATGGCAGCCACCACCACCACTGTCCCCACCGGAATCTTCACCCGGTCGTCCCAGCTCCTGGCGCTCCACTCCTGGCCGCCCACCGTCACCTGCCCCATCGCCTGAAGATTGTCGATCTCTCCGGTGACGATGGCCTGGCGGCCCACCATGCTCTCCACATTGGTCTTCACCCGGTCCCTATTGAAATACTTCACGGCAATCGGCCTGGTGAAGAACAGGGACAACAGGGATACCACAAGGAACAGGATCACCTGGATAAAAATAGGCGCCTGCAGCAGAGCCGCGAAAATGGCGACCAGCGCGCCCGCCGCGAACCATATGGTGGTAAGCCCCAAGGTCAACACTTCGATTCCGATACATAAAATCAGCAGTACCATCCAGAAAATCATAATCTCTTCCATAAGCAATCCCTCCACATGCCCTTCGTCTGCCCTGTACTGTATCTAGTTTACTACAAAAAACCGCTTTAAGCAATATGTTTCTTTCGCACATTACAGGCCGGTATCGTTCCGGGCATCAAAAGAGCGGCAAGGCATTTTCTGCCCGCCGCCCCGTTTCATCCTAAGGAATTGTCTACAAATAACTGCTGCAAGTTTATGGCAATTTTTATTGTATTTCCGGGCTTTTGCCTGAAGCAATTGCAGCAGTTATTTTCCGACAATTCCTAAGTAGATCAATAGAACACATGATTGCCGATCACCAGGCCCTCTCTGCCGTTGTTGCGGCGGAAGTGGGTCAGGTCGCCCACGTTGGACACGCCCGCCAGCGCCTCCTGGGCTGCCTGTATACAGCTGGCGTTGATGTTGCCGGCCTCATAGACCCTGTTCAGCTTGCCGTTCATAGCCGGCGTAAACTGACCGGAAGCATAGATGACGCCGTGGATGGAATTGGGATATGCCGCGCTCCTGACACGGTTCATGACCACCGCGCCTACCGCCAGCTTTCCTTCGTAGCTCTCCGAACCTGCCTCGCAGTAAATCAGGGCAGCCAGCAGCAAAGTGGTGTCCGCGTCCGTGGTGTACTCGCCGTAGTTCTTATGCCGCTTCGCCTCTATCTCCGCTTTCTTCTCCGCCTCGATGCGGGCGTTGATCTCATCCAGGGTCTCTCCGGCATCGATGAGGAAGTCCATCACGATGAACTCGTTGGACACATAACCGTCGCTGCCCTCGTAGTCCACGCATACCCAGCCGTCAGCGTCCTGGTTCAGGACTTCCACGATTTCCCCCTTGGGGAGCAGGCCGTAGACCTCTGCCTCCAGGTTGGGCTCCATCCTCACCCGGAGCGTCTCCGTGTCGATGGTGGCCACCATCTTGCCCACGTCGTTGGCCATGGCCAGGGCCTCCTCGCCGAACAGCAGGTATTCATCCGAGGCCCATCCGATGATGTTGCCCGACTGCAGCTTCGTCCATCCGTCCCGACGCTCCAGGATCGTGCCTCCGCAATCCTTGTACAGCATCCCCACCTTGTCAGCGCTCTCGCTGGCATCGCTCCTTACGTTCAAAGCGTTCTTCACATTGGCCATGACCAGTTTGGTCTCCTGCGGCTCATTCTCGTCCGCCGTCAGGTCCAGGTTCAGCTCCTTGGCCGTGGCGATCACGACATCCGCCGGGTTGGACGAGCCCGGGTTGAGCACTGCCGTCACGCCGCCGCGGGTCTGATCCATATAGTCGTCCCCATCGGCCCTGGCAATCAAGTCCATCTGCAGCATCATGCATAATGATAACAAAAGCCCCAAGAACCTGGAACAGTTCCTTTCCACTGCAGTGAACAGCTTTCTGCGTTTTGTCATTTTTTTACCCTCCATAAACAAATCATAATATTTCGTAATAATTAATCCACATTTTTAAGGAACTTATTACAAATTTATTAAATTTGTTACAAGGCTATCATAGCAGATGGAAAAGGAAATGTCAAGTTTTTCGTCAAACAGGCGCAATCAGGTACAATCAGGCATATTCGTCAACCCGTCCGCACGGGCTACCGCCTCTGGCGATGGGCCTCATACATCAGCAGGGCGGCGCTGACGGCAGCGTTGAGAGACTCCACTTTCCCCTCCATGGGAATCTTCAGAAGGCTGTCCGCCATCTCCGACAGGCTGCGGCTCAGCCCCTTGCCTTCGTTGCCTATCAGGAAAGCCGTCCCCTCCCGGAAGGAGAAGCTGTCATAATACCGCTTTCCCGCCAGATGGGCCCCGTAGACGCGAATCTGCCGTTCCCGCATGCGCCCTATGGCCTCGGTCAGATCCCCCGCATAGACGAAGGGCACCCTGTAGATGGAGCCCATGGTGGCGCGTATGGTCTTGGGGTTGTAGATATCCACGGTATCATCGCTCATGAGGATGCCGGTGGCCCCTGCCCCTTCCCCGGTCCTGAGCATCGTCCCCAGGTTCCCGGGATCCTGGAGGTTCTCCAGCAGCAAAAGCAGGGGGCTGGGAGCATCCAGGATCTCTTCCAGGCGGTACCGGGGCTGGCTGACCGCGCAGAGGATCCCCTGAGGCGCCTGTGTGTCGGACATCTTCCGGAAGGCCTCCGGAGAAACCGTCTCGTAGCCTGTGCCCTCCAGCTTCTCCCGGAGGCCGGGATGTCCCTGCGCCCTCTCCAGCGCTTCCGGGGTGAGGTAGACTTCCCGGATGTCCCCCGGGGGCGCCTCCTCGTACATCTTGAAGCCTTCCACCAGGAAGACTTTGGCGCTGCGGCGCTCTTTCGCGCTGTCCCGCCACTGGACGATCTGTTTTACCTTCGGATTCGAATTGCTGGAAATCATATTCCCTCCTCGTTCTCTATGGCCTGTCCCGGAATACAGGAAAAGGCGGCCTTTCTCTCGAAACAGCCGCCTGTATCCGCCGCCCCTCCGGGGAGCGCTTTAAATGGTAAGCCTTCTGGCCACCTCGTATTGATATCTGTCGATGTCCTTCTGCATCTGCAGGGCCTCCTCGATGCCGAAGTCCGTGAACTCTCCGTAGCGGTAGCCCACCACCCGGTTGGTCTTGCCCTCTAAGAGGATGTCCACCGCGTAGGAGCCCATGATGGAGGCATAGTATCGGTCCATGGCGGTAGGGCTGCCGCCCCTCTGCATGTAGCCTAGGATGGTGGCCCTGGTCTCGATGCCCGTGGCCGCCTCGATGCGCTTTGCCATGGAGGTGGAATGGCCGATGCCCTCCGCGTTGATGATCAGGTGGTGTATCTTGCCCTTCTTGCGGCTCTCGATGATATGGTTGATGATCTCCTGCTCGTTATAGTCGTAGTTCTCGGGGAGCAGGATGTCCTCGGCGCCGTTGGCGATGCCGCACCACAGGGCGATATAGCCCGCGTGGCGCCCCATGACCTCGATGATGCTGCAGCGCTCATGGGAAGAGGAGGTGTCCTTTACCTTGTCGATGGCTTCCATGGCTGTGTTCACGGCGGTGTCGAAGCCTATGGTGTACTCTGTGCAGGCGATATCCAAATCAATCGTGCCCGGAATACCGATAGCATTGATGCCCTGCCTGGAAAGCGCCTGGGCCCCTCTGTAGGAGCCGTCGCCGCCGATGACCACGATGCCGTCTATGCCGTGCTTCCTGCAGATTTCAGCCGCCTTCTCCTGGTATTCCACCTTTTTGAACTCCAGGCACCTGGCCGTGCCCAGAACGGTGCCGCCCCTCTGTATGATGTCCGACACGTTGCGTGGCGCCATGTCGATGATGTCCTCGTTGAGCAGGCCATTATATCCCTTCTTAACTCCCTTTACCTTCACGCCCCTGTAGATAGCGGTGCGGACCACCGCGCGGATGGCGGCGTTCATGCCAGGCGCGTCCCCACCGCTGGTCAGTACCGCTATCGTCTTTATTTCCTTCGCCATTCTCTGTAACCTCCTGTCCCTATTCTGATTCCGTATCTCCCCGTCGCCTACATCCCACGCCGGAGGAATCCGGCTTTGTCTTTTCGCTTTCCGCATATATTTTAATGCATTTGCATACGGTTTTCAATACCTATTGGCGGATTTTTACATTTTCCCCGCCGAACAGGCCCCCCAGACGCTGCTCCAGCGCCCTGTCAGCGGACACCCGCCGGTTGGGCGGCAGGAGCTTGTAGGCTCTGGTGTCCTTTAGGAATATCACCACGTCGTCGTTGCCGTCGGAGTCCTCGATGGCGGTGAGCAGCTCCTTCTCCCTGGCAAAATAATTGTCCGCGTCCGGGAACTGGATCCAGATGCCGGAGGGCACCTTCTTCTGCGGCCGGCCCCCGCTTTGGCCCACATCGTCCCGGCCCGCTCCCTCCGCGCCTGTATTGCCGTCCTGCCGGGCTCCCTGCCCCTCCGGTCTGCCGCCGTACTGTCCGCCGCCCTGCCGACCGTATCCGCCGTTTCTCCCCCCGCCTCCGAAGCCCGCGCTGCCGAAGCTTTCATTGTAGCGGTTCCGGAACAGCGGGGCGCCGTTGGCCTGGGCCGCCTCCTGGAAGCTGACCACCTGCTCGCAGATCAGCTTGCCGTCCTTTTCCTCCTCCATGCTGGCCCGGCCCTTGATGAAGACTCTCGCCTCCTCCACCAGCATGCTGCCGTATCTCTCATAATCCCTGGGGAACACCACAATCTCCATATTCCCCACCAGATCCTCCAGGTTCAGGAACGCCATCACCTTGTCGTTCTTGGTGTACTTGATGCTCCTGTCCGCGATCATGCCGCCCACCACCACCCGGGCCTGGTCCTCCACCCGGGCGCTGCCGGTCTCCTCGTCTAAGGCGAAGTCGCCCGTGGTGTTGGTGATATGCTTCTGCCACAGCTCCTGGTCGGACTCCAGGGGATGGCCGCTTAGGTAGATGCCCAGCACCTCTTTTTCAAAGGCCAGGACCATCTCCTTGGGGTACTCCCCTACGTCAGGCATGCGGATGTCGAACTCCTCCTTCTGGGACTCGTCCGCAATGTCGAAGAGGGTTATCTGTCCCGCCAGATTGCTCTTCCTGTCCTTTGTGATGCGCTCCATGATCTGCACATAGACGCTCATGAACTGCTTCCTGGTGCCGCCCAGGCTGTCCAGGGCCCCGGCCTTGATGAAGTTCTCCACGGCCCGCCTGTTCACGTCCTTGTCTGAGGTGCGCTCCAGGAACTCCTTCAGGTTCTGGAACGGGCCTCTGGCCTTGCGCTCGGCCACGATGTCGTCGATGGCGGACTGGCCCACGCCCTTGATGGCGGTGAGGGCATAGCGGATGCTCTGTCCGTCCACGGAGAATCCGCTCTGTCCCTGGTTGATGTCCGGCGGCAGGAGCTCGATGCCCATGTTCCGGCAGGTCAGGATGTACTCCGACACCTTCTTGGCGCTGTCGATGACGGATGTCATCAGGGCCGCCATGAACTCCACGGGGTAATAGTATTTCAGCCATGCCGTCTGATAGGCCACCACGGCGTAGCAGGCGGCATGGGATTTATTAAAAGCGTACTTCGCGAAGTCGGTCATGTCGTCGAATATGCCGCTGGCCACCTGCTCGCCGATGCCCCTGGACACGCAGCCGGGCACGCCCTCCTCCGCATTGCCGTAGATGAAGTTGGCCCGCTCTTTCTCCATGACGGACTGCTTCTTCTTGCTCATGGCCCGGCGCACCAGGTCGCTGCGGCCCAGGGTGTAGCCGCCCAGGTCGCGGACGATCTGCATCACCTGCTCCTGGTAGACGATGCAGCCGTAGGTGGGGGCCAGGATGGGCTCCAACTGGGGGCAGGAATAGACTACATCTTTGTGGTTATTTTTCCCCTTGATGTATTTCGGGATGAAGTCCATGGGCCCCGGGCGGTACAGGGAGATGCCTGCGATGATGTCCTCCAGGTTCTGGGGGCGCAGCTCTTTCATGAAGCTTCTCATCCCGCCGCTTTCCAGCTGGAACACGCCGTCCGTCTTCCCGGTGCCGATGGCCGCCAGCACCTGGGGGTCATTGTAGTCGATGCCGTCGATATCGATGTGCTCCCCCTTGGTCTCCTCCACGAATCTCACCGCGTCCGCGATCACCGTCAGCGTCCGCAGGCCCAGGAAGTCCATTTTCAGCAGGCCCAGCTCCTCCAGGGTGGTCATGGTGAACTGTGTGGTGACGGAGCCGTCGCTTCCCCTGGACAGGGGCACGAAGTTGTCCGCCGACTCCGGGCAGATGACCACCCCCGCCGCGTGCATGGAGGTATGCCTGGGCAGTCCCTCCAGGCGTCTGCACATGTCGATCAGGTGGCGCACCTGCTCGTCCTCCTGATAGGCCTTGCGCAGCTCCGGGTTCTTCTCCAGGGCTTTGTCGATGGTGATGTTCAGCTCGGCCGGTATCATCTTGGCGATGGAGTCCACGAAGGCATAGGGCAGGTCCATGACCCGGCCCACGTCCCGGATGACTCCCTTGGCCGCCAGCGTACCGAAAGTGACGATCTGCACCACCTTGTCGGAGCCGTACTTCCTGTCCACATAGTCGATGACCTCCTGCCTGCGGTTGTAGCAGAAGTCGATGTCGATATCGGGCATGGACACCCGCTCCGGGTTCAGGAACCGCTCGAAGAGCAGGTTGTACCGGATGGGCTCGATGTTGGTGATCTTCAGGCAGTAGGACACCATGCTCCCCGCGGCGGAGCCTCTGCCCGGCCCTACGGGGATGCCGTTGCTCCTGGCATAGTTGATGAAATCCCACACGATCAGGAAGTAGTCCACATACCCCATGCGGCGGATGACGTCAAGTTCATAGTCAAGCCGTTCCTGCAGGGTCTGTCCCGTGTCCCCGGCGGGCTGTGCCCCGTCCCCGTAGCGCTCCGCCAGCCCGTCGCCGCACAGCTTGTTAAGATAGCTCCAGGAATCGTATCCTTCCGGCACCTGGAAATGGGGGAGCTTGGTGACTCCGAATTCTATCTCCACATGGCAGCGGTCCGCGATGCGCTGGGTGTTCTCCAGGGCTTCCCAGGCGTAGGGGAACAGGGCCTTCATCTCCTCCTCGCTCTTGACGAAATACTGGCCTCCCTCGTAGCGCAGCCTGTCCTCGTCCGCCAGCTTCTTGTTGGTCTGGAGGCACAGGAGGATGTCGTGGGAGTCCGCGTCCTTCTCGTAGGTGTAGTGGACATCGTTGGTGGCCACTAAGGGGATGTCCAACTCCTTGCTCATCTTTAAAAGCTCCGTGTTCACCAGGCGCTGCTGGGGAAGGCCATGGTCCTGGAGCTCCAGGAAGTAATTGCCCTTTCCGAAGCAATCTTCGTATCTGCGGGCCGCCTTTCTGGCCTCCTCCGGCAGGTTCTTCACGATATTTCGTTGTACTTCTCCGGCCAGGCAGGCGGACAGGGCAATCAGCCCCTCGTGGTAGCGGTTCAGGACTTCCATGTCCACACGGGGGCGGTAGTAGTAGCCCTCGGTGAAGCCTTTGCTGACGATCTTCATCAGGTTGGCGTAGCCGGTGTTGTTCTCCGCCAGTAAGACGAGGTGGTAGTACCTGTCCTCGCCGCCGGTGGTCTCCTTGTCGAAGCGGGAGTTCGGGGCCACATAGACCTCGCAGCCGATGACGGGGTTGATGCCTGCCTCCCTGGCGGCCCGGTAGAAGTCGATGACGCCGTACATGACGCCGTGATCCGTGATGGCGGCGCTGTCCATTCCCAGCTCTTTTACACGGGAGACGTATTCTTTGATTTTATTGGAGCCGTCCAGGAGGGAGTATTCCGTGTGGACGTGAAGGTGTGCGAATGCCATGTGGGCCTCCTTTGTGTTCTTATCGCTTTTCCAGTCTCTCTATCGCGCAGCTATGGCGCTTATTGGCATCGTCCCTGTCATAATTTATGCCCACTGCCAATATCTCGCCCGCATATCCTTCCAGCGCCTGGGTGTAATGCCTGTCCTTTATCTGCTGTATGGCCGCATTGACTGTCTTGTCATATTTCAGCTCTATGACAAGGGCAGGTTTATTTGCAGAGGGCAATGGCAGGAATACTACATCTGCGTAGCCTTTGCCTGACGGCAGCTCCCTGATGAGCCTGTAGTCTTTCCTGGCGCTGTAATACGCAAGCCCAATGGCGCACGCAAGTGAATTTTCATCATTGTAGTTCAAAATAGAAGAGGCTTCCGTATGTGCCTGGTCGAGCCCTCTGGCCACGCTGTCCGCATCGCCGTCCAGCGTAGCCTTCAGTAGGTCATCCGATGCCTTCAATATCCGCATGACCTCCGGCCAGCCGCTGACGCTCATGGCGTTCTCGAACTCTCCCACAATCTCTTTATTGGGGATGAACGCTTCCTCCTTCCCGGAATCATAAGCCAGGTACCCCAGGTGAATCAGCAGCGTGAGCACGTCATCCTTTGTCCTGAGATTCCGCATGTCGTTCTGGAAGCTCCGTGTGTTGATCCTGACGCTTCCGCCTCCCAGCATCTGCACGATGTCCGCCCGGAGCCCCTCGAAGTCCATATCCATATAAATTTTCAGCGCCTCGTATGTTTCCGTCGCCGTCCAGTAATTGGAAAACTCCCCGCAGCTCATAGCCTCTACCACGGACTTCGGATTGTATACATGCTGATATTTCCTGAATTTATATCCGTCATACCAACTGCTGGCTTCCGCAAAGTCCATGCCGAAACGCTGGCACAGAGCCTTCACTTCCTCTTCCGTAAAGCCGGTATACTCCTCGAAATTCCTTTGATTCGTCATGGAGTATTCCCGGAACATGTTCAGGGCCGAATGCAGGCCATACTTTTTTACAGGCAGGATGCCTGTCATATAGGCAAGGGCGACATACTGCTGATCCTTCAGAAGATTCCGCAGGAAGTCCAGGTATTGCCTCTGCAGCGCTTCCGACTCCTGCCGTTCCCGCATGATACAATCCCACTCATCTATCAGGAATATGAACTGCTTGTCCGTCTTCACGTAAATTTTACGAAGCGCAGCAGCAAGTCCCATCTCCCGTCCCCGCAGGATTTCCTCATACTCCTCGGACAGTTCTTCCAGCACTTCCTGTTCCAGGTATTCCGTCGCCTTTCCGGGCGCAGCCTCAATCAGGAACTGCTGCATATTCAGATAGATTACGTTATAACGATTCAGATGCTCTGGAAAGGATTCATGCTCCGCTATCTTAAGCCCGGCGAACAGCTCCCTGGAGTCACAGCCTCTGCCATAGTAGGCGGCGAGCATTTTCAGTGCCATAGATTTTCCGAAACGCCTGGGCCTGCTGACACAGATAAACTTCTGTTCTGTATTCATGTATTGATTTGTAACCGCAAGCAATCCTGTCTTATCCACATAAATCTCGGAACGAACCGATTCCCAAAAACCTCTGTTACCTGGATTCAGATAGATACCCATAAGCTCTGGTGCCCCCTCTCCTTGTTTTTGTATCGTCCCCTTTTCCAATGAAACCATTCTAACATAAAAGCGGCGTCAATTCAATTAGGACTTAAACTGCCAAAATCATCCCATTCCTCCCGGCCTTTTCCGGTTCATTGCATTCCGCTTATGAGATAATCACGACATATTCCGTTTCCGTCACCTGAATTTTGTTTCCATAATGTATACTGCGCACCGGTTAAATTTGCAGTGCAACCCGACTGCAGACCGCCAGCCAA
>OFFW01002418.1_pt1 | contig 10147 bp, 7 predicted proteins | sample 1521501 | NCBI WGS metagenome assembly OFFW01 (sample SAMEA3504107, study PRJEB24116) | mouse gut metagenome | biome: mouse gut; feature: mouse-associated habitat; material: faeces | place: Denmark | collected 2011
GCCAGAACCGTTTGAAGAAAAAAAAATAGTAGAGAAAAAGCTTCAAACAGAATTCGCCAGAATAAAGCAGGTTGTAAATGCATTATCAGAGAAATATGTTTGTCCGGTAATATGTAATAATTTTGAACTGCCATATTATCGGATAATGGGAAATCGTGAAATATGGGATACTTCAGGAACAGTTAATTTTATAAACAGGTTGAATATGCTAATGAATTCCCTGGCAGAAGAAAACAGTAATTTTTATATCAATGATATTAATTATCTGGCCGCCTATTATGGAGTGAAGGAGTGGGCATCTCCGTCTTATTGGTATAGATATAAATATGCAATGTGTATTGATGCAATTCCGCTAATTGCACAGAATTTATCTGCAATAATTGTATCATTATGCGGTTTAAATAAAAAGTGTTTGACACTTGATCTTGATAATACATTGTGGGGCGGTGCTGTAGGAGATGATGGACCGGAGCAGATTGTGATAGGGAATGATTCACCACAGGGCGAGGCATATATTGCATTCCAGGAATATGTGCGGAGGCTAAAGCGAACAGGAATCATTTTGGGGGTGATATCAAAAAATGATGAGAGTATTGCAGGTAGCGCATTTGAAAGAAGTGAAATGATGATAAAAAAAGAGGATTTCACCTCATTTATTGCAAATTGGAATCCTAAAAGTGAGAATCTTGTCAAGATGGCTTTGGAATTAAATCTTGGTGTAGACTCATTTGTATTCATAGATGATAATCCTGTTGAACGAGATGAGATAAAGAATAGACTGGATGCAGTCATAGCACCGGTTCTTACTAAAGTGGAGAATTACATAAATGAAATTGAAGAATGTCGGTTATTTGAGGTAACTACGCATACAGAAGAAGATGGCATAAGGACAATCTACTATTTGCAAAACGCTAAGCGAGAAGAAGAACAAAAAAATTTTCCCGATTATAATGAGTATTTGGAATCATTAAATATGATATGGACCTTTACCAACTTTGAGGAGGCTGCATTTGAACGGATTACACAATTAATTAATAAAACGAATCAGTTTAATTTAACTACTATGCGGCTAAGTATGAATGAAGTAATTAGAAGAGCAACAGACCCGGAAGGCTATTTGTGCATACAAGGACGAATGGCAGATAAGTTTGGAGATAATGGATTAATCACAATTTTATTAGGGAGATTTGCAGAGAAGACTTTATACATTGAGTTATGGCTTATGAGCTGTCGGGTACTTAGGAGAAATGGGGAGTATAAACTATTTGAATATTTGAAAAAGAGATGTAGAGAAAGGCAAGTAAAGAAAATAGTTGGGGAATATATTCCGACGAAAAAGAATGGAATCGTAAAAGACTTTTATGGATTGTTAGGTTTTGAACTGGTTAATATAGATGAGAATGGAAAGATAATGTGGGAATATTCTCTTTAGAGGGATACCGATTAATTGTTTGTTCAAAAAATATTCGATGAGCGTAAAGGGGCAGAGATATGTGTGATTATTTTGAAAGATGGAACCTAAATAGAGCTTGTCAGCGGCGAAATTGTAGAAGACCTGCTCAAAAGAAAGAATTATCTGTATCATATATGTTACAGCACGGATGATATAGATGTAAAAATATCTGAATTTGTAAATTATGGAGTAAAAGTGGTTTCGCAGCCGAATCTAACAAGGCTGTTTGACGGAAAAAGAGCAGCATTTTTGTTAACAAAGCTTGGTTTAATTGAGATTTTAGAGGACAAAGAAGATAATGAAAAGTAATTCATGTGTATAGGAAAATTCAAGATGGCTTTTATGGGAAAAGTATCATAGGTGTTCCATATTTTTCCCATCCTGCCCTTGACAGTGAAAAAGCCTTTTGATATTATAATTTCATAGCAAAGAAATTCTGACGAAAAGACGTTCAAACAATCTGATTATCTTTTATGCACATATTAAGTGCATTGTCTGTTGAACATTGAGAGCAGTTTACCACATGTACATTCAAATGTGATTATAAAACGCAATGTTTTGTATGCTGCTGACGAATGGAATCCTTGCTTACTATTCAACCAACTATTTATTAATAAGCAGGGAGCCGGACCTGAATGAAAGGATTTTTGCGGAATTTTCGCTGGTGAATTTTCTTTACAGTCATTGTTTTCTCTCTGCAAAGGGAAAGGAGAAAAACAATGAACCAAAGAAAACAGCCACGAAAGAAAACACAGACGAAAAAGAAGAAAAATAATCAAAGAAAAGCAAAACAGGCAATCAGGCCTTATATAACCTATAAGGACAGGGTTTTCCGGATGGTTTTTAAGGATAAGAGCAGACTGCTTGAACTCTACAACGCACTGAATGATACGGACTATACATCTCATGAGAAACTGGAAGTTAATACATTAGATAATGCTATTTTTATTAAGATGAAAAATGATGTGTCATTTGTTATAGACAATAATTTATGTCTGTATGAACATCAGTCTACCTGTTGTCCGAACATGCCGCTTAGGGGGTTTTTGTATTTTGCCGATTTATACAAGAAAATACTTGGAGACGTTGATTTAAGCAGTAACAGGAGAATTACAATTCCAATGCCGCATTATGTGGTGTTTTATAACGGAAAAGAGCGTAGGGAAGAAAAATTTATACAGAGACTGTCGGACTCTTACGAGATACCTGAGAAAGGAATATCTGCTGATAAAGGATGTATGGAGCTTACAGTGCAGACGCTGAATATTAATCTGGAGCATAATAAAGATTTACTTGACAAAAGCCCGTCCCTTTATGGATATGCTTATTTTGTAGCTGCGGTCAGAAAAAACATGGAAATTATGGAGCTGAAAGAAGCGGCAGAATCAGCGGTTGCGGAGTGTATTGAGAAAGATATTGTAAAGGACTTTTTTCTGGAACAGAGAAGCGAGGTAATTGCTATGTCAATCTATGAATATAATGAAGAGTATATCAGGAGAGAACTGCACGAGGACGGATACTGTGAGGGCGAAAAAGTCGGCTATGGCAGGGGGAAAGCAGACGGCCGCCGCAAGGGACTTACCGAGGCGGTAGATGTGATGGTGAAAGAATTTCATATAGATTTAAGAGAGGCCTGTGAAAAAGTGGGACTTAGTGAGAAAGACTATATGGATGAAAAGCAAAATATACCGATGGAACACATAGAAAGGCTATGAAACTCAGAATACATATCTATCAGGCCCTGGTCAACCGGGTGCCTGTCATTCAAAAAAAATATCACAGGCTGCGTCTTGAAAATCCGGGAGCGGTGGGCCGCTTGTACGCATGGGCCGCTCTTTTATGGATGAACCTTCTCTGGCTGGCCGGTTTCCGCGATATGCAGCGGGAAATCCTTTATCCTGACAGCAGGAAAAGCATTCCCGGACACCCGGAATCGCAGATGTCATTTCAAAAGACGCCAAAGGAGCTGGCGAAGGCTCTTTCCACGGCAGATATCATTTCGTTTGATATTTTTGACACCCTGATATTCCGTCCCGTTGCGGTGCCCACAGATTTGTTTTTCTTTGTGGGGGAAAAGCTGCATTTTATGGATTTTGAGAGAAGCCGCCGCATGGCGGAGCAGGAGGCGCGCCGGAAAGCTTTTGAAGGCACAGGAAGCTATGAGGTTACACTGGCGCAGATTTACGGGGAGCTGGAGAATAAAACTGGGATTTCTAAAGAAGCGGGAATGCAGGCGGAGATTGAAACGGAGATTGCGTTCTGTTACGCCAATCCATACATGAAGGAAGTATTTTTCCTGTTGCAGGAAAAGATAAAGAATACGGGGAAAAAGATTATCTGCACTTCGGATATGTACCTTTCCCCGGACATTCTTCAGGCAATGCTTGAAAAGTGCGGATATACCGGTATCGAGGAGATATTTGTATCCTGCCTCGAGCAGGAATCCAAGGCGGATGGAAAGTTATACAGGAAAATTGCCCGGCATTACGGGGAGGAACTACAGTATATTCATATCGGGGACAATCCCGAATCTGACGGAAAGCAGGCAGGGAAAGCGGGATGGAAGTCCATTCTTTACCGGAATGTCAATATTGCAGGTATGCCTTACCGGGCAGAGGATATGTCTGTTGTAACCGGTTCTCTGTACAGGGGCATCGTCAACGGCAGGATACATAACGGTCTTACCGAATATTCGGCGGATTATGAGCTTGGCTATATTTACGGCGGGATTTTTGCGGTCGGATATTGTCAGTTTGTGCATAATTATGCAATCGCACATAGCATAGATAAAATTCTTTTTTTGTCCAGAGACGGAGAAATACTTGATAAGGTGTACCGCAGGCTATTCCAAAAGAAGGGAGAAGCAAGTTCAGATATATCCTGTTGCAAGGCGGAATATGTTTACTGGTCAAGAACGGTAGCTGTCAGGCTTCTTGCAAAATATGACCGCTATGATTTCCTGCGCCGCTTTGTGGAACATAAGATTAACGGCGGCTATTGTCTGGCGGATATCTTCCGCAGGATGGGGCTTATGGATATGCTTGCGGATTTCTGCGGGGAGGCAAATGAGAGTGATAAAGCCATCGCGGAAAAGCGCAGCAGACTTGCGCCGGAAAGCCGTCTGACGGATAAAAATGCCGCTATAGTAAAAGAATATCTGATATCACATTGGTCAGAAGTACTTGCGCACTATGAGGATTCCAGAGTGGCGGCAGGGCGCTATTACCGCAGGGTTTTAAAAAACTGCCGCCATGCCGTTGCTGTAGATGTAGGCTGGGCAGGAAGCGGGGCGCTTTCTCTGGATTTGCTGGTAAGAAGGGAGTGGAAGCCGGATTGTGAGATAACCGGAATCATAGCCGGAACCAATACTTTTAATAACGGAGAGCCTAATGCGGCAGAATCCTTTCTTTATACCGGAAAGCTGGTAAGTTACCTGTATTCGCAGGAGCTAAACCGCGAAAACTGGAAATGGCATAATCCGGGAAAAAATCACAATTTACTTGTAGAGCAGCTTCTTTCATCAAAAGAAGGAAGCCTTGCAGATATTGTAATGGATAAGGAGAGAAAAGAAGGGTACCGGTTTTTATTCAAAGAACCTGATACGAAACCCCGGAGAGTGGAGCAGATACAGCAGGGGATTCTGGATTTTGCCAGGGATTATCAGAGATATATTCCTGAGTATTATCAGAAAATACACAGCATCTCGGGCGCAGACGCTTATGCAGTGCTGAAAATTTTGCTTCAAAGCAAAGTAAGTACGGAATTGGAAGCGGGAATTTGATGTTGTGATGACCCCAAAATGGAAAACGTGGTGTGGAAAAAATATCCCGACTAAATTATCAGACTTATAATCGTCTGTAATTTAGTCGGGATATTTTCATAATTAATTTTTTCTGTCTACGATATCAATATAATCCCGGCACGGACAAATAGGCTTATAGGCCGGGCGGATAATCTTCCCGTTATTGGCAAGCTCCTCCATGCGGTGGGCGCTCCAGCCGCAGATACGCGCAATGGCAAAGATAGGCGTATACAATTCCATGGGAAGTCCCAGCATGTGATAAACAAAGCCGGAGTAAAAGTCTACGTTGATGCTCACGCCCTTGTACATCTGCCTTTCGCCGGCAATGATTTCGGGGGCAAGCCTTTCCACGAGAGAGTACAGGGCAAACTCTTTTTCCAGTCCCTTTTCCATGGAAAGCTTTTCTACGAAAGTCTTGAAAATAACGGCACGGGGGTCGGACTTGGAATAAATCGCATGGCCCACGCCGTAAATCAGGCCTGCGTGGTCAAATGCCTCCTTATGCAGGAGCCGGCGCAGATAATTGCCAACTTCCTCCTCGTCCGTCCAGTCCTTCACCTCCAGCTTCATTTCCTCGAACATCTGGACAACCTTGATGTTGGCGCCGCCGTGGCGGGGACCCTTTAAGGAGCCGATAGCCGCGGCGATTACGGAATAGGTGTCCGTGAGAGAGGAAGTCACGACATGGGTGGTAAAAGAGGAGTTGTTACCGCCGCCGTGTTCCATATGAAGAACCAGGGCCACGTCCAGAAGCTTCGCCTCCAGGGGCGTGTAGGAGCTGTCAGGGCGCAGAATCCGCAGAATGTTTTCAGCGGTTGAAAGCGCCGGGTCAGGCTGGTGGATAAACAAACTCTTGCCGTCATGGTAGTGGCAGTATGCCTGATAGCCATAGATGGACAAAAGCGGAAACATGCTGATAAGCTGCAGGCACTGGCGCAGCACATTGGGCAGCGAAACATCGTCGGCACGCTCGTCATAGGAATAGAGCGTAAGAACGCTGCGGGCCAGGGTGTTCATCATATCGCTGCTGGGCGCTTTCATAATAATATCCCGCACAAAACTGGTGGGGAGAGAGCGGTAACCGGACAGCAGCGCCTGAAAACCGGCCAGCTCCCTGGCATCAGGAAGCCTGTCAAATAAAAGCAGATAAGTAATCTCTTCAAAACCAAAACGATTTTCATTGGTGAAGCCGCTGACCAAATCTTTGATATTATAGCCGCGGTAAAAAAGCTGTCCGTGGACGGGTACCTCAACGCCGTCCACCACTTCCTTGGCGCGGACGTCGGAGATATTGGTCAGGCCGGCTAAAACGCCTTTGCCGTTTAAGTCGCGGAGTCCTCTTTTGACATCGTATCTGGTAAAAAGCTCTGAGTCTATGATATCAGCCTGTTCGCTAAGCTTTGCAAGGCGCACGATATCGGGGGTGATTTCGGAAAATGAATTATAATCCATATGTAAATACTCCTTTCTATAGTGAATTGTCAATTGAAGTCCGGATTTCTAACAAAGAACAATGAAAAGCATTGTCAGTTAATTGCAAGAAAAAAAAGAACATTTCAGAAAAATGACATAATTATCTTAACATGTAAATGAATATTGAACAAGTAAAAATTAATTAGTTTACAAAATGTTTAGATTTTGTATATAAAAAATAACGAAGGGACTGCCGCGACAGTCCCTTTCGCAGTATGCTGCCAAAGTCATGCTGCGGTCAGCAATACTCCCGCAGATTGATAAAGGTGACGTAAGGAAGAGCGTTTCTGGTATATCCGCTGGTGCGTATATGGATATTTTTCTCATGCTCTTTCTCACAGGATTCGTCCAGTATTTCCGAGAAAATGCTTTTGCTCAGATGGCCGGACCTGTTCTGCTTGGACTGGTGTTTTTTCTCGTCGGAAAATGCTTTCCTCAGAGGCGGTATCACCGTGACCGCCTGAACTTTATAAAGCGCTTCATATCCGTATGCTTTGACAATCCCTCCCTGGATTAAAATTAATATGTTCTGCTTTATTTATCGGCAAAAAAGAGGGATTTCTGTAGGGCGAGGAGAATAAAATCCCTGAAAAACCGGCTGTAAATCATTTCCAGAACGAAAAACGCCGCCATGTTGTAAGAAGTCTTTTTTTGTGGGATAATAATTTGAAAGCAATGGAAGAGAGGTGACAGGCTATGTGTACGGCAGCGACTTATAAAACCAGGGATTTTTACTTCGGGCGCACATTGGATTATGATTTTTCCTACGGGGACGAAATTGTTGTGACGCCCCGCAGGTACTCTTTTTCTTTCCGGGACGGGGGCGCTATGGACAGTCATTACGCCATGATTGGAATGGCTCACGTAGAGGGCGGATATCCGCTGTATTATGAGGCGGTGAATGAAAAGGGACTTGGAATGGCGGGCCTTAATTTTGTGGGAAACGCCTTTTATGGGGAAAAATGTCCGGATAAATATAACGTGGCCCAGTTTGAGTTTATCCCGTGGATTTTGGGAGACTGCGCTACGGTTGAGGAAGCGGGAAAAAAGCTGGAAAAAACCAATCTTACGGCGGAACCCTTCAGCGAAAAGCTGCAGACCGCCCAGCTCCACTGGATGATAGCGGACAGAAACGGGGCGATAACCGTGGAGTGCGTGAAAGCCTCTCACGGGGCGTGCCTTAAGGTGTATGAAAATCCGGTGGGAGTACTGACCAACAATCCGCCTTTTGAGGAGCAGATGTTCTGGCTGAATAACTATATGAGTTTATCGCCGGGGGAGCCGGAAAATCATTTTTCGGACAGGCTGCCGCTTAAAACCTACAGCCGGGGTATGGGGGCTATCGGGCTTCCCGGGGATTTATCCTCAGGCTCTAGGTTCGCAAGGGCGGCCTTTGTAAAAATGAATTCGGTTTCCGGGGATTCGGAAGAAGAAAGCGTCAGCCAGTTTTTCCATATTCTGGGAAGCGTTGACCAGCAGCGGGGGTGCTGCCGGTTATCGGAGGGAAAGTACGAGACCACCATTTATACTTCCTGCTGCAACTGCGATAAGGGAATTTACTATTATAACACTTATGAAAACCACCGGATTTCCGCGGTTTATATGCACAAGGAAAATCTGGACGGATTAGAGCCCGTAAGGTTTGCTCCGGTTTACGGCGAACAAATCTACAGGCACAATTAAGGGGTTTCCTCAGGAGGATAGGGCGGTACAAGGTAGGCGGAAATGTTATACTGTTTCTCACCGCTGCTTTTACGGGCGGTGGAGGGCGTACAGCCATAAAGCTCCTTAAAGGAACGGTTGAACAGCTTCTGGTTTGTAAAGCCGTTTTCCTCCATGATTTCCGCCACAGGCTTATCCGTGCTTGTGAGGGCATGATAGCTGTGGGCAAGTCTGGTTTCCGTGAGGTAATTCACAAAGGAAATACCCATGTTTTTCTTGAAAAAGCGGCAGAAATACTCTTTTCCGACGCCGATGTGGGCGGCGATATCCGAAAGGGCTACAGGCTCCCGGAAATGTTCTTCCACATAGCTGATGATTTCCCGGATTCTGTCTCTTGTGAGAACGTCGGTGGCGTTAAATTCCGGGGCAGTGTTGACGGAAAAATCCCGAATCAGGCGGGCAAGTATCTGGAAAACAAGCCCCTGGGCCTCCAGTTGAAAGGCTGTTGCGTCCTCAATATAAATCCGGGTCAGGGTTTCCATCATCCGGCAGATTTCAAGGTAGGCGGGAAAGCGCTCGTCGGGAATTTCCTCGGGAAAACAGCGGATTTGGTACAGCTCGATATCGGGGAAAATTTTCTGCATATGCTTTTTCAAAATATGGATGCATAGGTACATGCTGGTATCCTTGTAAGAGTGGGTGCTGTGAACCTGACAGGACTCCACCGCTATGAGGTGTTTTTTCAAAAGACGGTATTTTTTTCCCTCAATGGTAAGGGAGGACTCCCCGTTTAAGGGGTAGAGGAGTTCTAACTCCTCGTGCCAGTGCAGGGGCCTGTGGCCGCCGGTAACGGTCTGGTAGGCAATCAGAATGCCGGAAATTTCAACTTCCTTGTGGTTCATGCAGTAAGCTTGCTTCATGGGATACTCCTTTTTGGGCGGTGTTAGTTGTCATTATACATAGTTTTGGGGGAAGAGTCAAAGGTGGTGGGAAGCCACGTTCAGAAGGTGGGAAGCCACGCTCAGAAAGCCGCATTCTTCCTTAAGGAGCCCATATAAAAACGCCGGTGCTTAGCGAGGTTCCAAGCTGCCATGCAGCTTGCGAGCTTAGCATCCGCTGCGTTTAGCCCGGAGCGCAAGCGCGTTGCAGAAGGGATATTTTCCTTCCATACGGGCGTCCGATGAAAACCGATAACTCAGTCTCTGATCTTCTTCAGCAGCCGGTCCACATCCTGATTATGCCCCAGCACCAGCAGATGCACATCCTTGTCAAACACATAGTCCGGCCCCGGCAGAAGGCTGGTCTTGCCCTTCGTCTTCACCCCGATAATATTGATATGATACTTCGCCCGGCAGTTCACCTCTTTGATGCTCTTTCCATGCCAGGAAGGAATCGTGGGAATCTCAAAAATAGAATACTCCGGCGTCAGCTCGATATAGTCAAACACATGGTTGGCGCTGAACTTCATCGCCGCCTTCTCCGCGATATCCCTGTCGGGATAGATCACCTCATCCGCCCCGTTCCGAAGCAGAAATTTTGCGTGGATATCCCGGTTCGCCTTGCTGACCTCATACTTTGCCCCCATATCCTTCAACTGGCTTGTGATCTCCAGCGAACTCTGAAAATTTGTACCGATGCAGACAAAACAGATATCGAAATTGCCCACGCCCAGGCTCTTTAACACGTCAGGGCTGGTACAATCCCCGATCTTTGCGCTTGTCACAAAAGGAATCAGATCATCCATCACCGCCTGATTC
>OFFW01002419.1_pt1 | contig 10144 bp, 12 predicted proteins | sample 1521501 | NCBI WGS metagenome assembly OFFW01 (sample SAMEA3504107, study PRJEB24116) | mouse gut metagenome | biome: mouse gut; feature: mouse-associated habitat; material: faeces | place: Denmark | collected 2011
GGACAAACGGTTTTCAAGACCGCCTCGTTATGACCACTTCGATACCTCTCCATGTCGTATGCCCTCTTTGTCAGGCGCAATGGTTATTCTATCAAACCAATTAATACCTGTCAACACTTTTTTAAAATTTTTTTTACAAACTTTTCCTTTCGCTGTTTTTCAGAAAAATCTCCGCTGTTTGAATGTCCTCGGGCGTCGTAATTTTGATGTTTTTATAAGAGCCTTCCACCAGCTTTACCGGGCGTCCCGTCAGCGTTTCCACCACCATGGCGTCGTCCGTCACCGCCACACCCGCATCTAAAAGCTCCTTCTCTTTCTCAAGAAGGCCGGCGTAAGCTTCTTTTATCAAAGGATAGGAAAAAACCTGGGGCGTCTGCACCGACCACATAAAATTCCGGTTGGGCGTAGCCGCAATCATCCCCTCCTCATCCGCAATTTTTATGGTATCCTTAACCGGCACCCCCGCAACGCATGCTCCCCACTCTCTGACGGCGGCAAGAGTCCTTTCCAGGATTTCGGCGCTCACCATTGGCCTTGCCCCGTCGTGAATAAACACATAGTCGAAATCCGACGCGCTGTTTAATCCCGCCGCCACCGAATGATATCTTTCTTTTCCGCCCTCAACAATCCGGCGTACTTTGTCAAATCCGTACTTTTCCACAATCTCTTTCCGGCAAAACTCCACGTCTTTGGGCGAAACCACCAGAACAATCTCGTCTATAAAGCTCTCCTGAAAGGTTTTGAGCGAATAATAAATGACAGGTTTTCCGCCTATCAGCATGTACTGCTTTTTGGTTTTGCTTTCCATCCGCTTTCCGCTGCCTGCCGCCAGCAAAACGGCCAGGGTGCGTTCTCTTTTATCCATGAAAATCAGCCCTCTCCCCCAGCTTTAAGTTCGGCACCGCATTTAAATCGAACCCGTGCCGCACACCCTTTTGGTATTCGTAAAAGGCCGCCGTTCCTATCATCGCCGCATTATCCGTACAGTAAACGGGGGACGGATGATAAAAAGCCACATTCTCCTTTTCACACGCCTCCTTAAAAGCCTTTCTCAGGCTGCTGTTTGAGGCCACTCCGCCTGCAATGGCAAATTTTTTCAGGCCGTATTTGCGCACCGCTTCCATGGAATGAGACACCAGCACGTCCACCACCGCCTTCTGAAAGGAAGCCGCCACATCCGCCGTGACAATCTCCTCCCCTTTCATCCGGCAGGAATTCAAATAGTTTAAGACCGCTGATTTCATACCGCTGAAGCTGAAATCATATTCCGCGTTTCCCACCTTTGCCCTTGGGAAAGCGATGGCGTCCGGATTTCCTTCTCCGGATACCCTGTCGATTTTAGGCCCGCCCGGGTACCCCAGGCCAATGGCCCTCGCCACCTTGTCAAACGCCTCCCCGGCCGCATCATCCCTGGTTCTGCCAATCACCTCATACTCCCCGTAATCCTTTACCACCACCAGATGGGAGTGGCCGCCGGACACCACCAGACAGATAAACGGAGGCTCCAAATCTTTGTTTTCTATATAGTTGGCGCTGATATGCCCCTCGATATGGTGAACGCCCACAAGCGGGATTCCGGAGGCAAAGCTGACAGCCTTGGCCGCCGACACCCCCACGAGCAGCGCTCCCACAAGCCCGGGGCCGTAAGTGACCGCAATCGCCGTCATATCCGAAAGGGCCTTGCCCGCGTCGGACAAAGCCTGTTCCATCACCTGATTAATCTTTTCAATATGTTTGCGGGAAGCAATTTCCGGAACCACGCCGCCGTACTCGGTATGCAGCGCAATCTGGGAATAAATTACATTGGAAAGCACTTCTCTTCCGTTTTTTACCACGGCGGCCGCCGTCTCGTCGCAGGAGCTTTCAATCGCCAGTATATAAACGTCCTTTTCCATTCATGTTCCTTTCCGCCGGCCCAAACGGCTTACAGCCTTTTAAGAATTTTGGCCGCCATTATTGCTCACCGGCTGCCAGCCGTAAATTTTCCAGTGCCCTTCCTCGTCTTTTCTCAGCACAAAAATCTGCTCATTGGCTTCAAGATATCCGCCCTTTCTCAGAGTAAAGCTGCAGGTGAGTCTGGCGCATTTATATCCGTCCTTTGTAAATTCCTCCACGTCCACGCTGGACGCCGGCGTGTAGCTGGATATCACGATTCCGTCCTCTTTGAAAGCATTAACGTCCCATTTCAGGTCGTCCAGATACTGCTGCTGGGTCTTATTGGCAACCAGCTCCTTATCATAAAGCTTCTGGGCCTGGAGGGCCAGTTTCTCAAACTCTTCGTCCGTGTAGGTTTCCTTGATAAGGCACTGGGAAATTTCTCCGAAATATTTGACTACTTCTCTCGGGGAAGGGGGATAATTTGTGTCCAGATTACGCATAAGCACTTCCTGAACCGCAGTGGCCTTAACATTTTCCTCCACTGCCTTCTCCTGCTTTTTGTTCGTCAGGTAATAATAGTAACCGCCCACCAGACAGACCAGGACAAGAATCACAATTATTCCCTTTACCATTCCATGACCGCCTTTTCCACTCATAGCCTTTCTCCTCTCATTCATCATCTTCAAATCCAAGCTCAATGGTTTTTCCGTCCCTGCAGGTTTCCGTATCCGGGAAAATCTTCCGCACCTCCGGCAAAAACTCCTCCGGCCTGTTCAGAGACGGACTGTAATGGGTAAGCCACAGCTTCGGAACGCCGGCGCGTTTTGCCAGCTCCGCCGCCTCGTAAAACGTCATGTGCCTGTTTTCCCTTGCCTTGGCTTTTTTGTCCCGTTCCCCGTACATGCCCTCGCAGATAAAAAGGTCAGAGCCCGCGGCATGCTTTACAATCCCCTCCGTGGGCCTTGTATCCGTACAGTAGGTCACTTTTATTCCTTTTCTGGCCGGTCCCATCACCATATCCGGCACAAGTACCGCGCCGCCGGTTTCGATGGTCTCCCCTTTCTGCAGACGGTTCCAGTACCTTTTCTCGATTCCAAGCGCCTCGGCCTTTTCCACCTGGAATCTGCCTTTTCTTTCAATCACAATGCTGTAGCCGTAACAGGGCACGTTGTGGTTGACCCGGAAGGCTTCTATTTTAAACCCGTCAAACGAAACGGTATGTTCCGCTTCGTTTAATTCCAGACAGTCTATCGCAAAGGGCAGCTCCGGCGCAATAATGCGTAAGGAGGCCACCACCCTGGAAAGTCCTTTTGGCCCCACCAAAAGCAGCGGCTCTGTCCGTTCCGCATTCCCGATTGTGAGAAGCAGCCCGGGCAGTCCGCTGATGTGGTCCGCGTGAAAGTGGGTAAAGCAAATCACGTCAATGGGTTTCGGGCTCCAGCCCTTTTCCTTCATTGCAATCTGCGTTCCTTCCCCACAGTCAATCAATATATTCTGTCCGTTGTATCTGGCCATCATAGACGTCAGCCATCTGTAGGGAAGCGGCATCATTCCGCCCGTTCCCAGTAAACAAATATCAAGCATGGTTCCTCTCATTCCTGCGTCCGGCAAAAAGGAAAAACCGCACTTGCTTTAAAATTTAAAGCAGCTCCGTTATCTCCTCCTCATTAACCGGAACGGCAAACCCCTTAATCAATTTATCATAACATTCCTCGCATAAATCAAAGGAATGCTCCAGTCCATCCTTATTGCTGAAATATCCGAAACGGACGTTTCCATGAAAGCAGCCTTCCATTATCGTTCCGTTTTTTATTTTTAATTCTTTTTTACATTTATTGCAGACAACTGTTTTCAGTTCTTTTGTATGATTATCGGAATAAATTCTCATATTCTTATCCTCCTTCGGTATTTTGCAGGAGATAACCGCGCCGCTTTGCGCACGGTCGTCTTCTCTTGCTCCCCTACCTGATATTATACATAAAAGAGGAATAAGAAACAGTGGTAATTCTTCCTTGACCTTCCTATCTTTTCCACATTATCAGGGCGTCTTCCACGGGTCTTTCATAAAACTTTGGTCTGACCCCCTCCCCCTTAAATCCAAGTTTTTCATAAAGATGAATCGCAGGCTGATTGCTTACCCGCACTTCCAGCGTACAGTCCGAAATTCCGTTTTTTTCCGCCTTATCCAGCATATGGCGCATCATCCGCAAAGCAATTCCCTGTCTTCTGCATCTGTCCCTTACCGCCACGTTGGTAATTTCGCCCTCATCTGCCAATCTTCTGATTCCGCAGCAGCCCACGATTTCTCCGTCCAGCTCCGCCACGTAGTAACTGGCATAATCCGCCTCCACCATTTCCAGAAAATCAGCGGCCGACCAGGGCATGGAAAAGACCTCCCGCTCCACTGCGCTGGCCGCTTCCACATCGGCAGCCTCCATATCCCTGATTACCAGTCTTCTTTTATCGCTCATTTCGTTCTCTCTCCGCCTGTGACATGCGCAGGTATACGGGCGCATGGTCCCTTGCCGCAACGCATTTGCCTTCTTTCAGATACTGAAGCGCCAGAAAGGCAAAGGACGCCGCCCTCTGCCGGTTCATGTGAGCGGGCGCAAAACCGTAGGGAACCGTCAAAAGCTCTCCCAGCCTTTTTTCAAACACGGGAACCCCGTCCCCTAAAAAAATTACCTCCCGGCCGGTTTCGCTGCACTTTTGTGCGATTTCGTCTATGGAAACCGCGCAGCCAGAAAGAAGGGTTATAAGCCGGTACCGAAAAGGAAATTCATCCTCTTTTTCAAACGAATATAATCCGGTATAAACCTGATTTCTTCTGGCGTCCATAATGGGACAAACAAGCTTATCCGTCCCGTAAAGATTGCAGGCAAGCCCGTCTAAGGTGGGAATTTCCACCAGCGGAACCTCCATTGCAAGCCCAAGCCCCTTGGCCGTTGCCGAACCTATCCGCAGCCCGGTAAAAGAACCCGGTCCCGCCGCCAGGGCAATGGCATCCACTGTGGAAAGGTCAAGCTCCACCATCTTTCTCAGTTCGTCCAGCATGGGAAGCAGGGTCTGGGAATGGGTCTTTTTGTACTGGACATTGTACTCGCCAACCAGCGTATCCTCCTCCACAACAGCCACGGAAGCCGTAAGCCCCGAACTGTCTATCGCAATAATTTTCATTATCTGTCCTTTCGTTCTAACAATCCGCAGAGTTAATTCTATAGCAGTTCCCTAGAGCGTGTTTGAAAATTCATTCCCGCCATCTGTACGCCCCACTTTGCGCGATATTTGCACCAAATTCAGGTTACATAGCCCGCTATGCGCCCTTCATTTGGCGCAAACCTCCCACAAATTGTGACGCACATCTGTCAGAAAGCAATTTTCAAACACACTCTAGCGTTCTTCCACGCTTATCCTTCTGTAATCAAAGCCTTTTTCCACATCCGTGCCGATGGTTATCTGTGTGTAATGCTCCGGCAACAGCTCCTTTACGAGGTCTGCCCACTCAACCAGACATACACCGTCTCCGTAAAAGCAGTCCTCATAACCAATCTCGTCCATCTCGGAAATATCTCCGATTCGGTACACGTCAAAATGATAAAAAGGGCATCTTCCCCCCTCGTACACCTGCAGGATTGTAAATGTGGGACTGCTCACATGTTCCGTAACGCCAAGGCCAGACGCCAGCCCTTTAGTAAAAACGGTTTTACCGGCGCCCAAATCTCCCGACAGGGCAAAAACCGCGCCTCTTTCGGCCTGTTCCCCGATTTTTCTGCCCAGTTCATATGTCTCTTTTGGGCTGTAGGTCTCTGTCAGCATCTGCATTTTCCTTCCGTCTTATGGCTCCGCCTGTTTCTGCGGACGCCTCTTTGCTTTGCATTTTTGCTTTTCCATGCGCCGCCGGCACTTGTGGCCGGTTCGGCTCAGCTTCGGATTTTTACCTTTTTCGGCGGCATATGGGTGGATATCATCTCAATCACGCCGGCCGTCTTTTCTCCCAAATCCTTTTTCGGAAAAATGGAAGCGTTTACGGGAGAGGTATATAAAATCAGACTCCGGGAAGTGGATACCGCCTTATACATGTCCTCCCACTTCTGGCTCTGGGCCTCCCCTTTCTGGGACACCTCCACGCACTCCGCCGTCATACGATAGTGAAGCGGCTCCTTAAAGGCCGGGTTGGCAAGGTACTGCTGTCTTGATTTGATAAACAAAGTCCAAGGCAGATACGCCAGTATCACAATCCCGAAAATCAAAAACAGCGCCCCGTAGCCCATAAAAAACACCACCACCAAAAGCGCCCCCACAATGGAGCCAAGCAGCCCCGCCGCGCTGGTGTAAGTGTGGTAAAGCATATAATCATAAAGGACTCCCGGCGTTATTTTTACGTCAAATTCCGTTTCCATAATATCTCCATGCTGCATTTTCTCTTAAATATGTACTGACTCAAAGAGCACCTACGCGGGCAGGTGCTCTCTCCATTCTTATTATACTGAAAAAATCCTAAAGTGCAACATTTATCTTGCCGCAAAGGCCAAACTTATTCATGCCGCAGCGCTTCTATAGGGCTTAGCTTCGCCGCTTTCTTCGCGGGATAAATCCCGAAGAAGATACCCACGCCGCAGGAAAATGCGGAAGCCGCAATCACCGTCCCCGCGCCAATCTTTGCGCTTATCCCGGCCACGGCGCCGATTCCGTTGGCCCCTAAAACGCCCAGGACGATTCCAATCACGCCGCCAAGCAGTGTGATGATTCCGGCTTCGGCCAGAAACTGCAGCAGCACGGAATTGGTTCTTGCTCCCAGAGCCTTTCTGATTCCGATTTCCCTTGTTCTTTCCGTGACGGACACCAGCATAATATTCATAACGCCGATACCGCCTACCAGAAGGGAAATGGCCGCCACAAAGGAAATAAACACGGTGATAAAGCTTAAAATCGTGTCAAACTGTGACGTTACGTCCGCAAAGCTCTGCATCATAATCTGGTTTTCGCCCCGCGCATTGTGCCGGCTCTCCAAAAGGGAAAGCACCCTGGCGGCCACCTCCGTGCAGTATTCGGAGGCTTCCGCAATCACGTAAAACTGGTCTATTTCATCGATGTAATAACCGTATTTGTTCGCCAGAAAGGTAAGAGGAACCTCCGCCTGTATGGTGGTCGTCATGCCGCTCCCCATGTTAATAAGCGTGGCGGCGTTGTCCTGACGAATCCCGATTATACGCAGTTCCTGGGTGATGCCCCAGATAGTGGCGTCAAAGCTCATTCCCACCACGTCGGCGGTTCCGAAAAGGGCGACGGCGCTGCCCTCGTTAATCACGCACACATTGGCCGCGCTGTTGTAATCGTTTTCCGTAAAATACTTCCCTTTTATAATAGGGTCCGTTGATATGTACTGGAGGCCTGTGGTGCCTCCGCTCATGTTGACGTCAAAATCTCCCTTGGGGCCCTCCGCCGTTCCCCAGGCTCCAAACTGCGGCGTTACCCCTTTTACATGGTCTACCTGTTCCATGATTGCATCAAAATCCGACTGGCTGAAGGTCACGGTGGTGTCCTTTCTGGTGGAATCCACATAAAACGCAATCTGCCCTCCTGCAATCCCCTCCAGTTCCGAATTTACCTGTGACCGGACGCCGTTTCCGATGGAAATAACCATAATCACAGAAGAAATTCCGATAATAATGCCAAGCATGGTCAAAACGGAGCGCCCTTTATTGCTCTTGATATTCATCAGGGCAATCTTGATATATTCCAAAATCTGTGCCATTTTCTCCTCACTTCCGCACACTTACGCTGTCTTAACTGTCTGTTTTCCTCACTTCCGCGCGCTTACGCTGTCTTAACTGTCTGTTTTGTATAGATATGACCGGCGGTTACACCCTCTGGCGCTACTGAGGCATTGCCGTTACCGGCATTCCTTCCGTAAGGGCCGCGGTTACTTCCGTCACCACCTGGTCCCCTTCGGAAAGGCCGTCTGCAACCTGAACCATGGTATCGGAGGAAATTCCCGTCACCACAGGCTTTTTCACTAAAATTCCTTCTTCCACCACGTAGACGAAGTCTCCGTTCATATCCACATTGACGGCTGTTACCGGTATCAGAACTGCGTTTTCTTCCTTTGCCGTACTGATAACCACCTTTGCCTCTACGCCCAGAATGACATCGCTGTCGGGATTGGTGATTTCGATTTCCGTTCCCACCACGGCGGCGCCGCTGTTGTTGGTCTCCGCCATCTTATTGATTTTGGAAACCTTTCCCTGATATTCTTTGTTTGCAATGGTAACTCTTGCTTCCTGTCCCACGGCAATCTTGTCAAGGTCATATTTGGTGACGGAAATTTTTACCATAACCTCCTCCGTGCTTTCCAGCTTAAGGAGCTTCTCGCCCACCGCCACACTGCCGCCTTCCACGGCGTTTACTTCCGTGACGACGCCGTCAAACTCGGCGGTCACGCCGCCTTCCGCCTTTTCAAGGCTTTCCAGAGAATCGGCAGTCTCGATTTCCTTTGTCTGGTTTTCCGCTTCCAGCTCCTCCCTCGCACCGGCAGTCATTTTCCCGGCGTCGGCGGAGCTTTTCTGGGATTTCATCTCCGAGCGGTATTCCTGGTAATCGGAGAGCATTTTATTGTATACCTCCAGCTCATCCTGCCAGCCTTTGATTTCTTTGTTATGCTCCTGCTCGTATCTGTTTAATTCCACCTGCTTTTCAATCTCGATTCGCTCCTCCTCCGTCAAGCTGTCGGCCTCCTCCAGAAGGGTAATCTGCAAAAGCGTGGCAAAGTAGGACAAGTCGCTTTTTTTCTTTTCTATTTTATGGTTCAGGTTCGTTATGTAGGCTTCCGTGTCCTTTATCTGCTGGTCCAAAACCTCAAGGTTTACATTGGCTTCCTTCAAATCCCCCAGCTTTTCATTGTTGCCCTGCACGCTGTTTAAGTAATTGCCCTCCGCCGACTGGGCTTTCAGCCTGGCCAGCTCCTTTTCCCTTGCCAGCTCGTCGGCGTCATAGGAAATCAGCACGTCCCCGGCTTTCACGGAATCCCCGGCCGCCACGGGTATGCTCCCTATCCTCACGCTCACGTCCGAAAAATAATTCCTGGACTTTTCCGTTGTTACCGTGCCGCTGGTATTGATGGTCTGCTCTATCTCTCCCTTAACGGCGCCCACCGTTGCCACAAACATACTGACTTCGCTTTTAAAAAACAGATTTTTAAGCACTAACGCCAGTATCAGCACGCCGGCAGCGCTGAACATGATAATTCTTCTTCTCTTCTTTTTGGCCGCCGCGTCAAGAGGCTTTTTTTCCTTTTTTGCTTTCTTTTCCTTTTTCTCTTTTTTCTTTTTCTCCTTTTCAGGTTTTACCTCCTCCAAAGGAGATATCTCCATTACCGCATCTTTCTCTTTTTCCATTTTCAGTTCTCCTCGATATCATTTATTTTGTCTTCCACTATATGCCCGTCCATGATTCGTATAATCCGCCGGGCCCTTGCGGCGATTTCATTGTCATGGGTAATCAGTATGACAGTCCTGCCTTCCCCATGCAGTTCTTTCAAAATTTCCATAATTTCTTTTGTGGAACCGGAATCCAGATTTCCGGTGGGCTCGTCGGCAAGGATTACCGGCGGCGCCTGGGCAATGGCCCTTGCAATCGCCACCCTCTGCTGCTGGCCGCCGCTCATCTCCGAGGGCTTATGCTCCATTCTGGCCTTCAGCCCTACTTTTTCAAGAGCCACCCTGGACAGTCTCATTCTCTCCTTTTTAGCCACGCCGCGGTATATCAGCGGCAGCTCCACATTTTCAAGCGCCGTCAGTCCCGAAATCAGGTTAAATCCCTGAAAAATAAAACCGATTTCCCTGTTTCTGATATCCGACAATTCATCGTCCGTGAGCCCGGAAACATCCTGTCCGTTTAAAATGTATGTACCGCTGGAAGGCACGTCCAGACAGCCCAACATATTCATCAATGTGGATTTTCCGGAGCCGGACTGGCCGATGATGGCCACAAATTCATTCTTGTTAATCGTCAGATTCACATGGTCCAACGCGCGCACCTCATTTTCACCGGGATTGTAGATTTTACACATCTCCCGAATTTCAATTAACTCGTCCATGGTATCCGCACTCCTTGTATGTTTGTATTACTGTATTATATTACTAATACATATTTTGTCAATACCCAAAGCTCTATTTTAATATATTTTTAACTTTTAGTATTATAACGAAGTATATTGCAAAAAACTTACAGGAATATGTAAGAAATTCTTAATTTTATCTGAAAGTTT
>OFFW01002424.1_pt1 | contig 10129 bp, 8 predicted proteins | sample 1521501 | NCBI WGS metagenome assembly OFFW01 (sample SAMEA3504107, study PRJEB24116) | mouse gut metagenome | biome: mouse gut; feature: mouse-associated habitat; material: faeces | place: Denmark | collected 2011
GTGATCACCCGTACCCTGTTCAAATTCTGCGTTGCAAAACAAAGAATAAAAGTCCTCGAAAAAATCAGTAGCTTTCCTCGCCAAGGTGTGGTATGGTGTGTGGCTACAAGGAGGTGACGACCCATGGCAAAGAAACGAGCAAACGGTGAGGGCAACATCCGCAAGCGGAAGGACGGTCGCTGGGAGGGACGGTACACCGCCGGCTACGATCCCGAGTCCGGCAAGCGGATCATCAAGAATGTGCTGGGTAAGACCCAGGCCGAGGTAAAAGAGAAGCTGGCCCAAGCACAACAGGAGTCCGCTGGACTGGATATGGCCCGCAATGAGGACTACACAGTAGCCACCTGGCTCCGCAGCTGGTACGAGCTCTACGCCAAGCCCAACGTCAGGCCGGCGACCGCAGACCGCTACCACCTGATCATCGAGACTTACACCATCCCCCGCATCGGCAAGATCAAGCTGAAGAAACTGACATCCCGTGACCTGCAAAAACTCTACAAGGACCTGATGGAACACGGCAGAGTTAAGAAGCGCAGTGGCAAAGGCAATCCCGGCCTGAGCAGCACCACAGTACGAAGCGTCCACCTCACCCTACACTGTGCATTCGAGAGAGCGGTAAAAGAGCGGCTCATCCCCCGCAACCCGACCGATGACTGCATCGCCCCCAAGGTACAAAAGGTGGAGATGAAGACGCTCCTGCCAGAACACCTCAAGTCCTACCTGGACGCCGCCAGCACCAGAGACGTCTTGCCCATGTTCTACCTGGAGCTGGTCAGTGGGCTGCGCAAGGGCGAGCTGGTGGCGCTCCTCTGGTCTGACCTGGATGCAGAACACAAGACAATCTCCGTCAGCAAGCAGTACGTCCGCAACCCCAGCGGGGAGGTGATGCTCTCCAGGCCGAAGACGGAGACATCCGTCAGGCAGGTATCCATCCCGCAGGATGCAGTGGACTTGCTGATCCAGGAACACAGCAAGCACCCGGACAACCAGTACATGTTCCCCTCACCAGTCACAGGCGAAATGTACCACCCAGACTCCGTGGTAAAACTCCACGAGAAAATCTTGAAAGACGCCAACCTGGAGCACATCCGCTTCCACGACCTGAGACACACATTCGCGACCTTGGCTCTCCAGAACGGCGTGGACGTGAAAACGGTCAGCAGTATGCTGGGGCACTATGATGCGGGCTTCACCCTCCGCACCTACACCCACGCCACCAGGCAGCAACAGAACCGAGCAGCGGAAACTATGGGAAATTTTATGGCACAGGTTATGTAGGGCAGAAAAAGCGGAAAAAAGCCAGGCAAGAAGTTCTGCCTTCCTGCCTGGCACTTTTGACCCATTTTCAGAACAATTATACAGTTCCGTTTACAGAAAACAAAAATATCAAAGCATATATGTATTGTATCCATTGTTACGATTGCATATTAAGGTATGTATCGAACTGCTCAAGCATAATTTCACGGCGCCTTTGAATTGAACTCTTTTTATCGCTTCCTTGTTGTAACAATCGGGAAAACTCAACTAATGTTTGATCGCATTCCTGATTTTGCTTGCTTGCTTGAATTGAGGTTTCACGCATTTCCTCAAATTGTTCTAAAAACGGTCTTAGAAATTCAAGTGAAATCTTGTCTTGAGCTGCATATAAAGTTAGCACTATATTTTTTTTGCTCAAAAGCCTATCTTTAGTATAAAATGCAAATTCGAATTTACTCAATACCTGCTGAACTCTTCTCAATGCCATAGCACAGTTTGTGTTAAAATCCTTTTGTTCTAAAACAAATTTATCAACGGCATTTTTAGTTAGTGTCCATTCTCCCATTTCAATCATTAAAAATTTTAGTGCTAAATCATGATGAATGAATCTTTTATTTGTAATATTGATTTTTTGCTGGAAAAATTTTGAATTCTGGCAAAATATTTGAATCTCATTTGATAATTTTCCTCCAGTAGCGTTTCTTTTTTCTGCTGTATTTACAGTGATTCCGCTATTCAACCTTATAAACATTTCATTAATCATATCAGGTTCTGTTGTATCCATAAACACTATATTTAATTCGTACTGCCAAAAACGAGCAGCGACTGCTGGAGCACAAATTTCAATCTCGCTAAAATATTTTCCTGCAATTTCATCATGATTTTCTTTATTAAAAAAGACAAACGTATCTGAAAGAGGAAACTCATCATTTATAAATCCTAAAATAGCTTCAATCCGTTGTTTTCCATCAATTATAGCATAATTATAAAACTTGCTTTTATTTTCAGATATTGATGGCATAAATTGAAAATAAAACTTTGGAATATCAAAGCCATTTAAAATGCTGTCAGCCAGTAGTTGTTTCTGATCTCTTTTCCAAAGCCTTCCCAACCGCTGATATGACGGGGAAAAATCTATTGTTTCTTGGTAATGATTTAACCACTTTATGGTTTTTGTTTCCTGAAAAATCTTAAACATATTGTTGTTCACCTCGCCATATAGTTTCTTTTTAGTTCCCTTGAAATAGAATCAAGTTCTGGAAATAACGTGCTCTCAGTAATTCCTATATAGTATAGTGCTTCGCTAATAGGTTTAATGTCACTTTCTGGAATGACTATTTTTACCAAAAATTTCTCTGCACTACTTAATGATTCCATCGTAAACGAATCTTTATTAGGAAAAAGCGTAAAGACTCCTCTCTGCGCTATAATTCTATCTGTATTCTGTGGACCAATAATAGCTACAGGGTAATCTTGTCGAGGACTCTCAAACATCGTTTGAAGCTCATTATTATCACAAATATTTGGGATCGGTTCGCTATCATATTCCGGGAAGCGAATATGCGAGTTAAGAAGAATTGGATTTAAGCACCAAACAATTGCATCGTGTCCAGTATGGGAATCATTGTGAAATTGGGTAGCAAATGCAAGCGCAACCATTGCATTCTCAGACCAGTCAAGCAAACGTGTTGGGGTAGCATGATGTTGCATAATAAACAACCATTCAATATTGTTGGATGGTTGTACCTGCAAGAAACGAGCACCACGAGCTTTAAACTGATGGAGAAGAGATATTTCATCTTTCCAAGTATATGGTGTCCGATACACTGTTGGTTGCAATGTGTAAGCATTACTTGCATGACCACGAAACCATAGCTTATCATGTCCAGTTTTAAGACTAATAATTTTTTCAAGGTATTCAGAAATATTATGTACTTTCAACTCAGTAATAGCCATACTATCACCCCGTAAATTACATTGTAGTTTGATAGACCGATTATAACAAATTTCGTCATGAATAACAACTAATATCTAAAATATATCACTCAAACCTGTATGTAACAAGATTGCTATATGACACAAAACGCCAGGTAGGAAGGCGGAACTTCCTGTCTGGCGCTCTCTGTCCCTCTCCGGACATTTCGGCGTGTGGGTCACGGTGTGGATCAGTCCGGTTGACCCACATTCTGACCCAAATAAATTTAAGCAAAACTGCAACAAAAACTCCCGAAATCCTGCGATTTCGGGAGTTTTCTGGAGCTGCTGGGCAGATTCGAACTGCCGACCTCATCCTTACCAATTGATTGCAAACATGGAAAAGGCTGGTATGCAGCAGTTTCCGGGCCTGTTTGTTCCGGGAAAATGAAGTTTTTCGTCCTATCCGCTCCACTGTCTTCGTCCGCTTTTTTCGCCGTGTGGGTCAGGTTGTGGGTCAGACCGGCTTCAGGAAGCAAACGATGGACGAACATCCGACAGCGGGAATCCCAGCCGCAGCGCCCGCTCCCGCTCATAGGTAACTCTGGTAACCTCTTCAATGAACCGCCGCTCTTTTTCCTCTGCGCTGGCCCATCTCACACCAAATTTCTGGCACATCTGGAAAAATATCTCATAAAATCGATCTTCCTCAGGGTCCTTCCGGCAGTACCATTCAGTATCTGAAAATATATTCCCGTTCCTGTTTTCCATCCCGATCCCTCCTTTAGTCAAGCAAGATAGGTAAAGAAAATCTTTTTTGCCGCCTCGTCTGCAATCAAATATCGCGGGGCCGAAGATCCAAACACAGGAAAATCTTCCAGATTTTTCTGCGGTGAATTGCACCTGTGTCTACAAAGGAAGGGACTGTAGGATAGGTTTGATTTCAGAGAGCCAAAAGGAAGAGAACCAGCATATGTAGAAAGAGCTGTCGGCTACCACCGCAGGGTGTTTATCGCGAACAAACTCAATTATTTAAGTTGTTTCCTAAATCCCAGAGTTTGTTGGTCATTTGTTCCGCTATCCTCGATGCCAAAGTATTCAAGTGTTTCGGGATCATGCATTCCGTGGCAGTTCATGTCGGTAGGTTGTCCAGTTCGAAGTATATGTCATGGGTGAGTTTGGCCAGAGGCCTTCTGCCCCATCGTTCCCTGCTTATGTCGCTCATGAACATCAGGCTTCGAACCTCGTCTCGGGTGGTAAAAAGATCCGGAAAGCACTGGATCAACTCCACTACCCGAGCTTCCGTGTTAATATGGTAGCTCTTCAAAATATCGGCCACATAATCCCCATGCTCATTATACAGTTCGGCCAAGTGGAGTCTCTCGACCTGCTGATCCACTTTCAGTTTCAGTTTGGAGGATGAGCTGTCGATATGCACCTGAATTTTAGAGGAGTCGCCCCGCATTTTTCGGACGAAGTCATCTTGGCCTTTAAGCTTCAAAGCGAAAACTACGTCCTCTCCGAATTCCTCCTCATAGGGGTACAGTAGAGGCGGATATCGCGAATCTAGCGGGTCCAAGTCGGATTTTGCTTGATTGCACACGCCGCAGCTGGGGATTAGATTGTAGAGACATAGCGCTAGATATGGGTACTTGGACTTAGGGAAAAAGTGATCCAGCTGGGGTCGTACTTTTTTCCTTTTCAGCGCCGTGATGTAGAGCCGATTGCAGTAGGGACACACCGGAACCTCCATCTCTCGCAGGATTTCATTAACTACCTTTCGATTAGAGAAATTCGTGTAGCGAAACACCTTGTCCAGTAACTTGTTGGCCTCTTTTGTAGTAAAAGGGCCAAATTGTCCGGCGAATGTCTCCATACACTTCCGGTCTGCCAGCAATAATGCTTTCACGTTCGCAATGTTCGGTTTGCCCGTATCATCGTAGAGGTATTGGGCCAGCTGCCGAAAATGATATGGCGCTGGGTTAGTTTTGTCCCCTTCCAACAGGGGCCGGCAGTTGTTCAAATCCTCGATCAATTTTCCTTTCTTCCTCTGCCGTTTATCTCTGGACGTACCATCCACTAGGTCCTCCAGGAAAATCCTTTCGATTTTCTCTCTTTTCTCGTCATTTAATTCAATCTTGATCATACCTCATATGCTCCAATTCCCTGATAGCGGCTTCCAGCCGTTCACTCTGACTTCGTAGTAAACGGAGAGTCTCCTTAATGGTCTGGTCCTCTTGATGCATCGAATTATATAGCGGGCGGACTTCACACATCTGCCGCAGCTTACCCCGAATTACATCATCTCCGATTTCCTCCACAAGCTGTAGCGTTTCTGGGGGAACCTCATTGCCAAAACTCCGCAGCGAACGGGCAATCTCATTAATTTTCCGCTCTGCGAAGGCACCCATCGTCCCTTCTTCCAGAAAAAAGGCATCCCGGAACAGAGTATGGATGTTACTGCCGAAGGTCCGGACCAAGCGTCTTTCCGCCTGAATTTCCCTCCCGTTGTTCCGAAGGTACAACACATGGTTTTGGGGGATGTCGGAGAGCATAATGGGAGAGTGGGTCGCAATGACCAACTGGACTGAGCAGGTTTTAAACCGTGCAGAGACAAACTGTAACAGCCAGTCCAGATATTTCCGCTGCCATTCAGGATGCAAAGACTGGTCTGCTTCATCAAGATAAAGCATTACGCTGCTACACTGCACCTCATAGCCCAAATTGTTCATCACATAGGCCTGCCCTCTGGAATTCTTGCTAAGCAATTCATTAATTCGAACAAACCGCCGTAAGAACGCATACTCACCAGTACTCAGTCCGAAGGAAACAGACAAATAGGGGTAGGGGAAATTGGTTTCCCGGTAATGGCTGAACAGTTCCAAAACGGTCTCTCGTTCCTCTTCCAGATCCAACCTCCACAACATCCTTTTCCACCGGTCTCCTTGAAGCGCAGATTGTTTCTTCATCCAGTGGAGCGCATTTTGGTAGCGGCTTATGATTACTGAGTCTCTATCCGCCCTAACCTCATCTAGTAGCCGGAGTACCACATCAAAGGCACCTTCACTGCAGCATTCCAGATGGTTGATTTTCTCCAAAAAGAACTCCGCTGTCGCGCTCAAATCTTCCGATGACGCCTGGGGTATGCAGAACGTTTTAAACAAATTGAGCATCAGGTGGATTGCCAATATGCTACACATATTTTGTCCATACTTCTTCTGTATCTCAATGCACTTTCCCCTAAGGATATCCTTCCCGTTTGGGTTTCCCATGCGATCCAACTCATCCGAAATATAATTCAAATTTACCCAGAAGTCCACCGGAGAGAAAGTAACCCTCTTCGGCAGGGCAAAGGGGATACCCTCTTGGTTTTTATCAAAACAAACAAACTCCAGGATATCTTCCATCTCGTTATTGAAATAGTTGATAACTGGGTCTCTCTGGTTATTGATGTAGTGCATCTCCCGGTTGTATTTAAAGGACTGACGAATGTTTCCGCCCAGAGAGCCGTCATGCACAACGCCATATTTTTCGTATCTGTAATCCAGGGGGGACAGAGCATCAGTAAAGTATGCAAATTTGAATCGCTTCAAATCGCCCTGCCGGGAATATATCTCATATCCCAGCTGTGTGTCCACCGTCAGTTCCAGCCCTGAAGTAAATATCTCGATTTCCGGTTCTCCCCCTCCATCGCCTTCGAAAACAAGGAGGAAATGGAACCAGCTCTGCTGGGAATTGGGAATGGCTTCACTTATCCTGCTGGCCTCATCCAGTGTCTCCATGATGTAGTAAGCCAGCTGAGTCTTTCCTGCACCATTGCATCCAACGACCGCCATCACATCACAGACATGTTCGCCCCAGAACCCCTCGGCAAACACAGCCTCCCTCCGTCGGATGGACAACAGCCTGTCTGTTCCGGTAAATGTGATCTCATATCTGCCGCTGAGCAGATATCCTTCGTTTCTCTCCTCGCCGGAATATGCCGAATTCCAAATATATAGCAAATTCATTATCTTTCTCCTCTTTTTACAGTCTGTCTATCACTCAAAGATGTTGAACCTAGTGTTCAACATCGCTCTTCAAACTCTTAATCCTACCTACCTCTGTTCCCCCAAATATAGCTGAACCCTCCCTTGAATCAGCTTTGCCGTTTCCGCAGCGGACCGATCTCCAGCAAAGAATGGGCCGGTTATTTCTTTCACAATCATTTCTATCGTATTGTCGGAAGATTCCACACGATCAGTGGCTCCGTATAGGTCCATAAATAGATCATACTGCTCCTGGGTAAGCGCCATCTGAAGGACAGTCATTGTAACAGGGGACCCAATCTGAAACATATTGACTGGCAGTTCTATTTTCTGACCATTTTCATCCAGGAGAAAACCTGCATCCACATCATTTTTGTTCTTTTTATCGCGGCACCATTCTGGTTCCATAGCATTAGTAATCATCGTGTCAAAATCGCATTTATTGATTGGAAGACTGGGCATGTACGAATAACTATCCCCAAAGGCGTTTTCTACTATGGCATTGCCGCCAGGGAGCAACAGATTGCGAATAAACGCCCACGCCCCTTCTTTGTTCTTGCAGGTAACAGACATGGCCACTGGTTGTTCTGTTACGAAGTAACTGCCCGAACTACTCTCTGTTGGAAACCCGACATACTTTGCGTAACCAACATCTTTCACTGTACCAATTGTACCTGTGCGATCCATAGCGGCCAGGTCTCCAAACACCCAGCAATGGGTACCACTGAGACCGTATTTCCCAATGACCTGGCTTCCGTAGTCCATCAGGGCCCCCGGTCCGCCGCATCTGGCTTCACTGCGCGTCAGAGCAGACAACATGGCAGAATCTTCATACCGCCCGAAGGGTAGCCCGATTGTGACAGGCTCAAACAACTGCCGCCCTTCCCGTAAAGCCTCGCCTCCATCGTCTGTATACTGATGACTGGGATAATCACGCAGACGTCCGCAGAGCTCCAAAAGTGAAATGAACTCATTGCTGTCAAATTGGCATGTCCCGTTACTCCAATCAACAAAACGGTCGTTGCTTTTTAGCAAGGCCAGCAGAGTTTCCTGCGCCGGATCGGCTCCGTAAGTGTTTACAATGATACTGCCATCCGGCATTTTGTCATATATTTTCAGCGCATCATCCAACGTCCAGTTGGTTCGCTCTCCTACCAGGTTCGCACATGCGATGGCGCTGACGAGATAAAAACCACTACAAACCTGATAGAGCCTGCCGTTCATCTCCATACATTCCAATACATGGTCCATGAGCGCGTCCCGTCCCAGATCCGGGTCATTGTCGATATAAGGCCAAAGATCCTCCAATCCACCCAAAGCGGCTAAAGATTGGAGCGACAGCAACGATCCGTCGAGGATGTCTGGTGCCTGTCCAGCAACGATATCTACCCGCGCTCTTGTCTCGGCGGTCTGGATGACGGTGTCATGCTCCTCGTTCCATTTGTCATACAATCCCTCGGCGTAGTCCCGTATTTCAATATAATACTGGTCATTGCTCTCATTAAACTGGTCAATCCGGTAAGTGAGATAGCCGCCCTGCCCAATCGTGCCATAAACCAACACAGTGCGCCCATCCTCCATCACATCTGATGGCAGAAGCCGACTCAGACGGACATATCCAGAATAGATGTCGCCGCTGGTATACCCTTGAGTTAAGACAATTATAGTGTCATCTTCACGCAGAGAAAAACATGACACGCTGGTGGCGTTCAAAGCCGCCGAACCCCAGGAAATCAGCTTTTGTCCCGCGTTTTCTCCAGAATTCCATCCAAAAAGCGATTCATTCTCCATATAGTAGAACAAGTAATCACCACTTCCGGCATAGATTTGGCTCACACCATCGGAGAGAGGATACACCACGTGATCCCATTTCCTGGCGTCAGGATCAATGCCGTGCAGCTCCCGGTTCTTTCCATCCGCTCCGATGGTCAAAGCGGCCACCATACCATCAGGAAGAATCACAAGGGTTCCGCCTGCGGAGCCGTCCGCGAAACGATCTGGTGTAATGGCATCCAGAGTGAAGATTTTCTGACCATTGTTGTCCAGCACGGCTATACAGGAGGAAAGACAAAGATAGATATTTCCCTTGCCGTCCAACGCCCAGTCGTTCAGAGATTCCGCCCCCAAAGCCTGGATGACCTCACTGATATCCATTTCTTTCAGCACCTCGCCGGTACCGCCGTCCAGTTGTTGCAGAATATAGAACACCTCGTGACCAGTAATATAGTCAGATTTCTCACCCAGCGTCTTGTTAAAAGCCTCCGGCAAATCGTAGTGGAACGTCACCTGCCGCTCCAGGCACCACAAACTCCCGTCCGGGGCTAGGGAGACCCCCTCGATGGTGTAAGAGGAATTTTCTTCTGAAGCCGCTGTGGGCTGGTAACCCTTCAGTACCACAGTTTCGCCAGATTCAAAGTCTGTACGGCAAAGAGTGATGTGGTTGCCCTCTCCACTCTTGCTAGAGATGCAAAAGTACATCGTATTTCCATTTGTACAACTGCCCCATAGGATACCAGCATCCACAGGCACAGCGATTTCCACCGTTTGATACACTGGGGCGGGGTGAAAGAGGTTCTTCTCCATCTTATCGTTGGGTGCGTTCTCTCTCTTTCCACAGGCTGTAAGATTTAGTAACACAGCAGCCGCCAGTAGCAAAGCAACTAATTTTCTCCCGTGTATTTTCATGGTGTAGCTCCTCATCTTTCTCATGCAAGATTTCAACAAGTACATAATAGCAGCTCTTTTAGAACGATTCAAGTCTATGCAACGCTGATGCCCTGCATAGACTTGAACGATGCAAATATAACAAGCTTAAGTAGTGCTAATCAACCAATTTTTTCAGCTGCGCACATAGATAAATCGTTATGCGGATAATTAGGTAGTGTTCACATAAGTGGGATTGTGATATAATCAAAGAATGGAAATAAAGA
>OFFW01002425.1_pt1 | contig 10129 bp, 8 predicted proteins | sample 1521501 | NCBI WGS metagenome assembly OFFW01 (sample SAMEA3504107, study PRJEB24116) | mouse gut metagenome | biome: mouse gut; feature: mouse-associated habitat; material: faeces | place: Denmark | collected 2011
ATACGGTAGAAAAAGGGACACCAGTGTTAGAAAAAACAGCAAACTCAATTCGGGAAAAAGCGATTACAACGACCAAAGAAGTGTTAACACGTTTGGAAAGCGAAGGGAAATAAGCTTTCCCTTTTTTTGTAGGAAAAAGGATAAAGATGCAATTGACGTTTGGCCCAAGATTGGATATAATGAAAGAAGTGAGGGATAGTATGAAAGTAAGAAAACGAAATAATCAGTATTTTCTTATCGTTGAAACTATGGGAGATCAAATAAAGCCAAAAGATCCTAGTTTATTTCATTTAACGATCAATCATTATACCCGTTTTGATCATATCTATACATTTTGTCCTGAAGAGATTGGGAATCGGCTTAGTGATATTGATCGTGAATTGTTAAAGTACGATTGCATGGAACACTTTATTGATCAGTATTTTACATCATATGATCCATTTGAAGATCAGTACAAAGCTTTTGTACGGATTGAATTATTTAAAAAGAAACAGAAGCAACGAATCGATATCGAGCCACTTTATCATGATTATATGATGGAAGAAATTCTCGAAAGTATGGATTCGAAGAATGAAACAATCCCTATGCTTGCTGATTCGTTTTTGCATTATAAAGAACAATTTATGAATGATATCACTGTTACTCCTGCTGAAATCATCATACCTGCTGGAGAGTTAGAATCAGCAGATATTACATGGTCTATTACCGACGCCTTCTTGTTGACAACTGCAGATCCTGAAACTTATACGCTGGTGGTGACTGCTTCGGCAGAAAGTGAAGACCCTGTTGTTGTAGAAAACAAGGAGGAAAACTTCCTTACTTTCAATGTCAATAAAGTATTCAGAAACTTTGGATATATATCTGATAAGATTACTAATTGGGTTGAACTGGATAAAACAGGTTGGTCGGTAGAATTGGATCCGGGTCTTCGGCAGAATGGTAATCTGCTTATTGACGGCAAAGGTGGAAGTGGTGGAAATAGTGTCTATAGGTCTGCTGATTGGTGGTTTGTAGTTGATATGAAGTCGGAAAAGACTATGACCGGTTTTGGCATTGATTATTATGAAAATGGTACACCATCATCTCCTAAAAAGGTAACTATTTCTACCAAAACATTATTAACACAGCTGATCGTCCATTATCTGATCGTCTAGTTAACTGGTTACTTACTACTCCACAACAAGATGGTGGTGACTGGCAATTACTAGTAGACTTAATCGAAAAGTACGGTATTGTTCCAATAGAAGCTATGCCAGAAGATGCAGTTAGTGCCAACTCTCAAGAATTAAACCGCATGTATGATAGAAAGTTACAAAAGGACGCTTTGAAGTTACGTGATTTAGCTAATAGCGATGCATCTGATGAAAAGATGAAGAGTGTACTTCGTCAAATGAATGCAGAAAACTACCGTATCTTAGCTATTTCTTTAGGTACTCCTCCAGAGAAATTCACTTATGAATACCGTGACGAAAACAACGAATATCACACTACTGGTCAAGTTACTCCATTAGAATTCTTCAAGAAGTTTGTAAATATTAACTTTGATGACTATGTTGAATTAATGAACTTACCAGGTGAAAAGTATCCATACAACACCCCATTCGGAGTTGAAATTTCTGGCAATATGGTTGGTGGACAACCAAGTCGTTACTTCAACGTTTCAATGAAGGATATGGAAAAGACTGCTATTGAACAATTGAAAGATGATGAACCTGTATGGTTTGGTTGTGACGTTCTTCAAGAATGGGCACCACAAGCTGGTCTTTTAACTGAAAAAGTCTTTGACTGGGATCGTTCATTTGGTATTAAGTTAGGTACTGATAAGACTAAGAGATTTGAATACCGTGAAAGTTTACCAACACACGCAATGCTTATTTCAGGTGTTGACATGCGTGATGACAAGCCAATTAGATGGAAGATTCAAAACTCTTGGGGTCCAAAAGTTGGTCACAAAGGTTACTTCATTATGGGCAATGACTGGATGGAACAATACACCTACGAAACTGTTGTCAACAAGAAGTACTTAACTGACGAACAACTTGCTGCTTACGAAAAAGAACCAGTAATGCTTCCATACTGGAACGCAATGAACCCAATTTAAAGAGAGTTATTTCTTTAGAAAGGACGATTATATATGGCATGTACCACTGTTCTAGTTGGTAAAAAAGCCAATATTGCTGGTTCTACGATTATTGCACGAAATTGTGATGCTGAAGTATGTAATGTACCAGTAAAGTTTGTAGTTGTTCCTGCTAAATCAGAAAAGCAAACTTTTCATTCATATGTAACAGGATTAGATATTCCTCTACCTGAAAATGCACTTCGTTACCAAATGGCTCCTTTCGTTGATTATAAAATTCATGGTCAATTCGGTGAATGCGGAATCAACAGTGAAAATGTCGCTATGAGTGCTACCGAAAGTTTATATGGGAATCCCCAAGTATTAGGATTAGATCCACTAGTAAGCAACGGAATTGGTGAAGATGCCCTCTTAAGCATCGTGTTACCTTTTATTCATTCTGCTCGCGATGGTGTCCAATACTTAGGAAAATTAATTGAAAAATATGGTTCTCACGAAGGAAATGGGATTGCTTTTAGCGATAAAGATGAAGTTTGGTATATGGAAATTCCGACTGGTCACTATTGGGTTGCTGAAAAACTTGATGATGATAAAGCCGCTGTCGTTGCTAATCAAGTTTCCTTGCAAGATATTGATTTTGATGACAGTAGTCGTTTCATGTGGGCTCCTGGCATTAGAGAGTTTGTAGAAGAAAATCACCTTAATCCTGATCCTAATGAATTCAATTTCCGTCATATTTTTGGTACGTCTAATTCACGTGATCGTTGTTATAACACACCACGTGTTTGGTTTGGTCAACGTTATTTAGGTCATATTGCTTTCTCACCTACCAGCAACGACCTAGATTTTAGCTTTAAACCAGATCGGAAATTAAAACGTGAAGATGTTGGCTATGTTCTTAGTTCTCACTATAACGAAACAATCTATGATCCATTAGCTGACAATACTCCAAAAGATGACAGAACTAAATTCCGTCCAATTTCTATGGCAAGGTGTGCTGAATCACATATTCTCGAAATTAGAAATAATGTTCCAGCTGGGATTGCTGGAATTGCTTGGATTAATTTTGCTCCAACAGCCTTTAATCCTTATGTTCCATTCTATGCTAATGCCAATGGCACTGCTCCCGAATATGAGAACACTACTGATGCATATGATTCAAATGAAGCATATTGGCTCTCAAGAACTGTTGCTGCTTTAATTCAACCAAGTTATAACGAAATGAAATCTCTATTAAATGGATTAGATGGATTTTTGCCTACCGCTGATCAGCTTACAAATCACTTAGTTCATCAAACTGATTTAGAAGCTGAAAAATTAAGTGGACAAAAGCTAATTCAATATTTAACTAAAGCTAATGCAGCTAATGCGCAAAAGGTTCTTGACCTTACACATAAAACTGTCGGAAATTTAGTAAAACATGAATTAACTTTATCTCGTTTAAGTTTCTCCATTAATACTGATCGTTTACAAAGTTAATCAAAGAAAAGCTAGGTGACTCTCACCTAGCTTTTTCTTTAACGTATGTTATTTAGGAGATGATAACAATGATGGAAGATGCCAAGGAAAAAGAAAAAAAGTCTGTCAAACAGATTTATATTTCTATCCTTGCACTAACATTAATGAACGTTACTATTATCGCGGGGATCGGTAATGATGTTCAACAAGCTTTCTATGGCCTGTCTTCTGTAACCTACTTTGCCATTGGTGCAATCTGTTTCTTCATTCCTACAGCCTTAGTAGCCGCTGAATTAGCATCAGGTTGGAGTAATCGTGGTGGTATCTTTCGATGGGTCGGCGAAGGCCTGGGGAAAGGTTGGGCACTAACTTGTCTACTAATTCTATGGTTTCAAACCATGATCAACTTCGGAATGGGAATGCCTAGTTATGCTGCAACAATTATGTTCTATACTCCCATGTATGATAAAGCTGTCCAATTTGCACAGCATCCTCAACATGAAGTTTTAATTATGACTGGATTTATTATCCTATATTGGGTCTTAACATTTGTTGCAACCAAAGGTGTCAAAGCATTTGCTAATGTAGCAAAATATGGTGTTTTAATTGGTACCTTTATTCCCTTGGCTTTAATGATTATTTTAACCATTGTTTGGTTATGCGAAGGCCACCAACCAGCAATTCCAATGACTCCAAAAGGCTTAATTCCTAAATGGAACGGAATGTCTACTTTAGCTTTAGCCGCCGGAGTATTCTTCTCATATACTGGTATTGATATGAATGCCGCTCACATTAAGCAATTAAAACATCCTGAAAAAGACTTTACTAAGGCTATGTTTATTTCTATGATCTTAGTATTCTTAATTTTCGTTGTTGGTACTGTAATCATTGCGATGGTTGTACCAGAAAATCAGATTAATGTTATTTATACTTTGAACACAGTCTTTAGAACCTTAGGTGCTACGATTGGAATCCCATGGTTATATATGGTTCTAGTTTGGGCTGGTTTATGTAATGTTTTAGCTAGTGTTATTACCAATATGGCTGGTCCTTCATTTATGCTTGGTCAAGCTGGAGGTTCTGGTTTTTTGCCACATTGGTTCCAAGAAAAGAACAAACATGAAATGCCTGCTCACTTGATGTATACCCAAATTGCCGGAATGACAATTATTGCTTACTTAGTCAAGTTACTTCCAAATGTTGAAGGTTTTGTCATTATGTTGACTCAAACCATCACTGTTTTATATTTGTTCTATTACATTTTAATGTTTACGACATTTTTGAAATTACGCTACGACCAACCCAACCGTCCAAGGGCTTTTAAGGTTCCCGGTGGTAAATTTGGTGCATGGTTTGTTGCTGGTCTAGGATTACTTTCTAGCATATTCGGGATTATTTTAGCCATCTACCCACCAGCACAAGTTAAAGCTGAAGTTGGTTCTCCAGTTGTTTACATATCAGTTATTTTGATTTTAGTAGCAGTAATTTTAGGTATTTGTTTTGTTATGTATCAACTTTCAAAACACCACAATTGGGTTGATCCAACCAACAAATTCGCTCCATTTACTTGGGAAATCGAAGGTTTGAAGAAACCAGGAAAAGTTTCTTCTAACGTTCCAACTGATATTATGTCTAAAGATCAAAATCCAATGGGTATGCCTATTAAACGTCCTTACAGTCCTGATGCACAAGTATCCACTAAAGTTGTCAAGGCTGCTGAAGACAATAAGCTTACCTCATCTGATGCTGACAATTAGTTTTATATTAGAAAAGAGATTGTATTATGTCTGAAATTAACCCTACTGATTTGAAAACAATCAGATCAGACTTTCTTGATACTCAAAGATTACGTATTACTCAAAATGCGGTTATGAAAAATGGTATTAAAAAAGCCATTACTAATGAACGTGCAATTGAAAATAGTAGTTTTAACTTTTCAATTGATGTTGATTCAAATAAAGTAATGAATCAAAAACATTCTGGTCGTTGCTGGATGTTTAGTGGTTTGAACTTTGTTCGTTTCTTAATTGAAAAGAAGCATAATTTAAAAGATATGGAGCTATCTCCAGATTACCTCTTCTTCTATGACAAACTAGAACGTGGTAATTACTTCTATAACAACATTGTTAAGACCGCTGCTAAGCCCCTATCCGACCGTGAAGTTATGTTCCTCCTCGCTACCCCTCAAGAAGATGGCGGTGATTGGCCACTATTAACTAATTTAATTGAAAAATATGGCTTAGTTCCAAATGAACTCATGCCAGAAACAACACCAGCCTGGAATACTACTGAAATTAATCAGATGTATAACAGAAAATTAGACAAAGATGCTATGAAATTACGTGATTTAGTTAACAGCAATGCTTCTGATACAAAGATTAAAAGCGTTATTCGTCAACTAAACCAAGAAAACTATCGTGTATTGAGCATCTGCTTTGGGACTCCTCCAGAAAAATTCACTTATGAATATCGTGATAAGAATAAGAAGTATCATACTACTGGTGAAGTTACACCATTAGAATTTTACAAGAAGTTTGCAGATATCAACTTAGATGACTATGTTGAGCTCATGAACTTACCTGGTGGTGGCTATAAGTACAACCAAACCTATGGTATTGAACTATGCAATAATGTAGTCGGTGGTAGAAATATTCGCTACTTAAATGTTCCAATGCACGATATGAGACGTATGGTCATAGATCAATTAAAAGATGATGAACCTGTTTGGTTTGCTTGTGATGTCTTACAAGAATGGAATAATCCTGCTGGTTTACTTTCTTTAAAGGTTTATGATTGGAAGCGTTCATTTGGTATTAGCTTAGGCAAAGACAAAGCTACTAGAGTTCAATATCGTGAAAGTATGCCAACTCACGCCATGTTAATTTGTGGTGTTGATTTACATGATAATGAACCAACTAAATGGAAGGTTCAAAATTCATGGGGTGATAAACCTGGTCATAAAGGCTACTTCATCATGGATAATTCATGGATGGATCAATACACTTATAACACGGTAGTCAACAAGAAGTATTTGACTGATACTGAACGTGCTGCTTACGAAAAAGCTGAAATCAATCTTCCATATTGGACTGCAATGTTATCTGATTAGTCTTTAATTGATTAAAAAATGAAGGTGAATGTTATGACATTAACAGATACACAAAGTAAAATTGTTGCAAAAGCTACTAAAAAAGATGTTAATGGTTGGCATTATTTAACAGTTCAAGGTGACCCTTATGAAATTGGTTTTCAACATGGTTATCTTTTAACTGACGAATTTAGGGATGCAGTGCGTGTTTACACCCATATGACACTTGAACTATATGGAATGGATTATTCGTTCTTTGTCAATCAAGCAGTTAAAATGCACAAAGATAAAATTCCAGAAGAATATTTGGAAGAAATGCAAGGTATGGCTGATGGCTTTACAGCTAACGGGTTTGAAACCAGTGTTGACGACGTTATCGGCTGGAATGACTGGATGGAAGTAACTGGCTATTGGTGGCCACAAGTTGCAGCTAACTATTCTAACAATCCACCTCAAGGACCACGCGGTTCTCACTGTTCTGGATTTGTTGCTACAGGATCTGCCACAAGAGATGGTAAACCTGTTATTGCTCATGAAAGTTTCGATGACTTCTGGAGTGGTCAATACTTTAATGTTTGTGAAGAGGTTCATCCAACTAATGGTCATGCATTTAAGATGCAAACCGTTCCGGGTTACATCGATTCAATGACTGACTTCTACGTTACTGATGCTGGTCTTGGTATTACTGAAACAACAATCGCTGGCTTTGTTGGCTATGATGTACATGGAATGCCTGAATTTATTCGTGCTCGGAAAGCTACTCAATATGCAAACAATATTGATCAATGGGTAAAATTGGTTAATGAAGGCAACAACGGTGGTTATGCTAACATTTGGCTTCTTTGCAACATTAATACTGGTGAAATCGCACGCTTTGAGCAAGGATTAAAGCACCAAGAATTGCTAGAATCAACTGATGGTTTCTACTATGGCTGTAATGCTTGTCACAATCCACGGATTCGTAACCTTGAATGTGTTGACAATGGCTATAATGATACCCGTCAACAAACTGGTGCACGTAGAGCACGCTTTGAGGAATTATTACCAGAAGTGTCTGGAACTATTGATGATGGCGTTGCTAAGAGAATCTTAGCAGATAAGTATGATCCATACTTAGGTTATCAATGTACTTCTTCACGTAATATTTGTGCTCACTATGATGTTGATCCACAATACTATGCTGACGATCCACACGGCGTTTGGAATGTACCTTTCTTCCCAGGTGGTTCATGTGATGGTAAGTGTGCTGATGCCACTGATATTGAAAACTTGAATATGTGGGGCATTTTTGGCAGAGCCGATGGTGAACCATTCGACGCCAAAGACTTCATGAAGCAACATCCTGAATGGAACTGGCAAAAAGGTTATCTATATGATAGACCAAGTCAACCTTGGACATTGTTTGACTAAAATTAACTTAATTCAATAAAAACTACTCACACAAATAGGGTTAAGCAACTACGCTTAACCCTATTTTGTTACCTATTTATTTACTATTTGTTTGAGCTTTTCAAAGACAAACTGCATTACTCCAACCCAAGTTAAAGCAATTGCAACTGAACCGCAAACATCAGATGGATAGTGAGCATAAACATATACTCTAGAGATCATTACAATAACTAGCCAAACGATTAATAGAAAATCAATCCAAAAACGTTTAGTTCTATCTTTCAATACTACTGGTAAAAGCACCATAATGATCCAAATAACAATCATCCCCATGCCTAAAGTATGGCCACTAGGAAAACTAAATCCATCATCAACTGCTAGGTGCTGTACAGGACGAGCTCTTTGAATCAAATGCTTAATTATCCAGCCAACTGCATCCCCTGTAATCATTGTTAAAACTAAGTTAGTCGCAAGAGGACGTTGTTTTCTAAACCATAAGATTACCGCAATTAATACCATCCAGATCAAGTCAACTTTGGTATCTGCTAAAAATGTAATCTTTAGCATCAATCCCTTTAAATTAGGAACAATGTGAACTAATCCTTCAAAGAAATTATCAAAGGCATTAATCCAACCTAAGTGTAAAATAATCGAAATGGCGAGAATTAAACTAATGGGTAGCCCCCAATATATCGCTTTTGAATATCTTTTCATTTTTACTCCTGTTTTCAATAATGTTTTTTATTATTTTACCACTTATGTAGGGAACTCAACACAGTCCATCACAATTTACCAAAAAAGCTAAGCACTTACCGCAAAAATAGCGATAATACTTAGCTTTAAATATCAATTTTTAAATTCTTACTTAATCAAATATATCTAACTCTAATCCATCCACAATATCTCTCAACAAATCTAAGCCTGCGATACTGTTACCATCTTTATCTAAGGCTGGACTAAAGATTCCAATTCCATATCTGTGAGGTGCAGCTGACATAAGGCCACCACCAACACCACTCTTTGTTGGTACACCAATTAACCTAGAATAAGTACCTGACTGATTATATAAACCTGTCGTCATCATCAATGACTTGATACAACGAGCTTCTTCATCAGGAATAATGCGTTTGTTGTCCCATGGCTTTACTCCGCCATTAGCCAAAACCGCTCCTAAATTAGCTAAAGATCGTGCAGTGACCATCATTGAACATTGCTTAAAATAAGTATCAAGACTAGTTACTACATCCCCAAGCAGCATATTTTTAGATTCCATATAATATGCTAAAGACCGATCTAGATTACCAGTTCTTCTTTCAGAATGATAAATTACTTGATCTAAATAAAGATTTGGATCATTACAAATATCCCGAGCAAAATCTAAGATTTCTTCAAATGCATCGTCACCCGTCTTACTTACTACCATCGAAGTTGTAGCAATTGCTCCAGCATTAATAAAAGGATTCAACGGATACTTAGCTCTTTCAATTTCCATATTTAGAATTGAATTGAAGGCAAAACCTGTTTGACGGGATCCTACATGTTTAAATACTTCTTGTAGGCCCATCTTTTTAATAGCAAGCATTAAGGTAATTACCTTAGAAATACTTTCAATTGCAAAACGTACTTCACTTTGGCCTGCTTCACCTACTTCACCATCTTCTAAATCATATAAGGCAACTCCAAGTTGCTTTGGATCAACTTCGGCTAAAGCTGGAATATAGCTAGCAACTTTTCCTTCTTTTTCTTTAGGTAAATTTTTCTTAACTAATTTTTCTAATTGAATCATAGCTATCTCTTTTCTATAAAAATACACTCTCACGTTAAGCATAGTCGATTCAATTGATCAGGTGAAATATTTGCATTCATTATTAATAAAAAATTACATACCTGAACTACATAATGATCACTCTACCTAATTCACTACCCTGATACAAAGTCGTGATTTGGCTGTAATGTTTTACGATATCAGGATCAAGCCCAGGACTTGTAATTAACCCATCTACATCATACAAATGGTAAAATTCATAAAAATCATTGCGATTAATTTTATGATAATCAGCTACAACATATTTTTTGCGTGAGCGATTTAATCCTAGGCCTTGCGTCTGTCCTTC
>OFFW01002428.1_pt1 | contig 10120 bp, 13 predicted proteins | sample 1521501 | NCBI WGS metagenome assembly OFFW01 (sample SAMEA3504107, study PRJEB24116) | mouse gut metagenome | biome: mouse gut; feature: mouse-associated habitat; material: faeces | place: Denmark | collected 2011
AGGGAGTGGCCAAACACGCTTTTTATGCTAATCTGGGCTGCCGCCATCTCCGCCTTCTTTTTCTTCTTGCAAAAGAAGAAAAAGAAGCAAAAAGAAGAATGCCAAAAGGGGCCAATAACACAGCAAATTTAATAGAAAAATCTGAGTGGTTTGGACACTCCCTCTTCCAAAAGGCAGGGCCGCAAAATGCTTTCCCCAAGAACTGGCAGAAAAACAGCCAGGAACTTTGCATGGCAATCCCCCCGCCAAAGAAGTATAATAGAGTTATCGCAGTCCCCTTGTTTGGGGAAATCAAGGAAGGAGTGGTGGTTGAACGATGGAATTGGTATCCTTGCATACCCTGGCCCGTACCGAGGAGGGCCGTCCCCTGTGGCTTACATATAAGCTCCTGTGCCACCAGGGCAGGTACGGCATCCTTTGCTACCTGGAGGGGGTGGACCCTGTCCGCCATCCCCACAGCACCGCAGCGATAGAGGACCTTTGCTCCAGCCGCCGGGAGGCGGAACGGCTGCTGCGCCGTCTGGCCCAAAGGGCGGTGACGCCCCAGCACCTGCCGGACCTTATTTGGGAAATGTGAGCGCTGAAAAACAAAAAGCAAGGCCCACGCCTTCCGGGGAATCCACCGGGGAGCGCGGGCTTTACTTTGTGTAACAGGAAAGGTTAGTTTACATTGATTTGAATCTCGTCCCGGACGGTGCGGTATTTGGAGCTATAGGGCACAAAGACGAACTTAAACTTCCCGCTCTCCTCCACCTTCTTGTTGCTGGTCCACTTGGCCTCGCCGTACACCCGGCGGCCATCCTCGTTGTAGGCCTCGATGGCGTTGTTCAGCTTGTTCAGGTAGCTGGCAAGGCGCCTGGGGTTGTTGGTCTTGGTGACGTTGATCTCTCCTATCGTGAGATCCAAATCCTCGTAATCATCGTCATCGTCCACCACAATGCGGATGCTGCCGGTGACGGTGTCATAATCATCGTCCTCCGGGATAAAGCGGAACCGGAACCGGCCGCTGTCCCCCACCTTGAGGCTGCTGCGGTCCTCCCACTCCACCTCGCCGTAGAGCCGCCGGCCGCTGCGGTTGTAGGCGGTCACATTGCTGTCCAGGTCGTCCAGCAGCTCCCCCAGGGTGTCGTCGTAGTCGGCATAGATGGTATTGGTCTTCAGGGTGATGCCCGATACTGTCTTGCTGGAGCTGGTGCTGGAGTTGCCGTAGCGGTTCCCCCCCAGGTCCTCGCTGCTGCGGATGGTCGTCCCATCCACCACCGAACCCTCGTTGATATAGATGCGGGCGCTGGAATCCTCGAAGGAGATGTTGCTGGTCTGGGAACCCTTGGCGGTCACCAGGCTGGCGGCGGCTTCCACAATGCCGTTATCCACCCGGCCCCAAATGGAGACCTTTACCGGGGCCTTCACCTTCAGCTTGGTGACCCTGGCGGAAGGGCCGATGACCACCGGGCGGTCCAAAGATTCATCCAGCAGCAGGGTACCGATGGTCCCATAGAAGTTGATGATTTCCTGGCTCCCCAGGGCCACCCCCACATAATCCCCCTGGGCGTTGTTGAAGCAGACCATCAGGTCGCCCTCCCAGTCGGTGGTGGCGGTGACGTCGTTGTTGGCAACCTTAAAGCTGTTGGTGACCTTTCCGCCCTTCAGGACGGACATCACCCCTTGCCCCATGGAGATGCTGTAGGTGGAAACAGCGTCGGCCCAGGCGGTGGCGCTCCCCCCCAGCATCAGACCCGCGGCCAGAACCAGCCCCAGAAGCTTTCTTGCCCCCCGGCGGAATCGTTTCTCTTTCATAGCGGCTCACTCCTCTCATCTATAAAAACGAAGCAGACAGGCAAAATATTTCATTCTCTTCCATAAATTATAGCTCGAACCTCCGGCAAAATCAACCCTCTTCCTTCCCAAAGACCCAAAAACGGTTCAGGAGGAAGCTCACCACCATGGTGACGCCGGTGGCAACCACCTTGGCTGGCAGCTTGGGGAATCCCCCCCGTTCATAGACCAGGTAAAGGACGGTGGTGGAAAGGCCCAGCATGCAAAGATTCAGCACCAGGAATTTTATCAGGGTGGGGCTGAAAAAGCGCCCCCCCGCCCGGAAGGTCCAGCTGCGGTTAAGGATATAGCTGTTGAGGGTCCCGGCGCTGTACCCCAGCACCTGGGCCAGGTAGACGTTCACCTCCAAAAACTGCGCCAGAAGGGTGAAGACCGCCAAATCCACCAGGGTATTCCCCACCCCCACAATTGCAAACCGCGCCGCTTTCAGCAGCTCCTGCAGCTTTTTATCCACAGCATCCCTTCCCTTCGGGTGGATTTCTCCTCCAGTTTTGGCGGCAGCTTGTTCCTTTATGCTCCTATTGTACCACGCCCCGCCTCCACTGGCAATACATCCGTTCTTCCCAGATTTTGGAGGCGCCCCGCCCGCTCTTGTAAAAAACTCCAGGCTGCCGTATAATGGACTTATTGGGAAGGGAGGGAATGCTATGGACATTGCCAGCGAAAAGGCGGCCCTGCGCCAGGCGGTGGGCCGGCGGTCCGCGCTCCTGTCCCCAAACTACCACCAGCGGGCCTCGGCGGCCATCTGCAAACGGCTCCTGGCCCTGCCGGAGCTTTTGGCGGCCCCGGCGGTCTTTGGCTTCTTCCCCACCCCTGGGGAGCCGGATATCACCCCGGTGCTGGAGGCTCTGCTGGCCCAGGGGAGGACCCTGACCCTTCCCCGGTGCCTTTCCTCCGGCGTGATGGAGGCCCGGCAGGTGGAGCGATTGGCCGGGCTTTGCCCTGGGAAATACGGCATCCCGGAGCCTGGACCGGAGCATCCTCTCCTCCCCTGGGGGATGCTCTCCTTCGCCATCCTCCCCTGTGTCACCGCTGACCGCCAGGGGGGGCGGCTGGGACATGGCGGCGGCTATTACGACCGGTTCCTCGCCTGGGCCCCACCGGATTTAAACGCCGCGGTGGTCTGTTTTTCCGCCCTGCTGGCGGAGAAAGTTCCCATGGGGCCCCTGGATATCCCCATCCCCCTGACGATCACCGAGGAGGGGACCTGGCGGGAGGGGGCGCTGGTATGAGAGAGGATCAAATGACCCCGGAGGAACGGCGAATTCTCCAGCGGAGGAAGGCTCCCGCCATCCACCGGTGGGAACAGGAGCTGCGCGCCCAGCTGGACCTTGCTCCGGAGCGGTTTCGCCGGGTGCGGTGGGACCGGTGGCGGGGAATCTATCAGGCCATCTGCCAGCGGTTCGCCAACAGGACCCAAACCTGGAAAAACGGCCTGCACTGGGCCAACACCAACGGCTACAGCCCCTGGGCCATGGAGCGGCTGGCGGGGACCTGGCAGGCAGAGCCAGATTCCTGGTTCTCTGCTCTGCCGGAGCTGCTGCCGCAGGAAACCGGCATGGTCTACTTTCTGCTGGACCTGGGGGGAGACCCCTGTGGGGCGGATTCCTTCTGGCTTTTTGAAGGCTTTCTGTCCCAGCTGCTTCAGGTGCTGGCGCTGCTGAATCAAACCGCCTTTTTGGGCCTGGGCTGGCCGGATTACTATATCGTCTCCCAAAAGTACCGGTGGATTATCGGCTACAACCACCACGATGTGGTCTCCCTGGCGGGGGAGGGTTTTTCCGCCGGGGCGCTGGCGGAATTTCTTGGCCCCCCTGCATAAATTCCCCGCCTTCTGCCAAATACTAACGGTAAGAAGACAGAGCAGGAGGCTGAAAACACCATGAACATCACCGATATTCGCATCCGGAAAATCTACCACGACGCGCGGCTGAAGGCGCTGGTGTCGGTCACCATCGACGGGGACCTGGCGGTACACGACATCAAGGTCATCGAGGGCCCGGAGCGGCTCTTTGTGGCCATGCCCAGCCGGAAGGACGAAAACGGCACCTTCCGGGACATCGCCCACCCCATCACCTCCACCGCCCGCCAGGCGCTGGAGGGGGCAATCCTGGCCCAGTACGCCCAGTATATGGAGGGACTTGCCGCCCAGGCAGAGTCCATCCCCCCGCCGGGGGATGCGGATATGCCTCTACCATAAAACAAAACCGGGGCTGTATTCCCAATACAGTCCCGGCTTCTTTCTTTTTACGCAGTTTGGAGCGCCACCTTGCCCTCCTCCGTCAGCACCGCCATCATCAGGGCGGGGCTTTCGCCGGAGGCCAGCATCACGCAGATGGGGTCCTCGATGCGCTGGCGGATGAGCTTGCGGATATCCCTGGCCCCGCTCTTGTGGCCGAAGGCGTCCCCTGCAATCTGCTCCAGCACCTGGGGCTGGCAGTCGAAGCGGATGCCCTTTTCCAGCAGGGAGGGCTTCAGCTCGTCAATCATCAGGGCGGCGATGCCCTGGAAGTCCTCCTTGGTGAGGGGCCGGAAGATGATAACCTCATCCACACGGGCCAAAAACTCCGGCCGCAGGAAATCGGAAAGGGCTTTTTCCGCCTTGTCGCGGGCCATCTGCACCCCGGACTTGGTGAAGCCCAGGGAGCCCTCTTTCAGCTGGCTGCCGGCGTTGGAGGTCATAATGAGGATGGTATTTTCAAAGGAGACCACCCGGCCCTGGGCGTCGGTGATCTTCCCCTCGTCCAGGATTTGGAGGAGGATATTGAGAACATCGGGGTGGGCCTTTTCAATCTCGTCCAGCAGCACGATGGAGTAGGGGCGGCGGCGCACCTTTTCGGTGAGCTGGCCCGCCTCGTCGTACCCCACATACCCCGGCGGGGAACCGATGATGCGGCTGACGCTGTGCTTCTCCATATATTCGGACATATCCAGGCGGATAAGCGGCTCCACATTGTCGAAAAGCTCCTGGCTGAGGACCTTCACCAGCTCGGTCTTGCCCACGCCGGTGGGACCCACAAAGATGAAGGAGGCGGGACGCTTGCGGGGGCTGATGCGCACCCGGCTGCGGCGGACCGCGGCGGCCACCTGGTTGATGGCCTCCTGCTGGCCGATGATTTTCTTTTGGAGATTCTTTTCCAGGTCCGCTACCCGGCGCAGCTCGGTCTCCTGAATTTTGCTGGCAGGGATTCCGGTCCACAGCTCGATGACCTTCGCCAGATGCTCCTCCTCCACCGGCCGCTCCAGGGCGGCAGGGGCGATTTTGGAAATCTCCTCCTGGAGCTTGGCGGCCTGGGATTTCTTCTCCGCCAGGCGCTCATAGTCCACGGTGTCCGCCCGCGAGATATCTTCAATCTCGTTTTCCAGGGCTCCGTTTTCCGCCATCAGGCGATCGTACTCCGCCAGCTCCTGGTTTTCCAGGCTGGCGCAGGAGCAGGCCTCGTCCATCAGGTCGATGGCCTTATCCGGCAGGAACCGGTCGTTGATGTACCGCTCCGCCAGGGTGACGGTGCGCCGGACAATTTCATCGCTCATCTTCACCCGGTGGAAGGTCTCGTAATATTTGCGCACCCCCCGAAGGACCTCCACCGCCTCCTCGATGGTGGGCTCCCCCACCTTCACCGGCTGGAAGCGGCGCTCCAGGGCGGCGTCCTTTTCGATATACTGCCGGTACTCGTTGAGGGTGGTGGCCCCGATGCAGTGCAGCTCCCCCCGGGCCAGCATGGGCTTGAGCAGGTTGCCCGCGTCCATGGCCCCCTCGGTCTTGCCCGCCCCCACGATGGTGTGCAGCTCGTCGATGAAGAGGATGATCCGCCCCTCCGACTTCTTCACCTCGTTGAGGACGGCTTTCAGCCGCTCCTCAAACTCCCCCCGGTACTTGGCCCCGGCGATGAGGGCCCCCATGTCCAGGGCAAAGATGGTCTTGTCCTTCAGCCCCGCGGGCACGTCGCCCTTCACAATCCGCTGGGCCAGCCCCTCGGCGATGGCGGTCTTGCCCACCCCCGGCTCCCCGATGAGCACCGGGTTGTTCTTGCTCTTGCGGCTCAAAATGCGGATCACGTTGCGGATCTCGTCGTCCCGGCCGATGACCGGGTCCAGCTTGTTCTGCCGGGCCCGCTCCACCAGGTCGGAGCCGTACTTTTTCAACGCCTCGTAGGTCTCCTCCGGGTTGTCGCTGGTCACCCGCTGGTTCCCCCGCAGGGCGGCCAGGGCCTGCATCACCTGCTCCCGGTCCACGCGGTAGGTGCGGAACAGCTCCTTCAATCTCCCCTCCGCCGTGTCCAGCAGGGCCAGGAACAGGTGCTCCACGGAGACAAACTCGTCCTTCATGCTCCCCGCGATGGCCAGGGCCTGGTTCATGGCCTTGTCCACGCCGGGGGCGATGTAGATCCGGTCCGCCTCCCGCCCCGGCCCGGACACCTTGGGCAGCAGCTCCACCTCATGCCGCGCCGCCGCCTGGAAGGACTCCACCGTCAGCCCCACCCGGGTCAAAAGCTGGGGGATGAAGCCCCCCTCCTGGTCCACCAGGGCCAGCAGCAGGTGGGCCTGCTCGATCTGCTGGTTGCCGTGCTCCAGGGCAATATCCTGCGCCCCCTGAATGGCGGCCAGGGATTTTTGGGTAAACTGATTCATGTTCATACTAACACTCCTTTCAGGAATAAGCCTGCGGTATGCTTGTAGTATAGGCCAGCCCGCCGGAGATTTCATGAACAGAGTGTGAATTTTTAGCACTCACATCATTCGAGTGCTAATTCAATGTTTTCCATTGAATTTCCCGCCCCGCTGTGATATGCTGTAGGCAAAGGGGGAATGCCCGAATGGAGGAGCCCGCACTGAACCAGGAGGTCCTCGCCGCACTGGACGAGATCGACCGCATCCTTCATCAAATGCTTATGCTGGCGGAGCTGTCCGCCAGTGACGGCGAGATCAACCGCCCCAATCTGCAAATTGTTCTGGAACACCTCCAGCACAAAATCGACCGCATCGCGGACCGGATCAGTTAGAGGTGCAAATCATGGATGACAAACTTTTACAATATACATTGCGTGTTGACCGGCTCTTGTTCCAGAAATTTCGGTGCATCGCAGATTCAGAAGGACGCTCAGCCAACAAGGAAATTGAGCAGTATTTGAAACGGCGGGTAGCGGAGTACGAGAAGGAATACGGAAAAATAGCCCTTGACGAGTAAAAAGGACGGCAAAAGCCGTCCTTTTTTGTTCACCAATCCAGCCTCAGTACCTCCCTGGCCTGGACGCCCTGGGCCTGGAGGGCGGCAAGGTAGAGTACCAGGAAAAAGACCAGCGTGGACAGTCCGGCGGGGACGGTGAAGCCAATCCACAGGGACATAACCGGCATCATCCACAGCATCATCCTGTTGGTGCTGTCCAGCTGGGCATTCTGGGCCTGATTGTTCATCCGGCTGGTGGCCATAGACACCTTCATGGACAGATAAGACACGCCCACGGAGATGATAGGCAGGATAAACAGCCCGATGTTGTTCAGGTTCATATCCACCGTCCACAGCTTCCACTGAGGAATCTGGGACAGGTCGATGCCCAGGAATCTGAAGTTGAGCACGAACAGACTCTCGGCCCCGGTGGCGGTCTGGAGGGCGGCCAGGTTCTCCGGCTTGACCAGAGACAGCAGATACAGCTGGTTGTAGGCCCCGTTCTGGAACAGGCTGGTGATCTTGCCGTCGGCCAGCTGCTCCCGCAGCTTGTCCATGGCGGACTGGGACAGCCAGCCGTTGGCCACCGACACCGTCTCCCAGTCCAGCTGGGCGGCCAGGGCCTGGATCTGCTCCACGGACAGGTGCATGAAATAGGTCAGGGGCTCCCGGATGATGCCATACAGGGCGATCAGCACAAACATGGGAATCAGGGACCACAGACAGCCCCCCATGGGGTTGACGTGCTCCTTCTCATAGAGCTTCTGGACCTCTAAATTATACCGTTCCCGGTCCTTGCCATACTGCTTTTGCAGCTTCTGCATCTGCTCGGAGAGCATAGTGGTCTGAATCATGCTCTTCTTGCTTTTCAGCGTGACCGGGAAAAGGATCAGCTTGATAACGATGGCGAACAGGATCAGGGCGACGCCGTAGCTGCTGAACAGGTTATAGAAAAACAGCAGCAGCCAGGCAAAGGGCTGCAAAATAATACCCACAGTGTTACCTCCGCAAAAATTTTGTGGCAGAAGGGGTCATGGGACCGGGTCATACTCCACGGACCTCTGCCGGTGAAACGGGTGGCACCGCGCCACCCGGCGCAGGGCCAGCCATCCCCCCTTCAGCGCGCCGTATTTCTCCACCGCCTCCAGGGCATACTCCGAGCAGGTGGGAATAAAGCGGCAGCAGGGGGGGCGCAGGGGCGAGATATTGCGCCGGTAGAACCGGATCAGAGACAGGAACAAGGCTTTCACCGGGGCTTGTCCCCCTTCGGGGCGCGGGTAATCTCCAGCTTTTTCACCAGACGGTCGAAGCTGCGCTCCAGCTCGCCATAGCGGCCATAGATCACCCGGGCCCGGGCCACGATCACAATGTCATAGCCAGGGAGCAGCGCCCCCTCGTGGGTGCGGTACAGCTCCCGAATGCGGCGGCGGGCCCGGTTGCGCTTCACGGCGTTGCCCAGCTTCACGCCGGTGGTGATGCCCAGGCGGCTGGCCGGCCGGCTGGTTTTCCGGCAGTAGACCACGAAATAGGGGGACACCGCGCTCTTTCCCTTGCTGTACAGCCGGCGGAACTCATGATTTTGTTTCAGCGGTATGGTGTGTTTCATGTTTTCCTCCATATGCACAGAGAGGGCGGGGGAAATTCTCCCACGCCCCTATGTGTACACAATATCGACTGTCTGTCCCGTCTCATGCGAGATCCGGCCCCGTTCCACCGATGAAAAAGCGGCTCAGGCCGCCGGCCCTCCCTCAGTGGGTCAGACGGGCGCGGCCCTTGGCGCGGCGGCGGGCCAGCACCTTGCGGCCGTTGCGGGTAGCCATACGCTTGCGGAAGCCGTGCTCCTTGGAGCGCTGGCGCTTTTTGGGCTGATAGGTACGAAGCATGGGGGACACCTCCTCATTTGATCTCAAGCCGGCTTTCCCGGCCCAACAACAGCCCTGCCACAGGCTGCGGTCTGCGTTTTTTCTTTTAAGGGACGGGGCCCAAGCCTTCCGCCTTAAAAGATACGCCCACTATTATAGCGGATAAATAAGGCCGCTGTCAACCATCTTTTTGCCTGAAAGGGAGATTTTTCGCCGTTTCCCCTCCGCTGTCAATATCTTGTAGCCCGCAAAGCCGGAACCCACAAGCCCTGCCGGCCATTTTTGATAGATTATAAATAAAAAATGTGGAAAAACCTTGCTGTCAATCTATTTTTTTGGTATAATGTATGGTACGGGAAAATTTTTGTTTTCAGCCGCCTTCTCTGCCGGTACAGAGGGGGCGCTTTAAAAGTCCGCGCCGGCCGCGGATCTCAAGAAGGAGGCGTCTCATGAATCCAGCTGCTGAAGTATGGGAAAAGGTCAAGGCCCTGATGGGGTCGGAGATGACCGCCACCACCCTGAATACCTGGTTTGACGATACCCAGGCCGTCACCCTGGAGGAGAGCCGCCTTGTCCTGTACAGCCCCACCCGGTTCAAGCGGGATATCATCGCCGCCCGGTATGTCCTCCCCATCCAGAACGCCCTCCATGAGCTGTTCTCCGCCGACTTCCAGGTGGAGGTGCTCACCGAGGGGGAACTGAACACCTTTGCCGCCAAGCCAAAGCCCTCCATCTTCCTCCCGGGCACCGAGGAATACACCTTCGACCGCTTTGTGGTGGGCTCCTCCAATAAGTTTGCCCACGCCGCCGCCCGGAAGGCGGCGGAGAATCCCGGGCTGAGCTACAATCCCCTGTTCATCTACGGCGAGTCCGGTCTGGGCAAGACCCACCTGCTCTACTCCATCGCCCACGCTATCCACGCCGATCACCCGGATTATAAAATCATCTACGTCAAGGGCGACTCCTTTACCAACGAACTCATCGCCGCCATCCGGGAGGGCCGGACCCAGGAGTTTCGGGATAAATACCGCATGGCCGACGTGTTTTTGATGGATGATGTACAGTTCATCGCCGGCCGGGACTCCACTCAGGAGGAGATGTTCCACACCTTCAACACCCTCTATGAGCTGAAAAAACAGATCGCCTTTACCTCTGACCGCCCCCCCAAGGAGATGCTCCGGCTGGAGGACCGGCTGAAAACCCGCTTCGAGTGGGGCCTGCTGGCCGACATCATCCCCCCGGACTACGAGACCCG
>OFFW01002430.1_pt1 | contig 10118 bp, 10 predicted proteins | sample 1521501 | NCBI WGS metagenome assembly OFFW01 (sample SAMEA3504107, study PRJEB24116) | mouse gut metagenome | biome: mouse gut; feature: mouse-associated habitat; material: faeces | place: Denmark | collected 2011
GGCTGCTGCCGGCGGTGTCGCCGTCGCCGATGGACTGCTCCAGATCCCCTACATAAGTGGGCAGATCGGAGTTGCTGGCGGTACCCACAACGCCGCCCACGGGCTCCAGCCCGTCCCGGGTGATGTAGAAGTACTCGATGTCCCGTCCGATGAGGCCGCCGCTCTCATAGGAGCCCTCGGGCTGCTCGTAGAAGGTGGAGTCGATGTAGCGCCGGTTCACATCCACCTTGGTGGTCACCGCCGCCTTCACGTTGCCCTCGCCGTAGATGCTGTTGAGGGCCAGCAGCACCTGGCTGCGGATGAGGTTGTTGTAGTGCTCCTCCATCTTCCGCTTGAGGGCGTTGGTGTCGCTGAGGGTGGCGGTGTCGTCGCCGGAGTAGGTATTGTAGCGCTGGTCCGTGATGTACACAGTGTCAATGGACATCCCCTTGATGGCGTGGGACACAATGCCCCGGATGGCGTCCGCCTGCTGGTCCGTGAGGGTGTAGTCCTCCCGGAGGGTCAGGGTAACGGAGGCGCTGGAGCTGGTGTCCACGTTCTCAAAGACGTAGGTCCGCTCCTCCCCCAGGTCAATGTTGACAAGGGCGTCCACCACGCCGTCCAGCTGGCGGATGGTGGCCTGGAGCCGCTCCTGCACCGCCACCAGCCAGGCCGTGGCCCGCTCGGAGGTGGTGGACATGGTGCCCACGTTCTCAAAATAGGAGCTGTAGAGCGTGCCGCTCTTGGGGTAGCCGGCCATGGCCAGCTGGGCGGTCAGGATGCTCTCCTGATCCTCGCGCACCAGAATGGAATCCCCCTCCAGCCGGTAGTCAGTGATGCCGTTGTCCTGGAAATAGCCCAGAATGGAGCTGATCTCCGTGGCGTTCAGGCCGGTGAACAGGGTTGTATAGGGCTGGTTGCCGCTCCAGACGATCAGCGCCACGGCAAGAATGATGACAGCGGCCAGGGCGGCGGCCAATATGATGCGCACCTTGGTGCTCATGTTTTTGAAAAAGTCCTTTACTTTTTCCCAGGCGCCTTTCAGCTTTGTTTCCACACTGTATTCCTCCGGCCTTTTCTATCGAATGGCATGGCGAACCGCCCTTACAGGTTGATGCGGCTCAGCTCGCTGTAGGCGTTCAGGGCCCGCTCCCGCAGCTGGGTCAGGAGGGATATGGCGGTCTCCGCCTTGTAAGTGGCCATGTTCATCTCCGCGGGGTTGTCCAGCTGCCCCGTGCTCAGCAGATACTCCTTCTTCGCCACGTCGTCCTCCGCCTCCCGGACGTTCTCAATGGCGCTTTTGAATATATCGGCAAACAGGGAGCCGGCTGCCGGCTTCTCCGCCGCCGGAGCGGTCTTCTGCAGGGGCATTGTCTCCCACAGGGGGGAGATGGACTGGGTGGTCATGCTCATATTGAAATCCTCCAGGTGTCGTTGTTATGTAAATCCGCAGCCGGCTGCCGCAGGGGCCGCCTTGACGCGAAGACAGGGCCAGCGAATTAACATCCGTTTTGATCTGCCTGACCCTATTCTCTCTCTTTTTATCTTCCAATCTCCAGGCCCGAGGAGATCACGCTCTTGAGTACGTTGAAGGCCGTCACGTTGGCGGAGTACGCCTGACTGGCGGCCATTGCGTCAGCCACCTCCATGACCAGATCCACATTGGGCAGCTCCACGTATCCCTCCTCGTTGGCGTCCGGGTCTGTGGGATCGTACTTGAGCTTGAAGTCTGACGGGTCCTCCGCGATCTCCACTACCTTCACCCCTCCGGTGTTTTCGTGGCGCACGTTGCTGACCATCCCGTTCTGGGTCAGGGCCAGCACATTTCGGAAGGTGTCCCGCCCGTCTACCGCCTGGAAGACCGTGAGCTTGCGCCGGTAAGCGCCCCCCTCCTCGGTGCGGGTTGTGTTCATATTGGTCACATTCTCGCTGATAACGTCCAGCCGCAGGTGCTGGGCTGTGATGCCTGAGCCGATGATGCTGATTGTGCTCATGAAAGCCATAAGAAACCTCCTTGCTCCCACTCCCAAACGCCCCTCTCGAAAGCGGGGCGGAACAATATCTCTCTATGCTTTTCTTCTGCCGTTTTGCCGGCCGTATCTGTCTGTACCGCTTTGCCTTTTACTGGCCTCGGATCGCCATGAGCATCCGGGACATGTCGCTGCTGAAGGCCCGGTAGAGGTGCTGGGTCTGGTAGGCGCTGCGCACCAGCTCAATGTGCTGCTCGGCCACGTTCACGCCGTTTTCGTCCATACGGGCCCGCTCGTCGCCGGCCACCCGGACCTGGGGCGCGGCGGCCTCCAGGGTCTGCCGCATGGCGCTGGGGGCCGCGTTCCGGTCCTGGGCTGCGGCCTGGATATTTTTGCGCAGAGCCTCCTCAAAGGTGACGTATTTCACCTTGTAGTTGGGGGTTTCCGCGTTGACAATATTGTCGGAGATGGCGCGCTGCTTGGCCCACTGGAAGCTCATGGCCTGCTGCAGCATAATCATGGAGTTGGGTGTGAGAAAATCAGACACAGGTTTGTCCTCCCCTCGTAAAAATATGCCATCGCAGGCTATTATATCACTCTGTTCTGAGAAATCAAGTCAGCCGATTCGATTTTGTTCGCCACAAGCCCCCAAAATCCGTGCCGATTTTTACCTCATTATAATACATTTTATTCTGATTTGCAAGGTATAAAATCAAAAATTGTAGAATATGGAGAGATCTAAAAAATTTTTTCAGGACATTTAGGTAGGTTCACAAATTTCCATCCAATGCCTGACAATTCCCCCAATTTACGACAAATTTCGCCCCTCTTTTTTCCAGTCAAAGGGAAATGCCCGCAGACAATCTATGCTGTCCGCGGGCATTCTATGCCATCCGTCTCTATAACGTGATTCCTCCGGAGCCATCCTGCCCGCCGCCCGCGTCCCGCAGGACGTCCAGCAGGGTCAGGGGAGAGACCTCCTCGTCCGCCGCCTCCCGGTTGGTGTCGGCCGCGATTTTCAGCTCACTGCGGAGGATGGACACGCTCTTGGGCGCGTCAATGGCCAGCCGCACCCGCCCTGCCTCCACGGAGAGGACGGAAACCTCGATCTCATCACCGATGAACAGGGACTCCCCCGCCTTCCGCTGGAGGATCAGCATGGGGACCCCTCCTTCCGCTTTCCAAACTCGGAAAGGGGGTGGTGCATCTGGTAGGCGTCCGTCTCCAGAATGACCTGCATGGCGGTGCGGGTGTGATCGTTGAGCGCGATGGGGCAGCGGAGGTTGACGCTGCTCTCCGACACCTTGTCCCGCACCACGCACAGCACGTAGAAGCACAGCTCCTCGCTGCGCTCCACGCCCAGCTCCCGCAGCTCCTCCCCCGTGAGCACGGGGGCGTAATCCGGCTTGAGGTAGAAGGGGTTCATGGCCACGAAGGCCAGGTGCGGCGTGACCGCGCTCTGAAAGCACAGCAGGCTCCCGCCGCTCCCCTCGAAGGGCAGCAGGAGGAAGCTCTTCTCCTCCTCGAACCCGAACAGCCCGCGGGGGAAATGGAGCTCCTGCTCCTCGCCGCACTCCACCTGACCGAAATACTTTGTCTGCACCAGCACGTTTTGTCCTCCTTGTTGCCGCATACTTTTTCTTTGCCGTCAAAGAAAGAGTATCAAAAAGAAAATTCTGAAACCATTCTTTTGTAAAACACGTTTTCTGCGCCGCCGGCGGGAGGGATTACCCCTTCACATCCACGGGCTCATAGTTGGGGTCCGCAGAGGGCGGAACGTAGATGGGTCCGCCCACGTACTTGATGACAACCTCCGGCCGCTGGGTGACGGTGAACTCGATGTCACCGGGGGTAAACTCGAAGTCGCCCTTGCCGAACTTCCAGTCGAAGTTCAGCTTATCCATCTCATACCGGATGTTCATCTCTCCCACGTCCCAGGTGATCTCCGGCCCCACCTCGGGCAGGAACCCAAGCACCTCCTGGCGGGTGTCCACCATGGCGCTCTGGGCGAACTTGGTAATCATCTCCTCGCCCAGCTTGGTCTCCATCATCAGCTTGCCCTGCTTGGCGTAGGTGGCGGTGGCCTGATAGGCGGCCTGCTGCCCCTTCTGCGCGTTCTGCTGGAGACTGCGGGCCAGAGTGGGCGTAACGGAGTTGCGGGCCTCAAAGGTGTCGATATTGACGCGGATGGGGCGGCTCTTGATGCTCAGGCCGCCCTTGTCCCGTGTGATCTCCATCTCAGCAGTCCCGCGGGCGTACTCCAGCTTGGCATTGGTGGTCTTCATCTCGATCTGGATGGGGACCGTAGTGATCTCAATCAATGGTTTCATTGTGTGGTACGCGCTCCCTTCTGCTTATATTTTGCCGGCTTCCATGCCGTTAACACACAATTTTAGTTCATATAGTCGATCAGCGACTGGCTGAGTATCTGCGTGCCCACCTTCAGCGCCGCGTTGTAGCAGGTGTAGTCGTAAAGAAACGCGCTGATCGCGTCCGCCGGGTTAATGTCCTCAATGGCGGCCCGCTCCTGGTTGAGGGCGTAGCCCTGATCCTCCAGCCGCTCGCCGTTGGTCTCCAGGAACTCGGCGCTGGCGGCCACGTCGTCGCTGTAGGACTTGATGACGTTGTTGTTGGTCTTGTTGATCTTGTTGAGCAGCCGGTCAGCCTCCGCCCGGTCCTCCTCGCTCCACTGGCCGGTTTCGGGGTCCGCCCGCTCCAGCACGGCGGCGTACTTCTTCATCAGCGTGGCCAGATTGCGGGGATCCCCGTCCTCGTCCACGCCGTAGCCGCCCAGCATCCTGAGCCCCGGCAGAGCCATGTTGAACACGCTGCCGTTGACGATTTCGCCGTTCTCGTCCTCCTGGAGGCCCAGACCCAGATCCACGTTGGTCTGCTCCTCGTCCATCTCCTTGAGGCGGTTGAGATCGCTCTGGTCCTTGAGGTAGGTCAGCCACTCCTGGTCCTTGTCGGAGAGTTGCCCTCCTTGATCTGCTTTTCTTTTATCAATCGTCTCCTGGGTGGGATAGCCGTACTGGTCCTTCTCCCCGGTCTTGAGCCAGAGGGGCATCGCATCGTCAGGGATCTCCTCGGAGGCGTGGGTGTAGTAGTCGTGCCAGCCTTTGGCAACCTCTTTTTCCTCGGCAGTCCCATTCTGTTCTACATCTGCCAGGGCATCGTCCAGCGCCTTCTTCAACTCAGCAGGCGGCGCTCCTTCGGGCTGGGTGTCCGTTTCATGGCTGTAGTAGTCCTTCCAGGCGTTCCAGTTCTCAACTCTTGCGTCGTACTCTGCTTGTGTCTCTGTTGCCCCCTGAGCAGGTATAGCAGTGTTCAGCGCGTTTGTAAACCCCGGCATCTCCTCCGCCTTGGGCACGGGCACGCCGCCCGCGTCCACGTTCACGCCCCGGTAATAGAGGGTTTTGCCGTCCTCGCTCCAGGAGTAGGGCACGTTCAGCCCGTCCTTGCCGGCAAAGACAAAGTGGTCTCCGTACTTAGCGCCGTTGATCGCCTGGATGACAGACTCCGCGCCGTTATACACCACGCTGCCCAGGGCGTAGCGGCCCGAGGCCAGGGGATCGCTGTTGCCCAGCACCGCGTCCTTGAGGCCGTCGTTGTTGGCAAGGTCCGTCTTGATCTTGTCCATGGCCGCGTAGGCGATGCGGTAGCGGCTGAAGGTGTCGCTGTTGTTGGCGATATAGGCGTTGTTCTTGGTGAAGGCCCGGCGGATGCGCCACGCGTGGGCGGCGGCGGCGGGGTCCTCGGAATAGCTGTTGAAGTTGCGCTTGGTCAGCACCTTGTTCATGGCGTCGTTCACCCGGACGTTTGACCCCATCAGGTTATAGCGGTAGGTGTTCATCGTCATGCTGGTGGTAATGCGCATAGCCATAATCTGTTTACCTCCTTTGAGCGTTCTGTTAGATCGCGGTGCCGTTAATGAGCTTGTCGAGCATGGAATCCAGCGTCGTCAGCAGGCGGCAGGCCGCGGAGTAGGACTTAGAAAACTGCATCATGTTGGTGGCTTCCTCGTTCAGATCCACGCCGGAAACGCTGGAGCGCTGATTATCCAGATCCAGGGCGGAGAGGTCATAGGTCTTGTACCGGGCGTTGGTCTCCATGCCGTCGCCGCCCAGGGTGCCGGAGATCGCGGTGTACATCTCCTGGAAGGTGCCCTTGAAGAAGGGGCCTTCCGAGTTTGCATCGGCCTGAACGTCCTTGGCCTCATAGGTCAGCTTCTCGTCAAACTTGGCCAGCATATGCAGCAGGTTGTCGTTGGCGGTGGTGTTGGTCTGGATCTCGCCGGTGTCGGGGTCCACATAGTTGGGCTGCTTGGTCTGGAGCACACGCACCTCGCCCCTGCTCCAGGAGTAGGAGATGGAGATATTCTTGGCGGTGATGTTGGTGGGATCGTTGCCATTGCTGCGGTTGCTGAAGAGAACGCCGCCGTTGTAGTAGTTGTACTCCGGTTTGAGTACGCCCTTGCCCCGCAGGGCCGCCAGCTCGTCGGCATTGTAGTCCTCGGGGTCCTTGGGGGTTTGGAGGGGTTTATCTGCGGTATTTGCAAAGACTGTTACCTTGTCTGTACCCGTCGTTGTTGCAAATACCTTTTGCGCCTCCAGCGTTCCGTCCAGCACACCCCGCTTGCGCAGGGTGGCTTCATATTCTTTCTCATTGCCCGCAAAGTCCGCAGCCGTCATGACCTCGCCCTTTGCGTTAAGAAGGGGTTCACCCTTGCTGTCTACAAACTCACCCTTTGCGTTTGTCTTGAATGCGCTCTTAACATCAAATCCTGCCGCAAATTTTCCATTCGCTTGCAGGGAGGCTATGGCAGTCTCTGTGTACTCTGAAAGCGTTGTATTGAGGCCCAGGCTTACCAATTCTTTATTGCCTTGAATCAAAGCGCCATCAGCGGTCTCAATTTTTTTTCCGTTCTCATCCAGGAAGTTGCCGTCAGCGTCCGTCTTATACAGCACAGACGGCGGCATCTGGTTGGTCTCGTTGAAGGTCTCCGCGAACTTCTGGGCCCAGCTGTCCAGCACGCGCTGATAGTAGCGCACACCCCGCTTGTTGGCGGCGTCTTTGTCCACGGCAATGTCATAGGCGCTGGAGAACTCGCCCTCCTCGGTCAGGAACTCCCGGGTGGCCTGGAGGGACCCGCTGACCAGGGTGGTGTCCAGGATATCGACGATCTCGTTAATCTCCTGATCGTACTTGTCGCGGATGAGGCGGCCGTCCTTGTCCCGCAGGGGCTCCAGCTGATAGAGGTAGGTGTTTTTGTCCACATTCGCGTCATCGGTGGAGAAGGCGGGGATCTGTGCGGCCTTCGTTGGATCATCGGTGGGGGCGCCTTTTTCATCCAGATACTTCATGCCGGGGGTGTGAGCAGGATCATAGGCGTTCGCCCCCGTGTTGTTCCGCTGCTGCGCTATCGTGATGTCATCCGTTGATACATACTTTTGTCCGTCCCATGTAAGATAGGGCTTGGTATCCTTGTCAACCCCTGTGTTGTGCATGATCGCCGCTTCCCTGGGGTTATCCGTGGGCTTGCCATCCCTGCCAATATACTGCATTCCCTTGGGGTCAAAGGGATCATACTCCGGGTTGGGCTGGGGCACCTCCTCGTTCATCATGAACTGGGTGCCGTAGATGCCGTCGATGAGCTTGATCTCCGGCTGGGTGCCAGCCAGGGAGATGGACAGCTTCTCCACGGTGGTGTACTGGTCAATGTACTCGTTGGAGTACTTCACGTCGATCTTCACGTACTTCGACAGCTCGTCAATCGCCACGTTCCGGGCGTCCCGCAGCTCCAGGGCGTTGTCGCCGCAGATGCCCTGGGTGCGGATCTCGTCGTTGTAGGCCCGGATCTCCTTGAGCAGCAGGTTGACCTTGTTGGTGTCCTGCTTGAGCTCCTCGGCCTTGTTGTCCCGCACGGTCTCCAGCCGCTTGGCGCTGTCGTTGAGCAGGCCCGTGAGGGTGTAGCAGGCGGCGCGGAACTGATCGTCGTACACGTGGGAGCCCGGCCTCTGCTTGAGGTTCTCCAGGGTCTCGAACACCTCGCCCAGCTGCTTTTCAATCACGCCGAAGTAGTCGTCGCCCTTGGCCACCTCGTCCAGGATGCTGGCCAGCTGGCTGAGGGCGTCCTGCTTGGTCTCGTAGAAGCCCAGCTCGGCGTTCTCGTTCCGGTAGCGGATGTCCAGGAAGGGGTCCCGGAGCTGGCTGACCTGATCGCACAGCACGCCGTAGCCGATGTCCACCTGATAGCTGTTGCGGTACTCGGGCCAGCCGGTGGAGTGGAGGCTGACCAGATCCATACGCTGGCGGGTGTAGCCCTTGGTGTTGATGTTGGCGATATTGTTGCCCGTCACGTTCAGCGACGCCTGGGACGCGTAGATCGCCAGACGCGCGCCGGTGAAGGAGCTGAAGGTACCCATTACGGCCATAGTCGTTTTCTCCTTATCTTGCTACGAAAGTTTGATGAACGGTTGGGGCTCTTACACCCGCAGCTCATACTGGCTGGGCTGGTCCCCGTTCTCTCCGGGGGGCGGGGCCTCTCCTTCCAGCTGGGCCCGCGCCTTCTCAATCATCCGCAGGTTGCACTCCAGGGTGTTCCGGGCCACCTGGGAGGCGGTCTGGAACAGACCGTACTCTCTCCGCAGGGTCTCGGCCACCCGCTTTGTCTCCATGAGCAGGTCCACGGGGGCGTGCCTCTCCAGCTCCCGCAGGGGCACGCCCGTCAGCCCCATCCGGGCCAGCAGGGCGTCCCGCTTCTGGTCATGGCCCCGCAGGGACAGGCTCATGGCCTGCTCCTGGCGCATACAGTTCTCCAGCTCCTCCAGGTTTCCCTGGCTGGCGGCCCTGGTCTTGCTCTGTTCGATGCCGGTCAGCTGATGGATGGTCCTTGTCAGCTGCTCCAGCAGGCGCAGGTAGTCCTGCCACAGCTTTGGATCCATCATTCCTCAGCCTCCAGCAGGAGCATCCGGGCGGCGGTCTCCCTGGGGGAGATCTGGTACTGTCCGGAGCGGACCTCCTGGCGCAGCTCCTGGATTTTGCCGGTGGTGTTGTGGGTGCGCACCTGATAGGACAGGCTGGCCACCGCGTCGCGGAAGCTGGAGCCGCTCTGGGCCGCCGGCGCGGACGCGGTGTACTGGTCATAATAACCGTCCTGCACCTGCCGCCGGCCGGGGCCGGGGAAGGCTGCAGGGCGGGCTGTTTTCTTTTGAATAGGGGAAAAGCCCTCTGGTCCTGTAATCAGCATGGTATAGACCTCCTCTGCTCGCGCCGGACTGGCCGGTGGACACAAAACGAGCGTATCTTTGTACTATTTTTATCGGACCCGAAACAAAAAAAATAACGAACCCTCAGAAATTTTTTGTAAAATTCACCCTCACGCCCCTCTGCTGTCGTTTTCAGCGGTATAAAAGGGGGGGAAGTTTTCAAAAAAGACATTGCAAGCGGGGCCTTCTTCCTATATAATATGCTGTATGACTACAGCGCCGCGCCTCCGGGGCCGCCGGCGCGTGATAACAGGGGAGAAACAGCGCATGGCTATTTTACAAAACTGCACCAAGGCAGAGGTTTATGATTCGAATGGGACGCTGCTGTGTCCGGCGACGGTGCAGAGCGGGCCCATGGACAGCATCCTTGTGATAACGCCGGACAGCCTGGACCACAGGGAGCACGACTTATTCCGCATTGTATTTTACGATCCCGTGCTGGGGGTGCTGACATGCCGGTGCGAGCTGTCCGCCCCGCTGGATCTGCCGGACCATATGACCTCCTACCGGTGCGAGATACTGGAGCGGCTCAACCAGGAGCAGCGCCGCCAGGACGTGAAGGTGTCCGTGGCCGCGGGGGCTGAGGTGACCATCCACGTGGCCCGCCAGCCCGGGGACCACATCCAGGTGGTGAAGGACGGCTATCCCGCCACGGTGCTGAACATCAGCGCGGGCGGCGTGTATCTGCGCACGGCCCTGCCCCTCCAGGAGGGCCGCCGGCTGTGGTTTGACTTCAAGGGCGCCGGGGAGACCATCCCCCTCACCGCCCAGATTCTCCGGGTGGACGATCTCTCTCCCCACCCGGCCAAGCAGGTCTTCGGCTACGGCTGCCACTTCATTGACCTCCCCGCCCGCTACGAGTCCCAGCTGCGCAGCTATGTCTTCCGTGAGGAGCTGCGCC
>OFFW01002431.1_pt1 | contig 10118 bp, 8 predicted proteins | sample 1521501 | NCBI WGS metagenome assembly OFFW01 (sample SAMEA3504107, study PRJEB24116) | mouse gut metagenome | biome: mouse gut; feature: mouse-associated habitat; material: faeces | place: Denmark | collected 2011
ATAGTAACTCCAGTTTCAAGCGTAGCATCCTTTTGTACGGAACTAGTTGTATCACCTTTTACAGCAGTTTCCGTATAGGTAACTTTTAACCACAGATTCTTTGGTAACGTCAAATTAATAGCGGTGCCATTGTAGAATTGGATTTCCATTTCATCGCCATCACGCATGTAGTCCTTCGCGTCCCCTACTAAATCCGAGTTAAGTTCATATTGTTCGAAACTTTCCGGATCCATAAAATAGAACTTTTCGTCGTCTTTGTATAAATACTGAACTTTCCTAGTCGTAACTTCAGCCGGCTCAATTTTCTCCTGACCCTTAAAAGTCTTTGGCAATAAAGCACCCGTGATCAAATTTTTCACTTTTACATTAACAATGGATCCACCCCTCCCCATCACCTTTTGGGAATATTCGATCACTTTATAAGGTTGTCCGTCTAGTGTGATTAGCACATTTTTCTTCAAATCAGTTGGACCATACATTGTTCCTAAGTTCCCTTCCGTTTATTTAATGATAGAAATTAAGATTACTTAGTCGTAACCTAGCTAATTACCTATCGCTCAGCAACGAATGGCAACAATGCTAAATGCCTTGCCCGCTTAATCGCTACGGCTAGCTGGCGCTGTTGTTTTGCGGTCAATCCAGTCTTCGAAATCGGCTCGATTCGACCATAAGGATCAACGTAACGCTGCAAAGTCTTTACGTCGCGATAATCAAAATATGTATTTGGGTTAGTTTTTACCTTTCTCATAACTCTCTCTTTCTCCCCACTATATCTTAGAATGGAATGTCATCCAAATTAATTTCACCATCTTCCGGCATGTCATCCGGTACAAAATCATCAGTTTCGTTCCCAGCTGGAGCAGGTTTGTCCATTTTCTTGCTCGAGCTAGATGCCGCACCACCACCACCAGCGGATGATCCTCCACCAATAAACGAGAAATCTTCAACCACGACTTCGATCCGGCTACGGCGCTGGCCACTGTTCTTGTCTTCCCAGCTGCGTTGATCTAAACGTCCAGAAACGATAATACTGGATCCTTTGCGCGTGTACTGAGCAATTGTCTCACCTGGCTTGCCCCAAGCAACACAATCAATATAAGAAACCTGCTCTTGCATATTGCCATCCGAACCTTTATAGACACGGTTGACTGCAATCGTAAAATTGCAGGCCTGCGAACCAGTAGTAGTAGCCCGCATCTCTGGATCACGAGTTAAGTTACCGGCTAGAACTACTTTGGAAAATCCGCGCATTAATCTTCCCCTTCCTTATCTTCTTCGTCGTGAGGCTTGCGTGCAGCCTGTTTTTCTTCGTATTTAACTTTGCGTGGGTCTACACTCACTAATAGATAGCGGATGATCTCGTCGGTAATATTTAATACGCTCTCAATCTTTTTTGGAGCATCCGCCGGAAGCTGAAGATTATAAAAACAATATACAGCGTAATCTTGTTTCTTGATCGGATAAGCTAGGCGCTTTTTACCTTCGTTCTCTTCGGCAGTGATCTTGCCACCATGCTTCTCGACTAATTCTTTAATTTTGGTAGTAGCTGGCTCAATGTTCATCTCAAAATCAGGATGGACTAGAACCGTAAGTTCGTAATCTCGCATTACAACTCCTTTGGGTTAAACGGACACGGCTATTCCTGCCCGCTGAGTTAATATTAATATGATCGTAGCATACTTTACTCTAGCAAGCAAGAGAGATATCTGTTATAATGGCTTTAGGCCCGGATGGTGAAATTGGTATACACGTATGCCTTAGGAGCATATGCCGCAAGGCGTGCAGGTTCAAGTCCTGTTCCGGGCACCAGAGGAGACAAAGATGGCTCATTTGAGTCATTTTTTGGTGGAATAACAGAGTAGAGTGGGCTCAAATTGTGCGTTCCAACTTTTTCAAACTCTCCTGTGCCCAGATTAACCTTGATGCCGTGAGGAAAAATCATCTGCTGTAATAATTGTCGCACTTCAAGGGATGCTCCTTTCCATATATCAGCAGGATTCTCCATCAGGCTGATGAGCCTGATGATTTTCTTCTCGCTCAGAGTCTTTTGCTCCTGGGCAGCAGCGATTTCATCCTGTAATTGCTGCCTATCTTGCTCTAAGAGAGCCATATATCGCTCGTGGTCGGCTTGAGAGCGTTCACCTCGCATTACTGCCTTAAACGACTCATTATCTTGCTCCTGCAGTTTTTCGAGTTGCTCCATCTTCTCTGTGACATCCTTCTCAGCCTTCTCTACGCTGTGTTTCATAGCCCTTGTCAGAGCGACAGAGAAAGCCTTGAGCAGGTTTTTGACTGGAGTGATTTCTTGTATTAAATCAATGAACTTATCGTGCATCGCTTCTGGCATTATTGAGCCAGCACCAGAGCACTCAGAACAATGGTAGCGAGGGCTTGGCTTGCCACTTCCTCCTTTTGGAGCAGAGCCACGGGCAGCATAGCCACACTTCTCACAGTAGATGGTGCCTTTGAGCGGGAAAGCAGGGTTGCTGCGATTGTATGGTTGTTTCTCACCAGTTTTCTTACAGCATTGAACAATCCTCTGAACAATGCTCTGATGCTGGTCGAGTGAGATAAATCCATCCCATTTCGCAGGAATATATTTGCCATCCGTCAGGTTAGCAGAGCAGTTGTAGCCAGCCATAGCAGGATGCGACAGGAGATTCTCCATTGCCTGAATCGAGAAGTCATTTCCATTGCGAGTTTTGAGACCGATTTTCTTTGCATATCGAACCGTCTCTGCTACGCTATTGCCTACGAGAAAGTAGCCCAGCACATCTTCCACCTTTTTAGCCGTATCGCCTTGCTCATCTGGCGTTAGAATTGTGCGATAGCGAGTTTTTCCGTCCTTCGTTTTCTTGTCGATTGGGATGTGTTTCCTTACGAATCCTAAGGGTGCTTGGCTCTGCCAATACCCCTGAGCCGCTATCTCACGCATATTGTCAGTAGTGGTAGCCGATTTCGTGTCATTGTCGAATTGATGATAACAAATTGAAAGGTTCGCCATCATTTTGCCCTGAGGTGTGTTATCAATGGTTTCTTTAGTTGAGCGTAGTTCAACCTTCTTCTTCGTCAGGATTGGAGCAATATCTGCTGAAAATGAGGATAGATTACGAGTGAGCCTGGACAGGTTATAAACAATCACGGCATCGGTTTGCACCTTGCCGCTGCTAATATCTTCGAGCATCCGCTGCAGTTCTGGACGGCGAGCGTTCTTAGCAGAGAATCCGCCATCCCAGTAAACATCGAGAAGTTCAATGTCGTTTGCCTTACAATAATCAGCAATCGCTTGTTTTTGAACCTCACGAGAGGCTCCGTCCACCTGTTCTTCAGTTGAGACACGAGTATAGCCAACGGCTGTCTTGATGATAGTGTTCTTCTTTGTTAAATTACTAATCATTATCTGAGTCCTCCTTATTTTTTGTTAGGTTGTTGAATAATTCTGGGTTAGTAGTAAATGTCAGAGCCATCTCTCCAAGAGCGATGCTGACTTTCCTGATATAATCATCATCAAGGCTCTCGGCATCCTTGCCGAGGATTTTCCTCAATTCCTTCACGCTAATAAATGGGGTCGCCAAACCAGGCTGAGATGGTTTCCAGGCAGAGCCAGTCGGAAGAGTAGTGGAGGTCATAAGTCATAGTCCTCCTTCCTGTGATGGCTAACTTCGCCACCACTTAACAAAGAAAAGGTGTCGTTTCCGTTGCCAACGGAAGTCAGTTCCGACTTTTGCTCCTTTCCTTTCTACCTCTACGAGGAGCACGGCTTACTAAATCAGGTGTCGTGACACTTTATAAATGCCTATGACCTTATCATACCTTAAATGGAACGGAAGTCAATATGTGTTATTTTACTCAAAGATAAGAAAAACCCTCGCCAGTTTCCCAGCGAGGGTTTTGAGTGGGCATCTGCCCGATAATAGTCCAATAGAAGTTTAGTCAGCAGGATATTCAGACACGAACTGGTCGTATTGGTTGGCATACTTGCTCAAAGCAGCATCAACATCGATGACATACTGTTGAACGGTCACGCTTTCCTCAGGGGTAATTTGGTGGGTGTGCTCACGGAGTAACCTTCCTCCTAAGGCTCGCATTGTCTTTGCCGAACCAATATTGTTCTTGTCACAGTCGAGGAGGACGACCTCAATGCCGTGGTTTTGACAAACCTTGAGTGCCAGATATAGATTCACCTTGTTGTAGCCTTTCCTGCGTTCGGACGGACGAATGCTGTAACCGATATGTCCACCATACTTCCACAGGTTGTCGTTCAGAGCAAGGCGGATGTTTACCATCCCCACCAGACGTTCGACATCCTTCTGGAGTATATGAGACTCTCGTGGAAGTCGTTTCATCAGAAAGAAAGTTTCGCCAGGCACTAACTTATCATTTGGCTCAAGGTCACGCATTTCTTCCAAGTGTTTTAACCAACCATCGTAATCGTCTTTGTAACGCTCCAGACCACCCACGCCGTGGGTTTCCGAACCGTCAGCGTAAAACTCCTCCAGGTATTCTATCGCCTGCTTTTCGTGTTCCTTCTTAGGACGAACTAACCTTAATTTTTCCATTTTACTACCTCCGTTATGATCTTTTGAGACAAATTTAAGGTTCTGCTTGACATTGTAGCACACTTCACTACTTTTGTCAATACGGCTCAAGGTTAAACGGCATATTCCCAGGTGACCGATAACCCACCGATGGTCGGTTTAGCCTTCTGGCATAACTTCGGTAGCCGCTGCGGACGAGTTGCTCGGCATATTTCCATTGAAGGTCGGTTGCTTCGACTACGGCTTTATGGAAGTCTGGGTATTTGTCGCACCAACGGTAGAAAGTGTCAGTAGAAATCAATGCTCCACGGCAAGCATCAGACACGGTAAATCCATCACGAATCAGAGTGAGGATTCGCTCGGTGACTTCTGGGGTGAACTTTGATTTTCTACTCATAATTCCACTATACCACGGCTTTATAGTCTCGTATTTTCGCCCTTATAATACTAGAAAATCGGTGGAGAAAGTTTGACGGTTCTGGAAGTCCAATTCTGTCAGATTTGCCGCAAATGAAGTTTTGGAATCACCAACATTTGATTTTACTACTCCCAGGCAGGTCAACAGAGGTAGAGGGCGTAATTCTACTTCACTTCATCATACCAACATTGCTCCTGAATTTTTCGATACCACCCGGGGAAACTACGCTTGAACACCTCGATGTCGCAAATGTGCTGGACATTACGACTATTCTCACGCTTAAGGTATTCCACCCTGCCATTACTGGGGTTCACGCAAGGAAGATATGGTTTATCCTCAGCGATACTACCAAATCTTACAGGCAAGCCCTCATACATCACCATCTTGTCCTGCTGGTTTTGCCCTCTAGAGCCGTTTATTTGCCTTCTGAGGGCTTGTTCTTGGTTCCGTGGGTGTTTATCAGGTTTTCTCTCGTAAGTCCTGAATCCAGCCCTTTTGATAGCCTCCCTACTATACCAAGTTTGCTCCCCCGTGGCTTTTTTGAACGCAAAATCGAAGTCAGAGTGCTGCCTTCGCCAACGGCTGAGTGTCATATCGGTTACTCCAGCCATCGCACAAGCCATCTTCACGGTAAAACCACTTCGAATCGCATCAAGGAGTTTTCTGGTCGTGTCTGGTGTGTATTTGGTGGGTTTGCCCATAGTTCTATTTTACCAATTAAAATGTCATCACATTTTTTGACAGAGAAAACCCTTCACCTCCACATCGGAGTCACGCTATATTGGGCTAGGGGGGTGATTAGTTCTTGTTGAAAAATCTCAAAAAGAAAAATCACAGACACAGATGTATGGTATTATAGAGATAGAAAGGTAGTGCATCGATTCAAAGTCGAATCTACCGCAACTTAAAAACTCCCGTCATCGTGACATTCAGCAGCATTTGCTTGAACCTCACGGAGATTGCTTCACGCTGCAGCGTTGGTCGGCATCGCTAGACTCCTCCTGTTCCTCATCACTAGATTTGGACTTGCTGGGTTTCCTGCATCGCCCTCCCCTTGCTTGGTGTTGAGAACCCTCCCTCCTGGTTCGCCCTTGCATCCGCTCCTGCTTGCCAACATACAGAGTGCCAGTTCCACGGGAGTAGGGGATGTGTTTCGTAAGTGTTGATTTCTCTAGTAGCGATTGCCAGCGTAATAACTCCTTATAGAGTGCGTTCCAATTCGATAAGGTTAGGTGCACCACTATTGAACATAATGCTAAGTTGTGTTCAGTAGTGGTTTTTTTGATTATTCCATGGAAGTCTGTTTAGTGTCCTCACACATGTCTGCGGAGCACTATCTACCCTACTTCGCGGTGCAGCGTAGGGGGCGACCGGTGCCACGAGCGTAGTTGTACTGCGGATTGACAACGCTGCTATAGAAGTACAGGAGGTAGGCAACCGACGAGGAGTACGCAGTACGCGACCAGAAGTACCCGTACGTAGTCCCAACGCTCAACACGCCCGTAGAGTAATTGTAGTAGCCAGTGTAGGCAAAATTGAGAGGAGCACTACGTAGCTTGGTGGATCCAGTACTATCATTCGTAATACCATAGGTAGTAGTGATGAGATTAACGTAGTTGTCTTTGGTGGGAAGGGGTAGAGGAAGCCTCATCGAGATCTGTCGGTGACTAATTCTCCTCAAATTGCGAATTATAGAGTTCGGCGTAAAAGCCTTTTTTGGCGAGCAGTTCATCATGATCACCATGCTCGACAATGCTACCGTCTTTCATTACGAGGATTAAATCAGAGTTACGTATTGTACTGAGGCGATGTGCGATCACGAAGCTAGTGCGACCGTGTGTTAGTTTGGCAAAGGCCTGTTGGATTAGTTGCTCGGTGCGTGTATCGACATTAGAAGTCGCTTCGTCGAGAATCATCATCGGAGGATCTGCTACCATAGCGCGTACGATCGTGAGTAATTGTTTTTCTCCAGCGGAGATATTATCAGAATCTTCTGAAATTTGAGTCTTGTAGCCTTTTGGTAGAGATTCAATAAAATGATGTACATGGCTAGCCTTAGCTGCGGCCACGATTTCATCGTGTGTGGCTTGCGGGCGCCCGTAGCGCAAGTTTTCTTCGATCGTACCGGAAAATAGCCAAGTATCTTGTAGAACCATTCCAAACATTTTGCGTACATCAGCGCGTTTCATCTCGATAGTTGGTACGCCATCGATTGTAATGTAGCCAGAATTGGGATCATAAAAACGCATCAACAGATTGATGATAGTGGTTTTACCGGCTCCAGTAGGGCCGACGATTGCAACCTGCATCCCGGGCTTGATTTTAACGGAATAATTCTTAATAATCGGTTTTTCTGACTTATAAGCGAAATTAACATGATGGAACTCGACGGCGCCTTTGACTTTATCTATGGTATGAGCTGGTTCGTAATCAAGGGCTTCCTCCGGCTCATCTAGGAATTCAAAGATACGTTCAGCGGCCGCAAAGGCTTGTTGAATATTAGCGGTAATCTGTGAAACTTCGGTAATTGGACGATTGAACTGGCTCACGTATTGCAAGAAGGCTTGTACGCTACCGATCAGGATCTTACCGTCAATCACCATCCGACCGCCAATAATACAGATGAGGACATAATTGAAATTAGTAAAAATATTAGTGACCGGGAAAGCTAAAGTTGCGAAGAATTGTGCTTTCCAAGAAGTCTGATAGAGTTTTTGATTAGTCTTTTCAAAGGCGGCGATCGAAGCCGGTTCGTGCATATTGGCCTTAATTAGGGTTTGACCCGAAAAGTCTTCTTCTATGATGCTATTTAGTGCTCCGATAGTTGCCTGTTGAGCGCGGAAGAATTTTTGGGCCTTTTTCGCTACGAGACTGATTGAGACTAACGAAAGTGGCACTACGACTAGCGCAAGTAGCGATAAAAATGGCGAGATCGTGAACATCATGACCAAGATGCCGACAAGAGTCGTAGCACTAGTGACGACCTGAGTAAAAAGACTCGCTAATGAATTTGCCATCATCTCGACGTCATTATTCATGCGCGAAAGTGTGTCGCCGATCTGATGACGATCAAAATAGGCGATTGGTAATTTGGTGATTTTTTCTAGAATTTCGCTACGGACACGTTTGGCGAAACGGGCCGAAATTACTGAGAAAATGACCCCCTCGACATAGCTAAGGATAGCTGATGCTCCGTAGAGTAAAATTAATAGCCAAGCTAATGAGCCGAGTTCTCCCCAATTGAGCGAGCTTGCCATAGTTTCGGCATCAGGAATTTGCCCGCCATTTTCGGCAATTACACGACCGAAATCTTCTACTGCGGTATTGGTCATATTGCCAAGAATCTTTGGTCCAAATAGACCACAAACCGTAGCAGCAGTTGCAAGTAATAACGCAGCCATAATCGGTAAGCGCCAAGGCTTTAGCATGGATAGAAAACGCGCGAGTGATTTTTTGAGGTTCTTTGGCTTTGTGACTGGACCCAGTGGCTTAGGCATTCTTAAGCTCCTTTTTGAATTCTTGGGTTGATAATTGCGATTTAGCGATTTCACGATAGACTTTACAACTTCGTAGTAACTCGTGATGTTTACCAATACCGACGACTTTTCCTTGGTCTAGTACGACGATCTGGTCGGCATTTTTGATTGTACTAATACGTTGCGCTACGACTAGCGTAACGGCATCTTTCGTGATCGGAATCAAGGCTTTACGTAGCTCGGCATCGGTTTTCATGTCTAGTGCCGAGAAAGAGTCATCAAAAATATAGATATCTGGATTTTTAGCAATGGCACGGGCGATTGAGAGGCGTTGACGCTGACCTCCGGATACATTGGTGCCTCCCTGGGCGATATGCGCTTCGTATTTCCCCTCCAGTTTATTAATGAAGTCTTCGGCTTGCGCAACTTTAGCCGCTTGATGCATGATTTTGTCGGCTTCAGCTTCGTCGAGATTATCGGTACCAAATAAGATATTGCTGCGTACCGTACCCGCAAATAGTTTACCGCGTTGTGGGACATAGCCAATGCGTCGCATCAGATCTTTTTCTGCATAATTTTGTAATTTGATGCCATTTATGAGGATTTCACCGTTTGTTGCTTCATAAAATCTAGGGACGAGATTGATCAAAGTCGACTTGCCGGAGCCGGTTGATCCTATGAAGGCTGTAGTCTGTCCCGCTTCGGCTCGGAAGCTAATATTCTGTAAAACCTTTTCTTCGGCGCCAGAATAAGCGAAATCAACCTTGCGAAATTCGACGCTGGGTTTGAGATCGGACTTGCCTATGGTTTCGGGTTGCCAGATGATTTTCGGTTTCGCTTCGAGTACAGCATTGATACGTTTAGCCGAGACGCTAGCGCGCGGGATCATGACAAAGAGCATCGTCAGGATCAGGAATGACATTACTACTTGTGTTGCATACTGCACAAAAGCTACCATATTACCTAGGTAGCTAAAATCCTTGCTCATGAGCGAAATCCCCACCCATACGCAGAGCAATGCGACGCCATTCATAACTACACTAATTAGTGGATTCGTGAGAGACATAATCGTATCGACCCAAATATTCCACTTGGCGTTTTCTTGATTGGTTTTTGCGAATTTTCGTTCCTCGGTTGCCTCGTTATTGAAGGCACGAATAACCCTCAGACCGGTCAAATTTTCGCGTGTGAGTAGGGTGATTCGGTCAGCCAACTTACGCAAGAGGTTGAATTTTGGCATAACGATACCGAGAATTGTTAATGATAACAAGACGATAATGCCGACCGCCAGCGCGATAATCCAAGTCATGTCTGGCGCCATACGGATAGCTTGGGTGAGCGCAATGATACACATCATAGGCGCACGAATCGCCATACTGAGGAGCATGATTACGGTTTGTTGAACGATCTGAACATCATTAGTCGTGCGAGTAATCAGCGAAGCGGTCGAAAAGTCGTCAATTTCCGTAATGCTGAAGCTAAGTACGTGGCGGAAAAAATCGTTGCGAATATCGCGTGAATAGCCAGTACCAATTCGCGCAGACAAAAAACCGGACAAAAAAGCGCAGACCGAAGCAAGTACAGTTAGTCCAATCATCAAAACACCTGTTCGCCAAATATATTCCATGTCGCCAGCTATAATGCCGTTATTAATAATAGCAGCCATTTTAGCTGGTAATTCTAGCG
>OFFW01002435.1_pt1 | contig 10106 bp, 5 predicted proteins | sample 1521501 | NCBI WGS metagenome assembly OFFW01 (sample SAMEA3504107, study PRJEB24116) | mouse gut metagenome | biome: mouse gut; feature: mouse-associated habitat; material: faeces | place: Denmark | collected 2011
GATGGGGAAGCTCTCCACGATGCGCTTGTGGGCCCGCATGCAGGCCTTGGCATCCGCCTCGTAGAAGGGGCTCTCGTGCTGGTTCACCATGATGCCGTCCTCCCGCAGGGCCTTGTAGCAGTTCCCGTAGAATTCCTTGGTGAACAGAGCCTCCCCCGGCCCGAAGGGATCCGTGGAGTCCACCACGATCAGGTCGTATTCATCGGCCTTTCGCCGCACGAACTTCATGCCGTCCTCATAGTAGATGTGGACCCGGCTGTCCTCCAGGCCGCAGGAGACTCCCGGCAGATATTGCCTGCATACGGTGACCACCTGTTCGTCGATTTCCGCCAGGTCGATCCGCTCCACCTCCGGGTACTTCACCAGCTCCCTGACGATGCCGCCGTCCCCGCCCCCGATGACCAGGACACTGCGCACCCGCGGGTGCACCGCCATGGGCACATGCACCATCATCTCGTGATAGATGAATTCGTCCTTCTCCGTCAGCATCATGTAGCCGTCCAGCGTCAGGAACCGCCCGAACTCCGGGGACTCGAACACATCGATCCGCTGGAACCCGCTCTCCACGCCGCATAGCTGCCTCTCCACCTTGATGGAAAGCTTTACATCCGGCGTATGCTGTTCCGAAAACCATAATTCCATACTCACACCTCCTTCGCGCTCAGGCGCGATTTACGCAACCGCCCCGCCATACCGCTCTGGGCGGAGCTCCTTCCCCTACTTTCCTCATGTCCTCACAGAGGTAAAAAAACATATACTGCATAACGCTGAATACTGCCTAATGTAATTATGCGAATGAACCAGTCAGCGTTATGCAGTCTGGTTTCACGGCAAGTGAAATCGTTAAGCAGTATAAATACCGCTTCGGAATAAGGCTCCTACACAATGCGCCCCTTAGGCCGGGGCCCGGAAGTCCCTGCCCGGCATCCCGAAGAGACGGGCCACGTCCCTCCTCACCGCCGCAACCTCCTATGTCATCCACTCCTCCCGCAGCACGTTCAGCCGCTCTATCCCCGCGTCCTCCGGCCCGGTCATGGAACAGCCCTTCTCCTTCGCGTAGACGATGTACTCCAGTATCGCATCCGTGATCTCCTCCCCCGGTGCCAGGATGGGAATCCCCGGCGGGTAGCACATCACGAATTCGCTGCAGATCCGCCCCCTGGTCTCCATCAGCGGCAGCGACTCCTTCTCCGCATAAAATGCGCTCTGGGGCGACACCGCCACCCTGGGCTCGATATATTCCTGCGCATACATGTCCGCATTGCTTCTGCCGTATTTGCGCTTGATTTCCTCCAGCGCCCCGATCAGGCGCTCCGTATCCCGCTCCCTGTCCCCGATGGAGATGTAGGCCAGCACATTGGCGATGTCCCCCAGCTCCATCTGGATATCGTACTCGTCCCGCAGCAGGTCGTAGACCTCGATGCCCGCCAGTCCTATCCCTAAGGTGTTGATCGTCAGCTTCGTCCTGTCGAAGTCGAAGATGCTGTCCCCGTTGATCAGCTCCGAAGCGTAGGCATAGTAGCCGCCAATCGCGCCAATCTCCTTTCTGGCATACTCCGCCAGCGCCGTCACCTTGGCGAACTCCTGCCTGCCCCGCAGGGCCAGGTTGCGGCGGGAGATGTCCAGGCTGGCCAGCAGCAGGTAAGACGCGCTTGTAGTCTGGGTCAGGTTGATGATCTGGCGCACATAGCCCGGGTTCATGTCCGGCCCCGTCAGCAGGAAGGAGCTCTGGGTCAGGCTCCCGCCGGATTTATGCATGCTCACGGAAGCCATGTCCGCCCCGGCAGACATCGCGGAGACCGGCATGTCCGCCCCGAAATAGAAATGCGTCCCGTGGGCCTCGTCCACCAGCACCTTCATGCCGTGCCTGTGGGCCAGGGCCACGATGCTCCGCAGATCCGAGCAGATGCCGTAATAGGTGGGATTGTTCACCAATACCGCCACCGCGTCCGGGTGCTCGGAAACCGTCCGCTCCACCTGGGACAGCTTCATGCCCAGCGCGATGCCCAGGCGGCTGTCCATGTCCGGATTCACGTATATGGGTATGGCCCCACAGAGCACCAGGGCATTGATGACGCTCCTGTGGACATTCCTGGGCAGGATGATCTTGTCCCCCTTCTTGCAGACGGCAAGCACCATGCTCTGGACGGAGGACGTGGTGCCGCCCACCATGAGGAAGGCGTAGGCCGCCCCGAAGGCATCCGCCGCCAGCTCCTCCGCCTCCCGGATCACGGACACCGGATGGCAGAGATTGTCCAGCGCCTTCATGGAGTTCACGTCGATGGACACGCACTGCTTCCCCAGAAGCTTTGTCAGCTCCGGATTGCCCTGTCCCCTTTTGTGCCCCGGCACGTCGAAGGGCACGATCCGCTCCCCCCGGAATACCTCCAGCGCCTCGTAGATCGGCGCCCTCTCCTGACCCAAATGTCCCATCCGTGCATATCCCCTTTCCTGAAATCCATACGCCTCCCGGAATCCGAATATCCCGGACCGTCCCTATCCCCGGCAGCGCCCGCTTTATGCCATAGCCCCGGCAACGGGCGGCCCTGACGCGGCTCGCAGGACAGCCCCCCGCAGCCGGAGTCCTTTGGCCAGCCCGGCCCTGTCCCGGGGCGCAGGGGGGATCAAATACCCCGCTGCAAGCAAAGGGCCATCAAGCCTGCAACGCTGCAGAGCAGAAAGCGTCCTTCGGACACTTTGGCATTTGCCCCTGGCGGCATTCGCCAACTGGCCTTGCAGACACGGCCGCCTGGCTCATTGCTCGCGGGAATCAAATACCCCGCTGCAAGCAACGGGGTATCAAGCTTGCAACGCTGCAGAGCAGCGGGGTATTTGACCCTCGCGGCATTCGCCAACTGGCCGTGCAAGCACGGCCGCTTGGCTCATTGCTCGCGGGAATAAATATTCCTCCCGCTGAATATCTCTATCATCTCCCGGCGCAGGTTCCCCATGATCTCCAGCCGCAGCTTGGGCGCCAGCTCATAGACGTCGCTGTTGAACAGGTAGTTCTGAAGGTCGATCTCCTTGATCAGCATTTTCGTGTGGAAGAGATTGGCCTCATACACATTGATGTCCACGGCGTCATACCGCCGCAGGGTGGCCCCGTCGATGAAGTCCTGGATGGAGGTCATCCTGTGGTCCATGAACAGCTTCTGGCCCGCCACGTCCCTGGTGAAGCCCCTGACCCGGTAGTCCATGGTGATGATGTCGGAATCAAAGGAGCCAATCAGGTAGTCCAGGGTGGACAGGGGCGTAATCTCCCCGCAGGTGGCCACGTCGATGTCCACCCGGAAGGTGGCCAGGTAGGTGTCGGGATGGTACTCCGGGTAGGTGTGAACCGTGATGTGGCTCTTGTCCAAATGGGCCAAGACAGTATCCCCCATGGGCCTGGCGACATCCCCCGGTGCTATGGCAGTATCCCCCATGGGCACCTTGCTCTCGTCCGCAATCAGAATGGTGACAGAGCTCCCCTGGGGCTCATAGTCCTGGCTGGAGATGTTCAGCACCGTAGCGCCGATCATCTCCGTCACGTCCACCAGGAGTTTGGTCAGCCGTTCGGAATTGTACTGCTGGTCGATATAAGCGATGTAGTCCTTCTGCTCCCGCTGGGATTTGGCGTAGCACACGTCATAGATGTTGAAGCTCAGGGACTTGGTCAGGTTGTTGAAGCCGTACAGGGTAAATTTCTCGCTCATGTTCTCTCCTTTATCCTTCTCTTCCGGCCATTGGAACGCAGGAATTTTTCGTAATCGAGTAGAGAAGAACTTCCTGCTACTCGCCGCGCGGCCCGCGCGCCGCTCCAGCGGCACATTCCAAGCGCCATAGCGCTTTGCGCGCGGGCCTGTGCATGTAAAAAAGCAAGCGACGCTTCCATCACTTGCTTTTTAAGTCTCTGTCTCTTTTCCTTTTCCTGTCCAGGCCTTCCGGCGAAAGGACGCGTAACGAAATGAATAGAACAGATATATGGTTTTTAGAGTCTATATAGCAAATATTTTACTTTTACTACTCTTATTGACCGTTTCACAAGTTAGATGTGCATCAGCACCGGTTTATAGTCACCAACTTATAAAATTTGAGCTTTTAACTCAATCAATAAGGCAACCCAGTTGCCAAAATATTTACATGGAAGACTCTGTCCCTCTGTTTTCCATTTCCGTATGCTTGTACTATACCATACCCCCGCGGGTTCGTCAATCGGATTCCGCAAGATTTTTCCGCATTTGGCGGCTCACCGTTACTGTTCACTCAGTGCCGCCGCGAGGTGTTTTCATGCGTATCTTGCATGAAAATCCCGAGACAGCTCACCCCACGATGAACGCCACCGTCCCCATATCGTTCTCCTTCAGCCCGCGGAGGTTCTCCTCCAGAGAGCCCTCCCGCAGCTCCAGGGCGTAGCGGAATTCCCCGAACCCGGAGAGATCCATCTTGAAGTTGGTCTCCCAGGTATTGTTCATGATCCAGCTATACACAGGGCGATGGTTGTTTTCCTCCCTGTTGTCGCACAGCAGGATCGGATGGTGCTCCATCCGGCCCATGTAGAGCAGGGAGGTGTCCAGGGCATTGATCAGGATTCCCTCCCCGCCCCTCTGGTACAATACGCCCTGATCCGCCATATAATACTCCATGTTGCTGCCCGGAAGCTGGTCTACTCCCGGCCGCATGGCCACGCCGCCGTTGTGGATATGGAGGCTGCTGCCCGGCAGGTTCAGGGACAGGGGCATGTAAAGACTCTCGATGTCCGTGCTCAGGGTCTTCGCCACCTGGTAGGCGAACTCTATCCTGGGAAGCTGCCTGTAAAGCTTTATGATTACACTGCTGTGGTACGTCCCCTCCAGCTCGAATTCCAGCTCCACCCGGTCAAATACGGGGCCGTGGTCCAGGATCTTGATATCCTTCAAATCCGCCTGATACTGCTCAGCGTGGAGCCCCCTGATATTGCGCCCCAGGCGGCTGCGCTCCCCGTAGACTCCCTTACGAATCTCCGTACATTCGTAGACGGGTGTAAAGAAGCTCTCCAGCCCCTCCTTCAGCATCTCGATGCCGCCTTTTTTATGGTAGAAGGAAGTGATGCCCTCCCCTATCCGGTACCGAATCCGGAACCAGTCGTTCTCCAGGCCATAGGGGAGCTTATACGTCTCCGCATCATAGGTGTTCACGATATCCCGCACGCGCTCCGCCCCCACCCAGGCAGCGCGGGTATAGAGCTTCTCCTCCGGCGCGGGCTGCTCCTCATAGTCGAAGACCCGCTCCTCCAGGGGCCCGAACCGTGCCGCAAAGCTCACCAGCACGCCCCTGGGATGGGAGGAGAGCTGTACCGTGAAGGTCTCGCCGGTCCGGGCATCCCACACTTTCACGCCGGGGAGGCTCAATGTCTCCACATAGAATTCCACCGCGAACAGGCCCTCCGTGGCGCTGGTGGAGACGGCCTTCACCTGGCCGCTGTTATTGTAATACCGCAGGATGTCCCCCAGCAGGTGGCACTGCCCGCTCTTTCGCATGGCCGCGGCCTCATGGGCCTTGGAGGCGTAGCTGGTCTTGCGGATGTCCAGGTTGGTCACCATGGTGTCGTAGGGATCCGTAATCGTGGCGGAATGGCCCCAGGTGTGCTCCGCGTACAGCAGGGCATTGTCCTCCCCTGTCCGGGCCAGGCCGTCGTCCCGCACCCCCGTCTTCTCCTCCAGCCGGTCGCAGGTGTGGGCCAGCCGCAGGGCCTCCCTGTAGTGCTTCACCGCGTAGGGGGTGCTCCCCACGCCGTTGCCCCACCAGTCGTTGATGGCCCCTCTGTACACAGGCGCCTCCGCTGTCTGCTCCCGGATCAGGCCGTAGAGCTCCTCCAGGGTCACCATCCGCAGCTCCACCTCCCCGCCGAACCGCTCGTTAAAAGCGTTCACCGTGGCGATGACGGCCGGGTTGGCGGGGGCATTGTCGGAGAAGACGCCGCTGACGCTGGTGATATAGAAATCATAAGGGTAGCCGCTGTCCTCATACTCCCGGATGCTCTCCGCAAGCTTGTCATGCAGGGCGTCCAGCGCCGACGCGTTTTCCTTTTTCCCGAAATAGCTCTCGGTCATATAGTTCACGTTCCGGTTGAACACGATGCCCAGGGCGTTGCCCAGGTTGTAGTGCTCCCCGTTCCACACAAGCAGCCTGCCGCCCCCTTCGCTCTCCCAGAAATAGGGCGTCTGGTTCTGATAGAGCGGGTACATGCCGTGGTGGGTGTGGATATTGGTGAACAGGAACTCGATCCCGTTCTTGATCAGCGCGTCCCTTGCCCCCAGGGATATCCCGTTGATGTCCGCGTTCATGGCGGCCCGCACAGGCAGGCCCCTGCCGGTGAACAGCGTCTGCATCTCGGCTGTCCTGCGGTCCAGCATGTCCGCGTCCGCCAGGTCGTTGAAGTTCAGGTATGTGGCGGAGATGCCGATATTGCCCTTCCGCACCAGCTCGAAGAAGTCCTCCTGTTCCCGGGGGGAGGCGGACTTCAGGAACTGCTCCACACAGTAGTAGGTCTCGCAGTTCCACTTGAAGCCCTTCTCCGGTCCGTCCTGCTCATAGCCGTTCCTGACGAGTGATACGACATTTCGTATATTATTTACCTGATTATAGATAATCTGTTCCTGCAGATCCGTATATCCCACGTCCGTATGGGAATGATGTACGATGTATACTTTCTTAATCATTGTTGGTCACGACCTCCCCATGGCCCAGGTTATAGGTAATCTCCCCCTCCAGCTCCACCTTCAGAACGGTGGTCAAGGGGTGCATCTCCATCTTGTCCGCCCGGATCCATAGGGTGCCGGGGATGCCGCTCCAGGGCAGGGCCCCGGTATAGCTGAAAGTAAGCTCCTCCCCCGTGTGCAGGACGCTGACCCGCTTCACGGGAGTCTTGATGCCCTTCACGCACAGGTTCTCCGCGGGCTTGTCGTAGACGAACAGGTAGATGGTCTTCTTGTCCTGGGACAGGGTGCTGCCTCCCAGGAACTGGTTGTAGCTCAATCCCTTCTCCGTCTCGTAGATGGCCTCCTCGTTGTCATGGATGAACCGGCCCAAATCCTCCAGCACCTTCACCTGTCTCTCGTCCAAGGTGCCGTCCTCCTTCGGCCCTACGTCCAGCAGCATCTTCCCGCCCAGGGTCAGGCAGTCGCAGAACATGCGGATGATCTGGCGGCTGGTCTTGTAGTCATTGTCCGAGGGACGGTATCCCCAGGAATCGTTGATGGTGGCGCAGAACTCCCACACGCCCTTGGGCCCGATCACGGGGATGCCCTGCTCCGGGGTCTCGTAGTCCCCGTAGCCCTGGAGCCTGGAGTTCACGATGACGTTAGGGTTCAGGGACTCCAGATAGGCCTTGAACTCCTTGGCCTTCCACTGGGCTGCGCTGCGCTCCCAGTCCCCGTCGAACCACAGGAGGTCCACCGTGCCGTAGTTGGTCATCAGCTCCCTGATCTGGTTGTTGTTGAACTCCAGGAACTCCTGCCATTTCTCCGGATCCTCCCGGCCTCCCGCCGGGGTGGCGAAGACATCCTTCAGGTGGTCCTCCGGCTTCTCCCCCTCGGGGTACACGGTCCTGTAGCGGGGATCCGACCAGTCGATCAGGGAGAAATAGATGCCCACCTTCATGCCCGCCTCTCTGACGGCCTGCGTATACTCCTTGACGATATCCCGTTTCGCCGGAGTCTTCTTCAGCACGTTCAGATCGGAATACTTGGTGTCGAACAGCGCCACCCCGTCATGGTGCTTGGATGTCATGACCACGTACTGGGCCCCTGCCCGCCTGAACAAGTCCGCCCAGGCCCTGGCGTCGAACTTGGATGCCGTGAAGCCGTCGCACTGCTTCATGTAGTCCTCATAGGAGATATTGCCGTTGTGGAAGGACCACGACTCCGACACGTCTCCCACGGCGTAAATCCCGTAGTGGATGAAGATACCCAGCTTCGCTTTCCTGAACCAATCCTGCATCATAATGAAAATCCTCCTGTTTATTGTTTTTCTGTTTATTGTTTTCTGTTTATTTGTGTTTCTGTTTATTCTGATGCGCGGTACTCGCGGACACTGATTCCTCTGCTTACAGGCGGTGCGCATCATGAATCGCCGGCAGATTCGGCCGCCTGTGAGCATGTTTGCCTACTTATACTGCACAACGCTGAATACTGCCTAATATAATCATGCGATTGAACCGGTCAGCGCTATGCAGTCTGGTTTCACGGCAGGCGAAATCGTCAAGCAGGATATACTGCATAACGCTGAATACTGCCTAATGCAATCATGCGATTGAACCGGTCAGCGTTATGCAGTCTGATTTCACGGCAAGTGAAATCAGACTGCAGTATAAATACGGGTCAGCCCCTGGAGCGTGCGCAGGGATGTGTCCTCTGTAATGCAGACCCGTATCCCCGCCGCCATGCAGAACTCCTCCACCGGGGCCAGGAACAGGGCGGCGCTGCCCATGATCTGGCCGCCGAGGCACAGCGCGTCCGGACGGAAGGCCCTCAGGAACGGCTCCAGCGCGGCCCGAATCCTGTCCCCGAAAGCCAGGAAGCACGCCCCCGCGGCATCGTCCCCCTCCATGGCACGCCCGGCCAGAGCCTTTCCGTCCAGCGCCTCTCCCAGCCGCTCTCTGGTCAATGCCATGAGCCCCCGGCGGGAGATGTAATCGTCCACGCAGCCCTCCAGAAAAGGCGTGTTATAGATATATCCCTCTTCCGGCACGCCGCGGGTTCCCTCCGCCGCCAGCCTTCCCGCCACGCCGAAAGCGCTGCCGCACCCGGTCCCGATGCATACGCACAGGACTCTCTCCGCGCCCCGGGCCTGGCCGAAGCCCATCTCCCCCAGCGCAAAAGCCGCCGCGTCATTGGCGAACCGGACGCGCTGCGGCGGGATGCCCAGGCGGCTCGAAATCTCCCGACGCAGATCCGCGCCGTAGAGGCTTTCATATTTGTCCAGGCCCCGGATCAGGCAGATTCCCCTCTCATAATCGAAGGGACCGGGGAACGCCATCCTGACCCCCGCCGTTTCCGCGCCCTGAGGCAGGATTCTGCGCAGAATCTCCGCGAAATGCTCCAGCAGGGCTCCTTTGCCCTCCCCTGCCCGGGAGTCGAAATAAAGAATGTTTCCGCACATTTCGCCGTCCTTCCCGATGGCTGCTCCTTTGATTTGCGTCCCGCCCACGTCCAGGCATAAAAATACATCCTTCATATCAGCCCGCCATGCCCTTCCTCTTTCCTCTCATCCGGCCCGCCGCCTCCCCTCACCGGTCGATTTCTATCCGGAAGCTGCTCCTGCTGGCAGGATAATAGCTCTCCGTGTACTCCACTGCCTGGCCGCTTCCGGTATAGCCCCGGGAGACGATGAAGGCCACAGGCTCGAAGGCCGTGATCTCCAGCCCTGCCGCCACCTCCTCCGGCGGCATGACCACCTCCAGCCGCCTGGAAGCGTGGGCCACGGACAGGCCCCGGCTGTCCAGCGCCTCGTAAAAGGAGGTCTCCGTGAAGTCTGTCCGCGCCATGTCCGGGAACAGCTTTACGGGGACATACAGGGTGGTGTAGACCACCGGCGCGTTGGCGTACATATTTTCCAGATGCCGTATGCGCACCAGCTTCGTGACCGGCTCCTCCGGGGCCAGCTTCAGGGCGTCCCCCACCTTCTCCCCGGCTTCCTGGGTCCGCAGGCACACCACCTTGGTGCGCAGGATCCGGTTCTTCCGTCTGCTCTCCTCCCGGTATCCGGTGACGAAGGAGGTGGATTCATGCACCAGCTTGGACTGGGAGACGAAGGTGCCGCTGCCCTTCACCCGCACCAGAAGCCCTTCCCTGGCCAGCAGGTCCAGAGCCTGGCGCACCGTGGGGCGGCTGACGTCCAGCATCCGGGCCAGCTCGTTCTCCGCGGGTATCCTGGCCCCGGAGGCGTACTGCCCGCTGGCGATCTCCCCCCGGATCCGCTCCGCTATCTGCACATATCTCGACTGCATGGCTCCCCCTTTCCGCACTGTCCGTCCCAGGTTTCTCCGCGGCCTGCGGCGGACGGATTCTGCCGCGCTTTCGCGCTGAACACCGAACACCGAACACCGAACACCGAACACCGAACACCGAACACCGAACACCGAACAC
>OFFW01002437.1_pt1 | contig 10104 bp, 10 predicted proteins | sample 1521501 | NCBI WGS metagenome assembly OFFW01 (sample SAMEA3504107, study PRJEB24116) | mouse gut metagenome | biome: mouse gut; feature: mouse-associated habitat; material: faeces | place: Denmark | collected 2011
CCGCCGCTCGATGCGCTCGCAGCCCTCTCCTACCTGGCGCAGGGGCGCTGGCGGAACTTCTGCGCCGTGGGCCGCGCGTGGTGGTGGTTCCTGCGGCATCATCGCGAACTCGCCCGGGCCCGGCGCCGGATTCAGGCGACACGCCGGGCATTCGCCGGCACCTATATCTATCGGGGTTCGATCGTGCTGCGCTACCTCGCGGGGCGCCGGACCTTCGGGCGGATGATGTGAGGCTTCGCCGTGCGGCCGGTCGCTTGCGCAGGACGCGCGTGCAACTGCGATTTGACGGCCGAACGGCGTATTTTCCGTGTCTGTTTTTTGCATTTCAGAATTAATTGTTTATATTTGTCGCAGAACAATTCCGTTGCGAATGCGTTGCGACTGTCGGCAGCAGGTCTGCGGACGACTTTCGGTCGGAGGTTCGACATAGGCTATGACCGATTTCCCGGAACGGTCGGATATGTGTTCCGGATTTATTTTTATTATCTATTTCAAAATTTCAAAATCTATGAAGTACGAAGTACGTGCGGAGGGTTTCCGTCCGCAATCTTACGCCGCACCCGAGATGTCGGTGTGCTGCGTGAATGCCGAGCAGGGTTTCGCCGTCTCGATGGAGGCGAACGAGATCCAGGGTCTCGACGAAGGAGATGGTGTCTGGACCTGGTAAGAACAACGTCTAAAACAATGAATGTCATGAAGAAATCTCTCCATTTCCTGGGATGCGCCGGTCTGGCCCTGGCTGCCACGGCCTGCGACGGCGCCAAAGAGGCGATCGGCAACGGTGAAATTCCCCCCCCCCTCCGAAAATCGGGAATATGTAATTGAAGCACAGCTTTCCAACCCCACCCGTGTCCACATCGAGGGCACCGATCTGAAGTGGGACGACGAGGACTGCGTCTATGTCCTTTCGTCGAATTGGGCCGTCTACGAAACCCGCACTGTCGAGCAGGACGGCCAGACAATCAGACAAACCGGTATTTTTTCGGGCACCGACGCCCCCGAACCCGTTTACCGACAGGATTATTATGTCGCCGTGTACCAGGGCGCTCCGATGGATGCACCCGAGCGTTCGCGCATTGCGATGACCGTGCCCGAGGAGCAGACCTACACCGAGGGTTCCGTCGCCAAGGGCGCCTTGCCGCTGATCGGCCGCTGGCTTGAGGACGATGCGCAGGTGATGTTCAAGCCCGTGGCAGGCGTCTTCCGCATTCCGCTCTATGCGGCCGAGGAGGGCGTGGTGATCGAACAGGTGGAGCTCACCTCGCCCGTGCGCAACATGACGGGTAAGGTGGCCCTGAACAACCTCGACCTGCCCGAGAACTACAACGTAGCCGATCCCTCGGCCGAGCAGGTCGATACGTATGTCGTTGCGGACGAGGAGGGCAGCAAACGCGTGGTGCTGAAGGGCGAAATGCGTCCGGGTACCCAGGCGGAGACGGCTGCGGAGCTCTACATGGCGGTCGCTGCGGGCGACTACCGCGACGGCTTCACGCTCAAGATCACCGATGCCGAGGGCAGCACGATGACCGTGAAAAAGCCCGCATCGGAGACCGAGCTGGCGCTGCGTCCGGGCCAGATGCAGGCTTTCGAGCCGCTGCTCTACAAGCAGCTCGCACCGGAGCTCACGCTCGCCGTGGATCCCGACGACCAGGGCAAGATCGCCGTGACGCCGGCCGATCCGGATCAGGTGGAGGCTGCCACGACCTACTCCATCAAGCTTTACCGTCCGGCAGGCGACGGCTGGCTCCCGGTCAATGAGACGGCGGAGGAGGTGACGCTGGCGGCCGATGCGCCGATCCTGCTGCACGAACGGATGGCCGACGTCGCACACTACCTCTCGCAGGGCGACAAGTGCCGTCTGGAGCTCATCGCCGCACGTAAGGACGGTTCGGTTTACACCCGTCAGTACGAATTCATCTATTATACGCCGAAAGTCGAAACGGGCGAGGCTACGATTCAGATTTCCGTAACCTATACGAGTATGAAGCTTACGATCACGGTGGAGAACCCCGAGGCGTTTACCTGGGAGAATTACAAGACCTGGGTGCTGGTGGACAAACAGAACGACTGGTCGAGCCAGAATGCCGTGGGATTCGTGTCGGCAACGTACGACGCGACGACCGGTACGATCTCCATGACTACTCCGGCGCTGATGTTCCCGGGCGAACACTACATACAGGTAGGCTGCTGCGATGACGACGGAGACGGTCTGCCCGACCATGTGTCCAACGAAGTCGTTTATACGAAGTAATCAATTTTGCGTCCTCCGCTTAGGGCGGAGGGCGTTTTTTCCCGAAAAAATCATGAAAAGAGATTCGATTGCGTCGGCGACGACGCGGCCGGCCTACGTAGCGCCGGCAATCGACACGGTGTGCGTGCGGACCGAACAGGGTTTCGCCGTATCGACGCCGTTCGGCGAAATGCAGGAGTTCGACGACAGTTCGACGCCCTGGGAGTGGTAGATCGAAAAATTGCAACCAAATGAAAAGATTGTTTTTATTGTGCGCCGCGGCCTTTGCGGTCGTGTCGTGCGCCCGGGACGAGGCGCTGGTTCCCGATTCCGGCACCGAGACGGTCTACTCAATCGAGGCGCGCCTCGGGCAGGCCACGCGCGTGGCGCTCGACGGCACGAAGCCGGAGTGGACCTTAGAGGATACGCTGGCCGTATACACCGGATCGGGTTACAGCTGGCACCACTTCAAACCCCGTGAAGGTGCGCCCCTGGGCTGCTTCTTCGGCTTTCAGGAGCCGCGGAGCATTCCCGGAGCCACGTTCAACATGGCTACGGTCGGAGCGCTCAATCCGATGTTCGACTCGAAGTACGGCGTGGATGCGTTGTGGCAGACCGTGCCCAACGTGCAGGCATACGTGGCCGACGGTCTCGCACCGAAGGTGTTCCCGATGGTAGGCCGCTGGAAGGCGTCGGATAAGAGCGTGCTCTTCAAGCCGATGGCGGCCATGCTGGTCGTTCCGGTCTATGCTCCGGCCCAGACCGGGCTGCGCAGCGTGGAGGTGAACGCCGCAGGCTATCCCATCTCCGGACTCTTCGGCCTTACGACCTACAAGACCCTGCCCGAGGGCTATGCCGACCCGGCCGTGCGCGAGAATGGCGACGACTACTTCATCAACTACCAGGAGTGCACCTGGGTGCGGGTCGAGGGCGACATTGCGGCGGCCCCTTCGGCATCCGATGCCGTCGAGGTGCGCTGCGTGGTGCTGCCCACCGATTTCTCGAAAGGTTTCACGGTGAAGGTGACCGATGCCGACGGCAATTCAATGACGCGCCTGATGAACCCGTCGGACGAACCCATGCGTCTGAATCCCGGACAGTTGCAGCGTACGGCACCGATCGAGTACGTGCAGAAGGCCCCCGACTACCGCGTGCGCACCTACACCGACCTTTCGGAGGCGCAGCTCAAGTCGGGCCAGACGCTCGCGGCCGATGTCGAGTACCGCTGGTGGCTGGAGCGCGACGTGACGAACGACTGGGGCGAAGTGCGCCGTACGATCGTTACGGAGCAGAAACTCTTCACCTCCAAGGACGGAAAGTACATCGACCTCACCAAGCCGCTGTTCCTGCCCTACCTGAAGCCGGAAGACGGCGAGCGCATCTACTTCATGGTTTCGGCCACGGAGTCCAACGGTGCGACCTGCACGCGTTGCGTGGCCTACGACTACATAGCCCAGCCCGCCGAATACGAGGAGGATGCTTTCGCACTGAAGGCGAACATCGAGGACGGATGGCTGCGCGTTACGATCATCGACCCCGACAACAAGTTCGTGTACAACGCCAACGGTATTTCGACCTGCATGCTGTTCGGTCTGAATGACAACTGGGAATTCCCCGACTATGCGGCCGGCGGCGGTCTGACCGAGAATGAGACGTGGGACGCGCAGAACAAGGTGTGGAGCGTACGGCTTGCGGGGCTGTCGAATCCTCCCATGCGAGGCATGACGCTCAAAATCGCCTGCGGCGTCGATAACGACGGTGTGCCCACGGCCGTTTCGTCCTATGTGCAGATTACGGAAAACGGCGCGGAGATCCTGCCGGTGGCTTTCAAGGCTGCGGTGCTTTCGTTCGATCCGAACACGCTCCGGCTCCAATTCTCGGAGCTTCCGTCCGACTTCCCGGCTGATCCGCTGACGGGGCTTTACCTCCACGTGCCGTCGTTCGACGAAGGTTGGAACAACCCCGGGACAGATAAGCTGCTTACCCCGGGCGAACTGTCCGGTACCTGGGATCCGATTACCCATGAGCTGACCCTCTCGGTCGTTTCGATGCAGAAGACCTGGGGCGTAGGTATTCGTAACGGTGGCACCATTGAGTTCGGATACGATCCCGATGCTTCGAACACGCCGCAGAGGTTGTCGAATCCCGTGAGCTTCACTGCGATGTAGCACCGGGACTGCGTTCAGAGTCCGGAATGTTCCGGAGGCGGACCGCAAAGATGCGGGAGGCTGCCGTCATCGACGGCAGCCTCCTTTTTTCGTCAGGAAGGGGTGCGAAAAACCGCGGGCCTGCCGGATGGCGGGCCCGCGGTGCGTCGGTCGGGGTGCGTCGGTGGGGGTGCGGATCAGATGTTGCCGAAGAAGTCGAGGAACTCGCTTACCTTCGTCATCATGTTCTTCGAACCCGTGTAGAGCGGCGTGCGCTCGTGAATCTCCTGCGGCTCGATTTCGAGGATGCGGCGTTTGCCGTCGGTGGCCGTGCCGCCCGCCTGCTCGGCGAGGAACGCCATGGGGTTGCACTCGTATTGCAGGCGCAGCTTGCCGTGGGGGTGCACGTCGGTCTCGGGGTAGATGTAGATGCCGCCCTTGAGCATGTTGCGGTGGAAGTCGGCGACCAGCGAGCCGATGTAGCGCGAGGTGTAGGGACGGCCCTGGCGGGGATCCTTCTCCTGGCAGTACTTGATATACTTCTTCACGCCCACGGGGAATTTCTCGTAGTGGCCCTCGTTGATCGAGTAGATCTTGCCGTTGGCCGGAATCTTTATGTCGGTGTGCGAGAGGCAGAATTCGCCGATCGAGGGGTCGAGCGTGAAGCCGTTCACGCCGTCGCCGGCCGAGTATACGAGCATGGTCGAGGAGCCGTAGAGCACGTAGCCCGCGATCACCAGCTCGGTGCCCTTCTGGAGGAAGTCGCCCAGATCGGCCGGACCGCCCACGGGCGAAAGGCGCTTGTAGATCGAGAAGATCGTGCCCACCGAGACGTTCACGTCGATGTTCGACGAGCCGTCAAGCGGGTCCATGCAGACGATGTAGCGTCCGTTGAGGCAGAGGCCCTGGTCGAAAAGGATGATGTCCTCGTTCTCCTCCGAGGCCACGCCGCAGCACTCGCCGCTGGCGCGCAGCTCGTCGAGGAACGTCTCGTTGGCATAGAGGTCGAGTTTCTGCTGCTGCTCGCCCTGCACGTTCTCCGTGCCGGCCTGACCGAGGATGTCCACCAGCCCGGCCTTGTTCACTTCGCGATTGACCTTCTTGGCCGCGATGCCGATGTGGTGGAGCAGACGCGACAGGCCGCCCGTGGCTTCGGGGTGTTCGGCCTGCTGTTCGATGATGAATTGGTTTAGAGTCGTAACCTTATTCATGGAGTAGGTTGTGTTTTGTTATTGATTACAAAATTAGAGTAATAATTTAAAATAACAAAACATTCCGGCTCAATTTTTTAATATCGGGATCGGTTTGCGGACTAAAAAATAGTGCATGGCGCTCTTCGGACGGATTTGTTACTAAAAATCGGCTGCCGGAGCGGCATGGCGTAAAAAAGCCGGGGCCCCGATCGCAAAATCGGGGCCCCGGCGTGCGCGTGCGGGATCAGTACTGCTCCTGCGTATTGGGGAAGCTGCCCGACTTGACGTCGCCGACGTACTGCGTCACGGCGTCGGTCATGGCCGTGTGCAGGTCGGCGTAGCGGCGCAGGAAGCGGGGCGAGAAGCCCTTGTTGATGCCGAGCATGTCGTGGATGACGAGCACCTGGCCGTCGCAGCCTCCGCCGGCGCCGATGCCGATCGTCGGCACCGGAACTTCGCCCGTGACCCGTGCGGCGAGCGCGGCCGGAATCTTTTCGAGCACGATGCCGAAGCATCCGGCACGGCTCAGCAGGTGGGCGTCGCGCACGAGTTTCTCGGCTTCGGCCTCCTCGCGGGCCCTCACGGCGTAGGTGCCGAACTTGTGGATCGACTGGGGCGTGAGCCCGAGGTGTCCCATGACGGGGATGCCGGCCGAGAGGATGCGCTGCACCGATTCGAGAATCTCCTCGCCGCCTTCGAGCTTCACGGCGTCGGCCTCGGTCTCCTTCATGATGCGCACGGCCGAGTCGAGCGCCACCTTCGAGTTGCCTTGGTAGGTGCCGAACGGCAGATCGACCACCACGAGCGCGCGCTGCACGGCCCGCACCACCGAGCGGGCGTGGTAGATCATCATGTCGAGCGTGATGGGCACCGTGGTTTCGTAGCCCGCCATGACGTTGGCCGCCGAGTCGCCGACCAGGATGACGTCGATGCCCGCCGCATCGACGATGCGGGCCATCGAGTAGTCGTAGGAGGTGAGCATGGCGATCTTTTCGCCGCGCTGCTTCATCTCCGCGAGGCGGAATGTCGTGACGGCTCTTACCGTACTTTCTACTGACATAGTATCTTCGTTGTTTGAGGTTTCTGTCGGGGCAAAGTTAGCGTTTCGGTCCGATCCCGCAAAAGAATTTCCATAAAACGACGCCCCCCGCCACCGAGACGTTGAGCGAATGTTTCGTGCCGGCCTGCGGAATCTCGATCGCACCGTCGCAGGCATCGACCGCCTCCTGCGAGACGCCCTCCACCTCGTTGCCGAAGACCAGGGCGTAGCGTACGCCCGCCTCGGGGCGGAAGTCGTCGAGGCCCTCGGAGCCTTCGACCTGCTCCACGGCCAGGATGCGGCAGCCCTCGCGCCGCAGGGCCTCCAGGCAGTCCGCGGTGCGCTCGTGGCGGCTCCATGCCACGGTCAGCTCGGCGCCGAGCGCCGTCTTGTGGATCTCGCGCGCGGGCGGCACGGCCGTGATGCCGCACAGGCAGATCCGCTCCGCGGCGAAGGCGTCGGCCGTGCGGAAAAACGAGCCGACGTTCTGTGCCGACCGGATGTTGTCCAGCACCACCGTCACGGGCATACGCTCCATGCGGGCGAACTCTTCGGCCGTCGGGCGGCCCAGCTCTTCGTTGGCAATCTTACGCATAACTTTCGTATTTCGGGGCCAAATGTAACCATTTTTGAAATTTTATCCTTAATTTTGAATCCCGATTCACATTTCAGGTCCGTTTTATGTCATTTCCGAAGCATATTCTCTGCCTGCTGCTGCTCTGCGCCGTGTCGGCTCCGGCCGTGGCGCAGCGTTTCGTCGCGGGGGTCGATTTCACCACCCGCTTCGACAACCGCGAGTATTCGGGCACGCCCTTCGCCGAGGGTTCCGAGACCTTCTTCAGCGCGCGCCTCACGCCGTGCGCGGGGCTCCGCTGGGCCGGGGACAACGAGCTGATCTTCGGAGTCGATCTGTTGCAGGACTTCGGCGACGACGCCAGGTTCCTCACCGCGGCCAAGCCGAAGATATGGTACCGCTACGCGTCGCCGCACGTGGAGGCCGCCGCGGGCATCTTTCCGCGCGAGCTGCTGAGCGACTCCTACGGCGAAGCCTTCTTCGACCGTTCGTGGCTCTTTTACCACAACCGCGTGCAGGGCGTCATGGCCCGCTACCGCGGCGAACGTTCGAATTTCGTGGAGCTGGCCATCGACTGGGAGGGCATGCAGTCGGCGACGCAGCGCGAGAAGTTCCGCATCCTCTCGGCCGGCGAGGCGGGGGGCCGCTTCCTCTACGGCGGCTATGCCCTCACGGTGCTCCACTACGCCAAGACTTCGGCTCCGGGGCCCGACGAGGGGGTGGTGGACAACATCCTGGTCAATCCCTATGCGGGGGGGCGCTTCACGGCCTTTTTCGACTTCGACATCCGCGTGGGATACCTCCAGAGCCTCCAGCGCGACCGGCGCCTCGAAAACGGCTGGACCACCCCCAAGGGCGGCGTGCTCGACGTGCGGATGAGCCGCTGGGGCCTGACGCTGGCCAACATGTGCTACGTGGGCGAGAACCTGATGCCTTTTTACGACCTCTACGGCGGGGGGCTCTATGCCAACGCATGCTTCTACGGCACGCGCGAGCACCTCTACAACCGCACGGAGGTGAGCTACGACCGCCGCTTCTTCAACGGCACGCTGGGCGTGCGCGCGGCGCTCTTTTTCCATTGCGACGGCCGGAGCATGGGCATGCAGCAGCTGCTCGAAGTGAACGTGTCGCTCGGAAGCGGGCGGTAGCAAGGGGAAAATCGTTATATTTGCAAAATCAAACAACCGTCAATATGGCAATCGAAACCAACGAAACGAGAGAGAAGTCGCTGAACTTCCTTGAGGAGATCATCGAAACGGATATCGCGAAAGGCAACACGCGCGTGCAGACCCGTTTCCCGCCCGAGCCCAACGGCTACCTGCACATCGGCCACGCCAAGAGCATCTGCATCAACTTCGGCCTGGCGCAGAAGTACGGCGGCAAGTGCAACCTCCGTTTCGACGACACGAACCCCGTGAAGGAGGATGTGGAGTACGTGGATTCGATCAAGCGCGACATCCGCTGGCTCGGCTTCGAGTGGGCGCAGGAGCGCTATGCGTCGGACTACTTCGACCAGCTCTACGAGTGGGCCGTGGAGCTGATCCGCAAGGGCCTGGCCTACGTGGACGACCAGACGCAGGAGCAGATCCGTGAGGGCCGCGGCACCGTGTCGGTGCCGGGCAGGGAGTCGCCGTGGCGCAACCGCACGGCGGAGGAGAACCTCGACCTGTTCGAGCGCATGCGCCGCGGCGAGTTCCCCGACGGGGCGAAGGTGCTGCGCGCCAAGATCGACATGGCGCATCCCAACATGCTCTTCCGCGACCCGATCATGTACCGCATCATCCACGCCGAACACCACCGCACGGGTAACAAGTGGTGCATCTACCCGATGTACGACTTCGCCCACGGCCAGAGCGACTCGATCGAGCAGATCACCCACTCGATCTGCACGCTCGAATTCGACGTGCACCGCCCGCTCTACGACTGGTTCATCGAGGCGCTCGACATTTTCCCGTCGCATCAGTACGAGTTCGCGCGCCTGAATCTGACCTACACCATGATGTCGAAGCGCAAGCTGCTCAAGCTCGTGCAGGAGGGCGTCGTGATGGGGTGGGACGACCCCCGCATGCCGACGATCTGCGCGCTGCGCCGCAAGGGCTATACTCCGGCGTCGGTGCGCGCCTTCGCCGAGATGGTGGGCGTGGCCAAGCGCGACAACGTGATCGACCTGGGCAAGCTGGAGTACTGCGTGCGCGAGGACCTGAACCGCACGGCCGAGCGCCGCATGGCGGTGCTGAATCCGCTGAAGGTGGTCATCACCAACTACGAGGAGGGCCGCAAGGAGTTCTTCACTGCCGTGAACAATCCCGAGGACGAGGCGGCCGGCACGCGTCAGGTACCCTTCTCGCGCGAGATTTACATCGAGCGCGACGACTTCATGGAGGAGCCTCCCAAGAAGTTCTTCCGTTTGGCCCCGGGCGGCGAGGTGCGGCTGCGCTACGCCTACCTGATCCGCTGCGAGGAGGTGGTGAAGGATGCCGAGGGCAACGTCACGGAGCTGCGCTGCACCTACGACCCCCAGTCGGGCGGCGGTTCGTCGAGCGACGGACGCCGCGTGAAGGGCGTGATCCACTGGGTGTCGGCCGAGGATGCCGTGAAAGCCGAGGTGCGCCTGTTCAATCCGCTCTTTACCAAGGCCGATCCCGACGACGCGGAGGAGGGCCGGACGTGGGAGGACAACCTCAATCCCGAGTCGATGGTGCGCATCGAGGGCCTGCTGGAGCCTTCGCTCCGCGAGGTGCCCGTGGGGCGCGCCGTGCAGTTCGAGCGCGTGGGGTATTTCTGTCCCGACACCGACTCCACGCCCGAACGTCCGGTGTTCAACCGCACGGTGACCCTCAAGGATTCGTGGGCCAAGATCAATAAGTAGCGGCTCCGCCGGTCTGCGGGCCGTCGGATCGAACGACAGACGCCCGTCGGGA
>OFFW01002440.1_pt1 | contig 10097 bp, 18 predicted proteins | sample 1521501 | NCBI WGS metagenome assembly OFFW01 (sample SAMEA3504107, study PRJEB24116) | mouse gut metagenome | biome: mouse gut; feature: mouse-associated habitat; material: faeces | place: Denmark | collected 2011
GGAGCTGAAACGGCGAAATTGAGAAGGGAGGGAAACGAACATGGATAACGCGGAAGAAATCCTGAAAATGGCAAAGGCTCTGCGGGATGCCGCGGATTCTGCGGAAAGACTGGCGTCGGTATTGGGAAAAACGGACAGAACGGAGAAGGAAATCGAGGATGCCACCAAAGATTTTATCTGGCAGATAGTGAAAATGCAGGTCTTGTGTGAAGGGGGGATATGCGCGTGACCAGGGTCGAATTGCCGGGCGGCGTGTGCGCCACCGACGGCGAGGCGCTGGACGCTCTGGTGGTGGAGGCCCGGAGGCGGAAGGTCAGCTATGGTGAGTTGGTCGCCGGAACCACGGCGTGGGAGCGGGATCAGATCATCCGGGACTACTGTGCAGTGAAGCGGAGGAGGCGGAAACGGGATGGCCGTTGACGTGAAGGACCTGCCGCCTGCCTATCAGGTCCAGGCTTTGAGAAAATGGGAGGAACAGGAGCGGCGGCGGAAACGCCCCACTCTTCCCTGCCCAGACAGCGGTGGGCCGGAGAAAAAAACCAAGTATCACAATGTGCCCGCAAAACGTGTGACGGACAGCGGGGCCATCCTGCGCTTCGACAGCCAAAAGGAGGCCCGGCGCTATGATCACCTGGCCGCGCTGGAACGGGCGGGGCAAATTCGGGACCTGCGCCTGCAAGTGGATTTTACGCTGCAAGAGGCATACACAGACACCGAGGGCCGCCGGGTACGGGCCATCCGATACAGGGCGGATTTTACATACCAGGCCCCAGCAGCGTACTGGACGGGAAAGGGGCCAATGTGGGATCTGGTGGTGGAGGACGTGAAAAGCCGTCCCACGCGGACCAAGGAATATTTGCTAAAGCGAAAGCTGCTAAAGGACAAGCTGGGAATTGACATAACCGAGGTGTAACCATGGGCAGAAAGACAACGGGGGCCAAACTGGAGCGGGAGGCGGTGAAACGCTACCTGCAGCAATATCACGCGGCCAAACAGAAAAAGCGGATTTTGGAGGAGCGCCGCCGCACACTATCCGCAGAACTGCGGGGGCCATCCATCGCCCAAGCGTTCCGGGCCGCGCCATCCGCCAAGCCAGTACAACCGGACGGGGCGGGCGCCCTTGTCTTTCAGATCGCGGACGTGGAGGAGCGGATCGAGGCCCAGCAGGCGGAAATGGCCAGGGCCGTCCAGAATGTTATGGACCTGATCGACCTGTTGCCCATGGGGTCCATGGAGCGGGCCGTGGTGGAAATGCGGCATATAGACAGCCGGAAATGGGAACGGATCGCCAGTGAGGTGCACATGAGCCGGTCCCGCGTGATTGACTACTACAACGCCGCCCTGGACGCCCTGGTCGCCAATGAGAAAAGCGGGGAGGTCATAGGCGTGGCTGGAGCGCAGGGAAAGCCAGTCGCAAAAAGAATGGAAAGGCGTAAAAGTTCGGACGTTATCGGACGTTTGCCTGTAATATATTGATAGCATGGAAACTTGCCAATATCTCCACCCTACTGACCGGAACAGTGGCAGAGGTGGCAGCCCGCACAGCGGAGATCGGGGATCAAATTCTGAAAGTTTCCGACAAGACAGGAGTGGCCACCGACAACCTGACGGACGGAATGTATCAGGTCATTTCGGCATTTGGGGACAGCGCAGACGCGGCTAGTATCTTGGAAACCGCCGCAAAATCGGCAGCAGCCGGAAACGCAACAACGGCGGACAGTATCAACCTGCTGTCCGCCGTGGCAAAGGGCTATGGTGACACATCGGCGGCAGCTGTCCAAAAGGCGGCTGATCTATCTTTCGCCACCGTGCGGCTGGGACAAACTTCTTTCCCGGAACTGGCCGCCTCCATGGGAAAAGTGATACCGCTGGCCGGAACCCTGGGACTGGAGCAGGAACAGCTTTTCGGTGCCATGGCCACCCTGACCGGCGTAACCGGATCCACGGCGGAGGTGGTCACACAGTTAAAGGTCACCATGCAGGGATTTTTATCACCGTCCAAAAATATGCTGGGCATGGGCAACGTCAAGCTGGCCCTGATCGCGGCGGTGATCGCATCGGTGGCGGCGGGGTTTGTCCTGCTGTGGAACAAAAGCGAGAAATTCCGGGAAACCGTCATGGTCCTGTGGGGCCAGCTGCAAGCCCTGGGCGGTGCCTTGGCCGATATGGCGGGCGCTATATGGGCAAAGGCCGCCCCACTGCTGGAAATGCCGGGAAATGCCCTACTGAACGGCCTGGAGCGGGCGGTGGACCTGCTGGCCCCCGTAGCCGGAAATATCCTAGGCATATTTACCGGGATAGCCGATTTTATCACCGGCGTGTTTACTGGAGACTGGGACAAAGCCCTGCAGAGCCTCCAAAATATTTTTGGAAATGCGCTGTCCGGGCTGGGCAACCTGGCCGTGGCCGGATTTACCGCCATTCTGGAGATCGGCACCTCCATCTGGCCCGCCATTGACAACGCGGTACAGGCGGGGATCGCCGCCATTTCCAGCCGCTTCCCGGTGCTGGGCGCTGTCCTGGGGTCCCTGTGGTCCACCGTTCAAAAAGTGTGGTCCAATATCCAGGTGATCCTCCAGAACGCGATCCAGTTTGTCCAAAATGTTTTTGCGGGCAACTGGTCCGGCGCCTGGCAGAACATAGTCAACATTTTTGGCGCAATTTTCGGCACCGTGGCCTCCATAGCCATGGCCCCCATGAATATGCTGGCCAACGGGGTGCAGGCCGCCATCAATTCCGTGGCCGCATTCCTGTCTGAAAAGTTCCCATTCCTGGGCGCCCTATTTTCCGGCTGGGCCGCCAGCATTTCCGCCGCCATTGAGAACATAAAGGCCATTTTCAGCGGAATTATTGATTTTGTCCAGAATGTATTTTCTGGCAACTGGTCCGCAGCGTGGCAGAACATCGTGGATATTTTCGGAAACCTGTTCGGCATGATCGTCAATCTGGCAAAAGCCCCCATTAACGGGGTTATTTCCGCCATCAACTTTGTGCTGGAGAAGATCAACGGCATTTCTGTCACGATCCCGGACTGGGTGCCGGGTGTGGGCGGGACCACCCTGGGCTTTAACATTCCCACCATTCCGCAGCTGGCCACCGGCGGCATTGTGACCGCCCCCACCATCCTGGAGGCGGGCGAGGGCGGCGAGGCGGAGGCGATCCTGCCCCTGTCCAAGCTGGCCGCCATGCTCCAGAGCGTGGCCAACGCGCCGGAGATCCCGGACATGGGGAACCGGGAGGACGGCCAGGAGGAGGCGCCCCTGGCCCAGCTGGCCAAAATGCTGGACGACTGGACCAAGAACAAAAAACCGGATCCGCATGGGCCGGGCCAGGGCGGCGGTGGCCGGGATCTCCCGGACCCGCCGCGCCCAGGAGGAAACGACGCCCCGCCCCCGGCGGGCGGACAGAACCCGCCGGGCGGCGTGGACACGATCACCTTTGCCCCTGTATTCAACTTCTACGGCCCAACCACACCAGAGCAAGCAAAAGAGGCGGGACAAATCAGTTTTGCGGAGTTCAAGCGTATGTATGACCGGATGAAAGCGGAGGAGCGCCGCAAGAATTTGAGCGCGTCCACACGGTAAAGGAGGAGCGGACCATGGCAGGCACATATACCACCCGGCAGGGGGACGCCTGGGACGCTATCGCCCACCGGGTTTATGGCAGCGTGAAATATACCGGCTGGCTGATGGAGAACAACCACCCCCACCTGGACACGTTCCGGTTTCGGGCCGGGGTGGTCCTCCAGACGCCGGACCCGCCGGCGGACAGTCTGGCGGATAATATGCCGATATGGAGGACCGAGGCATGAGGACACGGCGGGCGTATGTGGATCTGATCTGGAACGGCGCGGCTGTGTCCGGGAAAATGAGCGGCTACCAAAAGGACGTGACCTATACAGACCCGGCCAGCGGAGAGGCGGACAGCATAGACGTTTCGATCCATGACCGGGGCGGGACGTGGATCGGCCCCTGGTTTCCTGAAACCGGGGACACCCTGGCGGCCACCATCAAGGCCATGGACTGGGCCGGACCGGGTGACACCCGGATCCTGCCCTGCGGGTCCTTTGTGCTGGACAACTTCAATTTTTCCGGCTGGCCCATAGCGGGCACCATTTCCGGCGTGTCCGTCCCGGCGGACAGTTCTTTCCGGGAAACCGAGCGGAGCAAAACCTGGGAAAATGTCACCGTGGAGGAGATCGGAAAGGAGATCGCGGGCCGGGCAGGCGTGTCCCTGTCCTATGACGTGGAGGGCGGCCCCATTCAGATCAAGACCATAGAGCAATCCGAGCGGACAGACTGCGATTTTTACATGGAACTGTGCAGCACCTACGGCCTGGCCATGAAAGTCTATTCTAAAAAAATCGTGGTATTTGACCGGGAGGCATACAAGGCCAAAGGGCCGGCGGCCACCATCACCCCGGACATGATCCAGTCCTGGAACTGGGACCGGAAACTGGCCGGCACCTACACCGGCGGGGAGTACACATACACGGACCCCGGCACCGAGGAGGAAATAAAGGTCAACGTGGGAGAGGGTCCCCGGATCCTGAAAGTTTCCGGCAAGGCGGACAACAAAGCCGACGCGGAGCGCAAGATCAAGGCGGCGGTGGCCAACGCCAACCATGGCGCCAGCAAAATGTCCGTGACCATCATGGGCACTGCCTCCCTGGTGGCCTCCCAATGCGTGGCCATGGTGGGCCTGGGGAAACTGTCCGGGAAATATTACATTGACCAGATCACCCACCACATCGGCGGCAGCGGCTACACCATGGACCTGGACCTGTCCCTGGTGGAATGAGGAGAGGAGGCGCACATGGGAAACGAGATCCGGCTGGGCAAGGTTTCAGCCGTGGACCACCCCGCCGGCATGGTGCGGGTGGTGTACCACGAAAAAGACGACGACGTGACCCGCATGATCCCCATTCTGTCCACGGTTTTTTCCGGGGTTTACAGTATGCCGGAGGTGGGGGATCAGGTTTTGGTCCTCCATCTGTCCAATGGCACCGAGGCCGGGGTGGTCCTGGGCCGCCCCTGGAGCGAAAAGACCAAGCCCCCGGAGGGGGCGGAAAAGCTGTACCGCCTGGACATGGACCGCACCCCCGGCGTGGCCATGGTCCGCTATGACGGCAAGGCCAAGGACCTGACGATCCACTGTGACGGGACCCTGAACATTACGGCGGGCGGCGCCATCACCATCAACGGGAAAACCATTGACCTGAACTAAAGGAGAGGAGGCGGAGGCCATGCCGGCGGCAACACGCAAAGGGGACCAATGCACCGGACACGACGCCTGCCCACCTGTTCCCCTGGTGGAGTATAGCCCGGACGTGAATATAAACGGACGGGGCGCTGGCCGGGTGGGGGACCACTACGCCGCCCACGGCTGTGTCACACACCCCGGACACCAGGACGTGATCGCCGCCGGGAGCGCCACGGTATTTGTCAACAAAAAGCCCGCCGCCAGGATCGGGGACGCCGTTTCCATCGGCGGGACGGTCCAGGACGGCAGCGGAAATGTGAGGATAGGGGGGTAAGCTGTGGCCATTGGATCGCTGGGCGGGATCGTCTTTCAGGTGAGCGACAGCGCCGTTTTGACCTTTAAGGGCATGACCCGCGAGGTTTCCGGGCGGTGGGTGGAGCATGAGGTTATGGGCGTAGAACCAAAACCGGAATTTTTGGGGGCGGGCAATCAAAAGATCAACCTGCCCATTACCATGTCCGCCCGCCTGGGCGTCAAGCCCCGCAAAATGCTGGAACTGGTGGAGCGCATGGTGGAAAGCGGCGACGCAGAATATTTGATCATAAAGGGCAGGCCGGTGGGCCGCCACCCGTTCCGCCTGACCGCCTCCAGCGAAACATGGGGGGATATGTACGGCCATGGAGAACTGGCCAAGGCAAACCTGACCATTACCCTGGAGGAATACACATGATACACCCATGACGGATCTGGTGCGGGTGGCCGCGCCGGCGGAGGTGGAATACTCCATTGACCTGACCTATTACATCAAGCAGGAGGCCTTCGCCGCCTACTGCGGGGAGCACCGCGCCTGCAAACGCTGGTGGGTCAATTTCCAGGAGGGGGTGATGTACTTTGAGGAATGACCGCAGACATGCCCGTCAGTTCCAGAACATCTACCCCCACATGTACGAGGGAAAGCGCGTCAAGACGGTCACCTTCATCGTGACCCACCAGTGCAATCTCCGCTGTACCTACTGCTACGAGACCAACAAGTCGGACCGGAAGATGGACCTGGAGACGGCGAAGCGCTGTGTGGACCTGCTCTTCGCCGAGGACGCCCGGCAGTCGGAGCTGGTCAACGACGTGGATGCCCACGGCCTGATCATCGAGTTCATCGGCGGCGAGCCTTTCCTGGAGATCGACCTCATCGACCAGACCATGGCCTACTTCCTGGACCGGGCCATCGCCCTGGATCACCGCTGGCAGGTCAACTATATGATCAACATCTCCACCAACGGCACCCTGGGGGAGGACCCCCGTGTCCAGCGGTTTATGAAGAAGTACGCCGGGCGGCTGTCCGTTGGGGTCACCATTGACGGGGCCAAGGAGGCCCATGATGCCTGCCGGGTGGATTTGGCCGGCAACGGCTCCTATGACCGGGCCATCCGTATGTTCCGCCAGACCGGGGGCCCCGAGGGCGGGCGCACCACCAAGTATACCATCGCACCGGGAAACCTTGGCCTGTTCGCCGACGCGGTGCGTCACCTGGTGTTGGAGGAGGGGGTGGAGACCCTCAACTGCAACTGCGTCTATGAGGAGGGGTGGACCATCGAGCACGCCAGGGAGCTGTACCGGCAGCTGAAGGAGACATCGGACATGCTCCGGCAGAGCGGCGCGGACACCTACGTGTCCATCCTGGATTGGGAGGCGGGGGAGGCTCTGCCGGACACCCACACCCAGAACTGGTGCGGTGGCGACGGGCGGATGCTGAGCTTCGATGTGGATGGCACGGTGCTGCCCTGCATGCGCTACTCCAGCGTTTCCACCGCCGGCCGGCCCGTCTACCGCATCGGGGACGTGATAAGCGGCATCGCCCAGCGGGAGGACGACAGGGAGCGCCTGGAGGCGCTGCGGGCCATCACCCGGCAGTCCCAGTCGGAGCAGAGGTGCCTGGAGTGCCCCATTGCCAGCGGCTGCTCCTGGTGCACCGCCTACAACTACGAGCGCACCGGCACCCCCAACCGGCGGGTGACCTATATCTGTGAAATGCATAAGGCCCGCGTCCTGGCTCAGTGCTACCACCACAACCGGCTGCACCTGGAGCGGTCGGACCACGCGCCCAAGAGGATGCATATCCCCAGGGACTGGGCGCTCCCCATCATCGGTGAGGAGGAGTACGAGGCGCTGCTGTGTTTGGAGCAGCAGTGCTTCGACCCTGCGCACAAATAAATTTTTGGAGGAAAACATCATGGCTTACAACGAGGAAAAGATCACTGGCATTGGCGCGCTGAAGTCGCTGGCCCAGAGGCTGCGGGCGGAGACGCCGAAGAATGTCTCCGACCTGGCCAATGACGCCAAGTACCAGACCGAGGAGCAGGTGGCCACCGCCATGGCCGCTGCGGAGCACCTCCAGCGGAAGAAGGTGACCAGCGTGGAGGAGATCGATCCCACGGCGGAGGGGGCGGACAAGTTCATCTACATGGTCCCCAAGGCCAGCTCCAAGGACGGGGACAAGTACGATGAGTACATGGTCCTGGACGGTGCGGTGGAGAAGGTGGGGGACTGGTCGGTGAACCTGAGCGGCTATCAGCCCAAGGAGGAGGGCAAGGGCCTCTCCACCAACGACTACACCAACGAGGACAAAGCCAAACTGGCGAGCATGGAGATGGCTACCGACGCCGAGGTGACGGAGATGCTGAATGAGGTTTTCGGTGCGGCGGAGGCCTGAGCACACGACAGGTGCAGGGGGGCCGGATACCGGCCCCCCTGGGGAAAATGAGGTGTACATATGAGCGATAAACTGACAAATCTGGAACAGCTGCGCTCCACGGCGCTGGGGGCAAAGGGGATGATCGCCCAGGTGGCCGCAACGGCGGCAGATGCCATCGGAGAGCTTGGAACACAGTTGGGGAACGTAGGGGCTCTTCTGGATGAAATCAACGGGGAGGTGGTGTGATGGGGACCATTGCGGACAAGCTGGCCCGGCTGCGCCAGACCAAGGCCGCCATCCGGGCCGCCCTGGCGCGGAAGGGCCAGAGCGTGGCGGAGGCCGCGCCCTTCTCCAGCTACGCGGCCAGGATCGACGCCATTTCCACCGGCCCCGACACCTCCGACGCCACCGCCACCCCCCAGGACATGGGGGTGGGGGCCACCGCCTATGTCAACGGCCAGAAGATCGAAGGGGTGGCCAAGGTATACACCAAGACCGTCAGCTTCTCCAACCGGACGCCCTACGTGGACGCCTCCACCGGACAGTTCAAGCTCATCAGTGCCGGGGCCACCGCCAACGGCTGGCTGTTCAAGCAGGGGGGCGCGCTGGCCCTGATGACCCCCATGAGCAACCTGGGGGACGCCACCGCCGCAGATGTGCGCAAGGGCAAGACCTTTACCAGCACGGCGGGTATCAAGGTCACTGGAACGGGAAACTTCTGAATGAACACAGAAACGGAAGTGGACAATGGAGAAATTGGTACTATTAAGGCATTTGCGCTCCTGTGCGGATGCGATGAGCGCCTTTTGCAATAGGAAGGCGGCGCAGGTTGCTGAAGCGGCAGCCCAGGATATTACTGCCATGAGGGCAACGCTCTCCGCCAAGCAAAACGCCCTGACCGGCCAGCCGGGGCAGGTGGTGGGGTTCGGCGCGGACGGGAAGCCGGAGGCCCAGGACCCGCTTGGGTTTATAAAAGAGACTATGGCCAAAGCTTCTCTCATGCATGCCCTTACATTCGGATTACCCATTACGTACTATGTGACAAAGTCCGGTAATTGGGGCGATACGCCGTATCCGCCGAAGGCGTCGATACTCAAAGAAGGAACCGTCACAGCTGCTGTCTCCGGCAGCGGTACAGCAGCATTCTTTACTCTGAACACAGGCTCCGGCTTTTCCATGGTTAATGGAGCCCAATATTTATATCTTTGTCCACCCTTGGGTCTGGCATCACCGTGGATAATGGGTGCGAGTTCCAGGACTGCGAGGGGATGGAGCGATCCAAGCGGGCCAGGAAACCGCGCACAAAAATTTTTTATTGCCACCCATATTCTGCCTATGAGCGGGGCAGCAATGAAAACATGAACCGGATCATAAGGCGGTTTTTTCCAAAGGGGACCAACTTCGACAATGTGAGCGCGGCGGAGGTGGCGGAGGTGGAGGAGTGGCTGGCAAACTATCCGCGCCGGATCCTGGGGTGGAAAACGCCGCAAATGCTTTATGACGAATATATGACCGTGGCGGCCTGACCAGCTGAACACGGGAAAACGACCAGGCCGGAACCGCCCAGGGGAGCCGGCCAATTCTTTGCGCCATTTTTGCACCGCCAGCGCCGTGGAGGCGAGGAAAACGGGGATCCCACCTGGAGCGGGACCCCCGTTTTTAGGGCTATTAAAAACTTTTTATAATTTTTTGTAATTTAGTCTTGACATTTTGCAGCGGATAAGAGAAATGCAGCATGGTAGCCAGGCCAACCGAGATATAGCTGTATGAAACGGTAAGGAGCGATGCAGTCATGCCAAAGCCTACAATCCCGGCCATTGCGGCCGCGGCGGTCTGCCTGAAAGATATTCTGATGAAATATTTTTTTCTCCAGGCAACAGCGGCGCAAATAACAAACGCAGTTCCAAAGCGCCAGGCAACGATACATTCTCCGGTCATGCCTTCGTTGAGTAATTCTTTCACTATGACAGGCATGCCCCCATACAGCAGGGATGCCGCCAGAATCGCTAGAATGCCTTTCGTAACCTCCACCTCCGCATTGGTGCTTTTGTTCAGATATATCCTGAAAATCGCCCTCTTGATTGTTTAATTTATACTGTCTTTTGGCTTATTGCAACTAGGATATAAAATCATCCTAGTTAAATATAATTTCTTATAAGCACTTGTGTGTTATGAATCATCATATTTACAAGAGAGTTCCTGCTTT
>OFFW01002441.1_pt1 | contig 10094 bp, 8 predicted proteins | sample 1521501 | NCBI WGS metagenome assembly OFFW01 (sample SAMEA3504107, study PRJEB24116) | mouse gut metagenome | biome: mouse gut; feature: mouse-associated habitat; material: faeces | place: Denmark | collected 2011
GGCCATGCACCCATGCCTGGCAATCTTCTGAGAACAGGAAAGATTGATAGAAAGCAAAATGGTAGAATCCTTATCAGGAATGACTTGCTGAGGGTAGATGGGAGAACAATGGAAAAGTGTACCGGCAAGGGAACTAAGCTGACTGAGAGGACGGTTATATGTCAAATTATCACGATACATCAAATTCCATAAGCGTTATTCTCAAAAACCACAGGCAGGAAATTGAATTATCTGTAAAGGGATATGAAGTTTCTGTACCAATAAAGAGTTATTGGGACAATAACTGGCTGATATTTTCCTGCAGACTTAGGGAAGACGATAGATCCATGTATGGAGAGTTCCCATGCTTTATGACGATGGAGCTCCAACGGCTGAAAATGCTTTTAGAGCAGTATCAGTCGGGAGGATTGCCAGCTGTTTCATGGAATGGAACCGAACCGAATTTCGCTGTATATCTCTATCCGGATTTTCGGCTGAAAATATATTTTGATGCGGAAGCAGACGGCTGGGAGATGACTTTTCAAAAAAATGCAGAGCCCGGCGACGTGGAAAAGCTGATTGGCTTTTGTTCGGACAGTCTAAAACAATATCCTGTCCGGGACATTGGAATAAAATAGGGAGACAATTGCCATGTACACTTATGATGAAATAGTTAACGAGTTATTGGCGGAATTTCCGGAAATAAGCAAAAATTATGAAGAAGAGATAACATGGATCAAGGATACTTTCCAGGGCCAGGACACCGAAGGACAGACAGTCTATTTTGACCGCTGTTTCTGTGACTACATCGGACGCCTGCTGGTGGATGAGAGCCAGGATGACATTAAGATAGAAAAGATATTCGCTTTTTTAGAAGATATGGCTGTGAGTGAAGATCAGGAAGTCAGAAACCTGTTGCAGGTAACCGTTTTAGAATATCTCCGCAGCTGGTATCTGTTGCAGAATGAATCTGAGAAGCGCATGCTGCCGGAAACAAAGAAAATATTCGACCGCGTAAAGAGTTACCTGGAGGAACCGGCACAAGATGTGCTCCCCTGTTTTTTGTAAAGAGGTAGTTGGAAAGGGTTAGCTGCATTTGCCTATACATGTCCGCAACTGATGAAAGCTGCCGGGTATCATTTCTCTCTATCCTGTTCCCCCTGACTGGTTAAAGCGTAAACTGCTTTTTCCGGCATCTTTCCCTCTTTTTCGATACGGCCCTTGATGAATCCTTTTTCTTCTAGCTGAAGGACTTTTTTATAAATAGAGGGAGCGCTGATTTTTACCCATTTGGATATGTTACGGTACTCCACCAGTTGCAGCTACGTTACGGGCAAACAGCCTGTCGTTCATGCTCATATGGCCTTGGAATTTACAGAATGTTCATAATTTGTTCGTTGCATGTTTGCGCGGGAGCGGGTATATTATAAGTAAGGAATCTGCATGGTTCCTTCATCACAAAATGAGTCCTGTGACTGTTCTGACAGGACGGTAAAATAAAAGTGACAGAGCGATGAGTTGAGTGACGGTTCTGACTCAACGGTAAAATAAAAGTGACCGAGTGATGAACGACAGCGGGAGGGCATCTGCTCTCCCGTTTTTTGCTAAGGAGATGCTATGTACTATGGAAGATTTCGTTTGACTATCAGGTGCTGAATCTGACGCAACGGTTCTATAATGATTATCCGGATTCACCTTTTACAGAGATTTTGAGAAAAAACAGCAGGCCGTATAATTGCTTATTGATACAGTCCCACTATGGATATTTTATATATATTCCTTAAAGGAGCCATATAAGCCATAAGCAGGCATTTAGGTTCAGGAAGAGCGTCCGTTCCCGGAAGGCGAGGTCAGGACTGGATTATAGTAAGATTGTGATAGTCGTTGACGCCAGATATATCGGAAGTCAGGATGCGATTATAGATAAGGATGAATACAACGAGACAAGGGATAATATAGAGTACATAAAAGCCGATGCGCAGAGATATATTGACGAGTATGTGGACTATGCCCTCGGAAAACAACAGAGATATGATTCGCGAGAGGTGGCAAGAATCTATCAATATTCAACATTGAGATATTTTCATAAGGAATTAGGGCGCCCCGGCAGCGGACGCTGTAACGGTCCCGCCGAGCCTGGAGGATTTGTTCTTATATTATTTCGGAGAAGAAGCCGGTACAGAAAGGAGCGAATAAAGCAATGTTGGTAAAATATGAATTTCTGAAAATACTGCGGAAAAAATCTACGCTGATTGTCATGGCGGCAAGCCTGATTGTAACGGCGTTCCTGTTCGGTCTGCCAATCATACAGTTCCAGACCTATGATCAGGACGGGGTGATCAAAGGGCTGGAGGGTATCGCCTATGAAAAGGAACAATATGAAGACATATCTGTCTTCCTGACAGATGAATACATTGCGGAAACCGTCCGACAGGTGCAGCAGCTTTTTGAAAATCCTGACAATGTAGGACATGACGGGAACGAGCGTTTTTTGATTCAGGATGCGTATTGGAACGGTATCGCGCCGCGGGAAAACCTGCTCAACATGATTGCGAGAAATTATGCAGAGCCAAATGAAAGCATCGGCTATAATGCATTGGCGGATCTGGATGTTTCTGACGGAACAGATTTCTATCAGGCAAGACGGGACAAGGTGGAGAAAGTGCTGAACGCCCCTTCCCGTCAATTATCCGAAGAGCAAAAAGCCTATTGGCGGGATAGGGACAGCAAAGTTGAGGAGCCTTTACGGTATGGCTACTACAAGGGCTGGGAAACGATTATAAGCAGCTCTGAACTTCTGGTGTTGGCGCTTTTCGCTGTCTGTATCGTGATAGCTCCCGTTTTTTCCGGCGAATATCAGGCAGGGACAGACGCGGTGGTCTTGTCGGCGAAATATGGAAAGACGAAGCTGGCAACTGCCAAAATCGCAGCTTCCTTTTTGTTTGGCTTTGCCGCTTTTACACTTCATGTCATTGCCGCTTTTGGATTGCCCCTTGCCGCATTCGGCATTGAGGGGTGGGACCTGCCATTGCAGATTAACGGGACCACGGTTCCTTATCCCCTTACATTCCTACAGGGAGCTCTTCTGAACCTGGGTGTAATCTACCTTGTGCTGGCGGCAATGATAAGCCTGACGCTTCTGTTGTCCGCAAAAATGAAGAGCCCCTATCTGGTACTGATGGTGCTTGTGCCTGTGCTGTTTATTCCGCTGTTGCTCGCTCCGAACGGAACGACAGGGGTATATAATCTGACATTGTTCCTTCTTCCATATCATGCTGCCATACCGGAGTTTGGGAGATATATTTCCTATCAGTTTGGCGGTTTCGTCCTGGATGCATTTGCTGTGAGGGCTATCCTGTATGTGATGCTGAGCATGTTCCTGGTGCCGCTTGCGGGATTGGAGTTTCGGAGACATCAGGTGGCATAGAGACTGGGGATGGGGCGGCTGTCTTGCGCTAAGCCATGCCGCCCCGTCCCCAGTCTGTTAATCTTGGGTCACAGTGCAGAATCCGGAGCTGGTCTGGGGCTCTTTGGCGGCCTGTGTGCGTTGGTCAAATTCCGCCGGGCTGAATTTCCCGATGCCGGTCAGAGTCCCGTTCCCGGCGGCATCCGGATTCGAGAAGTCACGGATGGTATAGATGTCTATGGTGCCGGTTTGGCTCTCCAGGGAGCGGATCGTGCCATGAAAATTTCCGCCGGTGGGCTCTTCGCCGTTGGAGGTCAGAATGTCCCACAGGAACCGGACTGCATCAGCCACGCCAACAGTCCGAACACCAGCACAGATACGCATAGCAGCATGGCCATCGACTACACGTACGTCTCTGTAGAAGTCGTACCGCCACAGCTTATCCAAAAGGTTCTGCCGTGTCAGGATGCGCCCCTGACGGGTCAGCAGCTCTTTCAGCACTTCGAATTCCCGCTGGGTCAGTTCATGGACGGCTCCCTCCACGGTGGCCGTATGGCTGTCGAAATCCAGGACAAGGTTCTGGTTACAGATTGTTTCATGCTCATCCTCCCGGACCCTGCCGCTGCGGCGCAGGACGGCGGCGATTTTGCGGATTAGGATGGGCATGGAAAAGGGTTTCGTGATGTAGTCGTCCACCTGCAGGTCCAGCCCCCGGATCTGTTCTCCTTCGCCGCTCAGGGCGGTGAGCATGATGATGGGAACCTGGGACTGCTTCCGGATCAGCTCGCAGACCGCAAAGCCATCGAGTTTCGGGAGCGTCACATCCAGGATGTAGTATAGCACGGTTTTTGTGATTGGTGTGTAGTTTTGGGATTTTCTCAGGAATTGTCGGAAAATGGCTGCTACAGCTGTATCTTGCAGATGGTATGTGAATGTGCTAAACTGAACACAATGGTAAAGCGGACAGGGTTAGGAGAATGAAGAAAACGCCGTTTATACTGTAGACCGTCGGAATTTGGAATTTACCGTAGGAAAATGAGCAAAGGTACCTTGGCGGCGGTCTGTAGTCGGGATTCATATAGCTGTATTTAACAAGGAGGAAAGGGCGATGGGAGATTATGTGAATGGCATGTGGAAAGACAGCACAGGCAACGAGAATCCTGTGAGTTTTAAGGGGAAATGGGGGGAGCACATCTTTACGGAAGAGGAGATACGGGCGCTCCTGAACGGGGAAGAGATATGCTTTGGATACAAGGGCAAAGACATTCGCGGCCATATACAGTATTGCTCCTATAATGGGAAGGAATATATAGGATTCAAGCCTGATTTTGACGAAGCATACGACAAAGAGCCCGTCTTCAGAGGCTCCACGTTCCGGCTGGACATGCGCAAGGAAGACATCATGGCCGAATTCATGAGACGGAATTACTACGCGCGGCTGCGGAATGACGATAGGACGAATATTACATATCGGAGAATCGTTGACCAACAGGAACAGAGAGCCGGGATAGACGTGGAATACGCCCGGAACGGGAGGACATACCTGGTTGACGAAAAAGCGCAGATGGACTATATCTTTAACGATACGCCCCTGCCCACCTTCGCGCTGGAAATCATGGGAGTGAAGGGCGCGGAAGGGTGGTTCGTCAAGAGCGGCCTGAAGACACAGTACTATATGTTCATCTGGCCCCACGCGGAGGGCAAGCCGCTGACTGTGGACAGTATCCGATACGCGATGTACGCCTTCGTGGAGAAAAAGGCGCTGCAGGACGCGGTGGATAAACGGTACGGAACGAAAGAGGAGCTGACAGAATACGCCCGCCGTATCATGGCAGGCAATGAAAAGGACAACAGAGTCTATTATAAGGAGAAGCCCTTTGACGCGGAGGGTTACCTGGTATACACGAAAAAGCCGGCGCCCGGCCAGGAGGGCAAGGCGGAAGAGCCGGTCAATCTGGTGGTAAGCCGCCGCTGGATCGAATCCCTGGCGGAGGAGTACGGAACCGTGAGGCCATGACCCAACCACAACTGAATCAGCGACACAGCGCCAGAGCGTATAGAAGACCGGTCTATGCGCTTTTTTTATGCCTGGAAACGGCAAAACACATCACACCAAAAGGCGAATACAAATAATGCACCCGAAAAGGCGAAAAAAATGCACCAAAGAAATGGTATAGTATTTATGACAAAAGTATACTTTTCAGATTACAGGAAGAGAAGTGATGGTTAATATGACGAAAAAACGTAGATTATGGAACCAGCCGGGATTCAGGTTGTTCCTTCTCACCATTCCGCTGCTGCTGCTGGTATGCGCTTTCTCATACCTGCCGCTGACCGGGTGGGCCTACGCGTTCTTTGACTACAGCGCGGGAATGAAGCTTCGGAACTGTGATTTCGTGGGATTGAAACATTTCCTGGCGATTTTTGACAATCCCCTGAAGCAGCAGGCCATTGTCCGGGTCATGAAGAATACGCTGGGCTGGAGCGCGGTGATGTATCTGGCGGCGCTGGGCAGCGTGGACTATGAACAGGTGGAGGCCGCGCGGATCGACGGGGCGGGCAGATGGCAGGTGGTGCGGCATATTGAATTCCCGGCGCTGCTGCCCACTTTCTTTGTACTGCTGCTTCTGTCCATCGGGAATATCATCAACAGCGGAATGGAACAGTATTTTGTGTTCGAGAACGCCATGAATAAGTCCACCATAGAGGTGCTTGACTTATATGTCTACCATCAGGGAATGTCAAATAACCAGATTCCCTACGCAACGGCGGTCAGCATCTGGGCGTTCTCTAACTGCAATGACGCGGAACTGTTCCTGAACGGGCGTTCGGTTGGAAGGAAGCAGAAGGAGTGGCTGGACAAATTCACCTGGCAGGTGCCCTATGAGAAAGGCGTGCTGCGGGTGGCGGCATATGAGGCGGGGCAGGCGGTGTGTGAAGACTGCGTTGTAACGGCGGGGCCGCCGGTGAGATTGCTGCTGTGCGCGGACAAGGAGAAGCTGAGGGCAGACGGCGCGGACATTTCCGTAGTAAGCGTCACCGCGGTGGACCGGGACGGGAATGAAGTGACGGATGCCGAACTGACCGTCCATTTCAGCGTCACCGGTGCCGGAACGATAAAAGGCGTGGGAAACGGAAGGCCGGACAGCCTGGAGCATGATAAGCATCCGGTGCGGAAGCTGTACGCGGGCAAAGCGGTGGTCCTGGTGGAAAGCGGGTTCGAGGCGGGGGAGGTGGTTCTAGCGGCGTCCGCGGACGGCCTGGAGCCTGCCTTGGTGCACCTGGCATGTGAGAAAGGTGCGGATGAACCGTGTATTTTGGGGTGCTGGTGATGGGGTGCACGAGTCTGAAAAGGGAGCTGGGCCGCTGCCGGATGGAAAGGCTGGCGGCCTGACAAGGTCACTGGGACTGCCCTCTCCAGCGCTTCAAAGTGGGCAAAAACTTCCGCATCTCTTCCCTGGCTTCCTCAGCGGTGAAATTCGTACCTCTGTCTGCGTTGAACTGGGCCAGGAACTGCAGATTGCTTTCTATCATCTCCTCCATGGTCTCGTCCTTGCCGAATTTGCCGTCAGGAAAGCAGTACCTGCAGTAATCGCTGCTTCTGCTTCCATCGGCGTTCTTTCCGTGGTCTTCCTTCTGCATCTTCATGCCGCAGCTCTGGCAGATGTCTTCCGTCATGTGATATCCTCCTGTGACTTCGATGATATTGTTGTCAGGGTCGGTGAGATGGAAATAGTGGTAGGTGGGATAGGCTTCCCGTATCTCCGTCACCTGGCCGATTCCCAGAGCCTTTACCCGTTCATGCTCCGCGGAAAGGTCTTCCACCCAGTAGTTCTGGACGAATTTATAGGGACTGTCCAGATCCGTGCAGTGCCCAGTCAGGTTGCTTTCGTTCATCAGGGCGATGCACTTGTCGTCGATGTAGAATTCCACGAATTTGTCGCCGCTGCGGCACCGGTTGTCCACCTTCGTCCCCAGGAATTTCTCATAAAAATCTACGGAACGCTGGAAGTCCTTCACCACCAGGTACACGCTCCCCAGATGCAGGGGGTTTTCTTTTTCCCTGCGCGCCTGCTCTTTCCGCAGAAGGAGCGTATCCGTGGAAACGTCGAACAGCTCGCTCATGCGGATGATTTTCTCCACGTCCGGGACCGACTGACCCAGCTCCCATTTGGAGACGGACTGGCGGGAAACCTGCAGAAGCTCTGCCAGCCGTTCCTGTGTCAGCCCTTTGCCGATGCGGATGTTCTGAATCTGTTCACCTATTGTCATGGCCATCCTCCTCTTTGCTTAGTAATTGTCGGAAAACACTTCCTTAGTATATCCTCTTGGAATCTCCAGAGCGCTTATGATACAGCTTTCCGGAACTTTTTTCTGCCGGATTGTGTTTCCCCTGAAATCCGAGAGCATATTCAGTGTAACAGATTCCCCGGGACAGGTCTACCAATCAGACATGGAAAATTCAGCAACTCCCGGTTGCGCGAAAAAATGCAGTGCAAAATTCCCCACACGCCTGCAATCCGGCTCTTGACAAGCGGCCTGCGCCATGATAGGATAAGAGACAAATCAACATAAGAAAAAGCGATGACGGAAACAAGTAGCATAGGGATCGCAGACAGAGAGAGCGCCACATGGTGGAAGGCGCTTCTGTGGATTGTATGTGAAAACCATTCCTTAGCTGTGATGCCGAAAGTAGAGGTAAGCGTCGCCGTACACCTGCGTTAAAGGTTAGGATTTGATGGAATCTGAAGTGAAAAATTAAGGTGGAACCGTGCAATGGGCACCCTTAAAGGTATGCGACACATATCTTTGGGGTGCTTTTCTTATGTGGATTAATAAGCTTAAAGAAAGGAAGAGAAAAAATGAAGATCAAGATGAGAGACGGTTCCATGAAAGAGGCGGCCTTTGAGGAGGAGCTGGGGAGGGACGCGTTCCGGCATACCACGGCCCATATCCTGGCCCAGGCGGTAAAGCGGCTCTATCCGGACGCGAAATGCGCCATCGGCCCGGCGATTCCGGAGGGGTTCTACTATGACTTCGAATTCCCGTTCCGGTTCTCGGAGGAGAATTTCCCGGAAGTGGAAGCGGAAATGCGGAAAATCGTGAAAGAAAATCTCCAACTGCGTCAATTCACGGCAGACCGGAAGTGGGCCCTGGAGGAGATGGAAAGGAGGGGCGAGGATTATAAGGCGGAGATTCTGTGCGGGCTGCGGTCAGAGGAGCAGATTAGCTTTTACAGGCAGGGAGAGCATCTGGAGATGTGCGCCGGCCCCCATGTGGCCTATACCAGCGCGGTCAGGGCGTTCAAGCTGCTGTCCGTGGCGGGGGCCTACTGGCGCGGCGACGAGAGGAACAGGATGCTTACCCGGATCTACGGCACGTCCTTTCCGGATTCCAGGATGCTGGAGGAATATCTGAACCGCCTGGAGGAGGCGAAGCGCAGAGACCACAGAAAGCTGGGCAGAGAACTGGGGCTGTTCGCGCTGCTAAAGGAGGGGCCTGGTTTCCCTTTCTTTCTTCCCAGGGGCCTGGTTTTGAAGAATCTGCTCATCGACTATTGGAGGAGACTGCATGCCAGGGAGGGGTACCGGGAGATATCCACGCCGGTGATCTTGAACCGCGGGCTTTGGGAGACTTCCGGGCATTGGGAGCATTACAGGGATAAGATGTACGCCACGGTGATCGACGGGGAGGACTACGCCATAAAGCCCATGAGCTGTCCCGGCGGCATGCTGGTATACCAGATGGAGCCCCGTTCCTATCGCAATCTCCCCATGCGGGTCAGCGAGCTGGGTCTGATCCACAGAAACGAGAAGTCGGGAACCCTCCACGGACTCATGCGGGTGCGCTGCTGCACACAGGACGACGCCCACATCTTCATGATGCCGGAGCAGATCCAGGAGGAGATTAAAGGGGTGGCCCGGCTGATAGATGAGGTATATTCGAAATTTGGTTTCCAATATCACGTAGAACTGTCAACCAGGCCGGAGGATTCCGTGGGGAGCGATGAGGACTGGGCGATGGCCACCGACGGCCTGCGGAATGCTTTGGAGGATTTAGGGCTGCCCTATGAGGTGAACCCCGGGGACGGGGCGTTCTACGGCCCGAAGATTGATTTCCACCTGGAGGATTCCATCGGGAGGACATGGCAGTGCGGAACCATCCAGCTGGATTTCCAGCTGCCCCAGCGTTTCGGGGCGGAATACATCGGGGAGGACGGGAAGAAGCACCGCCCCATCATGATACACCGGGTGGTGTTCGGCTCCATCGAGCGGTTCATGGGTATCCTGATAGAGCATTACGAGGGAAAGTTCCCGCTGTGGCTGTCCCCGGTACAGGTGAAGGTGCTGCCTGTTTCGGATAAATATATGGATTATGCGCGGGAGATGGAAAGCGCCATGAAGAAGGAGGGCCTGCGCTGCGAGACGGATGCCAGAGGGGAGAAGATAGGCTGCAAAATCAGGACGGCGCAGATGGAAAGGGTGCCCTATATGCTCATCGTAGGCGAGAAGGAAACCGGAACCGGAGACGTCTCTGTCCGGAAACGGGAGGAGGGCGACCTGGGGAGGATGCCGCTGGAGAGATTCCTGGGAATGCTGAAAGAGGAAGGAATCTGAGCGTTGGACACCGGTGAATAAAAGATTGCTTTACAGGGTCTTATGGGCGGCTTTTGCTTCTGCCGGACGCAGGCAGGATGCACTCGCCGCCC
>OFFW01002442.1_pt1 | contig 10090 bp, 8 predicted proteins | sample 1521501 | NCBI WGS metagenome assembly OFFW01 (sample SAMEA3504107, study PRJEB24116) | mouse gut metagenome | biome: mouse gut; feature: mouse-associated habitat; material: faeces | place: Denmark | collected 2011
ATTCGTACTGTAAAAATGGATGACTTAGATGCAATTGTTGAACTTGAATCAAGTGCTTTTCATATGTCAGAGGAAATGACGCGTAAAGATATGATCGGCCGAATTGAAAATTATCCAGATACTTTTTTAGTTGCGGAAGTTGATGGCAAAGTAGTAGGGCACGTTTTTGGTCCAGTAAGTAAAGATCGCTATATTAAGGATGAGCTCTATTTTAAAAATCAACCGAATAATGCACAGTATCCTTATCAAACGATTTTGAGTTTGGCAACTAGAAAAGAATATCGTAAGCACGGGATTGCATCAGCTTTAATTGAGGAATTATGCAAGATTGCTCAAGCGCAGGATAGAAGTACAGTTACACTGACTTGTTTACCTAAGCTCTTCCATTTTTATGAAACGCGCGGTTTTGTCAATGAAGGCAAGACCAGTGATGATATCCCTGATCCAGAAAACGTAAGTAGCTACAATATGGTGAAAGAGCTAAAAAAGTGAATTTTTGGAAATGAATAAAGAGAGATTTATAATGGTGATAAAAGGAGGTCCTGACTATGAGCAATGAATTTTGTCATAATGGAATGAAATGTCAACAGGGATGTCCATGTGCTGGTAAAGATGGTGTTTGTCATTGTTCCATGGTAAGTGAGAAAAAGTGCGTTTGTCAGAGTCATTGTAAAGAAAAAGAAGAGTAAAATAAAAATCTCATGTTAGCTTGAAGTGCCTCATAATTGTTAGACATAAAATCTAATAATTATGGGGTATTTTTTCGGCATCATCTAAAAATGGAAAGACGGCATTAACAATATTGCGACCGACAGGGCATTCTGCATTTGCATTTTGATGAACTTGAAAAATATGAGGATCGTCTTCTTCAACAATTTTGTAAATAGTGAGGAGATCTAATTGAGCGGGATCGACTAGCAATTGAATTCCGGTTTTTCCACGGTGGTTCTCTATGATTTTATGATCTTTGAGTAGGCTCATTATTTTCCGAATATAGCTTGGATTTGTGCCAACGCTTTTCGCAATTTCAACTGAATTGATAGGGTGTGGACTAAGCGCGATCATGGATAGAATATGGATTGCAATGGAAAATTTGGTATCTTTCATCTAAAATACTCCTAAGTAGATAATGTATCTTTTGCTGATACATTGTTATATAAAATAAAAGATGTCAAATGATAAGATCTACAAGATTTTGGTAAATCCATGAAACTCCGGAATACACTTAAGGGAGCAGAAACTGATGGAGTTGTATATTTCTTTTAATGATTATCGGTATCACGATACAAAGGTTCAAAATCAAAAAAGCTCCCGTTCAATTTGAACGAGAAGCTTTTTACTTAGTTAATTTATGTACTTTATGAGCCAAAACCATTTCTTTGTTTCGATCTTCATAAATTGCGTCTTTTACGTAGTTCCAGGGTGCCATTAGGCGACCTTTATTGTTTTTACGGAAAAGGAAATCAGCATGATGATTTTCAAGGTGACGTAGATATCTCTTAGCATTTTGAACCTGAGTGTGATGCTTTAGATTTAAGCGAGGTTCAAAATCAATAATCTTATGATCGGCATTAAAAATTGGTCTTACTTTATGATGCCAGTGACGAGCACTAGCAACATGACGACTAACTTTTTTGCCAGCCTCTATAATATTCTCTTTAGTGGCTAAATCCTTCCGATCTTTTAACTCTGCATGTGGATCCAGATAGTAGTTCCCTAGACCATCTTGACGGTAAAGACGTAATTTTTTGAATGATTTATTTTTTTTGTCAGTCTTCACTTCAATAACGTCACCATTAGTATGGTTCATTAAATACATGTGATGTTTTTTAGTGTAATTTACACTTTTCATGATCAGAAATTCACCTCTTTATATATCTTATGAATCTATATTATAGACGCATTTTAAAGTAAAGTATAGTGATTTGGGTGAGAGGAGAATTTGTATGTGGACGAGAGCGGAGTTGAAAGAGAACGCAAAGAAATTTTTTAAGTATAACTACTGGAAGATGGTATTGGTCTCACTGGTGCTGGGATTTGCAGGGGGCAGCAGTGGCGGTGGCGGAGCGAGGGTGTCTTTTACCAGAACCTACACGTACAGTCTGGACGATTTGAGCACGCCGGAATTCATGGGCTTTCTGGTTGGTTTTTTCAGTGTATTTATGATCGCCATGGTAATCGGTATGGCTGTGGCCGTATTTCTGCTGTATCCTCTGCATGTGGGAGCACAGCGGTTCTTTGTGGTGAGCCATTATCAGAAGGCGGAGCCGGGTGAGCTGGGGTATGCTTTTTCCAACGGCTATATGAATGTGGTCAAGACGATGTTCTTAAGAGGGCTGTTTACGTTTTTATGGACGCTGCTCTTTATCATTCCCGGTATTATCAAAGGTTACGAATACCGCATGATCCCTTACATACTGGCGGAGAATCCGGGTATTGATTCCAGGGAAGCGTTTGCTGTCAGCAAACAGATGATGGACGGCAACAAGTGGGCGGCATTTGTATTGGATCTGTCTTTCCTGGGATGGCAGATTCTGAGCGTATTCACATGTGGTATTCTGTCGGTTTTCTATGTGAATCCTTATGTGTATATGACCAATGCCGAGCTTTATGTGGCGCTTAAGGAAATTACATTCGGCGGCCGCGGACAGTTTTACCAGAATGCGCAGCAGTATCAGGACGGCCGGTCAGATCAGAATTTTCAGGATTATCAGAATTACTAAAAACTGAGCTGCTTCTGCATCATCAAAAAAATATAAGAAAATGGATAAGCCACTGTCGTCTTTTGCGGACGGGTGGCTTATTGTGATTATTGCGTGTCAGTATGACAGGGAGAAGAAAAATCGGAACAGGCAGCAGAAAAAGCCGTCCGAAGGTACGGAGGAAAAGAGATGAAGGAACATTTTGTTACAGAAGAGGCAATAACGGCGTTTGTGCAGTATCTGCGGCAGGAGGAGCGGGAGGCGGCCACCATCGAGAAATACAGCCGGCAGGTACGCACCTTCTACCGGTGGCTGCAGGGAAGGGCGGTCACGAAGGAAACTGTTCTGGAATGGAAAGGGGATCTGCAAAAGGAGGGGTATGCACCGGGTACGGTGAACGGTAAGCTGTCGGCCATGAACAGCTTCTTCCGGTTTGTGGGATGGGAGGAGTGCCGTGTGAAATTCCTGCGCATCCAGCGGCAGATGTTCAGGCAGCAGTCGAAGGAGCTGACCAGAGCAGAGTATACGCGTCTGCTGGATGCGGCTCACAGGAACGGCAAGGAGCGGCTGGAGCTTTTGATGGGGACTATCTGTTCCGCCGGTATCCGGGTCGGCGAACTTCCCTTTATCACGGTGGAGGCAGCCAGGGCGGGGCGGGCAGAGGTCGCGCTGAAAGGCAAGATTCGGGTGATCCTGTTGCCGGACAGGCTGTGCCGTAAGCTCCTTAAGTTTGCAAAGAAACAGGGAATCGACGCGGGAGAGATCTTTGTCACGAAAAACGGTAAAGGCCTTTCCAGAAGGCAGATCTGGAGAGAGATGAAAGAACTGTGCCGGGCGGCCGGTGTGGAAAGCTCGAAAGTGTTCCCTCATAATCTCCGGCATTTGTTTGCCACGACTTTTTATAAAATATGCGGGGATATCGTAAAACTGGCCGATGTGCTGGGACACAGCAGTGTGGAGACGACAAGGATCTATCTGCTGACGGCTGGAAGGGAACATGCAAGACAGATGGAACTGACAGGGCTGATCATGTAGGCGGAATCAGTATTCTGTCTACAGATCAAAGTAATCTTTAATCACTATAGCATAGAATCTTTTGGTGTTAGTCAGAAAATGGGGTGATAAATGATTTCTGACTAAATTAACAGTAATCCTGCTGTCTTTATATCCTGGCAGGAAGGAGTACGCCTGATCCCACTCACTGTTAAGAGTGATGACACAATCTGCCGTAGCCTTTCTGCTGTGCATTTATATGCAGTACTAAACAGCACATTATACCTGTTCAGATATTTTGTGGCAACCCCGCGGTAAAATTCATACTGCCTTTTTATAAACGAATGAAACGAATTTACTGTATTAAGGTTATAAAAGCCGCTTCCTGTTTCCTTCGTGACATCTTTTACAATACAGTCCATTGTTACTTCCAGGGCTTTATAGCTTTTCAGCCCGTCACACAGAACAAGCGTGTTTTCAGAAATATGGCCGCTGAAGACCGTCTGCAGTTCCTGTGAAGTGGGTTTGGCACGGTTCACTGTCCCCGCTATTGCACCACCTTTACGCTGTACACCGGTACAAATGCAGATGTATTCGTTAGAAATCCCTCTCTTTTCTGCTTTTGCGCCATGCTTACGGGGCTTACGGCAGACAGAATCAGGAAGTTTCTTTCCCTTATAGGACTCCAGGACATAGGTCTCATCCATTTCCGAAACATCCTGCAGACATGGGCACTGTTCTTCCAGCAGGGCAGCAAGGGCGATCAAGAATTTGTGCCGCATGCGGAATGTAAGGTCATGGGTCAATTCGAGTCTTTTTGCAGTAAAGTCAATGGCATCTCCAGAAAGAGTGTCATCAATGACCGCTTCCCAAGTCGCGCGCGGCTGATGGGAATTAGCCATCAGGGTATTTGTTGTGGAGACAAAAGTTTTTCCACAGTCTTTACAGCGGTATTCCTGTTTGCCACATTTATGGCCATTGCGGACGACTGCTTTACTATGACAATATGGACAGCCTGGCTTTTCGTCATTAGCATGGCTCTCATACAGCCTGCAGGCTGTTTCATATAAGGAATCGACTTCTTTTTCCGGAAGTTTTGCTATAATGTTTGCCAGTTTCACTCGTTTTTCTGCTGTCATAAAAAGGTCATCTCCTTGTTTTAGATGTCCTTATGGTAGCATTTTATCAGTCCCTTAAAACGGACTTATAGAGCTTGTCACCCCATTTTCTGACTAACACCAATCTTTTACATCAACAATATCATCTTATGTTTTCGGGCATGGAAAAACAGAAACACAGAAAACAGTCTGTGTTTTTTGGTTTACAGCGCCTTCTATTTACATTTTCGATTATAGTTCAAAACAATTTCAGTGAAATCTGACGCAAACATCCATTTCCTGTGGACAGAATACTGACTCTGTCTACTTCAGGATTCAGGAAGGGATGTGCCATATGTCTGGAAGAGAAGATTCGTTTAAACTGCAGAAAGCGCAGCATATCAGCCCGGAAATGATAGAAGCGTTTCTGGAAGAGCAGGCGCAAAGAGGAAGAAAAGACTCTTCGCTTTGTAATTACCGCAGGATATTACAGGAGCTGTACCGGTATCTGCCGGCGGATAAATGTATCAGGGAAGAAACGGGGACGGCGTGGAAAGGCTGTCTGAAAGGGCAGGGGCTGCAGCCGGCCACGGTGAATACACGCATCTCGGTCTGGAACAGCTTCCTTAACTTTCTGGGACATCGGGAATGGCAGATGGAGGATTTTGAGAGAAAAGAGGGAAAGGCCAAGCCCGGGCTCAGCCGTGCAGAATATCTACGTCTGTTGTCTGCGGCGAAACAGGCAGGCAAAGAGAGAACCTATCTGCTGATCAAGCTGTTTGGCGGTGCGGGACTGCGGATTCAGGAAGTACTGCGGCTTATGGCAGAAGACTTAAGACAGGATAAAGAGACGTCGGGAGCCGTTGATTCTAAGCCGGGTCATGCGAGGCCTCTTCCGAACGGGCTGAGACAGGAGCTGCTTGATTATATCCGGCGGGAAAGGATCAGTCAGGGACCGGTGTTCTGTACCAGAGAGGGAACGCCCATGACCCGCTCCAATGTAAATTATCTGATCGGTCTGGTAAGCCGGGAGGCACAGGTGGAGGAGGAAAAGGTGACGCCGAGCAGTCTGCACCGGATGTACCGGGAAACTTACGGAGAGATTCAGGCACAGGCGGCCGTTCTGATCGAAGAGGCTTATCAGAGGCTGCTGGAGGAGGAGCAGCGAACCGCAGGGTGGATGTAAGCCGGCAATAAAAAGTGCTTTACAAAATACAATAAACCCTGACTTCCGACGTTTTTCTCAAAACCTAGTACTCTAAGAACTGTATTGGGTGGCTGTTGGGATTTTCTTGTTGATGATTTTTGGACTTTAAAGTGGTGTAAGGAAATTGATTTCCATACACCACTATATACTTTCGGACATTATCCTTCCCATCTCTTTAATACATCTTGTACATGCCCTATAGAGCATTGTAGTTTCCCGGCGATCCCTCTCAGTGTCATTCCATTATTGCGCAGTTCCAGGATCGTCCTGTCTGTTCATTTCCACTTTCATAACTGCTTACTCCTTTGACAACGCTCTCCTTGTCTGACCAGACCGCATCTGTCCATACGCTTTGAAATACGGCAGCCTGTTTCCCTTCCTCCCTGCCAGCCATGGATATACATGGTCCGTTCAGGAATCGAGCAGCATACAGCTGTTGAAAAGATTTTCAACTTCCTTTTCAGATAAATACAGAGCATCTAGGTTTGTCAGTCCGGTAACCTCTTTGACTTTTTCATTTACGGCCTGCTCTCTGGAAATGTTGATGTAGGAACCATCCCCTTTACTCACGATCCTGAAGTCACGCATGAAATGGATCAGATCATAGGAATTGATCTTGTTTTTAAAGACTTTGATCTCCAGTACTCTTAAAAGAAACAAGCTAAGGTAGCAGATCAGAAAATGTCCGTAGATGGTCTCTTTTTTCTGTACATAGACAGGGCGTGCATCCAGAAAGGACTTTGTGATCCGGAAGGATTCCTCGATCTTCCACAGACCGTGGTATGTATGATAAACTTGAAGCGGCTCCATGGAAAGCTCCGATGTGACCAGAAGGTTGTAGCCTGCATATCTCAGGTCTTCATCGATCTTATCCTGGTCGATCTCGATAAGGGGCTTTATCTTCTTCCCGTCTTTGTCTTTATTGATCACCTTGATATATTTTGCAGAATCTCCCAGATCTTCCCGGGCTATCTTTTTGCAGGTAGTATAATCAGAGGCTTTGTGCACCATTTTCATGATTTCCGCTTTCTGTTTTTTGGCAAGGGCCGGATTGTAGGAAACGATCCGTTTTTCAGTCACTGAGAAAGTAGTGGCGGCCTCTTTTCCCGTGTCAGGATCTGTCTCTTTGAACTGGTAAGAAAATGTGTCCACACAGGACTTCAAACGGAACAGGAGGCGGCCTTTTTCATCCGTGTGGTCAGTAAATACATTTGCGTCATTTTCCAGTAAGACCCATTTTTTCTCCTTCCCGCTCAGATTTTTTCCATGTATGGATCTTGAGAAGATATAGCCGTCATCTGCCTCTTTGACGGCAGCATAGATGTTCCTGGCACAATTAAGCACCTTATCCGCAACCTGCACAGTTTTTCCTGAGACTTTGCAGCGCTGCTTCATCTCGTCAATGATCCTTCTGATATAAGGCTTCTCTGACTCGTTCCCCGGATACATCTGCATGGCCAGAGGGACAAGGTCTGCATCCAGAAGAAGAGCCTGTCCGATGATCGGATCATGCCTGTTCTCCTTGGAAGGGCCTTTCTGCTTGTCTTCGGCTGGCAGATCGATCTCAAAGTAATAATTGGTGCAGTCAAAAAAGACGCTGCTGAGATCTCTCTTATAATGCTGCTCATAGCAGTGGTTAAAGAGTTCAATGTATTTTTTGTAAGATGCCCCGATAAAGGAGCAGCCGTCATAAACCTGGTCTTCCGAAACAGGCACACTGTTATACAGATGCTGGAAGACAGAGGACACCGTTTTGGATTTTGAGCATGGAGCGATCACTCTGGCATAGACCAGCTGGGCCAGCATATCGTAAACGCTGAACTGAAAACGCATCCGGGATGCCAGGATATCGATCGTTTCTTTCACATTCAATTCGGTCATAAGAGAGTGGAGGAGGAAATGTCCGACATTTTTTTCAACGGCGGAAGAAAAAGCACGGGGCCGTGATTCTTCGGCAAAAAGTGCAGCCCGCTCTTCATTTTTCTTTGCAACAAAGTCTTTATAATAAGCAACAGGGTCCGGGAGTTCATCAGAAATAAGCTCTTCTACATAGCCAAAGGCCATGACGCTTTTTGTGCGGGATTCTTTCTTTTCTTTATCCCAATAGGAATCATACATCTGCAGATAGGTTCCTTTTTTCTTTTTTTCCTGTCTTAAAAAATATGCCATGATTAGCCCTCCTAAAAAAGTACCATGAAGTACTATTATCATAACATATCCAGGAAATTTTTTCAATAAAAAAAACCCTGAATGGGTAATAATTTTTCCAGTAAATATGAGCTTTTCAGGAATGTTAAGGCGGACGATAAGAAGGGGCTGAACAAAAACTACGGAATTTTCCTAGTACTTCGACGGAAGACGGGGATGGATTATGGGAATGAAGCAGAGGGATCTTTATAAGTTTAACCTGTAAATTCAAGAAAAGGTATTGATTATTTCAGATATTTCAACTATACTTTAAAATAAGTATGAGTATATTCATGCTTATTTTATCACCCACAGTATTGACAAAATATGAATTTTGTCAATACTCTATAAACGATTATCTTGGCACCAGAGCAGGTAAAGGAGACAAGAAAATGAAAAAGGGTAAAATTAACAACATTTTTAAAGGTGCTCTTGCTGCGGGTACAGTTTTCGGCGGCTCTAATGTCTTTAATGACATGGATATGGTATACGCCTCCGAATTGGAGCAGTTGGAACAGAACCCCACGGGAGAGGTGGTTCTGCCGTCAAATGAGACAAATGTAACAGAGGTGCAGGAGATTACTGCTCCGATAATGATGAATACCTACACGGAAACGACCGGAACGGAGGGGAATGAAGAACCGGTAGTAGAAATTTCTTATACGGAAACAGCGCAGACAGTTGAAAATCATAATGAGGATATTAATAATACACAGACACATGAAGTGCAGGACACTGTCAGTCATCCTCAGTATGTAGAAACAAAGACAGATGTACAGCCTGTGATGCCAGCAGTTGATGCAAATAATATCAATGACGCACAAAGCGGGACGGAATCAGTAAATGTCTCTACAAATGAAACGGACATCGAAAGTGCCACGATTGAAAATGGGTCGGAATCTATAAGTGATTTGGAGAGTATATCTGGCAGTGAATCAGAATCTACGAGTGATTCAGATAGTGTAACAGGTTCAGAGAGCACATCTGACAGTGAATTGGAATCTGCGAGTGATTCAGATAGTGCAATAGATTCGGAGAGCACATCTGAGGGTGGATCAGAATCTATAAGTGATTCAGATAGTTTAACAGATTCAGAGAATGAATCTGGCAGTGAATCAAAATCTACAAGCGGTTCAGATAGTGTGACAGATTCAGAAAGTATATCAGAAAGTAGCTCGGAATCTATAAGCGATTCGGACAGTGATTCTGTCTTGAAAAGTGAATTGGAAAGTATGTCTGAGCTATGGAGTGAATATGATAATGCCTCAGAAGAACTAAATGAAGCAGAGAGCGAGTTCGCAAGTCTATCGACATCGTTAAGTGAGGCTGAGAGTGAATTTGAGAGTACTTCACTGGCATTGAGTGTGGCAGAAAGTACTTTGGAATCATTGAGCAATGCAGCGGCAGGTGATTCTAATTTATTGAGTGATTATGAGAGTACATCAGTGTCCCTAAGTGAGGCACGGAGTGAATTTACGAGTTCATCGGTATCATTGAGTGAGGCGGCGAGTGCGAGAGAAAGTACTTCGGTAATGTTAAGTGAAGCGGCAAGTTTGCTTGGGGATTTTTCCAGTCAACTGTCGGAATTGCATGAACCAGGGATAGGTTTGTTGGATGAGGATGAAGTAGACCTGGGTAAATCAGCAAGTACAAGTGAATCGGCAAGTACAAGTGAATCGATAAGTGCAAGCGGGTCAATGAGCATAAGTGAATCAGCGAGTGCAAGCAGGTCAATAAGTACAAGTGAATCAGCGAGTGCAAGCGGCTCGGCGAGCATAAGTGAGTCAGCAAGTGCGAGCGGATCGATAAGCACAAGTGAATCGGCAAGTGCAAGTGGCTCGGCAAGCATAAGTGAATCAGCAAGTGCAAGCGGATCAATAAGTGCAAGTGAATCGGCAAGTACA
>OFFW01002458.1_pt1 | contig 10036 bp, 11 predicted proteins | sample 1521501 | NCBI WGS metagenome assembly OFFW01 (sample SAMEA3504107, study PRJEB24116) | mouse gut metagenome | biome: mouse gut; feature: mouse-associated habitat; material: faeces | place: Denmark | collected 2011
GCAGCCGGTCACAAAAGAGTACACCATCAGCCAAAGCGAGTTTTTAGCCCGCACCAGGGACATAAACCATTTTGTCCGGGAAGATAGCGGCGGGCTCTCCGTGGTATTTGGCTTCCGGGGGAATGTGATCCCGCTGATGAAGTTCAGCACCCACGTCAACGGCAGTGGCCAAGTAGTCACGCAGGTCAAAAGGTCTGGTTCGGCGGCGACGCTGGACCGGGCCTTTTCTGCACAGATGGGCGGGCACCGGGGCGTATATGAACGCATCGGCCCCAGCCGGTTCCCGGTCAAGGAGCTGTACGGCCCGGCCACGCCGCAGATGATGTATTCCAACGAGGAAGTGACGGACGAGATCGAGCGCAAGGTGGCCGACACCTACGAGAAGCGCATCGACCATGAAATCCTGCGCTTACTCAACGGCTGGGGGAGGTAGGCCATGAGCAAGGTAATCCTGCTGAAAGAGCTGAAAGCGTTCACCTTGGATGTTACGCGGGATTTGATTTTCCCGGTGGCACAGCAGAAAGAGGACAAGGAGCCTCCTAAGCCCAGGGCAGCGGAAGTGTTCTGTACCCGTCTGCCCGACAGCAAATCGGCAAAGAAAAAGGCTCCCTACATTTTGCACCAGTTCATCAACGATAAAACCATCCAGCCCAAGGATCAGCGGTTAAACTCTACGGCCGTTGTGCGTTCGATTTTCTGCGTATATAACCCGGACGAACAGGAGGGCGGGCTTGCGCTGTTGACCCTCATGGATCAGCTGTACCTCTCCCTTTTGGAGCGTCCCATCGTAGGCGCACAATTCACGCTTGACCTGGAAGCCGGTATGGAATCTATGGCCTACCCGGAGGATTCCGCCCCCTACTTTGCTGGTGAGATGGTGACGGTCTGGCGTATGCCGCCGGTGAAGCGGCTTGACACAACGCGGGTCATTCACGGGATGCCGCCTTGGGATCCCCACCCGCAGCACCTGGAAGAAACTATAAGACTGAAAGGAAGCGAATGATATGGCGAAGAAAGAGCAGCCTGTGGCCACATCCAAGGCGGCCGAGGCCAACACGTCCGGCTTTTACATCTACATCGGCCCGAACATCAAGGGCCTGATCCAGACCGGGAGCATCTACCGGGGCGACCGGGAGCACGCGCACCAGATGGCGGCCGCTGCTATCGAGAAGCACCCCAAGGTCAAGACCCTGATCGTGGCCGGCGACGCGCTGCCGGAGGCGCGGTTGCGGGTCAAGACCCCTGGCAACGTCCTGTATGCCAATTACAACGAGCTGAAAAAGCCGGAGGGAAAGTGAGGGAATAGAGTATGGCAATTCTCGGCGTTCACGTATACGAACAGGCCACGTCGGTCAGTACGCCCAACGTGGCCAAGGTGGGCATCCCCTTTGTGGTGGGGACGGCGCCGGTGCAGTCGGCAACGAAGCCTGCCAAGTCCAATACCCCCGTTCTGGCCACCAGCTGGGACGAGGCGGTGGAGAAGCTGGGCTTCTCCTATGACTGGAAGAAGTACACGCTCTGCGAGTTCATGTACTCCCACTTCCAGCTGTTCGGCCAGCAGCCCGCAATCTTCTGCAACATCCTGGATCCCTCCAAGATGAAAGCGGCGGCACAGCCGAAAGACTATCCCGTGACCAATCATCAGGTGATCCTCCCCATCGACGCCATTGCCGGCTCGCTGCAGGTGACTACCCCGGGGAGCGGTGAGGGCGCGTCCCCGGTCACCTTGAAGCCGGACGAGGACTTCTCTGTGTTCTATGACCGGGACGATACCGATACCTATGTCTGCATCGTGGAGCTGCTGGACGGCGGCGCGGCGTATGACGCTGCCACCCTGAACATTGGCTATGATGCCGTCACCCCTGAGACGGCAACGGTGGCCGATGTGGTGGACGGCGTGGGCCAGGTGGACGCGGCCATGACGGTGGTGGGAACGGTTCCCGATTTGATTGCGGCCCCCGGCTGGTCCCACAATACGGTAGTGGCAGCGGTGATGGCTACCAAAGCTTCCGCTATCAGCGGTCTGTTCAAGGGCAAGGCCGTCATCGACGCGGACAGCAGCTCGGAGGGTGTCACGGAGTATTCCCAGCTGTCCGCATACAAGAACAAGAACAGCTTTGTGGATGTGGATCAGATCCTCTGCTGGCCCATGGTAAAGCTGGGGGACTATATGTTCCACCTGTCCACGCAGCTGTGCGGCCTGATGGCCAAGGTGGACACGGACAACCGGGGTGTCCCCTACGAGAGCCCGTCCAACAAGAATCTCAAGATGGACACCTGCTGCCTGGAGGACGGTACCGAGGTCAACCTGACGTGGCCCCAGGTGGAGATGGTGTCCGGCGACTGGGGCGTGGTCACCGCCGTCAACTTTATGGACAGCGGCTGGGTGGCCAAGGGCAACTACACCGCCTGCTTCCCCGGTAACACCGACGTCAAGGATCAGTTTATCCCCGTGTCCCGGATGTTCGACTTCATCGGAAATACCCTGATTCGGACGTTCTGGCCCAAGCAGGATAAGCCCCTGACCACGCCGCTGAAGGATTCCATCATCCAGACCTGCAATATCTGGCTGGGCGGGCTGTGCGGCAGCGGGTACCTCTATGGGGCGCGGTGCGAGCTGCTGGCGAACGAGAATCCCCTGACCAATCTGCTGGCCGGACATATCACCCTGCACGTCTACAACGCCCCGCCCGTCCCGGCCCAGAGGATCGACTTCATCCTGGAGTACGATGTCTCCTATGTCGAGACGGCGCTGGTGGCATAAGGAGGTAACCGACTATGATCTATCCCAATGGCCATGTAGACTACCTGATGTATAAGAATGGTGGCCCGCTGATCGGCATTGCCAAGGTCACCATGCCCACGATCAAGTACAAGACTGTCACCGCTTCGGGCGCTGGCCTCATGGGTGACGTCACCATCCCCCTGGCGGCTATGATCGAGGCCATGACGTTCAACATTCAGTTTTCCAGCGTCACCGATGCCGCTGTTGAGCTCGGCACGAACGAGTGGCACGATGTCTCCCTGTATGCTGCGGATCAGTATTTTGATTCCGTGAGCCGCAAAGAGGAAATCGAGCAGAACAAGTTCGATCTCTCCATCCGGCCCACCGAGACCAGCGCGGGAACCATTGCGACGGCCTCTGCCGCCGATGCCTCCGGCGTATACAGCGTGTGTAAGTACACGGTGTATAAGAACGGTGCGAAGGTGATCGACATCGACCAGTTCAGCCAGCAGCATGAGGTCAACGGCGTGGACAACGCCGCGCCTGTGCGCAAAGCGATGGGCATGACCTAATCAGAAAAATATCGCCCGGTGCAGATCAACCTCTGCACCGGGCCAAATTTTTGTAGGAGGATCCCTATGAGCAGCGAGAACAAATTCAGTACGGAGAACATCCAGCCCGACGCGCAAGGCGCGGCCGCAGCTGAGGAGATGGAGCGGGAAGCGAAAGCGGGAAACGACATCACCACCTATACGCATCGTTTCAGCGGCCCGTTTACCTTCCACTCCATCACTAAGGACGCTATCAAAGACACCACAGTTGATACGCTGACATTCAACTGGGGTACGTTGACCGGCGCTGACTACTTGGAAATTGAGGATGAAGTGCTGATGCACGGTAAGACCCTGGTAGTGCCGGCATTTACCGGCCTTTTCCTGTGCGGTATGGCTGTTCGCGCCTGCACTCTGCGCAATGAGGACGGTACCCGTACTCTGGACGCGCGGGCTCTGAAGTCCATGCCTATCCGGGATTTCCAGACAGTCATCCAGAGCGCCCGGTCTTTTTTGCAGCGTGCGGGGTCACGGCCGGCGAGGACAGACAGTGGCTCCGCAAGCAGTACCTGATCCTGGCAAAAAATTATCGGAATGATATTTCATTCTGGTTGTCTCAACCGTTGATGTCACTGCGCCACTGGATCAAGGCCAATAACGCCATAGTCGAGGACGGGAAGGAGGGAGGCAATGGCCAGTAGAAAAGAATACGAGATGCTATTTGCCCTCAACGCCAAAATGAACGGGGGCTTTAGCGGCACCTTCAGCAAAGCCCAGCAGGAGTTTGCCCGGCTGGGCAGGGAGATCCACGACCTCCACCGGCTTCAGGGCGACGTGGTGTCCTACCAAAAGCAGCAGGCGGCAATCGAGGCCACCCGCGCCAAGCTGGAAAACCTGCAAAAGCAGCACGACCTACTCCAAAAGGAAATCGGGGAGACCAACGGCTCTACCGCCGGTCTGGAGCGGGAGAGCGTCAAGCTGGAGCAGCGCATCAAGGATACCGAGGCGGCGCTGAAACGGCAGGGACAGAAATTGGAGGCTACCGGCGCACGTCTGAAAGAGGCTGGGGTAGATACGGGCAACCTCGCCCAAAAGGATGCCGAGCTTACGTCCAGGATCAAGGAGCTCAGGGCCGAGCAGGACAAGGCGGCGGACAGTGCCGGGACATTCGGGGAGCGAACCGCCCAGGCGTTCGAGGCGGCTGGGCAGGCCATCACCGCCGCCGGCGTCGCTGCGGCAGTGAAAGAGATCGCTGGGGCGTTCATGGAGTGCGTCGGCGTGGCCGGTGACTTCGAGGAGGCTATGTCTACGATAGAGGCCTTATCCCAGGCCAACGCCCGGGACATGGCCGCACTGTCGGCTGAGGCCAAAGACCTGGGGGCAACCACCAAATTCACCGCCAAGGAAGCCGGCGACGCTATGGGCTACATGGCGATGGCCGGGTGGGATGCCACCGATATGCTCCAGGGCATGGACGGCGTTCTGCAACTGGCGGCGGCGTCGGGCGAGGATTTGGCTATGGTGTCCGACATTGTGACGGACAGCCTCAGCGCCTTTGGACTGACAGCCAAAGACACGGCCCATTTCTCCGATGTGCTGGCGGCAGCAGCTACCAACTCCAACACCAACGTAGCCATCATGGGCGAGACGTTCAAAATGTCTGCGTCCGTGGCCGGAGCCCTGGGGTACAGCATTGAGGACGTGGCTGTGGCTATGGGCCTCATGGCAAACAGCGGCGTCAAGGGCTCTATCGCCGGTACCGCCCTGCGGAACACGTTTAATGGCTTGCTGGAGGGCGTGACCCTCACCGGCGCGGCCTTTGGGGAGTACGAATACTCCGCAATCAAGGCCGACGGCACCATGAAAGGCTTTGGCTCCACCATTGATGAGCTGCGCGGCTACTTCGAGCAAATGACCGAGGCCGAACGGGTAGCAAACGCCCAGGCCATCGCCGGACAGCGCGGTTATAACGGCCTCCTGGCTATTCTGAACGCCACCGATGCCGACTATGCCTCCCTCACCAACAGCATCAACAACTGCACCGGAGCGGCCCAGCGCATGGCAAATGTCAAGCTGGACAATATGAACGGCCAACTTACCCTGATGAAATCCGCATGGGACGCTCTGAAAACCACCATCGGAGAGCAGTTTATCCCTGAAATGCGGGGACTGTATGAAATCGGAACGGACGTTTTCGGTGTCGTGGATGATTTTGTCAAAGAAAATCCCGCCCTTGTGCGGGCGGTGCTGACCTTTACCGGCGTCATGGGCGGCGCGGCCCTTGCCATTACTGGGGTGAATGCCGCTATGACGGTGTTTAAGGCGCTGAACGTGGCGGCTATGTTCACCAACCCGGTCTTTCTGGCGGCGGGGGCTATTGGTGCGCTGGCTGCTGGCGTGATGGCCCTGACCACCGCCGCTGATGATGGCGTGCCGTCCGTGAAAGAACTGTCCGCCGCCGCCCGGGAAATGGGCGAGGCGATGGACGAGGCCAGCGTCGCCTATGAGGAGGCGGCTACCCAAACCCTCGCCACAGCGGAGGTAGCCGGGGTCTACATCGACAAGCTGGAACAGATCGAGGCCGCCGAGGGCGAGAATGCGGCGCAGAACCAGGAGTATCAAAACACCCTGGCTCTCCTCCTGCGGACTATGCCGGAGCTGTCCGACAGCATCAGCCAGACCACCGACCAATACGGCCGGTCTACCTACGCCCTGGAGACCGACACGCAGACGCTGCGGGCGAACACCGAGGAGCTGAAAAAGAACGCCCAGGCCAGGGCCTACCAGGAGTATCTTAACTCTCTGTATGACGAGTACGGCGCCGTTCTGATGGAGGCGGCGGAGAACAGTATCAAGCTGACCCAGGCGCAGACCAAGCTGGAGACAGCCGAGAAAAACTGGGATGCTGCTCTGGTGCGGATGAACGAGCTCTCCGAGGAGGCCTGCGAAAACGGAACGGCCCTCACCGGCGAATACTACCAGCTGGAAGATTCTATCCGTGTGTACCGGGACGAGATGTACGAGGCCGAGCGCACCATCGAAAATCTCAACAAGGCCATGGACAAGGATGCCGAGGCAGTCGCCGCCGCCGAGGCCGAGTTTGAGAGCGCGAAAGAAGCCGTAGAACAGCTCACCGGCGTCACGGAGGAGCAGACGGCGGCGGAGGCCGAGGCTGCCCGCCAGTCCCAGGAGCTACAGGGCGCTATTGAGGATGTCATGGGCCAAGTGACCGCGCTCACGGAGGCCTATAACGAGGCGTACACCGCCGCGCTGGATTCCATTTCCGGGCAATATGCCCTGTGGGATGAAGCGGCCGCTGTGGTCGAAACCAGTGCGGGCAGTATCAATTCTGCGTTGGAGAGCCAGATCACCTACTGGCAGGACTACAACACCAATCTGCAATCCTTGACGGAGCGCAGCGCGGACATTGAGGGCCTGAGCGCGGTGATCGCCAGTTTTGCCGACGGCAGCGCGGACAGCGTGAACGCTATCGCCGGTCTTGCCAATGCCAGCGACGAAGACCTTCGGGCAATGGTCACCAACTGGCAGGAGCTCCAAAAGGAACAGGAGGCAGCCGCCGGAAGTGTAGCTGACCTCAAAACGGATTTTTCCTCCACCATGGACGAGTTGCAACAGGCGCTTGCAGAGGACATTGAAGCCATGGACCTGGGGGACGAGGCAGCAGCCAGCGGCCGGGCCACCATCCAGGGGTACATTAACGCGGCAAATGATATGCTGCCGGAAGTGCAGGCCGCATACAAGGCCCTTGCCAGGGCCGCTACCAACTCTCTGGGGACACCATCGTATGTGAACAGCGCATGGTATTCGAGCGGAAACCGGGGCTATGCTACCGGCACAGAAAGCGCGGAGCCGGGCTGGGCCATGGTCGGTGAGAACGGCCCCGAGCTGATGTTCTTCAACGGTGGGGAAAAGGTGCTGAACGCGGCGCAGACGTCCGCGCTGCAAGCCAAGTCCGAGCCGGCCGTTTCTGCGAAGCTGGCGCCGACCGGGGGATCCATGCCTCCCGTCCAGGTGACATTCCAGATTGACGGAAACGCCACCCAGGAAACCGTTCAAGACCTGCGGGCCTTTGCGGACGAGATCGTTGAGCGCGTCATGGACACCATGGAGGATGCACAGGCCGATGCAGCGAGGGGGGCGTTCAGATGAAAACCTACACCACCATCCAAGGCGATATGTGGGATAAGATCGCCTATACCCAGCTGGGGGACACGGCCCACACCGACAAGCTGATGAACGCCAACCTGCGGTATCGCGAGTATTACACGTTTCCCGCCGGTATCGTTCTGGTTCTGCCGGAGATCCCCAAAAGAACCAGTGACACGCTGCCCCCCTGGAAGCAGGTGAATCCGTGAGCAATCAAAGTCTGGCCCGCCGCGCTGCGGTGGAAATCGCGTTTGCCGGAGCAGACATCACAAAGTCCATCCGGCCTTATTTGGAAGCTCTGATTTACACCGACAATGAGGCGGACAAAGCCGATGATCTGCAAATCCAGCTCCAAGACCGGGATTCGATATGGATGGAGAAATGGCTGGTCGAAGCGATAGAGGCCGCGTCCGCCGCAAAGCTGAACATGGACGCAGTGATTCTCCGGGAGAACTGGCTGGGGGACGGAAAAGACGCTGTGCTCCCCTGCGGGGACTTCGAGCTGGACAATGTGGTGCTGTCCGGCCCCCCGGCCATTATCACCCTCAAGGGCACATCGCTCCCGTTCAGCGCGCCGGTTCGCCAGACCAAGAAGAATAAGGCATGGGAGAACACCACGCTCTCGGCAATCGCCAATGAGAAGGCCGGCGCAAACGGCATGACCTGTATGTATGAATCGGCCTATGACCCGTTCTATAAGCGGGTGGAGCAGGTAGACGCCAGCGACATTGACTTTCTCTCCCGCCTGTGCCATGACGCAGGAATCAGCCTGAAAGCCACCAGCAGCATTCTTGTGTTCTTCGACCAGGTGGCTTATGAGGCGAAAAGCCCGGTCATCACCATTCAGAAAGGCAAGGCCGGCGGGTACACCAAGTACAAGTTGGACGTGGGCGCGGCTGATTCTCAATATTCGTCCTGCCGGGTCAGCTATGTGGATCCGGCCACAGGCAAGTGCATCGAGGCCACGGCCAAAATTGAGGACTACAACGCCGATGCGAAGAACAACCAGCAGCTTGAGGTCACGGCTAAGGTGTCCGACAAGGACGAGGCCAAGACCCTGGCGGAAAAGCATTTGCGGCTCCACAACAAATATTGCAAATCCGCCACGTTCACGTTCCCAGGCAACCCGGCCCTTGTCGCCGGCGTCACGGTCGAACTGAAAGGCTGGGGCGCTTTTGACGGCAAGTACATCATCACCCAGGCAGTGCATACAGTCGGGAAATCCGGCTACACCACCCAAATCAAACTGCGGCGGGTGCTGGAGGGATATTGATGGATATAGAGAAAATCTTGAAGCGTCTGGTACGCATAGGGACTGTCACTGTGACCGATCCCGTTAAGCGGGTGGCCCGGGTGAAGTTTCAGGACACCGGCATGACCTCTGGCCTGCTCCACGTCCTGGCCTCCCGCCCATACATCCCGGACTACGAGACAAAGCCCCAGCGCACGGAGTTCGAGGCAGGAGGCAGCGGCGACGCCGCCTACGAGCGGCACAAGCACAATTTGGAAATCAAGCCCTGGATGCCCAAGGTAAACGCTACCGTCCTGACGCTGTATCTCCCGATACTCGACGCAGACGGTTTTATCCTGGGGGAGATCGGGGCGCTGGGCAAGCTCAAACAGTGGGCAGACCAATGACAGAAAGGAGGCGGCGGAATGGCAATCGTCGGCTGTCTGGGGGACGTAATATTCACGGTTTCCAGGAGCGTTGTGCGCACATTGGACAATATGACGTGGTCCGGCTCTGCCCGGTATGCCACGCATGAACGCCATCTGACCCACGCCCTCACCGAGTTCACTGGGCTTGACCCGGACAAGATCACGTTTGATATTACGCTCTCCACCGACCTTGGCGTTGACCCTATCGAGGAGGTGGTGAAAATCTGGAACATCGAGCGCAGCGGGAGGGCGGTTCCGCTGACCGTGGGCACCAAGGGCTACGGCAAATACCGATGGAACATCACCAAGCACGAAATGAAGATGAAAGCCCATTTCCGCAACGGCGACATTCACACCGCCACGGTGTCCGTCAGCCTGCAAGAGTACCTGGGAGGTTGACGCTATGAGCTATACAGTCTCCGCAACAGACCTGGGGCGCCTGCGGTTCAATGAGCTGGAAACCGTGAATTCTGTGCTCCAGAACATCGCGGTCATTCTCTCCACGCCAAAGGGGACGGTTCCCCTATACCGGGAGTTCGGCCTTGACTGGAAGTACCTCGACAAGCCAATGCCGGTGGCAAAGGTGCTGATGATCTCCGAGGTACGGGAGGCCGTGGAGCGTTGGGAGCCCCGGGCCACCGTTCTGGACGTGTCCTTTACGGTAGACCCGGCACAGCCCGGTACTCTGATACCGACAGTGGAGGTGGAAATAAGCCTTGAGTAGAAACGCAGAATATCAATTTGTCCCCACGGACACATCGACCATTGAGGCCCTGCTGGTGGCGCTGTGCGAAAAACTGACCGGGGCAACGATCCAGCCCGGGAGCCCTGACCGGCTGCTGATCCAGTGGGTCAGCAACATCATCGTCCAGGAGCGGGTAATGAACAACTACCCCGGCAACCAGAACATCCCAAGCCGTGCGGAGGGGGAGAA
>OFFW01002459.1_pt1 | contig 10034 bp, 11 predicted proteins | sample 1521501 | NCBI WGS metagenome assembly OFFW01 (sample SAMEA3504107, study PRJEB24116) | mouse gut metagenome | biome: mouse gut; feature: mouse-associated habitat; material: faeces | place: Denmark | collected 2011
TTTGTCTTTCTCCCCTTCGGTCCGGCCCTGCGCTGCTGCGGGATATTGGTGCTGGTGTGCGCCGTGCTCTCCGCCTTCCGGGAGACCAAATGGTTCCGCCACGCCCTCTTCCGCCCCCTCACCGCCGCCGGATCCGCCCTGGCCGTGGAGCTGGCCTACACCCTGCAAATGGGCCTTACCGGCCAGGGGCTGACGCGGATGGCGGCCTGCACAGTCCTCTCCGGCATATTGTGCCACTACTGCGCCCTGGTGCTCCGGGAGACCTCCATCCCCCGGCGGCAGACCCAGCGGCTGGAGAGCGACGGCATCCGCCGCCGGCTGCGGCTGAGCGCCCAGGCCCTGCGGTCCCTGTGCGAGAGCTTCTCCGTCCCGGCCCCCAAGAAGGAGGAGAATCCGGCGGTGATCTTCGACAGGGCGGCGGAGGTGGTGTGCCGGGGCTGCGCGCTGCGGGACGTGTGCTGGAACAAGGAGTACGTCTCCACCTTCAACGCCTTCAACGACGCAACCCCCGCCCTGCTGGACCGGGGCCGGGCGGAGCCGGGGGACTTTGCCGTCCACTTCTCCTCCCGGTGCATCCACTTCCCCCAGCTCCTCTCCGCCATCAACACCGAGGTGACGGCCCTGCTGCTGCGCCGCCAGTACCGCCGCCAGCTGGAGCGGGAACGGGAGCGGACCCGGGGTCAGTACGCCCAGCTGGGGGAGCTGGTAGCTCAGGCCATGGCCGCGCCGGAGGCCCCCCCGGCCACGGGGCGGGAGATGCTCCACGACGTAGCCCTGGCCTCCGCGCCCAAGGAGGGCCAGCGGGTGAGCGGGGACAGCCTGACCTGGTTCCGCACCGCCGGAAAGCTCTACCTCCTCCTCAGCGACGGCATGGGCAGCGGCCGGGAGGCCCAGCGGGAGAGCCAGATGACCCTGCGGCTGCTGGAGCAGTTTCTCAAGGCGGGCATCCAGCCGGAGAGCGCCCTGAAGACCCTCAATGCCGCTCTGAACCTGCGCAGCGACGAGCAGGGCAGCTTCACCACCATCGACCTTCTGGCGGTGGACCTGGCGGAGCGCCAGGCGGCCCTCTATAAGTACGGCGCGGCCCCCACCTACTTAAAGCGCCAGGGCTCGGTCCGCCGCCTCACCGGCTCCGCCCTGCCCGCGGGGCTCCAGGACGTGTCCGACGCCCCCACTCCGTCCCGCTTCCCCCTGGAGGAGAACACCTTCGTGCTGATGATCAGCGACGGGGTGGCGGACGCGGGGGATGACCAGTGGCTCCAGGACCTGCTGGCCGGCTGGCAGGGGGAGGATCCCAACATGCTGGCCTCCCTGGTGCTGCGGGAGGCCGGCACGCGCCGCCATGGGGAGGACGACTGCAGCGTCATCTGCCTGTATCTGCCCAAGGGGGACAGCGGTGCGGTGGAGGTTTAGGACCTCTATTTTTTTCTCTGGGAGAGGGCGGCGGCCTGGGAAAAGAATCCGGGATTCAGGGTATAAACCGGCGCTAGGCGGGAAATACTGGAAGAGCAAATCTCTCCAGGAAGAAAGGAGCGGTGTTCCTTGGTGAAAGGTCCCTCCCGCCGTGTCATCGTTGTCGATTCCCCGGATCAGAAGCTGTTCGAGCAGGCCATCTTTATTGTGCGCAACGACGCCTTCTCCCAGGACGGCGTCACTCCCCAGCAGGTCCTGGGCGAGGCCTGCCGCATTGCCCGGGGCTGCGCCGCGTCCCAGAACGTCCAGCCGCCCCTCTGGCGGCGGCTTCCCCGCTGGTTCCTCCCCCTGGCCGGCGCGGCCGCCGCCGGGCTCATCGCCCTGGCATTTTTTCTGATCTGAAGGGGGCACACGTCTGCCGGCAGTCTGACAAGAGCACATTCGCCAAGGGGGATTTCACCTAAAGAGTGAAATCCCCCTATAAGCTGGTCATTCTTTCTCAAAGCGCATATCATCCCCCATATGATCAAAGTCATCAATCCAGCGCAGGGTCCCGTCATCCTCCAAGTAAACCATTCCGGTCACTTCCTCCCGCTCCGGTACTGGGATCCGGTCAATGGTCCCGTCTTCTTTGACAACGTCCTCATATTTTGCGCCGGTATAAGCGACGCCTCCCCAGATTTCGTCGTAGCTCCCAACCGCCTGCCAGATAATATCGCCTCGGGACGCGCCGGCCCAGACGATCTCAAGCGTATAGCCGTCCCCTCTGGCGATGTCCATATAACACTGCGGGCTCTCAACAGCCTGCCATCTCCCGGAGAACGCATCCTCCTCCGGCGTGGGCTCCGGCTCCGCGGAGGGCTCCGGCTCTTCTGCCTGAGAGGGGGCCGCAGACGCTCCGGCCTCCTGCCGGGCGTCCTCCTGTTCCAGCGGTTTCTGCGCCTCCCCCTGTTTTCCGGCGCATCCTGACAGCACCATGCAGAGAATCACAAAACAGCATACCAAACGTTTTTTCATCTTTTTCGCTCCTTTCCGTGTTTCGTTGGCGGGCCTTCGCCTATATAGTCGCAAAAAACAGCCGGAGGTTTCAATCATTATAAAATATCTTTGTGGAACGAATATGAGCAAGTATATCCTCATTACAAATGACTTTCAACCCCCTGTTGATTAGCGCTGACCCCAGCCCAAAGAAAAAGAGCGCTCCAGCTGTCTGGAACGCTCCAACCTGCCCGGTGATGCAATCGCCCCTAACCCCTCCATAGACTGCCGGCAGTTATTTCATCGCCTCTGAAAGTTCTTTTTGATCCTTTTTCTTTCAAGAAAAAGGATGACTGCCCCCTCACCCCGCCGCGGCCTTGCGCTTGGGTATCTGGATGGTGATGGTGATCTCCTCCTCGCTCTCCTGCTTGTCGTACCGGGCGTTCACGCCGGCCCGGCGGATGGTCTCCATGCCCCGGTTGACGCTGTTGAGGAACAGCCGCACGTCCTTGATGACATACACCGGCCGCCGGGGCGGGTCCTCCCGCGGCCGCTTTTGCAGCAGCGCGTCTATGTACTCCTCGCTGGCCGCCACATTCAGCCCCCGCTCCCCGATGTGGCGCAGGGCGGCCAGCTGGGCCTCCTCCCCCTCCAGACGCAGCAGGGCCCGGGCGTGGCGCTCCGTGAGGCCGTACTGCCGCAGCAGGGACACGCACTCCCCGCTCAGGCGCAGCAGGCGCAGCTTGTTGGCCACTGCCGGCTGGGACCGGCCCAGACGGCGGGCCGCCTCCTCCTGGCTCATGCCATAGGACGAGATCAGCCGGGCAATGGCCGCCGCCTCGTCCATGTAGTGGAGATCGCACCGCTGCAAATTCTCCACCAGGGCCAGCACCGCGCTCTCCCGGGGCGAGGCCTTCACCAGAATGCAGGGCACCCTGGTCAAACCTGCCATCCCCGCGGCCCGCAGGCGGCGCTCCCCCGCCACCAGCACGTAGCCGCTGCCGTTCTTCTGCACGCTCAGGGGCTGGATGACCCCGTGCTGGCGCACCGACTCCGCCAGCTCCCGCATGGCCTGCTCCTCAAAGTGCCGGCGGGGCTGGCCGGGGTTGGGCACAATCTGGTCTATGGGGATCTGGTAGATGCGATTGGATTGAAACAGCGGATTCTTCTTTCTTTCCATCATAAAATACTCCCCCTTCCGCAGCTTTTCTCCATTCTACGGCTTGTCCGCCAAAAAAGGGAGCAAATCCTGTCGGAGGGGGAAAATATTTCCATCTTATTTCCGCTTGAGGAGGCGGATGTCCTCCCCGAAGAACCGCAGCAGCTGGTACTCCCCCCGCAGGCGGGACAAAACCGCGTCGCCGTACCGGCGGGCGATGTCCTCTATGTCCAGGTTGGTGGAGAGCACGGTCTTGCGCCGGTGGAGGAGCCTGTCGTTGACGATCCGGTAGAAGGCGGCCTGGACGAACTCGGTGCGCATCTCCGTGCCCAGATCGTCCATAATCAGCAGGTCACACCGGAGATACCGGCCCACATCCGCCCAGGCGTTCTCCTCCAGGGCGCTCTCCCGGCCGAACTTCTCGCACTCAAAGCGCTGGAAGATGTGGGCCGCCGTGTCGTAGACCACGGAGAAGCCCAAATCGCTGACCTCCCGGGCAATGCAGGCAGAGAGAAAGGTCTTGCCCAGACCCGGCGCGCCGGTAAAGAGCATGTTCCCGCTCTTGGGACCAAAGGTGTGGGCGTAGTTGCCGCAGATCTCCCGGATCATCTCCATGTTCTCCAGGGGGCTGCGGCCGTACTGGTCCCAGACCTGATCGCTGTACCAGTCAAAGGAGAAGGTGTCAAAGGACTGGCTGCCCAGATCCAGCAGGCGGCTCAGCCGCTTGTTCTGCTCCCGGGCGTAGTAGGCCATGAGGCACCGGCAGGGAACGCCGTCGGGCAGAAATCCGGCGTCCTGGCAGATGGGACAGGCGGGTTTTTCGTCCACATAGTCGTAGGGATATCCGGCCCCCACCAGAAGCTCCGCCCGCTCCCGCTGGAGCTCCAGATTGGCCTGCTCCAGCTCCGCCATGGCCCGGTCCGGATCCCCCGCCTCGCTGAAGGCGGCCAGAACGATCCGGGCGGCGGTGCTCTGGAGCTCCCGATCAATGATCTCCAGCCGGGGCAGGCGGCGGAAAACGGCGCGGACCCGCTCCTCCCGCTCCTTCCGCCGGGCCTCCCGGTCCGCCTGATAGCGGCGCAGAGCCGCCGCCATGATCTTTGCGTCCTGGGCCATCTACCGTCCCTCCTTCTGCTCCCGGAGCTGCTGGCGAAACCGCTCCATCTGAACCATGTCCTCCTGAACCGTGCCCCCGGCGCTCCTCCGGCTGTCCCGCCGGCGCTCCGGGGCGGGGCGGTCCCCCGCCTCCACCTGGGCCAGGGTGTGGAGGCCCTTCCTGTGCCAGGAGTCCAGGATCTTGTTCATGTAGGGCCAGCGCAGCTCCTTGCACCGCAGCACGGTTCTGTCATAGGCCCTGAGAATGACGTCGCTGTCAAAGCCCATCTCGCTCCAGGCGGCCAGATACTTCTCCTCCCCCGGGGAGGGCTTCCGGTCCTCCAGCCCCAGCAGGGCCATGAGCTGGGGTACCGCCTCCCGGGTCCGCTGGTACTTCTTGATATGGGCGGAGGCGCTCTTCTGGTCAAAGATCCCCTGGCGGGCCCAGAGGTAGCCCTCCTGCTCGATCTGGCGCAGGGTGGGCCGCCGCCCCGGGCCGTACCGGGCGGCGATCTTCTCCATGCAGAAGCCCACCAGGGAGAAGATCACGTCCGCCGGCAGGCCCAGATGGTCATAGAGGCCCAGGAGGATCTCCAGATCCGGGGTGGTGAGCTTCTTGCCCAGCTTGTCCTCCACCGCGCCGGTGAGGGCGGCGAACTCCCCGCCCTCCAGAGCCCTGGCCAGATCTGCCCGTGTGTACTCCGCAGGCTTCTCCTCCGGCTCCGGTGGGGCGGCGGGCCCCGGCAGGCCCACCAGCTCCAGTCCCGCCAGGGCCTCCAGGGCCCTGCGGAACCGGGCCCCGTCCCACTTCAGCCGGGCGCGGACCTTCTCGCCGTCCATCGCGCCCCGGTTCTGGACCACGGCGATGTAGAGCAGGGCGGCGTCCCCGTCGCCGGCCTCCAAAAGCCGCCGGACCGCCGGGCCGGACAGGGCCACGCCCTCGTCCTCCGGCAGATGCAGTATATAGCCGCTGATCGGGACCGCCTCCTCTCCTGTTTCTGACGCTATTCTACACGAAAAGCCCGCTCCCGTAAAGGGGAAATTCCGATCCGCCGTGAAAACCACCGAAACCCTTCTCATCAGCCCTGTTACCGATAGATACAAATTTGTATCCGAATCGTAAGGGAATCGAAACGACTTTGACACAAGAATGTGGTAGGATACCATCAGCGGATCTCCGGCGGGAGGCCGGGACGGACCCGCTCTACATAGAGAAAGAGGAGGTACACCCATTCATGTTGACAAAGATAAAGAATCTGAGCGCGAGGGCCAAGGCGGGCCTGGGGGCGGGTCTGGCGCTGCTGGCGGCGGCGGGCGTGGGCCTGGGCGTCTGGCAGCCCTGGAAGCAGGCCCCGGAGGAGCCCGTGGAGCCCGTCAATCCCCCCCAGCAGGTCCAGGGCCCCCGGCAGCCGGAGGTCCAGGGCCCCCAGATCCAGGTGGGCAGCGAGACCATCAACTGCACCGTCTACACCGGCCAGGGCTGGAGCATCTGCGTGCCCGAGAACTGGACTGCGGAGGAGCAGGGGGAGAACGGCGTCCTGCTCTCCTCCGGGGACGGGGCGGAGATGACCCTGGAGCTCCTGTCCGGCGGCGGCGATGCCGGCAGCTTCGCCGCCCTCTCCGGCGGCGGGCAGTTCAAATTCCGCCATATCGAAATCCCTGCCGTTGCCCCGGCCTCCGCCGAAGCTCATGCTGTCCGGCTTGTAGAGCTCCCCGTGATCCGCGCTGTAATTCCGCCGGAGGAAGGCGTCCTCCACGCCCTCCACCGCCAGATAGAGCCCCCAGTCCTCCCCATTGACGGTGATCCAGACATAGCTGCACAGCGGCGCGTCCACGCCGAAGGAGGCCATCAGGCGGTAGGCGATGTAATCCTTCATGTACGTGGTATCCTGGATGGTATTGTTGAGGCAAAGCTTGTCCAGGCCGTACCAGCTTTTCCCGTCCTCGTAGTGGTCGAACTCAATTTTGAAGCTGTATCGGTCGCTGTCCATGGCGGACACGGTGGTAAGGGAGGTATTTCCCTTGGCGCGGATGCCCACGTTTTTGGACGCCTCCCCGTCGATGACCACCGAGCAGACGGCGTACTCCTCGTTCTCACAGGTTTCGAGAAACTCCTCCCAGCCGTCCATGATAATGTCCACGGTGTGGACCCTTCCGGCGTCGAAAAGCCGGTCCTCGTCCCCCGCCGCGCCGGCGGCGGCCTGGACGCCCAGGGCCTCGCCGTTGAGAAAGAGCAGGGCCAGGACCAGGGTGCAGGCCAGGACGGCGGCGCAGAGGCGGTCGATATGCTTGTGGGTGGACATAGCCGCCTCCTAACCCATGTAATCGCCGTTATAGCTGACCAGCACGGCGCTGCGGACCCCGGGCATCCCGGCCAGGGCGTTGACGAAGTCCGTCCGGCCGTCTTTCAGCCGGACCTCCATATTCAGCTCCACGGACCCGGGCTGGACGGTCTTGCTCTTCACCGCGCACCGCTGGACCTGCCGCTCCAGAAAGCCGAAGGCGGCCTCCTCGCTCTCCTGGCCGTCGCACTGAAGGACCACGATATACGGGTCGCAGGAGGACTTCCGGTTGACGAACACCAGCAGAATGATCCCGATGGCCGCGCTGCCGAACACCGCCAGGGGAATCAGCCCCGCCGCCAGAACGATGCCTGCCGCGATGGACCAGAAGAGGAACGCGATATCCAGGGGCTCCTTAATCGCCGTGCGGAAGCGGACGATGGACAGCGCGCCCACCATACCCAGGCTCAGCACCACGTTGCTGGTCACCGCCAGGATCATCAGCGTGGTAATCATCGTCAGCGCAATAAGGGTCACCCCGAAGCTGGAGGAATACATCACGCCGGTAAAGGTTTTCTTATATACCAGGAAGATGAACACGCCCAGCCCGAAGGCCAGGGTAAGGGCCAGGAACATATCCAGCAGGCTGACGCCGGCGATATTCTCCAGGAAGCTGGACTTGAAGATGTCTTGAAAGGTGGTCATATAAAATATCTCCTTTTTTGATAATGGACGGGCCGGAACGGACGGCCGCTACCCGTAGATCCTGCAGGCGGCGTATTTGGAGAACGGCGCGGTGCGCCGCCCCTCCAGCTGGACCGCGTCCCGGATCACGTCCGGCAGGAAGGCGTCCCACTTGACCTCCAGAATCGCCGGCGCGCCTCCGGCGGGGACGGTAACGCAGCCGAAGTCAAGAAAATCCGTCCCTCCCAGGCCGGTGCGGATATCCCAATCCATGGTGACCCGGACGTTGCCGGGGCCAAAGACGTAGGCCTCCCGGGTGTAGTCCACAATGGTCCTGGGGCGCAGGAGCTGGGTCCGCATCTTCTGGCAGAGCTCCCACAGAAGGGGAGGGAGGTCCGCCCCGAGGCGGTCCGGACGGCCCTCCGCCAAGGCTCGGGCCTCCGCCTCCGGCAGGGGGACGCTCTCCTTCCGGCACAGCCCGCTGACCTTGCTCTTCTTTTCCAGGAGGATCAGGGCGGCGTCCCCGTCGTAGCAGCGGAGGCGGAATTTCTCCCGGCGGCTCACCCCGTCCAGCTTTTCCCGGAGGGCCCGGTCCGAGGGGTCGTCGAAGTACAGGCTCCGGACGGAGTACCTGCCGTCTTTCCCGTGGCGGTCGGGGGACATGACGGCCCGGAGCCGCCGGCGGAGAGCCAGGAGGTCGGAAGCGTTGATCTCGTGCTTCCACTCGTGACGTTCGCGCATGGTTTTCAACCACATCCTTTCCGTGGACACAGGATAGCACGGGACGCTGAAGGGACGCTGAAAAAATCCCGCCCGAAATGTAAAAGAACTGTAAACAGCCAGGCTTTCAGCTTCCTTTCAGCAAAGGGGTCTATTATAATCATAGGCAAAACGCGGACAGAACGGAGGCGGCTATGAAAATTCTGATTATCGAGGACGAGGTCCTGCTGGCGGATTCCCTCAAGGCCCTGCTGGAGAGCAGGGGCTTCCAAGCGGAGGCGGTGTACGACGGGGAGGCGGGCAGGGAGTACGCCCTGCTGGGGGTCTACGACCTGCTGATCCTGGACGTGATGATGCCGGGGCTGGACGGGTACCATGTGGCCCGGGCGGTCCGGGCCGCGCGGTGCGGCACGCCCATCCTGATGCTCACCGCCCGCTCCTCCCTGGAGGACCGGATCGAGGGGCTCAACGCCGGGGCGGACTACTACCTGCCCAAGCCTTTCGACAGCCGGGAGCTCCTGGCCTGCGTCAACGCCCTGCTCCGGCGGCAGGGCGGGCAGGTGGACGAGCTGGCCCTGGGCAATACGGCGTTGGAGCTTGGCTCCTGCACCCTGGTGTGCGGGGAGCGGGGGGTGCGGCTGTCCGCCCGGGAGTTCGACGTGATGCGCTTCCTCCTCCAGGCCCGTGACCGGATCTCCCCCAAGGAGGCCATTCTGGAAAAGGTGTGGGGGTATGACTCCAACGCGGTGGAGAACCACGTGGAGGTCTACGTGGGCTTTTTGCGGAAGAAGCTGGCCAGCATTGGCTCCAACGTGAAAATCGAGGCGGTGCGCCGGCTGGGCTACCGCCTGGAGGTAGAAAATTTTGCAGAAATGATTTGACAATTCCCGCGCTCTTTAGTATAATAGCAGTCGTGCCATTATGCGAGGTGGATCATGAAGCTGAATTTGGAACGCTTGGCCCGGGAGCCGGGTGCGGTTCTGCCCTTTGACTGTGTGCTGGATCTGTCCCGGGAGGAGTGGAACGGCGGGCGGCCCTTCCACCATGGCGTCCGCGTCATGGGAAAGGTGCGCAACATGGCGGGGGCGTTGACCCTCAGCGCGGAGCTGAGCGGGCTGCTGTCCCTGGTGTGCGACCGGTGCGCCCAGCCCTTTGAGCGGGAGAAAACGGTGGAGTACGAGACCCTGCTGGCCTTCGAGCTGGCCAACGGGGAGAGCGATGACATCGTCCTGCTGGACAAGGACGGGGAGCTGGATCTGGACGGGCTGATGACCGAGGTGTTCCTCCTTGAAATGGACACGAAGAACCTGTGCTCTGAGGATTGCAGGGGGCTGTGCCCCGGCTGCGGCGTGGATCTGAACCACGAGCCCTGCCGGTGTAAGAAGGAGATCGACCCCCGGCTGGCGAAGCTGGCCCAGCTCCTGGAGAAGCAGGAGGATCAAGCGTGAGTATGCTGTATGTCCGATTGGACATTGGCGATATAAGGAGGTGTCAAAATGGCCGTCCCGAAAAGTAAGGTATCCAAGCAGCGCAGGAATAAGCGACGCAGCTCCGTGTGGAAGCTGGAGACCCCCGGTATCAACACCTGCCCCAAGTGTGGTACTGTGACCCTGCCCCACCGCGTCTGCAAGAACTGCATGAGCTACAATGGCCGGGAGGTTACCGCCTCCGCCGAGAAGTGACGCCTGCCTGGAAACGGAAAA
>OFFW01002461.1_pt1 | contig 10031 bp, 10 predicted proteins | sample 1521501 | NCBI WGS metagenome assembly OFFW01 (sample SAMEA3504107, study PRJEB24116) | mouse gut metagenome | biome: mouse gut; feature: mouse-associated habitat; material: faeces | place: Denmark | collected 2011
GGGCTGGCCGCGCGCGGCATGCGCCCGGTGGTGGCCATCTATTCCACCTTCCTCCAACGGGCTTACGATCAGATTATTCACGACGTCTGCCTGCAAAACCTGCCCGTAACATTCTGCCTTGACCGGGCGGGGCTGGTAGGAGAAGACGGCCCCACTCACCACGGAGCCTTTGATCTCTCCTGGCTGCGCGCCGTGCCCGGCCTTTCGCTCCTCGCCCCGCGCGACGAGCTGGATCTGCGCAACTGCCTTGCGACTGCCCTGACCCTTGACGCGCCTGCCGCCCTGCGTTACCCGCGCGGACGCAGCGAACGCCTGCCCATGGACATTCGTGAAAAATGCCAGAAAGGTGATCCTCCCGACTTCACGCTCCTCCCGGTCGGAGAAGGAGAACTCACCTTGCGGGGCAAGGAGCTGTGCGTCATGGCTGTCGGTCTTCAGGTGCATATGGCGGAAGAGGCCGCCCGCCGCATCGAGGCGGAAAGCGGCCGACGGATCAGCGTATTTGATGCCCGCTGGGTCAAGCCCCTGCCGGAAAAGCAGATTCTGGAGCTGGCCCGCGCCCATAGAGCCCTGCTGCTGGTGGAAGAAAACACCCGGGCGGGCGGTTTTTCCTCCGCCGTACTGGAGCTGCTGGCGGACAACGATCTGCTGCTCGACAAAACTGTCCGGCGCGCCGCTCTGCCGGACGCCTTTGTACCGCATGGCTCCTGCGAACAGCTGCGTGCGTTGACCGGACTGGATCAGGATCATCTGTACGCGCTCATAACAGCAATGCTGGACGCGTAGGAAGGTCATAAAAGTGCAACTTGAAAAGCGGCAGCGGTTGTTATAGAAACAATTGATTGTGGGCTTACCTTCTCTTCGCCCGGATGATGGAACGGTATACATGGGAGACTTAAAATCTCCTGCCCGTAAGGGCTTGCGGGTTCGAATCCCGCTCCGGGCACCAAAGTATAATATCAGGAAGTCTCATAATATCGCAAAAACTTAGAACTACATAGCCAAAACAAAAAATGGCTGTCTCATCTCCTCTCATAAAATCCATCGACATACCAATCCGATGCCGGGATGGTGCTGAATGGCGAACCGGATTGCTCCGGGGAACTGGCAGGGAAAACCACCGAACCACTTCAGAAAACTTCAGCCCGCACTACCAGAAAAAACCGGAAGCCGGGCCGGACGTATCGCATACCGAACAGACAACCAGCATAGAAATAAAATATCCTGAAAACAAGGGAGTACGTCATGCCGCGAATATCCGTCATCGTTCCGGTTTATAATACCGCAATGTTCCTTCCAGACTGCATCGACAGTATATTGGCACAAACTTTCGATGATTTTGAATGTATTCTTGTCAATGACGGATCATCGGACGAGAGCCCGTCCATATGTGATGCCTACGCGGAAAAAAATGCAAAAATCCGTGTCATTCACCAGAATAATGCAGGATTATCCGCAGCCCGCAATGCGGGCATGGAAATGGCACACGGTGACTGGATAACGTTTATTGATTCGGATGACATAATATATGAGAATTATCTTCATCTATTATATGAAACAGCAATTAAATACAATGCAGAAATATCATGCTGTTCCTATCGGACAATACACGCCGGAGAGAGAGAGAGAGAGAGAGTCCCTCACATATAAATCCCTAGAGTGCCCTAGAGATACTTTTTCTTTAATTTCTTATAGATATGTAAAAATTCCCGAACCTGACCCTGACGTATTTACCCCTGTTGATCCCCCGGTACATTATCCGTTTTATTATCCATTTTCTTTCCCGTCGCTTCGATTTTCACATAAATTACTGATAGTTATTGAGATTCAAAAAAATTCCGAAAAAATCTCATTTTTTCGGGATTTGCTTGCGTTTTTTATCCGTACTGAACTCCCCCCGGCCATGATGACTCCTGCATGGTCGGCGGGAGTTTTTTTCATATACGGCACTGTTCCCCGTTCCTCGGCTGCACACGTTCTCCCCCGCATACGTTCCCCTCCCCTGGCGTCTCCGCTTCAGGAGGACGCCGAATCCCCCCTTGGCGTCCTCCGTCGGTGATGCGTGATGCCCACGTTCAGACAAGCATCGTCAACCGCCTCGTGAGGAGCTTCCGATGAGGTACTAACCGCCCAAAGAGAAAAACAAAAAAGCCATCGAGCGGCAACTCAACGGCTTCATTGCAGAACTGTGTTCTTACGAATGCTTTGTGAGAACAACAGTAGCCGGAAGGTTTCTCGTTGTCAACAACGAATCTGCTGTTTTTGTCTTTTTCCTGGGCAGGGAGAAAGAAAAATGGAGACTTTTTCGCCAAAGGGGAACATCCACGGTCCGATTCTGCCGCAATTCATTTTGCAAATGCCTATTACGTTTGGAGCAAAAACCATGTACGCGATTTTGTGTGACTATGCCGCCGCCAAAGACCATTGCTGGCCTTCACAGGCAACCCTTGCCAAAAGGCTTTCATGCAGTATCAGCAGCGTCAAAAACTACCTTGCCGAGCTTGTCAGAGCTAAACTCATTTCCATCAAACGAGAGCAATACCGTTCTTCTGTTTACTATCTTCTGTGCCCTGAAGAACTGACCAAAAAGCAAGAGACACATTTTGCCGACAAGCAGTCAGAAGTTGGCTGCCATGAGACAAAATATGGCTATCTAAACAATCTTAACAACCAAAGAAAAGAAAAAAACTCCCCCCTTTCCCCCCATGCGCCCGGTGAAACAGCGTCTGTTCCTGTTCGTCGCACGTCCAATGCGCCTGCGGCGGGGGGCGTGTCTTCTCTTCCTGATTTTGAAAACATTTGGGCCATGTACCCCAAAAAGGAAGCCAAGGGCTTCGCCCGCATGGCCTGGCTCAAACTCTCACGGAGCGGCCAGCTTCCGTCGCTCCCGGAACTCCAGGCCGCGATCCGGCGCTTCGCGGCCTCGGAAGGCTGGCAACGCGAACAGGGCCGCTTTGTGCCGCAAATGGGCAACTGGCTGCGCGGTCAACGCTGGCTCGATCCGCTTCCTCTCGCGGAGCAGGCGGAAGCAACACAAAAACAATCCGCCCTCCAGGCGCTTCGCGTTCGTGAGGAACAGGAACAGCGCCTCCAGAAGCGGAAAGACGCGGAAAGAGCACGACTGCGGCCTCTGTTCGATGCCTTTGCGACAAAATTCCCGCCCATAGCCAATGACGCCATGCCCTTCGGCATCTGGCAGTACCTGCACTCCCAAAACCGCGCGCCTTCCGCCGATGACGTTCCGCCGGAAAACAGTCTGGGCATCATCGCGTTTCTGAACGACTTCAAACGTCGCCGTCAGACAGCGGATTTCCGCACGAAACGTCAATCGCTGAACGTCCGGCGCGAAGCCGGAACTCCCTGCCGGTCGGTGGGAGACATTCTGCGGGGCCTGCCTGTCTCGCGCCTTTTCCCCGGCGGGGAACAACCTGAACGCGCCGCGTTCGCTTACGCATAAAGGATTTGTCGTGAAAAAAACAGTGTGTCTTCTGGTGCTGGCGGCTCTCTCCGGGCAACCGGCTCTGGCGAATGAGCATACGCCGCCCGCAGCGGCTCAGCGAACCGTGGTTCTCGGACAACCGGAAAATCAGCCGGGAAACGGGGCAAGCGCGAACACAGCGCCATCATCCGGGGGAGCGACAAAAAAGGACGCGCAAGCCCTGTTTGAAGAATCCCTGCGGCAGATGATGCCGCTGGATCAGGGGCAGATTCAGGAATACCGCTCGCGTTCCGACGAGCGGGAACGCGCTCTCCTGCCCGTGTCCCCCGATCTGAACACGCGCACCGTGAGCGTCTCCCTGGAGCCGGGCCGTTCTCCCGTGCCCGTGTTCACCACGGCCAATATCGCCACTTCGCTGGTGTTCCACGATTCCACAGGGCAGCCCTGGCCGATCACCTCCGTGACCAACGGAGGGCCGTCCTTCTTTCAGGTGCTGCGGCCCGACCTGCCGGAGGGAAACCTGCTCAACGTCATGCCCACGCAAGGCTACGCCACATCAACCATTGTGGTGACGCTGGAAGGCCGGGACATGCCGCTGGTCGTCCGGCTGGAATCGGATTCCGTGCGCGCGCCGGAGCGCAAGGCGGACGCGCTTGTCCTGTTCCGGCTTGCCCATCACGGCCCGAAGGCCAGTGTTCCCATCCTCAAGGACATCAGGGAAACGGCGGATTCCTCCATGCTGGCCTTTCTTGATCGCGTACCGCCGGAAAAGGCCGTGCGCGTTCGCGTGGAGCCGGGTTCCGATGACGTGCTTGTCTGGAACTATGACGGCAAGCACTACCTCCGAACCGTCCACAGCCTGATGTGGCCTGCCTGGAGCGCGGTGGTCAACGGCGCGGGTAACACCAAATGCTACGAGCTTCCAATTACCTCGCGGGTCATGCTCTCCAGAAACGGACAAGTTCAGACGCTTCTCCTGAAGCGTTCCAGATAAAGGGAGATGCCATGAGCGATATAACCAGCACGGAAAAGAAACGCCGCGTCATCATGTTCGGCCTGCTCGGCACAGCCCTGGCCGTTGTCCTTCTTCTCGTCTCCTTCGCGCTGTTTTCGCCGGACAAGCCTTCGACAACCTCCACGATGGTGGCGGCCCGCTCTGACGCGGTGACGGGCCAGGCCGGGGGAGAAGGTTCTGACGAATACAACGACAAGCTCAAAAAGCACGACGATCAAAAAGCCGATGCCGCGCTTCAGAAAGGCGAGAGTTTTGTGCCCACGCCCGTGGGACAGCGAAAGCCCGTGGTCGTGAAGAAGGAAGACCCGCGCCCGGCCCCGCCTCCGGTCACGCCTGTACGTACCTCTCCCGTCCAGATGCCCCGCACGGACAACGCCATGCTCAAGCGCATGATGGAGGATTTGGACGCTCTGGACGCCAAACTGTCCGCTGTTTCGGTCGGGGAAGGAAAAATCGTCTATCTGCGCGAGTTTTCCGAAGAAGCTCCGGCGGCAACGCCTGTCGCAACAACAGCGGAGACAACGCAAGGCGCAACTACGCCTCCCGCCGTGACGCTCAAGCCGGGCGATCTGCTCTATGCCATCATGGATGTGGGCGTGAACTCGGATGTGCCGTCCGCCGTGCTGGCTACAGTCAGCTCCGGCGCATACCGCAACGCGCGGCTGATGGGCGGATTCCAGCGGCATGACGAACGCCTTGTTCTGGCGTTCAATCGCGCGGTTCTGCCCTCCGGCGAAACCATCCAGCTTGAAGCCTACGCCGTTGACCCCGCAACGTCCGAGGCGTCTGTCGCCAGTTCCGTGAACACCCATTTCTTCAGCCGTTGGGGCGGTCTTGTCGCGTCCGCCTTTCTTGAGGGGCTGGGAAGCGCCAAACGCTACAGCGGCGCGCAAAGCACCATTTACGGTTCAGGCGGCGACACCACGGATCAAATGGTGTGGAACACCTACAGCGTGGAAGACCAGGCATGGATAGCCGCCGGAAAGGTAGGAGAAAAGGCCGGGAAAATCTTTGAAAAGGGCTTTGACCGCCCGCCGACTGTCCGTCTGGAAAGCGGAACGCCCGTAGGAGTTCTTGTCGTCAACGTCAAGGGCAGGTGAGGACATGGACAACTACGTCGCCAACGTCATTCCGCACTTGCAGCAATGGTGGCCGGTTCTTGTCCGGCTGGCCTATCTGATCGGCGTGAGCTTCGCCGTCATGTCGCTGGGGCAGGCTGTCAGCCACAAGCACCGCTTCAACCGTTCCACAGCGGTCTGGACATTCGTCTGCGCTGTTCTGCTTTTGAATTTGCCCGCGCTCATGGATTCCCTGTCCATGACGGTTTTCAATCAAAGCTCCGAGCAGTCGTTGAGCTACAGCCCGCCGTCCTCGCCCGGCTCCGTCTACATCCAGTTCGCTGTGTACGCCATCGCCACGGTCGGCGTCATCGGCATTGCGCGGGGGCTGTGTCTCATGCGCGATACGCCCAATCAACCCATGAACCTCAGCCGGGGCATCGTCCATCTTTTCGGCGGGATACTCGCCGTCAACCTCGTCACCTTCCTGCGCGGCATCGGAGCCACCATAGGAGGGGACGTGCAAACATATATAGCCAGGATTCTTGGCTAAATGGAGACAAACCATGACCATCCTCAAGAATACGCTTTCCGTCTCTCCCGTTCGCTTCACCGTCGCCTGCATGGGCATGGCCGCCGTCTGGCTGTTCGCGCCTGAAATCGTGCAGGCCGCCGTGACCTTCGGGGAAATCGGCCAGAACATCGCGGACAACTCCAAGGGTGTCGCCAGGGGCATCACAATGGCTGGCTATGCCGCCGGAGCGGGCATGGGCGTGTGGGGAACCGTGGACATGTACAACGCCTCATAGTGTCAAATATCATCCAAATATGTACAAAACATATTGTTATTATTTGATAAAATACTATGTTATCGTCCAACCAAATTTGAGAAGGTACATGGACATACCCCATTTTTTGGGGTATATATCGGGGTAATAAACCCCTTGAAGGAGGATTACCCCATGCCCCTGACCGATACCGCCATCCGCGCCGCAAAACCGGCTGAAAAAGCGCAAAAACTCTTTGACGGCAAAGGACTGTACCTGCTCATCACGCCGGGCGGCACAAAGAGCTGGAGGCTGAAATACCACTTTATGGGAAAGGAAAAGCTGATTTCCCTCGGCTCCTATCCCGCGACTTCCCTGAAAGAAGCACGGGAAAAGGCGATGGAGGCCAGAAAGACGCTGGAGAACGGCATAGACCCGTCCGCTCAGAGAAAACAGGACAAGCAGCTTGCTCAGAATACTTTTGAGCTTGTAGCAATGGAATGGCTTGAGCTTCAGAAAAGCAAATGGTCGCCGAGCTATGCGGAAACGACCTACCGGCGGATGAAACGAAACCTTTTCCCTTTCATTGGCTCCAAACCTGTCAATGCCATAACCGCCCCTGAACTTCTGACCCTGCTGCGGAAAGTCGAGGCGCGAGGCATCATAGGCACGGCGCACGCGCTCAAAAATCACTGTTCCTGCATCATGCGCTATGCCATTGCCACCGGTCGCGCGGAGCGTGACCCGGCGGCGGATTTGCGCGGCGCTCTCATGCCCCATGTCAAAAAGCATCGTCCCGCCCTGACGACGCCGGAGAAGGTGGGACGGCTGATGCACGCCATCTACAACTATCAGGGGTCGCTGGTCGTCAGGAGCGCCTTGCAGATTATGGCCCTTACCTTTTGCCGGACAACGGAAATCCGTTGCGCCGAATGGCAAGAGTTCGATTTTGAGGACAACATCTGGCGCATCCCGGCGGAACGCATGAAAATGCGGCGTGACCATCTTGTTCCCCTCAGCAGGCAGACGTTGACCGTTCTGGAAAAACTGCGGGCGTATTCCGGCGGCAATCAGTATGTCTTTCCCAGCTACCGCTCCGAAACCATTCCCTTTGGAAAAACCGCTCTCAGCAGGGCCATACGCCGCATGGGTTTTGAAGAGGATGAAATGTGCCCGCACGGTTTTCGCGCTATGGCATCCACCCTTCTCAACGAACTCGGCTACAACCGGGACTGGATTGAACGCCAGCTTGCCCATGCCCCTACGGAACAGATACGCGGAATTTACAACCGGGCTGAATACCTGCCGGAACGCCGGAATATGCTTCAGGAATGGGCTGACTATCTGGACGGTCTGAGAGCAAAAGCACGGCTGGAGGCCGAACTTGAATAAGGCAACAGTATTTCCTTTCACAGCAACAGGAGACATCTTCATGAAAAAATTGGCGGAAGAATCTTTCCTGCGTTTACCGCAGGTTCTTGAACTCATCCCCGTGTGCAAAAGCGCATGGTGGCAAGGCTGCAAGGAAGGACGTTTCCCCAAGCCGATAAAACTGGGGCCGCGTACCAGCGCATGGCGAACTTCCGACATCGCCGCTCTTGTGCGACAACTTTCCCGGCAGGACACACAGGGGGAAAGCCAAGAAACACGGGGCTGATATAAACAGCCCATCCGCTCCCTTTCCAAAACACGGCGCGGCCAGGGGATAAACCTTGACCGCGCCGTGTTCAAACCTTGCCAAGCTTTTTTAGAAATGTAACACCTCGCCATCAAAGGGAATCAAAACCTTGTCGCGTATCCCCTGCTCATAGGCATACTCAGAGACATTTTTACGATCCACAGTCATATGATTGATGGCGTCCATGTGTACCGCAACTATTTTGGCATTGGGAGCCGCCTTGCTTGCGCGGAGCGTATCTTCCTTGCCCATAATGATATAGGGATCGTTTCTAAATTTTTCACCTGACATGGCTGCCGCCCCGGTATTGAGAATGATAATGTTCGGCTTGTATGTGGCAATGGTCTTTTTCACACCGTCAAACCATACCGTATCGGCGGCAAGGTAGGTTGTTTTCTTGCCTGGGGCTGTAAACACAATGCCCATGACGCTTCCCAGTGCCTTGCCAAGAACCTTATCGGCAAACATAGCTTCAGAACCATGCCTGCACTCTGTTTTGTGCAGGGTCACACCACCAAATTCCACAGTGCCGTCAAGGACGCGAACATTGGTAAAACCCTGAGAGCGTAACTGCTCCGCATCTTTTTCATCTTGTACAAACAGGGGAATATCCTTGGGTAATGCCTTCTGCGCCGCTTCATCCCAATGGTCAAGGTGTGTATGCGTCAGGATAACGGCATCCACTCCTTTGAGAATGTCCTCAATTGGCATGGGCAATGGGGTCAAAGGATTACGAAGTTCACTGCGATAGGTATCCTGAAAGCCAGGATACGATCCCGGTTCCGCAAGCATCGGATCTACAAGAAAAGTCGTATCTCCATAGGTAACTTTGACCGTTGCGTTGCGGATAAGCTGTACATTCATTCCCGCATCGGCTTGAGCATCCATAGCGAGCGCAACGTTCACAAAAAGGGCCAATCCAAATGACAGTATTCCTAAAACTCGTTTGTAGCTCATGAGAAGTTCTCCTTTTTTTCAGCATGGCAGAAATGACACCGTGACAACACTGGCATTCATGACAATTATCGACAAAATCAGGCCAACATGATAAGCATAACGACATGTGAGGTGCCGTATGCCTATCCCCTCCGTTGGCCTTGTCGCCTACCCGAACTTCGATCCCTTTCTGTTTTCAATCCCCCATTCCGTGTTCACAATTCCCATGCCGAATACGCTCTTTACTTTGTCCACAGTGAGCGCTACAGGTCTACCTCTTTCAGCAGGGACATTCACACTACAACCGGACGGAAGTTTTGACCTGCTGGAACATATGGACATAATCATCGTGCCCGGCTGGCACTCTCTGGATGCGCCTCCTTCACGAGAGCTCTCAGCGGCGCTTATTCGCGCCCATAAGCGGGGCGCATGGGTTGTGGGGCTATGCTATGGCGCATATGTCTTAGCCTACACTGGTCTCTTGGATGGTAAGAAGGCATCAACACACTGGCAGGCCGAATCTGACTTCAAACGGCGTTTCCCATGCGTAGCCCTGAATACCAATTCCTTATATGTCGAAGAGGAGCGTCTGGTGACATCAGCGGGCGTCGGTGCGGGGGTGGATTGCTGTCTCTTTCTGGTGCGGCAATTTTATGGACTCAAAATCGCCAACCGAATAGCTCGTGTTATGGTGATGCCTCCATATAGGGAAGGAGGACAAGCTCAGTTCATTGAACAACCGGATCCTGTATCTCCGCAAGACGCCAGAATCGGCGAAGTTCTTGCGTATGTGCAGAACCATTTGAGTGAAGCGCACAGTCTGGATAGTCTGGCGCAACACGCCTCCATGAGCCGACGCACCTTTACACGACATTTTGAGAAAGCCACGGGCATGACTGTCGGCAAATGCCTCACGAGCCAAAGGCTCCGGCGCGGGTGTGAACTGCTTGAAGCAACCTCACTTTCTGTAGAAGAAATCGCGGAAGAAATCGGTTTCAATACATCCAATTTGTTCCGCCATCATTTTCGGGCATGTTATCAGGTTTCGCCCCGAAGATGGAGGAAGAATTTCAGCAATTCAAATCTGTAATACAACCTAATTTACTTTCTTCCCGGAAGACGGCGCGGCCAGGGCATA
>OFFW01002466.1_pt1 | contig 10023 bp, 8 predicted proteins | sample 1521501 | NCBI WGS metagenome assembly OFFW01 (sample SAMEA3504107, study PRJEB24116) | mouse gut metagenome | biome: mouse gut; feature: mouse-associated habitat; material: faeces | place: Denmark | collected 2011
GCTTTGCTGATCAGGCTGCTCTTGATATATCTGCCGTTGATATAGAAAATCTCATAATTGCGGTTGGCGCGGTTGATCACCGGCTTTCCGAGAAAACCGCTGACGGATATGCCTTCCCCCTGCCAGGAAAAAGGCAAAAGCTGAGCCGAGATATCCCTGCCGTAAATGCGGTAGATGATCTCCTGCAGCTCCTTATTGCCCGTGGTGTAGAACCTGGTCTGCCCGTTCATGATGAACTTAAAGGAAATCTGCGGATGGGAAAGCGCCAGATGCTCCATTAAGTCCGCCGCGTAGGATCCTTCCGTCTGCGGCTGTTTTAAAAACTTCCGGCGGGGCGGTGTGTTGAAGAAAAGACTGCGTACCAGCATCGTGGTGCCCTCCGGCGCGCCGACCTCTTCCTGTTCCTTATACACACCGCCCTCGATCACGTAGCGGATGCCTGTCAGATCTCCGGGCACTTTTGTTATAAGCTCTACCATGGAGACAGCCGCAATACTGGCCAGCGCTTCCCCTCGAAATCCCAGACTGACCAGGTCAGTCAAGTCATCTGCCGAAGTGATCTTACTGGTGGCATGCCGCAAAAAGGCGTGCGGCACCTGTGACTTCTCGATCCCGTCCCCGTTATCCGTGACGCGGATCAAAGAAATCCCGCCGTCTTTTATTTCCACCGTGATCGCATCTGCTCCGGCGTCGATGGCGTTCTCCACCAGCTCCTTCACCACGCTGGCAGGCCGTTCCACCACCTCGCCGGCTGCAATCTTATCTATTGTCTGATGATCCAGAATATTGATAGCAGCCATATGCCGCCTACCTCCAATCCGCCGCAGTGTCGATTTGTCGATTCTCTCTTAGAGTCGATTCTTTCTTAGTGTCGATTTTTCTCTTACCAGCGGTTTTTCAACTTCGTCTGCAGCCGGTACAGCACATTTAACGCGTCGATCGGCGTCAGGTTTCCTACATCGATATCCTGCAGCTCCTTGATCACGTCCTCATCCCGGACGGTGTCAAAGAGCGACATCTGCTCCAGATCCACTTCGTCATATTTCACCTGCTTACGTTTCTCGTGTTTGATATTGACTTCGATCTTCTGCACCTTTTCCGTGATATCGTTGTCGCTGAGCTGCTGCACGATCTCCTTGGCGCGGTCTATGACCATATCCGGCACACCCGCCAGCTTCGCCACCTGAATGCCGTAGCTCTTGTCCGCACCGCCCTTGACGATCTTGCGCAGAAAGACGATGTCGTCCCCTTTCTCCTTGACGGCAATGCAATAGTTGTTCACATTGTCCATCTTGCCTTCCAGCTCCGTCAGCTCATGGTAGTGGGTGGCAAAAAGTGTCTTGGCGCCGAGGATCTTGCGGTTGCTGATATGTTCGATCACCGCCCAGGCGATGCTCAGCCCGTCGAAGGTAGACGTTCCTCTTCCGATCTCGTCCAGCACGAGCAGGCTGTCAGAGGTGGCGTTGCGCAGTATGTTTGCCACCTCATTCATCTCCACCATGAAGGTAGACTGCCCGCTTGAGAGATCGTCTGAGGCCCCAACGCGGGTGAAGATGCGGTCCACGATGCCGATACCGGCCTTTTTGGCCGGAACAAAGGAACCGATCTGTGCCATCAGCACGATCAGGGCCGTCTGCCGCATATAGGTGGATTTCCCGGCCATGTTTGGACCGGTGATCACGGCGATACAATGTTTCTGGTTGTCCAGATAGGTATCGTTGGCGATAAACATATCGTTGCCCGTCATCTGTTCCACAACCGGATGCCTGCCGTTCTTGATATCTATGATTCCCTTCTCGTTCAGCGAGGGGCGCACATACTGGTTGCGTTCCGCCACATAAGACAATGCCGCCATAACGTCCAGCCTGGCGATGGCTCTGGCAGTCCTCTGGATCCGTTCCACTTCCTCGGCAATGGCGTCCCTGATCTGGCAGAACAGTTCGTATTCCAGCGAGGACAGCTTGTCTTCCGCGTTCAGGATCGTATCCTCCAGTTCCTTTAACCGGGGCGTGGTATAGCGTTCCGCATTGGCCAGCGTCTGTTTCCTGACATAGTCCGCAGGCACAAGATCTTTATAGGAGTTGGTCACTTCGAAATAATAGCCGAATACCTTGTTGTATTTGATCCGCAGATTCCTGATGCCCGTGCGCTCCCGGTCCTCTTCCTCCAGCGCGGCGAGCCATTTCTTCCCGTCCGTCTTGGCGTTTCGCAGAGAATCAATATTTTCACTGAACCCTTCCCGGATCATGCCGCCGTCACGGATGGAAACAGGCGGCTCCTCGATGATCGAGTCGTCGATCAGATGATAGATATCTTCCAGCGTATCCAGATTCTCACGGGTTTTGACAAGCAGTCCGGCGTCCATATCGGCAAGCAGCGTTTTGATGGAAGGCAGCATCACAAGGGAATTGCGGAAGGCGATCAGATCCCTAGGATTGGCCGTCTTGTAGCTGATCTTGCCCAGCAGACGTTCCAGATCATAGATCGCGTTCAGATATTCGCGCAGCTCGTCCCTGTCCACATTCCTTTTGCACAGCATTTCCACCGCGTCCAGCCGCAGGTTTATCTGTTCTTTGTCGATCAGCGGCTGTTCGATATATTTGCGCAGCAGACGGCCGCCCATGGCGGTTTTCGTGCGGTCCAGTACGCCCAGCAAAGAACCCTTCTTCTGTTTCTCCCGCAGAGTCTCCGTCAGCTCCAGATTCCGCCTGGTAGCGCTGTCAAGCAGCATGTACTTGCTGATCAGATAAGGATACAGATGCGTAAAATGCGCCAGAGACGTCTTCTGTGTCTCGTACAGATATTTAAGCAGCGCCCCGGCGGCGATCATGCCGGACGGAAAATCCTCGATCCCCAGCCCGGAAAGGGAACTGACACGAAAATGCTTCATCAGGTTTTTGCGGCTGCCCTCCTCGTCAAAATAGTGGGGTGCAAGAGAATAGACCGTGATCCCCAGCCGGTTTTTCAAGTCCTCGATATCGTAGCCGCTGACAAGAAACTGCTCGTTGCAGACGATCTCGGAAGGCGCGTATTTCTGGATCTCGTCCTGCAGCTTGCGGGTGTCGTCCACTTCTGTCAGATAGTAATCGCCCGTCGTCACATCGGCCATGGAAATACCTGTTTTGCCGGGAGAATATACGATACAGAAAATATAGTTGTTCTTACTCTCGTCCAGCGCCTGCAGGTTTAAGTTAGTGCCCGGCGTAACGATCCGGATCACCTCCCGTTTGACAATGCCTTTGGACTGTTTCGGATCCTCCACCTGCTCACAGATCGCCACCTTATAGCCTTTGGATACCAGCTTATTGAGATAGCTCTCCACGGCATGGTAGGGCACGCCGCACATGGGCGCACGCTCCTCCTGTCCGCAGTTTTTGCCGGTCAGTGTGATCTCCAGTTCTTTGGATGCGGTCAGCGCATCCTCATAAAACATCTCGTAAAAATCGCCCAGGCGATACAGCAGGATACAATCCTGATAATCTTTCTTCGTCTCCAGATACTGTTGCATCATTGGTGTAAGTTCTGCCATGTCTGTAACCATCTTTCTAAAAAATCTCATGAGGGGGAGCACATCACGAGATGATATGCCCCGTATAATAAAAGCCGTGGCAGGTATCCAGCGAGACCTGCACAAGTTGTCCGATCAGAGTGGCCGGCGCCGGAAAATGCACCAGCATATTGTTGGAGAGGCGCCCGGTCATCAGGGACGCATCCTGCTCGTTTACTTCCTCCACGAGCGCTTCCATCACCTGGCCCTGCAAGAGAGCCGCCCGTCTTTTTGCCGTATCCTGCACTTCTTTCAGGAGTCTGTCGAATCCTTCCCGGACCACATCTTCGGGCACCTGGTTTTCCATGACCGAAGCCGGGGTACCGGTCCGTTTGGAGTAGATAAAAGTGAATGCGTTGTCATACTGCACCCGGCGCACCACATCTATAGTCTCCTCCACATCCTCCGGCGTCTCTCCCGGAAAACCCACGATGATGTCCGTGGTAAGGGCAATGTCCGGCATGGCGGCCCTGATTTTATCCACCAGCGCCAGGTACTGCGCCTTCGTATAACGTCTGTTCATGGCCTGTAAGATCCTGTCGGAGCCGGCCTGTACGGGCAGATGCAGATGCCGGCAGATCTTCTTCGAGTTTTTCATCACCTCGATCAGTTCGTCGGACAGATCCCTGGGGTGGGATGTCATGAACCGGATTCTTTTCAGGCCGTCGATTTGCTCCACCTTGCTTAAAAGCTGTGCGAAGGTGATCGGCTCGTCCAGATTTTTACCATAGGAGTTGACGTTTTGTCCCAGCAGCATGACCTCCACGACGCCGTCCGCCACCAGCTGCCTGATCTCCTGCACAATCTCCTGCGGATCCCGGCTTCTCTCCCGTCCCCGCACATAGGGCACAATACAGTAACTGCAGAAATTATTGCAGCCGAACATGATATTGATCCCGGATTTGTAAGGGTATTTGCGGTTTACAGGCAGTTCTTCCACGATCTGGTCCGTCTCCTGCCAGATATCGACGATCATGTCCCTGTTCTCGAACATGGTCAAAAGCAGCTGGGCGAATTTGAACAGATTGTGTGTGCCGAAGATCAGATCCACGAAGCGGTAACTTTTCCTGATCTTGTCGATCACGGTCTGTTCCTGCATCATACACCCGCACAGCGCGATCTTGAGATGCGGACGCTGCCGTTTTAAGCTGTTCAGGAAGCCAAGCCGCCCGTAAACCCGCTGGTTGGCGTTGTCCCGCACCGTACAGGTATTGTAGATGACGAAATCCGCCTCACTCTCTTCCTGCGTGGAAACATAGCCGATCTGTGTCAGGATCCCCAGCAGCTTTTCGGAATCTCTGGCATTCATCTGGCACCCCATGCACACCGAACACGCATATAACGGACGTCCTAATTCCTCCGACTTCTTTTTTACGATTTCCCGGCATTTCTTTATAAAATAATATTGCCGCTGCGGTTCTCTTTCCGGCGGCGGAAGCGTCAGATCCTGCGCGTCTATCAACATTTTTATGTCATCATTGTAACCCATGCTTGAACCCTCTTTCTTAAAATACATTCCCGCCCATTATACCACACCGAAGAACGAAAAGCGACTGTTTTTTTGACAGTCGCCCTTCGTCCGTGATATTTTTCTTCGACCAAAAGAAAGTAAATTGATAGTTACGCGCCCGCGCCTTTTGCGGACTGGATCCCCCTTTCTTCTCAGGATATTTTTTTCAGAAATTCGCCGCTTGAAAATCCCGTGTATTGTGTGCCGTCCATTGTGAACTGAATGTAAAGCCATTTCACGCCGCCGTACACACTGTAATATCCGTAACACTGAACCTTTGTCCCTTTCGGAATCAGGCACAACGCCTTTTTATTTTTCCCGGCGTCATTCCTGCAGTACAGATCCGCCGTCGTGATGTATGTTCCGGTGACCGCCTTGTCCGCGTGCGACGCGTAACAACTGGATATTACTTTCCGGGCGATCGGCTGCGTCTGATCGACGGAATTATCATTGTCTGCTTTCGCCGCTCCGCCGTTCACAATGCGGTTGATCTCCGTCTGAACGACGTCATAATCATACCCCGCCGCTTCCATGTTCCGCTTCCGCTCCGCTCCGTTTCCCCACTGTCCGGCGATCGCTTCGTGCGCGATTTCCGAAACGCTTTTCCCGCCTGTCCTTTCAGGCTCCGCGACCGCGCCGTCGTCATACTTCGGCGTGATAAACCCGCGTATATATCGACCGTTCAGGGAAATTGTACGCTTTTTAACGGCGTTCCCATAATTCCCTTCGGTAACGACCATATAACCGGAATCCCGGTTTACATATGTAACAGTCCCGACGTGATCCGGGTTCCCGGTATTATCTCCGGTTCCGCTGTCCTGCCAGTCATAAAGAATAGCGTCGCCCGGCTCCGGGATATAGTCGTCGTTTTCCTGCCATACGCCCATTTTTTTAGCCGCTTCGATCAGATAACAACAACTGATTTCGATCGGCATGATTGCAAGGTAATTCAATTTGACCGCCAACGCCGACCAAGTACACGCACACCACGCCCACCCGTACATCATTTTAGTTTTGCGCGGAAGTTTGTCTGCCGGAAGCGTGTTGTATATGTCTATGATCGACTTGTGGGATCCGTCCGATTCCTTTTTCCCTACCCAACTATTAGCCAGATTAACGACACTTTGTCTGCTATACATTGTCCCGTTTCCCTCCTGATTCTTTTTCAGGCGTTCGTCCCATTCTGTCAGGTTATGCGCCCGTACAACATTCATATTATTTTCTACATACCCGGACGAAGTGGCATAAGACGCCGCTTTCAATTCTTTCAGGTATTCTTCCGGCGTGTCCTTCTGCCTGACCGCCTTATAACGCGGATATTCCAGAAAATCATAATATCCCCGGACGCCTGATTCTATGTCATCATACGCCCGGAAATTGTCGGCTATCTGCGTCAGGATTCCGGGCGTATATTCTTCATTTGTCCGCATATTTGCAAACGCGCCCGTCCATGATTTCCCGCATTTCAAGCCGAAATAATTATGATACTGCCACGCAAGACGGGACAATCCATAACCCGATTCCAGACACGCCTGCGCGATTGCGGCGGAAACATTTTTATATCCGCGTTCCGCTGCATATTTTACAATCAGCGGCGCGATCTTTTCGATGAACGCCGCCTGTTGTTCCCGTGTTGCTGCCATGCGTTACGCTTCCTTTCCGTCGTTCTCTGTGATCTCGACCGTCGTTTTCACGTTTGCGGAATCCGTCAGTCCTTCGCCGATGATGTACGCCACGACAGACGCGCCCGCCATGATAAGCGCCGTTACCTGTGTAGCCGTGTTTTCCGTCCCGCCCGTCGCTAAAATCATCATAGACACAAACGATCCTACCGCCGTCCATAATTTCCTGCTTGTCAGTTTCCTTTTCCAGTTGATTTCCTTCATTTTTTTCTGTCCTCCTGTTCTTTAATGAAAAAATCCTGCCGCGATTGCCGTTCCGATTGCCCCGGCTACTGCGCCCAAAATGCCGCCGACCAGTGTTTCCCACCTTTTCCCCGGCTTTGCTTCGATGTTTTCCAGACGTTTTCCCTGTTTTGATATTTCTTCCGTCATTTGCTGAACGGAAGTCGCGATCTTTTGTATCTCTAAGGCTATTTTGTTAAATTCCTTTACCGATTCTTCGATGATCGCGATCCGTTTATTCTGCCGGGCGTTTTCGTCCCTTATTCTTTCGTTTTCGGATTCCATGCGGCGGGCGAATTCCTCATGTTCCCGGCGCGGTATAAACTCCTGATCCATGTGTCCAACCTCCTTTCTTTCGCGGAATTCCTTTTATGCGCCCATGATACAAAACAAAACCCCGACGAAGTGACTAAATTAGCCACCCCGCCGGGGATATTCAGGAAAAGATCCGGAAGCCGGATCCGCTTCCGGCAAATTTACGCGACGTCCTCCGCCGCCTGTTCGTCCAGGACGTCCGCCACAACTTCCTGCAGATTGAACATTTTCGGAACCTGATCCCGTGTATATGTTCCGCCCTGAACCATTTTAACCCATAATTTAACAAGTCCGCTTTCTTTGTTGAATGTCATTTCCCGCGCCCTCCCTTACATCATAAGACCTGAAACAATGATCGTCAGTTCCGCGACGGACTGTTCCGCCGCCTGAAGCTGTGATCTCAAATTCCGGTTTTCAATTTCCTGCGGCGTCATTTCCCGGAACGCGAACCGGGTTCCCTCGTCCCACGGGTACGAACAGATTAACTTCATGTCATGGTACACTGTCCCGTTGATCGTAACCTCTGACAGATTTTCGTCTGTGAATGTCCCGTCAGGAACCGGATCCCCGCTTTCGTATGTCGTCCCGTTCAGAACCCCGTTCAATTCTGTGCCGTCTTTCAGCCGGATCGATACGTTCGGGAAAGTCGTATTGTTTGAATTCTCCCCGGTAGTTTTTGCTTTTCTTGCTGCCATTGCTGCCGCTCCTTTCTTTTCTGATTTCCTCCGAAAACAGTTCGTGAAATAATTTATCCATATTCCGCATTGTGCGGTATGAATCAAAATGTTTTATGTGTCCCCGCCATGAATTATAGGCTTGTTGGACGTCCGCGAATACAATTTCCCCGGCGTCCAGTTTCCGGCGCAACGCTTTTAATTTGCGCCGTTCCCGCGTGATCGTCCCGCGATCTGGACGCATGACGACGCGCCCGTTTCCTGTCAGGTGTGTTTTTGCCTTTAGGAACTTGAATTCGTCCGATAATTTGACGATCCGCGTCTTTTTCTCGTTTAACTCGATCCCGATATCCGCATACATCCGCCGGATCCGTTCCAGACATTCAACCAGATATTCCCGGCTTTCGTGTGTCAGATAAAAGTCATCCATATAACGCCCGTAACCTTTGATCTTTAACTGTTCCTTGATATAGTGGTCTATCCGGTTCGGATAAAATACGGCGGTCATTTGTGAAACCTGTGATCCTAATCCTAACGACTTGACGCCGAAGGCGTCGATAAAGTCCATTGTCAAATTCACGATATCAGGATCATATCCGAATATTCTTGAATACTCCCGGAATACGACGTCGTGATCGACGGAATCAAAATATGAATGTAGATCGCCCATAAGGATATAGCCGTCGTTTGAACCGTGTTCCCGGTAATATTTCCACAAGTGAACCTTTAGCCGCTTTAATGCGAAATGCGTTCCCCTGTCTTTCAGGGACGCCGCGTTGTCATAAATCAGTTTCGGGCGCAATACCGGAACCAGAATCAGATCGTTTTCCGCCCTGTGGACGACGCGTTCGTTTATGTGTATCGAACGGATGTCCCGCCGTTTCCCGCGTTCGCATACTGTGAACTGGACGAAGCCGTCCGACATTCTGTCCCGGCTTTCCAGTCTTTCCTTCGTGATCCGGATCCGCTCTATCCTATCCAGATAATAGGCTTGTGTCGAATATTTCCACATAACGCCCTGCATACATTTCTTTGCGGCGTCCATTAGCAGATTCGGATCGCATAAATCTTTATATGTCGGTAAATTATTCATATATCCTCATAAAACGCCCGCTTACAGTCCGACGAAGTGTGAATCTTTGAAGCACTCCCGGACGTCAGGCGATAAATTTCAGCGGTTCCCCGCTGCGGTCATGCGTTCCTATCGTTCTGCGTCAGGCGGATCCCTTTTAATCATGTCCGCCATGCTGACGATATCGGGGCGACGCCGCCGTCCGCCGACGCGTTGTTGTTGTTGCTGTTGCCGTTGTTGTTGAAATTGCAAAAGTTCGTCGTGTTCGCGGCGGACGGATCGGCAGTCCAGTACCACATCCGGGCGGCTGTGCAACGCATAACCGAAAATATTATTGTTTCTTTGGTTTACGGCTTTTCCTTGCCTTTTCCTTTTCCAGACGCGACGCCTTTTTCTCTGGATGAAGGAATTCGTCGTAATCCCTGACCGTTGACTTTTTCCACCTATACAGATAATTCTTTGTTAGTTCCAACTGTTCGGAATACTCCATATAACGCAACAAGTCTATATTGAAAAATTCTTCAATGAAAAGAACTTCCTGCCGGATCCGCGCGATATCGCCGATCGCGTCATCCTCTAACAAAATCCGTTTTACAAATTCGTTCTGCGTCCGACACAAGATCTCGTTTGCTGCCGCTATGTTTGAAACCAGATCCGAAGAATAGCGGAATAAATTTCCCCTTACCTTTTCGATTATCCATTCAGGATATTCAGTCAGAAGCCGCGCCTTTTCTACCTCGTTTTGATAGGCGTCGATCTTTGCGATCAGGCTTTTTAATTCCGGGTACTTTTCCCGGACTTGCCGCCCGACGATCGCGTCGTACTTTTCGCGTTTCAGTCCGAAATTCCTCATAATCATTTGTGTTATGATATGCCGTAATTTAACCGCTTCCGCGAACGCGTCCAGTTTTGACGCCGTTTGTTTCCATGTCGGGACTGCCATTTTCTGAACCTCTTTTCTGTTTTAGTGTTTTGCCCCGGTAGTATGCGCCGCCGCTGCC
>OFFW01002473.1_pt1 | contig 10010 bp, 6 predicted proteins | sample 1521501 | NCBI WGS metagenome assembly OFFW01 (sample SAMEA3504107, study PRJEB24116) | mouse gut metagenome | biome: mouse gut; feature: mouse-associated habitat; material: faeces | place: Denmark | collected 2011
ACCACAAAAATACACAAAATCAACAAAATCTCCAATTTTTCCCAAAAACAATATAATAAATAGCAATCTGCCTATAACACAGATTGCTATACCAAAGTTTTGCAATATTATATCCTGTCTAAACAAGATTCATTTTTATCAATGTATTCAACAAGCCGCTTTCAATAAAGTCAGCTAATCGCATGACTAAACTCATTCTTGTTGTCTGAATAAAATTTTCAAAAGAGAACTTAGAATTTATTATACCTGTAATACTAATATGCCCCACATAGGGTAATTCTTTCTTGAAGGCAATTCCAGGAAGCAAGCCACCATCCCGCAACCTTACATTACCAATCTGCCCACTATCGTAGCACAAAGCACTATCAATTGCGATAATAAATGGATTTGTATATTTTTCATTTATATCTTTAACTATTTCAACTAGATTAACCGAATGCACTGTATTGTCAAAATCTCCGTATACTATTAATCGATAATTTCTTAAATTAAGTTTATGACCAACCAAAGGCCCAAGGCAATCCCCTACAATATAGTCCGAACCAATGCAAAGAATTATTACCTGTTGACCCTTTTTTAATTTTCTCTTTAATAGTCTTTCCAACGAATTTTCAAAAGCTATCCTGCTACCATCTTCTGATATTATATAGCAATACTTTTCTTTTACAGATTCAATCATACTTGTCGAGCAAAATTCATCTCGATTTTTCACTTCCTTTCATTTACAGCAAATCCCCTTGTAGTATGATTATAAATTCCCCATTATATGATTAATAAATATACAATACAGAAATGAAATTGCCTTACCGATTGCATGTCTCTTTTAATACATTATATTCACCTCTTTTTTTTTCATGCCTCTATTTACTCTTTTCAAAGAAATTAATTACTTAAGATATTATGTCAAACATACTTTTTTTGTTTGATAAACTGAATCAATGTTTTTGATATGGAAATAACCTTGTACTTCAGCTATTTTCAAATGTCCGTTCAATCTATTACTACATATTCCCTATTGATACCAATTTCGCCTATACCACTTGTTGTATCCACTTTCTATTCCTTATCTAAAACAAGCAGAAAAACTCAATACAAAGATTTTACCATTTTATACAACAAATCCTTCATAAATACCTAACAACTGCAAGCAACGCTAAAACCGTTTACAAGAAACCACCGCATAAAAACACTTTATTCGGCACCATATACGAAGAACAAAGTGCTTATTTCCCCAAAAAACCACTCTATTCTACCCTGGCAGACTATTTTTGACACAAAGCGCCCCATACCCGCTCTCCCGATTAGAGGTGAGCACATATCTATCTGCCAGTTCCACCATCAACCCCAGTACAAAACCGTGGTAGAACCGTTCCGGCTCCTGTTCCGAAGGATTTGTCCCCGTATCAAAATAGCTGAATGTCTGAAGGGCAATCTTGTTCATATAGGCATTCATCCCCTTTAGATCGTCAGAAAGCATGGCCTGCAGAAAGGCGTTATTCACTCCTCGACATCTCCTGAACCACCCCCCTATTATTCCTTCAAACATGGCACAGACTTCCCTGTTCGTCAGCTGCAATTCATATTCTGTCTTACCCAGATCGGTATTAAATTCATGATGCACCGCCTTCAGATAACCGCTGGCAAGCAACAGGCTCCACACCGCCTCATCCCCCTGGTCCAGCTCACTGAACACAATCTGCTCCTCCAGCCTGGCGGCAAAAGTCTCCCCCTTCAGCAGCCTTTCCATGGTCATCTTAAGCTCACGGCTCCCCTCCTGTACCAACTTTCCCACCAAACTGTTGGAACTGGTGTTGACCCAGTAGAGCCCTAATCTTCCTGTGTCCAGATAGTTAAGGATGGACCATGGATTATAGATATCGGCCTGGCTCCCGAATATGAACCCGTCATACCACCGCTTCACTTCTTCCCTGCGGTCAGACATGCCGAATTCATCCAATGCGGCAAACACCTCCTCCGTGAATCCGAAGCTGTCACGGTATTCTTCTGAAGTAGAAGTCACCACCTTTAGATTGTTCAAATCCGAGAACATGGACTCTCTTGCTTCGCAAGAAGCAATGTGACCCCTCGTGATTCCCGTCATCACCGCCCGCTCCAAATAAGGATTGCTCTTAAAGGTAGCATTGAAGAGACTTCTGGTAAAAGCCACAAGCTCCTCCCAGTATCCGTTCACATAAGCCTCCTGCATGGGGGTGTCATATTCGTCCAGAAGAATGAGCACCTTCTTCCCATAATAGCGGGAGAGATAAAGGGACAGCTGATTCAGAGCCAGTGTCGCGTCCGCATCATCCATATCAATATTCTTCCTGCAAAAAGTCTCTTTTTCCTGCTCGGTCAGGCACTCTTCCTTCAAAAGGAAGTGATGCTTGTTGAATTCATCCGCGAGAATCTGGCAGATTTTTCTTCTGGCCATGGCATAATTCGTCTCCTTGATACTGGCGAAGCTGACCATGATCACCGGGTATGTCCCCTGCAGTCTGCGGTACTTCTCCTCCCTCCAGATATCCAGCCCTTCAAACAAGTCGCTCCTGCCGGCATATTCCACCGAAAAGAACTTCTCCAGCATATTCATGTTCAGGGTCTTCCCGAAGCGCCTCGGGCGGGTAATCAGCGTCACCACATCTTCCGACTCCCACCACTCCCGAATAAAGCCTGTCTTATCCACATAGAAGCAGTTTTTTACCCGCAGACTCTCAAAATCCTGATTTCCGATGCTTACTGTCCGTGCCATCTCTATGCCTCTATTCCTTTCCGGCTCAATCTCTGATAGCGCCTTTCGTTTCAATCTACCGGCCTTCCAGCCAATGCTTTCTGTATAATCAGCGCCCAATTTCTTTCCTGCTCTCTCTTCAGGGCACTGGCTGAACACATTGCATGAAAGACTGCACAACAAAAACTGAACCGTAATCGAAATAAAACCCCAGAACCATTCCGCCATGGCAGCCACATGCCCTGCACAGCTATCGCATATGTTTTTTCAGCAGAAAAAGGATTTCCTCCAGATTGATCGGTTTTGCAGTATGCGCGTTCATTCCGCTGTCCAGACACCGCTTGACATCATCGGAAAATGCGTCTGCTGTCATGGCAATGATCGGAATGGACCGGGCATCAGGACGATCCAAGCCACGAATCTTCTCGGTAGCCTCATAGCCGTTCATAATGGGCATGCGGATATCCATCAGAATGGCGTCATAGAATCCCTCCTCGGAGTTCCGGAACTTCTCCAGACAGATCTGTCCGTTCTCCGCCCAATCCAATATCATTCCCGCATCGGACAGCAGCTCTTTAAGGATCTCCCAGTTCAGCTCATTGTCTTCAGCCGCCAGTATATGCCGCCCGGACAGATCCTTATCCGTATCCGGATTCACACCGCCCTGAGGCTCCGCCACGCCCATATATTTTTTGAGCCCATAGAACAAGGTCGACCTGAACAGAGGCTTTGAAATAAAGCCGTTGATGCCCGCCGCTTTTGCCTCCGGCTCAAGCTCGCTCCAGTCATATGCCGAAATCAATATAATCGGCATCTCGTCGCCTACTATTTTCCGAATCTGTCTGGCGGCCGAAAGCCCGTCCATACCGGGAAGCTTCCAGTCAAGAAGGACGATCTGATATCCGTCCCGCGCCTGATGATGCTTGGCGACCATTTCCACTGCCTTCTCCCCGCTCATGGTCCAATCCGCTTGAATTCCGATGGAATCCAAAGCCTCCACAGCCGTATGGCATAGGATCTCGTCATCGTCAACCACCAGCATCTTCCATGCAGGAAGAATCATATCCGTTTCCTTTGAGTCGGCCTTCTCCAAATCCAAGACCACATGGAATTCGGTTCCTTTGTTCACCTCGCTCTTCACGGCAATGGATCCGCCCATGGCGTCCACGATATACTTTGTGATGGTCATCCCCAGCCCCGCGCCCTCGGTCTTATGAACCCGCATGCTGTCCGCCCTTGTATAGGAATCGAAGATATGCTCCATAAAGCTCTCCTCCATCCCTATTCCGTTGTCCTTCACTGTGATATGCGTCCGGATATAGGCATCCCCTTTCTCCTCGGGGGCCGTCTCCTGAAACAAGGACAACTCTATGGTTCCTCCCTCATGGGTGTACTTGACTGCATTGGACAGCAGATTCAGCAGAATCTGATTCAGACGGACACTGTCGCAGCATACATCCTCTGCCGCGATATTATCGATATGTACATTGAAATTCTGCCCTTTTCCCCTGACCTGAGACTGAACAATGCCGACGACCCCCTCTACCACTTCGCACAGCGATATCCTCTCTGCGGTCAGCGTCATCTTGCCGCTCTCGATCTTGGACATATCCAGAACGTCGTTGATCAGCCCCAGCAGGTGCTTACCTGACAAGGTGATCTTCCTGAGACAATTCTGCACCTGCTCTTTATCATCTATATGCGTCACCGCAATGGCCGTCATGCCCACGATGGCGTTCATGGGCGTGCGGATGTCGTGGCTCATATTCGAAAGGAACGAGCTCTTTGCCTTGGTTGCAGCCAAGGCCTCCTCCCGCGCCTTCTCCAGATCATCCAGCTGCTGGCAGGTCATTTTGAAATAAACAAAAAAAATGAACAACAGCACCAGAAAAATAACCAGACAGACTATCATCGTGGCAACCGTCCTGTCACTGTTGAGCCCTTCAACGGTCTGGTTCAGCGCGCCGAACGGAAGTATCGTCACAAGATACCATTCCGAGTAGGGAAGCGGGGTACAGTACACCTGCTGGCTGCTCCCGTCCAAGTTCAATACCCCCGAATAATTTTCTCTGTTCGCCATAGCTTCGGAAAGGTCATTTACGCACACTTCTATCTTCTTTGGATCATCCTGCGTATATCTGCCATATAGGCTGCTGAAATAATCCTCATATTCCCCGCTCAGGTCACTGACTATGAAGCTGCCGTCACAACGGATAATGTGAGAAAATATCATGGCATCTTCTTCATCCGTTCCCAGCATAGAGCTGACATATTCAATGGGAACCCCCACCACCAGCGCCATACTTTTCTCGCCGTTTTCCATGGGATATTCCGCACTGACCCCGAATAAAACCACTTCGTTGCCCACTACATCGTTGCCCACTGCCACCTTCTTTTCATTGTTTCTCAGCGATTCGCAGAAGGGCTCCGGGTCTGCAAGCCGAACCTGCTCTCCTTCCAGCATCTCCAGACGTCCGTCCTCCGTACAGAGCGCCAGATAGTCGAAATTCCTGACCTTGATTCTGTAGATCAGCTCCTCATACAGCTCCTCTATGTCAAAAGAATCCGCCGAGACCACCTCCACAGCGGTTTCCGCCTGCTCCAGCTTCAGATTGATCAGCGTCCGGAAATGGGCTGAGATGTGATCGTCTATGCCTGCCATATATATATTGCCGACTTTGTTGATGGCCTCCTCGCTCACTCTGCTCATATATCGTCCCAAACACACAAATGCCCCTATGCTGACCAGCAGGAGAAGGAGAAAACTCCCCAATAGGAAATGAGTCACGCGGTCTCCCCAACGGGCCTTCATTCTCGAATCGTGCCGTTGGGACATTTTTTCCTTTTTATTCAACATACATTTTCCTCTTTCTTATACAAAGACAGAATACAAACAGATAGCGGCTGACTGCCGTCAAGGCCGAAAGCCAAAAATTTCTGCGGCGCTGACATCAGTAAAATTATATCATATTTGCATAGCAAAAAAAAGCAGTTTTTTCATAGGGCTTTTTACATGGATCAGAGAAAGCTCACCTCCCGTTTCTGAACTCTCTGCTCTGCTCCAGCCTCTCCTGAAAGATTCTTTCCTCCCCCTCCTTTGTGGGAATGTAATACCGCTTATCCTTCAGCCCCTCCGGCAGGCAGGTCATCCGGGCAATCTTCTCCTTGGTGTCATGGGCGTAGACATAGCCCTCCCCATAATGAAGCTCCTCCATAAGGCTGGTGGGGGCATTGCGGATCACCAGCGGCACCGGCTCCGAAAGACTGTTCAGAGCATCCGCCTTGGCCGTTTCATAGGCCCTATACAGTGCATTGGAACGGGGGGCAAGGGTCAGATAGACCACTGCCTGCGTCAGGTTCAGATTGCATTCCGGCATACCGTTGAAATGGCAGGCCTGATAGGCGGCAACAGCGATCTGCAGCGCCTGACTGTCCGCAAGACCCACGTCCTCGCTGGCGAATCGGATCAGCCGTCTGGCGATAAAAAGGGGATCCTCTCCCGCTTCCAGCATTCTGGCCAGCCAGTAAACAGCTGCATCCGGGTCGGAATTGCGCATGGACTTGTGGAGGGCCGAGATCAAATTGTAATGCTCTTCCCCTTTCTTATCATACAGCAATGTCTTTTTTCCCAGACACTGCTCCAGAAGCTCCTCCGTCACGGTAACGGAACCGTCCGGGGATATTTTGCCGTTGAGGACCGCAGTCTCCAGCCCGTTCAATGCCCTGCGGGCGTCCCCGTTGGCGAAGGAGGCGATAACGCCCACGAGACGCTCCTCCATATGTACCGTCATGCCTCCGAATCCCCTCTTATCCCGCAGGGCACGGCACAGCAGCTTTGTCAGGTCCTCCCCATCCAGCTCCTTGAGCACGAAGACCCTGCAGCGGGACAGCAATGCGGCATTGATCTCAAAAGAAGGGTTCTCTGTAGTGGCCCCGATGAGGGTAATGCTGCCCTTCTCCACATAGGGCAGGAAGGCGTCCTGCTGGGCCTTGTTGAAACGATGTATCTCATCCACGAACACCAATGTGCGCACACCGTAAATCCTGCTCTCCTCAGCCTGCTTCATGATGTCCTTGATCTCCTTGATGCCGCTGGTGACCGCGCTGAAATTCACGAAATTGGACTTGGTGCGGTTTGCGATGATCCGGGCCAATGTGGTTTTCCCCACTCCGGGAGGCCCCCAGAAAATCATAGACGATACCATATCTTTCTCCAACATACGGCGCAGGATCATACCCTCTCCCAGCAGCTGGCTCTGTCCCACGTAATCCTCAAGGGTCTGCGGGCGCATTCTGTCCGCCAGCGGCGCCAGCCCGGAAACCGCCCCCTGATCGCTCTGCATATCAAATAGAGAAAGCTGCTCCATATCCACGCCTCCCGTTTCCCATGTCATATTCCCCGATGGCCCAAGTGACTGCCCTCTGTATTTAAGTATACCGAATTTCCACCGATTGCGCAATCAAATTTAAGATTGTCCTTTTTGTGTCAGTCTGATTTTTATATGGAGCGATGTTGAAGACAGCCAATATCCACTATCTTATTTGACGTTTACGCTGTATCAGCAAAGTAGCGGAATTGTGGAATTGACGGATTATTTTATTGACCAACGGCAAGTTGTCTAGATAATCGAGTAGGAGGCGGTGACTAACCGCCGTCCTCTCACACCACCGTGCGTACCGTTCGGTACACGGCGGTTTCAACAGTTGACGTGCACTGACTGATAGGCTGTGGCTAAGTCATAAAAGCCACTGTTTATCAGTCTTTCTTTTGTTAATGCTCTGTTGACCGCTCCCATTCCCGATACATACCAGTATTTCCTGCGGCTGTTTGCAGCCTGATGTGCAAAATATTCCGGTATCCCTAGTTTCATAAGGTTTCTTTTCTTGGTTTTAGGTAACTTCCACTGTTTCCATATACACATGCGGATTCTGTGGTACAGCCATGAGTTGAGGTCATCTATCTTCTTCTTCATATCTGCTATTCCGTAATAATTCAGCCATCCTCGCATGTATCTCTCTATCTTCTTTAATGAAGGACGTATGCTCTGACAAGACCTTCGGGAACTAAGCTCTTTCAGTTTTGACTTCATTTTCTTCCATGACTTTCCATGAACTCGGACATATACGCCCTTTCCGTTCTTTCCCAATGTAAAGCCTAGGAACTTAAAATTTCGGATTGCAAACACACTCACCACTCGACTTTTCTTTTGATTCACTTTCAATTTCAGCGTTTCTTCCAGATACTTCGTGCTTGATTCCAGTAGTCTCTTTGCAGCTCTGTCGCTTTTGGCTAACAATACGATATCATCTGCATAACGTACAAAAGCCACTCCTCGTTTCTCGTACTCCTGGTCGAACTCATTCAGATAGACATTCGCCAGCAGCGGTGAAATATTTCCTCCCTGTGGCGAGCCTTCTTCTGTTTCCATGACTATCCCATTTTCCATCACACCACTCTTTAAGTACCTCTTAATCCACTGGATTACCCTTTCATCCTTCACATTTCTGCGCAGGATATTTAAGAGTATCTCATGATTCAGGGTGTCGAAATATCTTGATAAGTCCAATGCTACCGCATAGGTATATCCCTGCTCTGCATACTCCTTTACCTTCTGAATGGCTTCTTTTGCACTTCTTCCCGGGCGATAACCGTAACTGTTCTCCGTGAACAGCGGTTCGTATACCGGTATAAGCCGCTGTGTTATGGCTTGTTGGAAAATGCGGTCTTTTACGGTTGGAATACCAAGCTTTCGTATTCCACCGTCTGGCTTGGGAATCTCCACTCGTCTCACCGGGTCGGGGGTGTATTTTCCCCTTCTGATTCTCTCAGTAAGCTCTTTCTGGTTCTCCCTCAGGTATGCGCCTATTTCCTCCACGGTTATCCCGTCAATTCCCGGCGCACCCTTGTTTGCCTTTACTCTCTTAAAAGCTCTGTTCAGGTTGTCCTTTTCCAGTATCTCCTCCAAAAGTTCCGGCTGTGCACTGTCCCGTTCCTTCCATATCCGGCGGAAAGAACGGTGCGCTCTCACATACCCTTCGCGTTCCGCGCTATCTCTTTGCGAGCAGCTGTCTTTGTTTTCTACACTCAAAGTTCTTTCCTCCTTTCCCGGTTGTACTAAAGACTCCTATTGATTCGGTCCTTCACCTCTCGGCTACTATGACCTCGGCTGACTTCTGTACGTTCAGTATTATCTCACGATAATGGTTATCCCTTTCAGGACGTATCATACAGACCTCCCCGGGTACCACACGTTTCTTTCTCTCCATCTATCTGCCACATTTACCATACATGATTCCGTGTAGTTATTGGGCTTCAACTTGTCTTGCAGTCTTACCCTCATGCATAGCCTGATGTGATTTCTGTTCGTCAGACCAGAGATTTGCCCATGGGTTAGTATGTTCCCCATATCCGGCTTCCTTCAGATTCCACCTCACGATGGACACCCTTGCCTTCGGCTATATCCTTCCCACTACCGGGCGGATTCCGGACTTGCACCGGTTAGAAACGTGCGCCGCCGGGCGCACAAGCAAAAGACGCCTTGCTAAGCAAGACGTCTTTAGGAACTCCTTCTACGCATGGCAGATGAGCTATTATCAGTATATGCGATTTTAAATGATTTGTCAATGCGTTTGAACCGTAAACACTGTTAATTATTTCCTATCGATTGCGATTAGGCTTTATACTGTTCATAATGATGAAGCTTTTTTCTTAATGAGTGCTCTTGTTCAAAGTAAAAAGCCGTAACTAATAAGCAATATGAATCTCGTCGTTCTACGACAACCATATAGCGCTCTTCTTCAAGCAGCATATGTACTCTAGTTGTGTTTCGATACGGTTCACTCCAAACTTTTACTCCCTCACATTCTTCACATTGCGTTATATCACAATTATAATTCTCAATAAACGCACGAACCCATCTTATTCTCTCACATCTTCTAAAATCCGGAACACGCTCTCCACTTTTTAGATAATCTTGACAGGTTACATGAAAAAATGTCTCTTTCTTACCATATTCAATCGGATGTCTGCGAATATTTACCTGCTTTCAGTATTTCTTCTTTTTATTTGACGAATCCGCTCATTGATTTCTTTAAGTTTCCATTGCGGACACCACACTGCCCATCGTCCTTAACACCATAACATTACTGCTATCATGTTGAAGATGACATGTTTCATCACAGTAAATATTATACAACATACTTTCGCCACCTCATTTATTTTTTTAATTCCGTAATGCACCGGTTCCTCTGCCACCATAGTTGGTTCTGTATCATAAAGATA
>OFFW01002476.1_pt1 | contig 10001 bp, 9 predicted proteins | sample 1521501 | NCBI WGS metagenome assembly OFFW01 (sample SAMEA3504107, study PRJEB24116) | mouse gut metagenome | biome: mouse gut; feature: mouse-associated habitat; material: faeces | place: Denmark | collected 2011
CTTGCCGCCCCCAGATTACCGTCTGAAAAAACGCCCTTGATTGTTTCGCCCACGCTTGTCACTACTGCAACAATCTTGTCGAATATCTCAAGACCCTTTTCTCCGAAAATGCGCCCTACAGCGTCCCGGACTTTATCAAAGTTGTCCCGTAATAGTTTTACTGCCGTAATTACCGCAGTTATTACACCTACTACGGGCAAAAATTTTCCTGCAATCCCCCCTAACGGACCCAGAAGCGTCGAACCGATTTTTCCCAACGGTCCTAACGCCTTTTTTATGATGTTTCCTACCGGGGCAATGAATGACCCGATTTTTCCAAAACTGGAAGCAACCACCCTTCCGATTGACCCAAGCGGGGAACGTGCGACAATGCCGCCTATTCCTGACAGTGCCTTTCCAAGTATGCCGCCGATACCGCTAAAAGGTTTTGTGATGAATCCGACAACCTTTGAACCTATGCCGGAAAGTCCGATTGCCTTTATTTTGAAAAGCTCCAGAATCTTCTGTGCGTCCTTTATCCCGCTTGATATATGCAGAAACCCTAATTTTGCAGTCAGCCCGGCAACCTTCATTCCTGCAAGTGCCGCCGCTACTTTCAGGGCTGTTTGCACCAGCTTCGGGTTCGCCTGTGCAAATTCTGAAACTTTCACAACAACCGCAGCCACCTTGTCTGCAAGGTTCCCGACAATCGGCAGAAGGTTTTGACCCAGAACAATACCTAAATTTGCGATACTGTTCTTTGCCTTTTGCATTTTCGCTTCCGTGGTGTTTTCCATTTTCGCAAACGCTTCTTCCGTTGCGCCTGCGCTCTCAACCATTCCTTTTACAGATTCGTTGAATCCGTCCACACCGTTCGACAAAAGGGAAACTGCCGCTTTTCCTGCTTCTGCGGACCCGAACACATCAGACAGGCTTTTCCCGCTGCTTTCTGCCGCTTCCTGCATTATTCCCAGAACGTCGCCCAGGCTCTTCCCGTCTGCCATCAATTCCTTGAAGCTCTTCCCCGCTGTCTGCCGCAAAAGTTTGTCTGCTGTAGTCCCGGACTTTCCAAGCTCATTCAGCATACTATTCATGTAAGTTGTGGTTTCTGCTGCCGCAATACCTTTGCTGGTCATGATTGCATAACCAGCCCCAAGCTGCTCTAATGCCACCCCGTTTGCGTTTGCTGTCGGTATGATTTTACCCATAACGCTTGACAGTTCGCCCACGGTCACTTTACCTTTATTTTGTATCTGAATAAGCATATCCGACACGTCGCCTACTTTTGACGCTTCCATTCCGTAAGCGTTTAGAATCGTCGTCAGAACGTCCAGCGTCTGCGAACTTTCCGCAAATCCCGCTTTTGCAAGTTTAGCTGAATTGCTAACAAAGTTTACTGCGTCCCCAGTCTTCTGCCCCGCTGAAATTGCATTGTAAACATCATCTGCAATAGCTTCGGCAGCAATCCCCGTCGTGTTTGACAGCTTCATGATTTCACTTGAAAGCTGTTCAAGCGGCACTTGCTTTGTGTCTGCAATCGTCCCGACTTTCGCCATAGCGGTTTCGTATTTCTGCGCCGCCTGTACGGGTCCGGCGTATATCGCCGCCGCAACTGCGCCAACCGCCCCTATCGTTCCCATTAGCTGTGTCTTTGTAGCTGCTATATTCTCTTTTATTTTTGCCTGTTCGGAATTGATACGGCTTAAATTTTCTTGCGAACCCCGCAGCCGTTCATATGACCGTTGCAAGCGGGCGTTTGATTCTTCCAGATTGTCTGTGTCAATCCCTGCGTCCCGTAGCTCCTGCGCCATCCGTTCAAGCTGTTCTTCTTGTGAGTGTATGCTGGCAGTGGTCTGTCGTATCTGGTTTTCATTGCTTTTCAGGCGTTCGGTATTCCTTGCGACTTCGTTTTCTTCCTTCACAAGCTGCGCTGTCAGTTCTCCCGTTGCGTCGCCTGTTTCTTCGATTTTCGCCCGCAGCCTTTCAGCGTTCGTCTGGTGTTGCTGTATCTTCTGCGAAACTTTTTCATGTTCCGCTTGCAGTTTTTCCAGCTTCCCCCTCTGCTGCTCTATGGCGTTTGAAGCCTTTGTGTAGCCGTCAACCTTTGATTGCATGGAATTTACGCTTTTTATGCTGTCCTGCAACTTGCGCTGTGTTTCAATCGCACCTTTGAAAGTGCTGTTGAAATTCCCGCCCAGTGACGCTTTCAGCTTAAAAAGAAGTTCAAATTCCTTCTGTGACCCTGCCAATCGCTTCCACCTCCTATCACTTTTTATGTGTTAGGCGTTCCCGCTCCCGTGCATCTTCCCTTTCTACTTCATTCACGCTTTTAATCCAGCGGAAAAGTGCGGAAAGTGTAAGCTGCATAAAGAACGGTATAGGCGTGTTAGAAGCCCTTGCCAGTCTGTAAGCCTGTTTTCTGATAAAATTTCCGGGGCTGCTTACTTTTAATAGCCCGATTCTATTAAAAAACTTCTTGCCTGATTCTTGATTTTCATGTACTCCCCAAGAGGAAGCCGCCTGATTTCATCAGCCCCCACGCCTGCTGCACGTGCGGCAAGCATGGTCTGGAATACAGACGACACTTCCGGGGTCAGAACGTATTTGTTCTGGTCCTGCAATTCCTCTTCTATCGCTTCTACGTCTTCCCCTGTCAGCTTTTCAAAGTAGAATGTCAACGCCTTGTGCTTCTCTCCGTTAATCTCAACCGGGGCTTTGAAGGTGTGCGTGTAGTTCAGGCTGGTCTTTTTCTCTTTCTTCTTGTCTTCCATGCTGACAATCCCGGTTTTCTGCGCTTCCTTCATTTCCTCCGTGAACTCTTCCTGCTGCCCCTGTACAACCTTGTTATCTTCCATCTTTTTACCTCCTAAAAATAGGCAGATAAAAACCAGCGGACCCTTCCGCTGGCTCTCTGCCTTTCCCTTTTTTATTTGCCCAGTGCCCTTCTTACGTTGCTAAGATAATCTGTCCCGTTGATATAATAAATAAAGTTCAGCGGGTCAATTTCAATTACCTTCTTCCCGTCCAGATACAGTGCATAGTATGAAACGGCATATTCTCCGCTTGCGTCCGCTGCGGAAGCTGCCGCAAGTTTTCCAGGCGCAAACTTTTTCGGTACAACCTTCATAATGTGCTTTGCTGCAACCGTTTCAATTTTGCCTGTCTGCGTGTTCCTTACCTGTTGCGCCGCCCGCAGGTCAATATTATGTATTCTCGGTTCTGCCAGCCGGATTGCCGCTTTCGTGACCGTTCGGAAGTTCAGCGTCAGTGTCATTGCTTCGATATGTCCCAATACTACCGCTTCAACATTCCCGGCAATCCCCGCCCCTGTAATCTCTTCCGCAAGGTTCGACACTTCCGGCAGCGTCGCTTCTGACATTCCCAGATACTCGTTTGCGTCCTCATATACTCTAAAATTTATAACAAGTTCATCAATCTTCGGCATTTTTTAGCCCTCCTTCCTTATGCTGCCAGCAGGCTTGACAGATAGGAAATATCATATTCAAGCACATATTCCATAAGCCGCAAAGGTGAAGGTGGCGTAATGTAGATATGGAATTTTGCCTTTCCTGACATTAACGCTGTCAAGCTGTTTTCCTCTTCCCGCAGTTCTACACGCCCGCCCACAATCTTTTCATCTGCCGTCAGTGCCGCCAGCCAGTCGTTGATACCCTGCAAGATTGCGTCTAACAGTCGCCGGGTCAACTTCCGGTCAACGTGTGACCAGTAAGAAAGCGTGACCGTCTTTGCTACCCACTTAAACATACGGGAAATGCAATAGAAATAGTCAACCGGGGCTGTGTTCGCAGGGAAACAAGCCGTATAATCTCCCCAGCTCACAAAACCGTTGATGAAGTTCAGCCCCGTTATAACCCCGTTGTCATTCAGATAGTTTGCTTTCTGAACGTCAAGCACGACTTCTTCACCGCTTGCCAGTACCATGCTGTCAGCCTGCAAGCTCTTGTTTGAAGCACTTTCGCAGGGGGTCCCGTCGCCCAGCGAACCGTCGTTGTCCGTCCGTGCCATCAATCCCGCCTGCTGCGTCGAAAAATTAAAAACCCTTTCGCCCAGCTTCAATTTCGGGAAGCATACTAATTCATTCGGCTTCATGAAATTTTTTGACTGCTTCCATGCCGGGACTTCCGTGTAATACGTCGCCCCGCCCTCTGCCCTTGTGTCTACGTCCAGAAGTGCGTCCGCTGAGAAAAGCCCGTTTATGTTCTCCCCCTTCGCTGACATCACCGCCGCCACCTCCGGGTCATGTGACCAATTCGGACACAAAATCAGGTCAGGGACAATCCTGTATTTCGGGAAACAATCGTCAATCAGTTCAAGCCCCGTCGTCTTGTGCGTCGCTACGCTGTAACCGCCGATAATATCAGCTTTTGTCACCTTCGACGGGTCAACCTCCGTACATGATACCGTCATTTCCCCTGTCGTGTCCTCTGTAAATTCTACAATGCAGGCTGTGTCATTGTAGAACACTTCAAAATCTGTGCCTTTCGTCTTCCCCTCAATCGTTACGCTTTCCGCAATCGTTTCAAGCGGAAGCACAATCTGGTTTTCCGCAATCTCGTATTTCTTCCCGGTCACTTCCTTTTTGTGCTTTGACGGGTCCAAAACGTTCACGAAAAACGCCGGGGACTGCTGATATAATACAAACTGCGTGTAGACTGCTTCTGAAAGCCCGTAACCTTCCCAGTTGTCGGAATATCCCAACGCTTTCACGGCTTCTTCATAGTTATTCGCCATTATTACGCTGTTTACCTTCCCGCCTACCATGTGCGCCGGGGAAGCTCCTACTACAAACGGAATCCCCGTTGCCACGACTGTCGGGCTTGCAACGCTTGTCTGCTGCTTCTTTGTATCAATCCCATGTGTAATATCAGCCATCTTTTATTCCTCCTTTCTCTCTCCTGCGGCAATAGAAGAAACAATGTCCGTGTAATATTTGTTCAGAATGTTTCCTGCCGTTGCCGCCTTGTCTTTTTTCTCTGCCATCTTCTCTACCGGGACAAGCATTTTTTCCACAAGCGGGTATTTCTCCAGAACCCCCGCAAGCTCCTTCATGATTTCTTCCCTTGTCCCTATCATGATTTTATTTGTTTTCAGAAGTCCACCGGGCAGTTGCGGTCCGATATATGCAAGCGTCACCGCTTCCCCTTCCTTTTCTTTGCCCTCTGTGGCTGCGCTGTCTGCCCCAGAAACGGCTTTTCCGTCTTTGGTGGTAGTATTTACCGTCTTTTCCTTTTCTGCCGTTCCTGCGGCTTCTGTGGCGTTCTTCTTTACTGCCATATGTCCGTTACCTCCCTTTCCATTGTCGGTATTGACCAGTTAGTTATCATTTCACCCAAATAATAGGGCTGTGTGCTGTCCGGGTATACGATATATTCAAGCGGGTATTGCAGCGTGAACCTTTCACCGACAACCCCGGCTTTTTCCAGTTCGCTCCTGATACGCAAAAGCACGTTCAGCACATCAAAGGAACCTTCGCCGCCGTCTTCTGAATACGTCGCAACTACTATCCGTATTTTGCAATCGCTTTCCTGCGGCTCCCCGTTCTCCTTGTCGTCCTTCCCGGTCAGGAATTGCAGAAGGATATATGGGACTTTCTCTGTCTGGTCCTCTTTTTTCGGAAGACGCATTTTATAAACGTCTGCCGCCCTCTCTTTCACTTCCTGCGGGTTTCGGTTCCTTACCTTCACTTGCAGCTTAATATCTGCCGTTTTCTCTTTCACAAACTCTTCCAGGCACTCTAATAAATTTATAGCGGTCATTCCTTTAACCTCCGTAGCCGTTCAAAATGCGTTCAATCTCATGTTCCAGACGCTCGTTCACTACCTGCTGCGCTTCTTCCTCCAGCTCCTGCATTATATTTTCATTTTCTATCATCTGCGCCGCTGAAAGTCCCATAAGCTCTTCAACAGGGAACCTTTTCGACGTTTCCCGTTCAAAAACTCCCGTTCCGTACTTCAAATTTGCAATGAACGCTTCTTCAAACTGTGTGCCGCCGCCTTTTTTTACTGCCGCCTTTACCTTCCTTCCTACTCCGGGGGCTTTCGGCGTTACCTGAAATTTGTATAGCGGTATCTTGCAGCCTGCGAACGTCACAACGCCCGCAAGATTGCCTGTACTTGCCTTGCTTACCTGCACATTTGCCGCCGCTGTAAATGCGCTGCTTTGCACGGTATACACTTCTTTCACCCGTTTTTTCGCCCCGGTCTTCACCCGTGACAATCCCCGGTTTATTGCGTTTGACAGCGCACGTTCCGCACCTTTTGGAACGCCTGCCAGAATACGCTCCACCCGCTCTATCGCTTCCGCTGATACTTCAATCATTCTGTATACGCCCCCAGTTCAAGCACGATTTCCCCGGCTTCATAGCTGCTTTTCTCAATCGTGTAGGAATTTACCGCCCCGGCTTCCTCTATTTCTATTTCACGCCCCTTTTTCGGTACAATGCCTATATCTGCGTGGGATATATAAAGCATTGCTTCCGCTCTATATATCCCCTCCGCATTGTCGCCGCCCGGCTTCTGCCTGTCTGTCCCTGTCATGTGGTCAAGAACGGCTGGTACTTCGTACTGCTGCCCGTCGTACCATATGCACATCATTTCCGCAAACTCTCCGGGGTTATGAAATACTTTCAGGTCTTTTATTATCTGCGCCTTAAAGTCCATTATATTACCTTTGCCACAAACCAACTGTCTACGTCATGCGGCACGGACAGCGGGGCAGAAGACAACTGCAAGAATCTTCTTGCGGGCTTTCTCTTTACCCATGTATCAGGCACATATTTCCCCTCTACCGTGCGGAACTCCTTTGTATTATCATCAATCAGGGTTATTGCGCCGTAATACATGGAATAATTTGCATTGCTGCTGATAAGAACAAGCTCACCTTCCGGGACAAGCGGTTTTTCCGTCGCTTTCTTCGGGTCCGGGTCTGTCCAGTCGTCAAGATACCATTCGTTGTATGTGTAAATGTCAAGCCCTAATTCGTGAATAGTCCCGATATAGGTTACGCCGTTCGGAAGCTGCCGTGGCTGAATGACAGCAAGGTTATAATTTTTCACGTCCAGCAGGCTCTTCACCTTCTCATGGTTGACAAATACCGTTGCAACATCATCTGACATAATGCACATATCGCAATTTGTGAATCCTGTCTGCTGTACTTTCTTGTGCCACCGCTTCAAGTCTACTATCGGGTCAGAATCCTTCCCGGTCCACTTCTTTGCTGCCGTCGTGATTTCTTCCCGGTTCGTAAACTTGAAGTCAATTACTTCGTTCAGCCCCTCCCCGATAATCGGGATTTTCCCCATGAAGATAGACTGCACACACATCAGCTCTTCCCGGCGTGTAATCATTTCCCGCAGCTCCACAAAGTCACTTGACATTTTCAGAACTGCACGTTCCGCAGGGGTTCTTCCTGAAACAATGCTTTCCCCCGGCTGTCGCTTTAACAGATTGTCAACCGTTGTAATTTTATCAGGCGCAACCAAAGGCGGCTTGTAGCTCTTTGTTTCATACCCTGTATTTGCCACGGTTTTCCCGCCGATAAGTCTATGCACATACGGCGCAACCTTGCGGGAACCCTTTACAAAGTCCACGTCAACCGCTTCTGTTACAAAAGTTTCTTCATGCTTGAAGAAAGTGCTTCTGAAAAACGTATGCACCGGTGGCATTTTAGAAACTACCCGCCCCATTGTCCGTGGGTCATAAATACTTACTGTTTCATTTGCCATCTTTTTATCCTCCCTTTTAACCTAACTTCCGCAGGAAAATTGACATTTTCCGCAGGGGTCCTTTTATGTCTTCTACCGTTACGCCATTCGGCAGGTTCAATGCTTCCTGAAAAAATTCCCCCGTCATGTAATATACAACTGGTTCATCTGCTGCCGCCGCCGCTGCCGGAGGAGCTGAGGCCCAGCCTGCGGTCAAAGCCAAGTATGAGTTTGATCTTGCTGGTAAGGATGGTACGGCGCTCAATACTAAGGAAATCGACGGTCAGGCTATTGCTTGGGATACCGATATTGACACCACCATGGCTGCCTTCGTTGGTGATTACAACACCGATGATACCAAAGAGTACGTGGCAAGCTGGGATGATGCAAATGGCAAGCTTGTTCTGGAGGCAAAGACTGCGGGTGCGATTGGAGAGAGCGGTCCCACCGCCGAGCCTGCAACCGATATTACCGGTGTGACTGCTAATGAGGTTGTCGCGGGCGCAGAGGCTGTGGAAGGCGACCAGGAGCCCGAGCCCACGCCCGCGGTTGCTGCCGAGTATGAGATCGATCTTGCCGGAAAAGGTCAGAATGATTTTACCGGTAAGAAGATCGACGGCGTTGATGTTACCTGGAACCAGGACCTCGACACCACCATGGCCGACTTTGTCACTACGTACAACAACACGGCTGACAAAGAGTATACGGCCAAGTGGGAGAACAACAAGCTCACTCTGACCGCCAAGACTCCTGGCGCTGTCGGCGGAGACGGTCCTGCCGCCGCCCCCACAACCGATATTACTGGCGCCAATGTTATCGAGAAGACAGAGGGCGTGGACGGAACGACTCCGAATGAGGAAGAGACCACCGGCAGCTATACCCTCTCTCTGGGTGCGCATCAGATCACGCTGAACCTGAAGCCCGGCGAGTACTCCGGCGCAGATCTGGCCAAGGAAATCGCCACCGCTCTGAACGCTGCCGCCAAGAATGCCGCCAAGAACGACGAAGCTCCCGCCGATCCCGACGCTCCCGCTCCTGCGGCTGACGTACCCGGCGAAGCACCCGACGAGTGGGACGGCACGCTGGCTGGCGCGGCCTTCACCGCTTCCTTCAACGGCAGCACCCTGACCATCACCATGGACGAGGCCCCCACCCAGCCCTGGGCCGAGGACATGACCATCAAGTTTGACAAGGGCAACGGCAACGGAGGCGAGCAGTTCAAGCCCACCGTCCTGGTTGAGCCCGTGGACAACACCACCAACCGTCAGTATGCCCAGGCCACTCTGGATCTGAGCAAGATGAACATCAAGGACGGCACCTCCATCCAGATCGGCAACAGCACCTACACCTTCGCCGTCGGTTCCGACAGCCGGTTCAAGGGCGTTTCCAACGTGGTGGATCTGACTGACCTGACCCAGAAGCAGCTCACCAAGCCTGCTGAGGGTGATGCCACCGAAGCTGCCTGGAACAGCGCCATCATCACTGCCGCCAACCGTCTGAGCAAGGCCGCTTCCGCCAACAGCTCCTTCCTGGTGGGTTCTGACACCAATGGCGTGATCAGCCTGACCGAGAAGGAAGGCGCGATTGACTACGCCGTCAACAATCTGGCCGGCGCGGATGGCAAGGGCACTGCCGGCGAGGGCAACAGTATCAAGGATGATGCGGGTCACGACGCTGAGGGTGCAGCTGGCGCTCACGCAGAAAATGCCGATGCCACCGTCAGCGACTGGAAGGGCCTTGTGAAGTGGGGCCAGGCCAGCGTTTCTGGCAACGGCCTCACCCTCCAGATCGGTGATACCTCTGACAGCTACAACCAGCTGACTGTTTCCATCGGGGACATCCACACCAAGGCTCTGGGCATCAACGATATTGACATCGGCACCCAGACCGGTGCGCAGGCTGCCGTGAACACCATCAAGACCGCTATCAACAGCGTTTCCAGCATCCGCGGTACGCTGGGTGCAACCCAGAACCGTCTGGAGCACACCGCCAACAACCTCAGCGTGATGGCGGAGAACATCCAGGATGCCGAGAGCACCATCCGCGACACTGACGTTGCCGAGGAAATGATGAGCTACACCAAGAATAACATCCTGGTGCAGTCTGCCCAGGCCATGCTGGCCCAGGCCAACCAGATTCCTCAGGGTGTTCTCCAGCTGCTGGGCTGATCCATCGCTGGACAAAGCACAATTTCACACGCAAAGGGGACCGGGCATCCGCCCGGTCCTTTTTTCGCCGCAAAAGGCAGAAATCCTTTTTCTTCCCCGTCGATTCTTCCCCTGAACAGCCGTTTTTCTCA
>OFFW01002479.1_pt1 | contig 9995 bp, 11 predicted proteins | sample 1521501 | NCBI WGS metagenome assembly OFFW01 (sample SAMEA3504107, study PRJEB24116) | mouse gut metagenome | biome: mouse gut; feature: mouse-associated habitat; material: faeces | place: Denmark | collected 2011
TGGTAGCCGCCTGCTGGCTCACCATAGCGGCCACGCCGGAGGGGGCCCAGGGGCAGGTGACCTTCCATGTTGCGGACTTCTGGCCGCAGCCCGCCAGCAGGGCTGTGCACATGGCGGCAAGCAGTACGATGCTAAGAATTCTTCTTTTCATAATCTCGCTCCTTTTCCGTTGTTGTCAGATGCGGCGCCGGTTATTTTCCAGCATCTGTATAGTTAGGAATGTAACATAAAGCCTTTTTTGATTCAACAACTTTTTGAATAATTTTGATAAAGTTGTCTGGTTATTGGTCCGATTGTAGAAACCTGTCTGCCTATCGGGGTTTATTTTATATAATCCATATAAATTTTTCCGGATGGCCGGCTCTGTGGTCCCGCCGCAGAGTAATATTTCTGATCTGTGGCCTATAGATTGATGGTTAATAGAGAGCGCCATTTGGTTGAGTGCTTCTTCTCAAAAGCGCAAATGGTTTCGCAGGATCGCCGCCGGATATGACAAATCGGATGCTTCTCTCCTCGCGTTCCTTTACCTTGCCTATATCGTTATTTTGTTGATTTAGGGAAGTGCTGATTTAATTCCACAAAATGATAGAGGATGCGATATATTAGGGAAAATGGGAGCAGTCCAGAGACTGCTGTAGCAGCCATAGCGTCCGTTCCCAGCCGGTTCCCTATAAAAATGCCATCCACGATGATATAAACCGAATTGAAAAGCAAGCCAATCATCTGCTGAATGGCATACCTGATAAACAGTGTTTTTGTGCGTCCTTGATACACAGACAATATCCCCTCAAAAATAGAGCAGGCCAGCGCTTGTGTAACGCTGGCCTGCTACACAAAGGAATAAAGCCCCGGCGGGTTTATCTTATTTATCGCTTCTGTTTGCAATCGTTTTTGTTCTGACCAGTTCTACTGCCTCTTTCCCGGTCATGTGTGCAACCGTCATTTCCAATATGCACAGCGGAGTCCAGTCTCTGTCGATCATCTGGCTGCGGTGTTCGGCAGGGTCGTCCGGCGCATATTTGACTGCCAGCTTCTCAATGGCAGTTCGTTTTTCGGCGGCATCCTCCAAAATACGGATTGTACCAAACGCGATCACGCTTCTGAAATAGGTCGTATATTCCTCCGGAACAATCTGATCCTGGTCGGTCACGCACAGCGACGCCCGGCTGTCCCGCCGGATGGCATCCAATTTGTGGCCTGTCTTGGCACAGTGAAAATAGATCCGTTCACCGTCAAACACATAGCTGAGCGGAACCGCGTAGGGGTAACCGCCGTCACCCGAAAGGGCCAACACCCCGTTTGTCCCCCGCCGCAAAACAGCGGCGCATTCCTCCGGACTCAGAGCCTGTTTTTTCCGGCGCATTTCTCGAAACATATGTCGTGTACCTCCTGACAAAAAAATCGTCTGGCTCCATTCCTGCTGTGGCCTGACGGAATGGAAACAGACGTTACCCGGCGGTAGTTCTTTGATTTGTCCTACTGTACCATGGAGAAGGGCAAAAGTCAATCAAATTTTCAGGATTCCTCCGCCCCGCGCGTTGTCCGGTTTGCCCTCTAATATTTCGGACGCTTTGTGGTCTAGGCAGTATTTTCAAAAAACGCTACAATTAAAGCTGCGGAGTACATCCGGCACACAATGATGAGGAGGAAAAACAAAATGGCAGTATCTGTTGACACCAAGGTAAAAGAGCTGATGAAGAACGCGGCGGCCGCCGACATCCTGGAGAAGTTCGCTCCCGGGTTCAAAACCAATCCCCAGATGAAGCTGGTGGGCGGCCTGACCTTCCGCAAGTTGGCTTCCTTCCCCCAGTCCGGCCTGAATCCGGAACAGGTGGAGGAGATCGATGCCGCGCTGAAGGCCCTGGGCGAGTAATTCTTTCCTGAGCTAGCTGCTCATAATAAAACCGCTCCCCACTTGCCGGCGGGGAGCGGTTTTTCTATATCGCGCCGCCCTGCATGGACTCCTGAATTTGCAGGGCTTTCAGCAGAATCTCCAGACGCAGCCGCTCATCCGGGGCCTGCAGATCCGTCCCCAGCTCCCGTTTGATACGGGCGATACGTTCCAGAAAAGTGCTGCGGTTGATGTACAAGCTGGCGGTGGTCTTGGTGATGCTCATGTTTTTCTCCAGATAGACACGCAGCGTTTCAACATAACTGACGTTGGAAGTCTTGTCATGCTCCACGAGCCGGCGGAAGCCGTCGGAATAGTATAGCTCCACCGGAAAACGGCCCATAGCGTTGACGATCAGCTCCGTCAGAACATAGTCCTGGAAGAGATAAAAATGTTCCTCGGGAGCAAAGATCTTACCGCTTTCCAGGGCGGAACAGGCTTGCAGGTAGTATAGCTGGGCGCTGTAGATATCCCGGAAGGGGTCGCTGATGCCAATATCAAAGTTTAGGGTGGAAAACATGGATGTCACATTCTTCTGAAACACCTGGAGGCAGCTCTTGCCCTTTTCCAGCAGCGCGGCGGTCTCAACAAAGCATACGATGGCCCCGTCCTGCTCAAAGGCGGCGCTGTTGGGAAAGGTCTTTTCCACCACACTGCAAATATACCCGATAGGCAGCTGCGCCAGGCGGCGGCTGAACTGGGTCTTGGTGCAGATATACTCCTGCCCGCTCTGCCGGCCCTCCAGCACCCATTTCTGCTCCATATCATTCAGTCCGTTCACCAGCCTCTGTAAAACGGAGCGCAGGGAGCTGCGCCCGCCGGAGGCGGCGGAGGAATACCGCCGTAGCGCCATCTCGATCATGCCCGCAAGATACTTTGCCAGGGCATCATCCGAGGGCCGGTGCGTCCGCTGGCGGTAGTCCACGATCAGGCAGCCGCTGTATACCTTGTCCTGGAACAGATTGACGCACAGGGTGCTGCTGTCCAGAATGTTGATGAGCATGGCGTCCGTCTCCTCTGTGGACAGCTCTCCGTGTTCCAGAAACGCCCCCAGCAGCGGCAGAGGCAGATCCCCATCCCCGCTGTGGCGGGACAGGGTCTTCTCCCACTCCGCCAGATCGATGCCGGAGTAGTCGCTGTGGACAAGAAAGTGGAAATTTGCGTCCAGCACCAGGATGGGGTTGTCGAAGATCTTCTGGCTGTACGAGACCATGTCCCGGATCTGCCCGCTGCTGTTCAAGACGGCCTGCAGTTCCTCGCTCCAGGCATCGTACTTGTTGTAGATCTCTGTCAGAAGATTGAATACCAGCGGTAGCTCCACCTTCTCCGTGATCTGAATTACCCCGCACTGTTCCAGGTAATAGGGCAGATACATGCTTTTCCCGATGCAGAGGATCGCTGCCCCCTTCTCAACAGCGGACCGCTGGGGGAGCTGCTCGCTCCGCAGCACATAGAATCGTCCGGCATGGAAGGTGCGCTCCGTACCAAGATAATGCTCCGGCCGGCCCAGATGCAGCCCCCTCTCCTGGATGCCCAGCAGCCGGGCCGGTACCTGCTCCCGCAAATTGTCAAAGATGATCTCCGTGTTCAGCTTCATGATGTGCGTCCCTCCACAGTAAAAGGTCTACTGCGCATAGTGCTATTTTACCACAAACTTTCCGGATGGCAAGATAGGAACTGTTGAAATTGACAGATTCCGCCCCCGTCAAATCGGTCGGATTTTGTCGGGCTTAACCAGACGGTTTGACGGGCGCTCTCCATTGTGCCTAACTGCATCCAAGCGGGAGCATAGACTATCGTGCGAAATAAACAAATTTGCCAGTCCGCTGTGGACTTCATAGAGGCTGACCCCACCCAATAGATGGTCGGTTTGGAGCGGGAAAAATCCTGCCTCTTTGCGGTCTTTCCGGGAGGCATCCTGCTTCCTATAATAAAAGTATCAACGGCACTGCTGTTAGATCGAAATTGAGGAGGAACGACTATGGCACTATTGGACAAGCAGGAGAGCAGACGCTGCGTGGAGACCGTCTGGGGTAAGCTGATCCCCGAGAAGGAGGCGTATGACTACGCTGTGCGGCAGATCGCGTCCTTCTGCGCCAACCTGTTTCAGGTCATGCGCATCCTGGAGCCGGATTTTGAGAAGCGCACCAGCGCGATCTGCGACATTTCCTACATGATGAATATGGCCGCATGCAGCGACGAATATCTGAAGGACTTCTTTGACGAGTGGAATATACCCGAGTTCTGCAAGAAGGACGCATGGCTGGGCGGCATCTTCGGCGATTCCGGGGATGAGTACGAGAACATGGCGGGCCGTGTCATCCAATTCACCCACGACCGGGTGGAAAAGGAGCTGGATACCTGTCCCTGGGACATCGTGGGCGCGGAGCTGTGCAACATGACCACCGCCATGTTCACCGCCAACTTTGACCTGGCCAACAACGGGGAGAACGTCGTGGCCCTGAACATGTGCGAGGCCCGGGGCTGCGGCGATTGCCATTGCCGCGTGGTGGCAGAGCGCCGGGACAAGTATGGCCTCGACAAGCAGGGCTGGATGGACCACATGCAGCAGCCCGTCGATCCCGTCCACAACACCCCCCGGGAGCGGATGGTCCGGGAAGGCCAGATCCACCGCAACGACTGCTACAGCCAGGCCTTCGGCGAGGAGAAGAGCTTTGAGTGGGCCTACCGCTGGTGCATGGAGAAGGGCTGGGTCTGGTGCGTCGCCTTCCCGTTGATTGCCATCCGGGATATGGCGGAGAGCGAGGAGGAGTTTGAGCGCATCTTCAAGATCGTCTTCTCCACCGCTGGAAAGAACGCCTTTATCGAACCCTTCGCCGTGGAGGGGCTGCGGTCCTGGCTGGGCGTGCCCCACGAGATCGGAAAGAACGACCCCCGGCTTATGGGCGGATACATCAAGAATGTGCTGGACTGCCAGATGGTCCCCTGCGAGCTGGAGCGGTTCACCGAGGACGAGGCAGTCATCAAGGTAGATACCGAGACCTTCAACGGCCGCTTCCCTATGGCGCCCATCGACGAGCTGACCATGGGCTACGAGGCGCTGTGGCATAACATGGTCAAGACCATGGTCTCGGCGGAGTGGTCCTGCTGGTTCGAGGGCAAGGATGATGAGGAAATGTACATCCACGTGGGCCGCAAGATCGACAAGCGGATGATTTGAGAAGGGAGGGCACAGAAAATGTTGTTCAAAGAGGATAAAATCGCGCGAGCGGAGCACCGTGCCGTCCGGGAGAACGCCGGCTGGTACCGCTGGACCCATGATTTGGTGGAGGTCACAGGCAGAGATGCGGAAAAATTCCTGGACAGGCTGTTCGTGGGAGCTATCAAAAAGACTCCCGCAGGCCGGACGAAATACACCACCATGCTCAATGAAGATGGGAAGATCATCGACGATACCATCGTCATGCACATGGGCGAGGACCGCTACTGGGTCTCCACCCTATACGCTCCCCAGTTCATCAAGTGGGCGGACGCCCACAAGGCGAAGGAAGATGTCGTCTATCACGACGTCACCCAGACCGTCGATATGTACGCAGTCCAGGGCCCCAAGTCCCTGGAGATCATGAACGCCCTGCTGGCCGCACCGGTGGATGGGCTGAAGCGCTTTGCCGTGGCAGACAATCAAATGGGGGACGCTGCTGTTCATATCCACCGCTCCGGCTTTACCGGTGAGCTGGGCTACGAGGTCTATTGCAGGATCGAGGATACCCAGACAGTAGAGGATGCCATCCGGGTCGTCTGCGAGAAGTTCAGCGCCCCCGAGCTGACCACCCTGGAGGTCTATGTCCGCAGTCTGCCGGTGGAGAAAGGCTTCGCCCTGCGGCAGGACATGTTCGGGCTGACCCCCTATGAGTGCGGACTGGAGTGGTCCGTCAGCCTGGACAAGGATTTCATCGGCAAGGAGGCCCTGGTCAAAGCCAAAGAGGAGGGGCCCAAGTACAAGCTGGTCGGTCTGGAATATCTGGCGGAATCTTATGAGGACATCGCCCAGAAGGAAATTGTCTATCGCCACGGTGTACCCTGCGGTTTCGTCCTGGCGGCGATCTACGGATATACTGTGGAGAAGAATATCGGCTTCGCGGTCATTGAGGCGAAGAAGGCGGTGGTTGGGGAGCATGTCACGGTGGGCAGCAACGGCTCCCCCGCCGTTATCACCGAGAAGTGCTGGCTGTAAGGGGGAAGGATCATGCGTCTTGAGAATATGTCTATTGTAGTGACCGGCGCATCCGCCGGTATGGGCTGGGCCATCGTGGAGCGGTTTGCCCATGAGGGCGCCAATATCATTGCCGTGGCCCGGCGGCTGGACCGCCTCCAGGAGCTGGCGGAGTCCCTGAATGACGCTCCCGGTAAAGTGATTCCCTGTCAGGGCGACATGGGCGACCCAGAGACCAGCGTGAAGATGATCGACCTGGCGGTGAAGGAATTTGGCCGCTTGGACGTACTGGTGAACAATGCGGGCATTATGGACGACAACACCGCAGTAGGCGACGTGTCCGACGAGATGCTCCACGAACTGTTTCGGGTGAACACCTACGGTCCCATCTACGCCATGCGCAAGGCGGTGCAGACCTTCATCGCCCAGGGGGAGAATCAGGGCAATATCATCAACATCACTTCCGTTGGCGCAGTCCATCAGACCGCCGGCGTGGCTTACTGCGCCTCCAAGGCGGCGCTTTGGGCGGCCACCCGGAACACCGTCTTCATGTACGAGGAGCATGGCATCCGATGCAACGCCATCGCCCCCGGCGGCGTGCTGACGGACATCCCCCTGGTAATGCCTCCCGCCAATGAGTTCGGGTTTGGCCGCACCAGCGCTCTGCTGGCCCACTCTCCTGAAATGGGGATGCCGGAGGACATCGCTAACGCGGCGCTGTTCTTGGCCAGCGGCGAGTCCGCCTTTGTCAACGGCGCGGTCATCACCTGTGACCGGGGCTGGACCAGCTTCTGAAAGATCACATATTTGTGTAAGCAATGCGGGGAATACGGTATGCCGTATTCCCCGCAGCACATCAACCACAGCTGTCAGTATGCGTGACCAGCAAATTTTCCCGCAGCGCCCTCGCAAAAATCGATTATCAAGGCGGCGATCTCCTCTGGAGATTCCCGCACCCCATCCTGAAGCCACCGCTGGATCACACCGCTTCTGCCACCCGCTAAAAATGCGAAAAATGCTTTGATTTGCGGTGCGGTGAATGTGACCTGCTTTCCCATCTCTATGGCAAGCTGACCCTACAACTCGTCCTTTTCCCACTTGCGCTTCTCTATGCGCTCGGTAATCATATTCACCGCCTGCCCGCGCTCCAAGGCTTTCCAGTGGTTTTCTATGGCGGCGTCCGCCTCCTGTATCGCCGCTTTGATGCACTTGATAGCGGAGCTGTCATAGTCGGCCTCACAAGCGGCGGCAACCGCAAGGGCGATTTTCTCAATATTGCTGTCCGTCAACAGCTTGCGGCACTCCAAAACAACCCTGTCCTCGATTTTCTGCTTGTTGACAACTTTCTTCCGGCAAGCCTTTTTCTTGGCGCTCTTGCAGGCGTAGTAGCGATAGGCTGTCCCGGATTTTCCCGTCCCGCCGTAGCCGGTCATCATCTCCCGGCAGTAGCCGCAAAACAGCTTCGTCGTCAGCAGATATTCCTCTCGCCCCCTGGAACGGGCGGGAGCTTTTTTGTTGCGGTCGAGGATATGCTGTACTCACTCAAAAAGCTCGTCCTCGATGATACGGGGCATACCGCCCGGCGTTTCTGTGTCCTTGTAGATGTAATAGCCGATGTATCGCTTATTCCTCAAAAGCCGGTGCAGGCTGTTCTTGTTGAACTCCTTGCCCTGGGAGGTCTTGACCTGCTTTGCGTTGAGATATTTCGTGATTTCAGCGACGGTTTTTCCACTGGCGTACATCTCGAAAATCTCCCGAACAACAGCGGCCCCATCCGGGTCAACATGAAAACGGCGTTCCTCGTCCACATAGTAGCCAAGGCCCGGATTACTCCCGTTGCTCAAACACTTTTCAGCATTGATGTCCATACCCCGCCGTATCTTTTGGGACAACTCCGCCGAGTAGTATTCGGCCATGCTCTCCAACACACCCTCCACCAAAATACCGCTGGCATCGTCACTGATATTTTCCCTGGCGGAGATCACCCGAACACCGTTCTTTTTCAGCTTGGCCTTCGGGGAATGCGTTTCCCCGGCCCTGGGATGGGGAACTCCGGCGGCAGGTGGCTTTATGGGGGAATCCTCGACGGGGCCGTTCCATATCCGTTCCTGCTCTTATAGGCCATCTTTGTTCGCCTTGCAGCTACTAATTGAAACCATTGCCGGTGCCTTTCGCTGTTTTCGTTTGTTCCCTCCTGACATTATCTATTATACAGCAATCGCTAAATGTTGTCAAGTGTTTTGATAAGTTTTTTCTAAATGACGTAAATTTTTTATTTGACTTTATAAAGTGATTGCTGTATAATCGGAAGTAAGGGGGTGCACAACATGACGATTGAGCAGAAAATAAAAATGGCCTTATCCTATTCGGGCGTAAGCCAGGCGGAATTAGCGCGACGGATGGGAACAACCCCATCAAATCTGAATCAGAAAGTCAAACGGAACACGCTGACGAAAGAGGAGATGGAGCAGATAGCCTCTGCGCTTGGGGGCTCATGGAGAGCTGAGTTTGTTTTTAACGATGGGACGGTAATATGAGGATTTCCCCGGGCTGGGTATCAATCCCAGCTCAGGTGGTACAATAGGTGAGGAGTGATTATATGCCATTGCCGCAAGAGAACCGTTATACCTACGCTGACTTCCTGGCAGGAACCGAGGAGGACCGGGAGGAGCTGATTGAGGGCCATTTCCGCATGATGTCCGGGGCGTCCAAGGCACATCAGGAGGCCGTGGGAGGGATATATGCCCAGCTGCGCGACTATCTCCGGGGGAAGAAGTGCAGAGCCTATATTGCACCCTTCGATGTGCGCCTGTTCGAGCGGGAGGGGGATCAGCCTGACGATGTTGATACCGTGGTGGAGCCGGACGTGATGGTGGTCTGTGATGCCTCCAAGGTGGACGATCGGGGGGTTAAGGGAGCACCCGACCTCATTGTGGAGGTGCTGTCTCCATCCACGCAGAGCCATGACCGGGTAACCAAGTTCAACTTGTACCGGCGAGCGGGTGTTCGGGAATACTGGCTTGTTGATCCCGAAAGCCGGGTGGTCCAATCCTTCATCCTCCAGAACGGTCAGTATGTCGCTACGGCCAGCAGCGGGACAGACCGCTTGAGCGTCCGTGTGCTGGAGGGGTGCATCATCGACTTGGGAGACGTATTCCCGCAGGAGTAGGATTCAGCTCAACACAGGCAGAGAGGCCAGGGCGTGTGCCTTGGCCTCTCTTTGTGTTCCGTCCCTCCTGTAAGGCCCAGAAAGGACCGTAGAGCGGGCTTTCTACCCTTGCCATGCGTCTTACCCTCCTGAGCAGCTGACCGGCTGTTGCAACTCGCGTATGGGACCGCTGATGGGCATTTGAACCATAGTCATAGTCGTAGATCAACGAATCAGAGAGCAGGCGCCGTCCGTTGCCGGATAGCGCCCGCTCGTTTTTTCCCTTATTTTTTCCCTTTAGGCCATTTACTGCGCTTATCTGGATTTTACTGCAAATCCCCGGAAGCTGTTGAATCCTATACGTTGTAGGTTGTATTTTACGGCATTTTCCACGGTATATAAAACTTCATCTTATAAGCATATGCCCGCTCTGATGGCAAGACCTGTTCACGCTGGAGGTTGCTGTCTACCATGATAATGACGGCTTCATCATCTGTCAGTTCCCGGACGATGCAGGGCACTGTGGGCAGCTCTGCCAGTTCCGCCGCCATCCTGCGCCGGTGGCCGGACACCATTTGATAACTGCCGTCCGGCATGGGGCGCACCAGCACAGGAGAGAGGACGCCCCGCTCTTTCACGCTTTCCACCATCTCCGTCATGCTCTCATCCATCCGCACTTTGAACGGGTGGTTGGGGAAGTCGCTGATTTCAGTGGTGGGAAGGTCGGTCACATAGCTGCGCTGGGCGTTGTCCCGTTCCTCCTGGGTGGTGAACATACTATC
>OFFW01002485.1_pt1 | contig 9977 bp, 8 predicted proteins | sample 1521501 | NCBI WGS metagenome assembly OFFW01 (sample SAMEA3504107, study PRJEB24116) | mouse gut metagenome | biome: mouse gut; feature: mouse-associated habitat; material: faeces | place: Denmark | collected 2011
TGGCTGATTCAATCGCATGATTACATTAGGCAGGATTCAGCGTTATGCAGTATAAAAAGCTTGATGCCGTAATCTCTGTGGGAATCCGACGGGGACACAATCTCGATTATCCAGTCCGGGGCACCCTTGCAGCCGTATTCATCAAGTTTATCCTTGTCGCAGATTACGGAAATATCCGGCTCCACATAATTTTTGTCATCCGCGTTCAGGAACACGGCAAAAGGGGCGGCAAAGACTTCACATGAGCCTTTTTCTGATTTGACATACTGATAGATAGCGGCATGCAGGGCACTGGATATTCTCTGGTGTATCGTCCTTGGCGGGGCCATCATGTACATCTGCCCGTCTATCAGTTCTGCCCGCTGCCCCTCCAGCAGTGCATATATGTCATCGATGGTATAGGTCCTTTCCTGTGACAATGCCATTGGCCCACCTCCTGTTCCGGACTTGGAATGTATATGCAGCGATTAAATCTTACCAAAAACCGGATAAACGGCATGAATGGCTGTGCTATGCGGCTGGCAAGAATTAAATGCCGTTTATATAGATTCCGCCCGATTGTGCAGAAAAGCCGCAAACCATTGATTTACTGAAAAATCTACGATTTGCGACCTTTTGCATGAAATGGAAGCAAAGGGGCTCGAACCCTTGGCCTCCCGCTAGTCAGGCGAGCGCTCATCCCAGCTGAGCTATGCTTCCATCCCTTTTACTATATCACAGATCAGAGGAAAAGGGAAGAGGGAATTTTATTTTTTACAAAGATTTTTTACAACCGGTTTTTTACAAAACGCTGTATAGACGTTCCGTTGCGTGCATGCAGCGTGTCTGCCGGGTTTGCGGAAACCTGCTTCGCCGCCGGCTGCGCCCTGCTTTCCGGCCAGCCGGCGGCTCGCGGTTTTGGCAAACATCCTACCCCAAAATATCCATCTGCTTATACTCCTCCAGCCGCTGCCGGTAGGTATCCCAGTCAAGGCCGGAGCAGACGAACCGACAGTCGTCCCAGATGCGGGACAGCTCCGCCTGCACCTGGGGAATGTCCCCGGGATCTCTGCCTGTGGTGCGGACATAGTAATCCGGCAGCATGGAGCAGCCGTTCATGAAGCTCTCCGTCCCATCGGGCTCCTCCCCGTTGCTCAGCGCGGCCAGCAGCCGCAGGTGGCTGTCTATGTAGCCGTTGATCTGGATATGCACGCCGAACATGCCGTTTAAGTCGAAGACCTGGAAGGGCGCCTTGCCGGGGACATCGATTTCGCCTCCTGCGTAGAAGGCCTCGGAATCTCCCAGTTCGTAGAGGGCATTGCAGATGTCCATCAGTCTGCCGTATTCCTCCTGGGTGATGGGCTGCCGGAAGGACTGGAACATGAGGTCCACGGCATAGCCCAGCTGCCCAAGCACTTCGCAGCCGGGAAGCTTCCCCAGCCTGTCCCCCAGCTTCACCAGGCGGGCGATGGTCAGCAGATCCCAGAGCCTGATCTGGATATCCTCCATCTCTTCCGCCTTGCCGGTGATTTCCTCGTAAATGTCATTGTACACCAAGGTGCCGTCCTCCAGGGTGCCGATGCGGTCGGAGCAGTCGTCCACCAGTTTCTCCCCCACCTTTTTATAGACTCTGTCATCGGCGCTGAAGATGGTGTCCGCCCGGTGCAGCCACAGCACGGCCTGGTACAGGTCCTTCCCGTCCATGGCGGCGACGCCCATGTCGTAATAGGCCCTGGCAAGCCCCGCCCAGTCGTGCTTCTGCTGGCAGATCTTCAACTGTTCCTCAGGATTTTTTGATTTTGACTTTGATAGCCCGAACATAATGTCTCGACTCCTTTGCGCATTGATTATTTTACCTCATTTTATAACAATCCGGAAACCATGGCAAGAAAATTTACAGACAAGGGGCGAAAAATATGCTATCATGGTAGGAAAGTGCAGGAGGCATGGATTATGATTCATTTTGAGAAGATAACGGAAGACAATTTCAAGGCAATCGTAGAGATGAAGCGCCCGGACGGCGAGAGGTTCGTGGCCTCCAATGCCTATTCCCTGGCCCAGGCGTGGCTGTACAGGGAGAGCGGTGATGTCTATCCCTTTGCGATTTACAGTGAAGGCGAGCCTGTGGGCTTCATGATGCTGGACGAGGATCTGGAGGAGAGGTGCCTGGTCATATGGCGGATTATGTTTTCCGTGGAGCACCAGAACAGGGGCTACGGCACCCAGGCCGTCCGGGAAATCGTCCGGCTGGCGGGGGAGTCGGGGAAGTATGATTTCCTGATTCTGGATTATGCGCCGGAGAACGAAATCGCCAGGCATGTGTACGAGAAGCTGGGCTTTCAGCCCACAGGGGAAATCAACAATGGGGAGATCGAGATGAGGCTGGATTTGTAAGGGTCTGGAGACTGACAGGGGACGGGCGTGAGAATATCCCTCAAAGTGGGCTGACAGGGACATGCTGATGCCATAAACGAGGCATATGCGAAAGCTGATAACGTCCCTCAAGGCGGGCTGAGAGGGACGGAATGGAGAGGATGAGGGATGCTGCAGATTGCCATATGTGACGATGAGACTGCCCAGTGCTCCTTATTGGAATCCTATGTGAGGGAGTGGGAAAGGCTGCGGCGGCAGGAGGCGGACATTGCGCTTGTGGGGAACGGGGAGCAGCTCCTGTTCCACTGGGAGGAGAGGCGCAGGGACATCCTGCTCCTGGACATCGATATGCCGGGCGTTGACGGCCTTTCCCTGGCCAGGAGGCTCCGGGGCCGGGGAGAGGATGTGCAGATCGTCTTCGTGACCGGGCTGGCGGAGTATGCGCTGGAGGGCTATGATGTGGAGGCGGTGTCCTATCTGATCAAGCCGGTGTTTTATACTGGTACTATATAGGGCAGGTGGGGATCATAGAGAGAGGATTGGGAAAGCGGATGCTGGGTTTCGGCCTGGTGGCGGGATGTCTGGCGCTTTCCGCCTGGATTCCGCCCTGGCTGGCATGGCTTCTGGTGACGGGGGTGCTGTTCCTGTACAGCCTTTTCTTTGACGGGGAGCCCTTTGGACGGCAGTGGTGGCGGGTGCTGCTGCCGGGGCTGCTGCTGGCGGGCTGCGCCCTGGTGCCCCGGGCATTAGGGCGCTGGAGCGCAGGCTTCGGGGACAGCCCAGTGGAGACTGCGGCAGCAGCGGCATTTCTCTGCAATGGTCCCATCCTTTTTGTCTTTCTGCTCCTGTTTTCCGGAAAGCGCCAGAGCCTGCGGCTATGGAACGGGATTCTGACAGCACTGTCATTTTTTGCCGTCACCCTGTTCCAGTGGCTTCTGTGCGGCACGGGCCGGATAGCGGTGGAGAGAAGCCTGCTGGGAACCCTGCTGTGGGGCAGCGCGGCCCTGGAGGCCCTGCTGTTTCTCACTGTGGAGGGCACGCTGTATTTTTATAAGAAGGGTTTCGAGTTCCGCACGGAGCAGTTCCGCAGCCGGCTGATGGAGCACAGCTACGGGGAAATCAGGGACATCTACATGGACGTGCGGGGCTGGCGGCACGATTACCACAACCACATGCAGGTGATGAAGGCGAAGCTGTCCATGGGGGATCTGGATGGCATGGGGGCCTATCTGGACCAGCTGGAGAGGGAGCTGGATCGGGTGGACACTCTGGTGAAGTCCGGGAACCTGATGACGGACGCTATTTTAAACAGCAAGCTGACGCTGGCCAGGCGGAACAACATTCGGGTAAACTGCAGGGCGAAGCTTCCGGAACGGTTGCCCATGGAGGACGTGGATCTGTGCGTGATTCTGGGCAACCTCTTGGACAATGCCATCGAGGCCTGCCAGAAGGTGGAGGAGGATGACCGTACCCTGCGTCTGTACATGGCGGTGAACAAGGGGCAGTTCTATCTGTCTTTGCAGAATTCCGCCCCGCAGGAGCCGGATTTCGATGCCAGGCATTACATCACCAGCAAGAGAGGGAACCACGGTTTAGGGATGAAGCGGGTGAAGGCTGCGGTGGACAAATACCAGGGCTACCTGAACCTGGCCAACGAGCCGGGGATATTTGCGGCGGAGGTGACCATGCCGCTTGCGGACTTTTCGTGAAAAAAACATGACATTTCGTGCAGGAATCCCCACAAAAGGGGATTCCTGTTTTATACTGCATAACGCTGAATGCTGCCTAATGTAATCATGCGAATGAACCAGTCAGCGTTATGCAGTCTGGTTTCACGGCAAGTGAAATCGTTAAGCAGTATAAAATGGGGAAAACACAAAAAGCAATTCGACCCGGAAGAGGCCGGGACGGGAAGTCGGGAGGAACCAAGAACGGATGAAGAAAAAGAAAAAAGCGGATAAAACCAAACAGTATTCCCTGTGGGATAACTGCTGGTACGCCCTCCGCCAGCTGCGGCAGAAGGAGGGGGATATAGGCATGGCCGTCTGCGGGGGCGACGTGGCCCTGGGGATCCTGCTGCCCTTTCTGGAGGCGGCGCTGGCCGGGGCGGTGGCGGCCATCCTGACGAGCGGCAGACGTCCGGAGGCGATTCTTTTGCTGGTGGCGGGCTATGTGGTCCTGCTGCAGACAGTCCGGTTCCTGCAGGGGCATCTGCGGAACCTGCGGTTTAAGACATTGTTCCTGCTGCGGATCGACATGGGGATGGATTTCTTCAGGAAGACCGTGTGGATGGACGGACAGAGCCTGGAGAGCGCCCAGGGACAGAAGAAGCGGAAGGATGCCGGAAGGAATCTGTACTCGGGGAACGGCCAGGGGATAGAGGCCTATACAAAAGCCTGGTGCGATCTGGTGATGCAGCTGATCGGCCTGGTCCTCTATGGTGCGATTGTGGGGCAGGTCAGCCTGATTCTGCTGGCCATATTGGTCATGCAGACCCTGCTGGTGTCATATCTCCACACAAAGGCGGGAAAGCGCGCCTATGCCATGGAAGATGAGATTGAGAAAAAATGGGGCATATTCCAGTATCTGCGGCGGGAGACCGTGGTTCCCAGCAATGGAAAGGACATCCGGATGTACCGGATGGACAAATGGTTCCTGGGGATGTTCCATGGGCTCATCGACAGGGTGTGCGCTCTGATAGACAGGCAGCAGACCGGGTACATGGCGGCTGGCATGGCGGAGAATCTGCTCACCTTTGCCAGGAGCATGGTGGTCTACGGGTGGCTCGTCCGGGAGATGGCAGCAGGAAATATGACGATACCGTCATTTCTGCTCTATGTGGGAATCGTGGCAGGATTTGGCGCATGGATGAACGGGTTGTTTGAGGCCTGGCGGCAGATTCTGGAGAATGAGAAGCTTATGGACGACTACCGGGACTTCATGGATTTCGGTGTGGTGGAGGAAGGAAGACAGGCGCCGGAGAGACCCGGGCGCACCCATGAGATTCGGTTCGAGCATGTGTGCTTCCGATATGAAGGCAGCGAGGAAGATACCATCCGGGATTTGAACCTGACCATCCGGCCGGGAGAGCGCCTGGCGCTGGTGGGGCCAAACGGCGCGGGCAAGACCACTCTCATCAAGCTCCTGTGCGGCCTCTACCGTCCTACCTCCGGCACTGTATATCTGGACGGAAGGGACATCCAGTCTCTGGACCAGAGGGCAGTCTTCCGGGAATTCGCTGTGGTGTTCCAGGACGTGTTCGCCTTCTCCTTCCCATTGGCGGACAATGTGTCTTGTGTGGACTGTGGGCGGGAGGATTCGGAAAGGCTTCGGGAGAGTCTGGAAAAGGCGGGGCTCTGGGAGCGGGTGCAGGCGTTGCCGAAGGGGGCGCAGACTTTCATGAACAAGGATTTGGACGAGGCGGGCGTGGCCCTGTCCGGGGGCGAGGTACAGAAGCTCATGCTGGCCAGGGCCCTCTACAAGGACGCGCCCATGGTCATCCTGGACGAGCCCACCGCCGCCCTTGACCCCATTGCGGAGAGCGAGATGTATGAAAGGTATGATGAGCTGGTTCAGGGGAGGACGGCTGTCTTTATCTCTCACAGGTTAAGTTCCACACGGTTCTGCGACAGGATCCTCTTCCTGGAGAATGGCCGCATCACGGAGGAGGGGACCCACGGGGAGCTGATGCAAAGGGGCGGGGCCTACGCGGAGCTCTTTTCCATCCAGGCCAGGTATTATAAGGAACAAAAAACGGAATGCGCAGCGACACTATAAAGTCGCGAGAGCAAAGTGCGCCGAAGAGACTTTATCCTTCAGTGCCGTCGCGCAGCGACCAAAAATAAAAAACGGAATGCGCAGCGACACTATAAAGTCGCGAGAGCGCACGAGAGCAAATTTCATGAGAGCACTTCGAATGAAATTTGCTCTCCGAAAAGTGCGCCGAAGAGACTTTATCCTTTAGTGCCGTCGCGCAGCGACTTTATTCAGAAAGGAAGGGCAGTATGCGTGAATTGAAATCTATCCATAAAATGGGGATTCGACTGTTGAAGATGATACACAGGGAGGATTCCTCCGTCATCCCTCTGCATCTGTTGGATGTATGCCTTTCTCTGGCGCAGATCTACGCAGGGCTGTTCCTGACGGCGGGGCTGATTGATGCGCTGCTGGCGGGAGCGTACCGTGAGGCGGCATGGCAGGCCGTGGTCCTGCTGGGGGCGAGCCTCCTGCTCGGCCTGGCCCAGCGTCTGCTCCAGAGGCGGTTCAAGAGCCTCGGGACGAGGATGTGGCTGATTTTCTATGTGTGGCTGCGGGAAAAGGTGTTCTCCATGGACTATGAGAGCATGGAGAAGCCGGAGGTGGCCGAGAAGATTCTGTTTTCGGAGCGCACTTCGGACATGTACGGAGGCCTTGACACCCTGCTGAACCACTACTGCAATATTCTGCGGGCGATTTTGAATATCCTGCTGTCGGTTTCCCTGGTGGTTCATCTGTGCCTGACAAGACCGGCGGAAGGCCTGGGCCTGGTGGGGAGCCTGACGGGCCCGATTCCCTCCTTTGGGCTCTTTGCGGTATTGCTCGTGGGTATGTGCGCCTGCTCTTTCCGGGCTTTCACCAAATTTGCCGCAAGGCAGATGGAAATCTTCAACAGCCATACGGGAGTGGAGGAGAAGCTCACCTATTTGCTGAACAATGTGTACGACAATGAAAAGGTGGGAAAAATCATCCGTATCTACGGCATGGAGGAGATGATTCTGGAAAACACTGCCCAGGAAGAACGGGAGAGCAGAGCCTATTTCGAGAAGAGGTGCGATGTGAGGAACGCGGCAAACGACGCCAACAACCTGGTGAGCAGCGTCTTCGCTGTAGGCGCCTATCTGCTGGCGGCGTTGAAGGTGGTGGCAGGGGCCGTCACCGTGGGCGCGTTCACCCGGTATGTGGGCGCGCTGAACCAGTTCGGCTCCGCCTGCTTCTCCCTGATTTCCGAGCATGGGGAGCTTCAGAAGATCTGCACCACCATGACGGACTTCCTGGCCTTCCTGGACATGGAGAATTCCCACGTTTCTGGCAGCATCCCCGTGGAGAAGCGGGACGACGGGGAGTATGAGCTGGCTTTCGAGGACGTGAGCTTCCATTACCCCGGCAGCGAGAAACTGGTGCTCAAAAACGTGAGCTTCAAGCTGCGCATCAAGGGAAAGCTGGCGGTGGTGGGCCGAAACGGCGCGGGCAAGACCACCTTCATCAAGCTCTTGTGCCGCCTCTACGAGCCCACGGAGGGGCGCATCACTTTGAACGGCACGGACATCCGCAAGTATGACGAGGAGGAATACCGCCGCATCTTCGGCGTGGTGTTCCAGGATTCAAGCTCTTCGCTTTTCCTGTGTGGGAGAACGTGGCCGCGGGCTATGAGAGGCAGGACCACCGAATCTGGAAGGCCCTGGAGCAGGCGGACGAAATCAATGTGTTCCGCCTGGCTGTGTGGCAAAACTATTATAACGGTTTAAAATGCCTGGCCGGCAGAATCGCTCTGCCGGTTGTTCCAGCCGGATGTGAACACAATGGGCACATGTTTTACATAAAAGTCCGGGATTTGGAGGAGCGCACAGCGCTGATTGCCCATCTGAAAGCCCACGGGATCAGCGCTGCTTTCCACTATGTACCTCTGCACACGTCCCCCGCAGGCCTCAAATTCGGCCGCTTTGCGGGAGAGGACCGGTATACTACAAAAGAGAGCGAGCGGCTGCTGCGGCTTCCTATGTACTATGGGATGACGGAGGAGGAGACAAACGCCGTCATTCAAGCTGTTAAAGGGTTTTTCAGTTAGCATCCATAGAACGCCTAAAGGAGTAGAAATGAAGGGAATCATTTTGGCTGGCGGATCTGGAACCCGCCTCTACCCGGCGACAAGGTCGGTTTCCAAGCAGATACTTCCCATCTACGACAAGCCCATGATCTACTACCCACTCTCCATTTTGATGCTGGCGGGTATTCGGGAGATCCTGATTATCTCCACCCCTCGGGATCTGCCGTCCTTTAAGCAGCTTCTGGGGGATGGATCCGATTATGGAATTGCGCTCTCCTATGAAAAGCAGGATCAGCCGAATGGTTTGGCGGAGGCATTTTTGATTGGAGAGCGCTTCATCGGGGATAGAAGCGTGTGTCTGATCTTAGGTGACAATGTTTTTCATGGAAGAGATTTCGGAGGCGTGCTGCGGCGGGCCGCTGCCTTGGAGCGCGGTGCACTTATTTTTGGGTATCCGGTGCCCAATCCCCAGGATTTTGGTGTAGTGGAGTTCGATCATAAGCATCAGGTGCGCTCTATTGACGAAAAACCGGAGCACCCTAAATCCCGGTATGCAGTTCCCGGCCTATATTTTTATGACCGTGATGTGGTGTCCATTGCAAAATCTATTGCCCCCTCGGAGAGAGGGGAGCTGGAGATCACGGCGGTCAACAATGTTTACCTGCGGCGTGGAGAGCTGAGGGTGGAGCTGTTTGGACGGGGAATGACGTGGCTGGACACCGGAACTCATGACGGCCTTTTAGAAGCGGCAAAGTATGTCTCCATTATTCAAAAGCGGCAGGGGCTTTACATATCCTGCATTGAGGAGATCGCCTACCGGATGGGATACATATCGCGGGAGCGGCTGCTGGCGCTGGCAGAGCCCATGCGGAAGACAGCTTATGGACAGTATTTGCGGGATGTAGCGGAGGAAGCCCTATGAGATCAGTTCTTGTGACAGGTGGAGCCGGATTTATTGGGTCAAACTTTATACGGCACGTATTATCTGAGGAAACGATTGACCGGATTGTGAATTTGGATGCGTTGACTTACGCGGGCAATCTGGAAAATCTTGCGGATTGTGCAGATGACCCCCGCTATTGTTTTGTCCACGGCAGCATTTGCGACCGTGATTTGGTTGAGAAGCTGTTTGCGGAATACGCATTTGATACGGTTGTAAATTTTGCGGCGGAGAGCCATGTGGACCGCAGCATCCGGAATCCGGAGGTGTTTGTCCAGACCAACGTGCTGGGCACCGCGGTGATGCTCAATTGCGCAAAGGCCGCATGGGAGCTGCCGGAGGGAGGCTTCAAGGAGGGGAAGAAATTCCTGCACGTGTCCACAGATGAGGTGTACGGTTCCCTGCCGGACGACGAGAATGCTTTCTTTTATGAGACCACGCCCTATGATCCCCACAGTCCCTATTCGGCCAGCAAGGCCGGAGCGGACATGCTGGTGAAGTCCTATATGGACACCTACCATTTCCCGGCCAACATCACCAACTGTTCCAACAATTACGGGCCTTATCAGTTTCCGGAGAAGCTGATTCCCCTGATCATCAACAATGCGCTGCAGGGCAGGAAGCTTCCGGTGTACGGAGACGGAAAGAATGTAAGGGACTGGCTGTATGTGGAGGATCATGCCAAGGCCATTGATATGGTGCAGGAGCAGGGCAGACTGTTTGAGACTTATAATATCGGGGGCCATAATGAAAAGCGCAATATCGATATCATCCACATCATTATCGACACGCTGCAGGAGATGCTGCCGGAGGGGGATCCCAGAAAGGCCCTTGTGACCAGAGACCTGATCAGCTATGTGGAGGACCGGAAGGGGCATGACC
>OFFW01002491.1_pt1 | contig 9959 bp, 7 predicted proteins | sample 1521501 | NCBI WGS metagenome assembly OFFW01 (sample SAMEA3504107, study PRJEB24116) | mouse gut metagenome | biome: mouse gut; feature: mouse-associated habitat; material: faeces | place: Denmark | collected 2011
AACTGCCTGCGAGGGAAGCGGCCGCGAGGGAACTGCCTGTGAGGGAGCGGCCCATGAGGGGGCTGCCTGTGAGGGAAGCACAGAGGCGGGACACGCTCACGAAACGCCATGCGCGGAAGATACATTTTGCACATTCGCCAGAGAAAGGATGGAGATGACACTATGAGACAGGATGACATGCGGAAAGTGCTTGAGATAGGGGTGATGCTGTCCGAGGAGCAGGATCCGAACCGGCTGCTGGAGAAGATACTGGAATGCGTGATGGAGCTGGCCCGCTGCGATGCGGGGACATTGTATCTGTTGGACAAGGATTCCCTTCGTTTTAAAATCATGAGGAATCATACCCTACATACCTATGAGGGTGGGAACGGGGTGGATCCGGGGCTTCCCCCGGTACCCCTTTCCAGGGAGAATGTCTGCGCCTTTTCCCTTCTGGAGAACCGGACAGTCCGGATAGAGGACGTGCGCAGATGCGGGGCGTATGACTTTTCCGGCCCAATCCGATATGACGCCATCACGGGCTATCACACCCAGTCCATGCTGGTGGTGCCCATGCGCAACAGAGAGGGGGACAGCATCGGGGTGCTGCAGCTGATCAATGCCATGGATGAGGGCGGCGCCGTCAGGGCCTTTCCGGAGGACATGACTTTGGTGCTGGAGTCCATCGCTTCCCAGGCTGCCATCACCATCCAGAATGTGAGATATCTTCGGGAAATCAAGGAGCTGTTCCGCTCTTTCGTGCGGGTGATGTCCTCCGCCGTGGATGAGCGCACTCCCTACAATGGCAGCCATACCAGACATATGGCTGCCATCGGGTCAGCCTTTCTGGACTATCTCTGCGCCGGGAGGGAGGCGGCGTTCACCCCGGAGCAGAAGGAGGAACTGCTGATGAGCGTGTGGCTCCATGACATCGGCAAGCTGGTGACGCCTCTGGAGGTCATGAACAAGATGGCCAGACTGACGCCTGCCCAGCACAGTGCGTTTCTCCATCGGATGGAGCTGATTCGGCTGAACGGCCGGATCCGGATGCTTTCCGGCCAGATTTCCGCCGGGGAATGCGCGGCGCTCACGGATCAGGCCCGCAGGGCGGAAGCGCTGGTGGAGGAGATCGATACCGCCGGATATCTGCCCGATGAGAAGCTGGCGGCGCTGTCCAGGCTGGGGGAGGAGAAGTGGCTGGACGAGGAGGGGACGGCCCACCCGTGGATTGAGGAGGAGGAACTGGCCATGCTTTCCATCCGCCGGGGGACTCTGTCGGAACAGGAGCGGCAGATCATGGAAGAGCATGTACAGGTCACGGACAAGCTTCTGTCCCAGATACAGTTTTCCAACGATCTGTCCCATGTGCGGGAGTGGGCCGCCGGCCATCATGAGCTCCTGAACGGCAGCGGCTATCCCCGCCATCTGTCAGGGGAGGAAATCCCCATGGAAAGCCGGATTATTACCATCCTGGACATTTTTGATGCCCTGGTGGCAGATGACAGGCCCTACAAGCCGGGGATGCCGGTGGAGAAGGCCCTGTCTATCCTGGAAGCAATGGCGGAGAAGGAGGGTAAGCTGGATTCCCGGCTCACCAGGCTGTTCATAGAAAGCAGATGCTGGGAGGGCGCATACGCATGAGACAGGCGAGGAAGAAGATGCCCAAACGGGCCAGGGCCGTTCTGCAGAATCTGGCAGCAGCGGCGCTCTTGACGGTTCTGGCCGGCACGGGAATCTTGAACCGTGCCGACTACACAGCGTCTGACGGCCTGTATCAGCGGCGGGAAGCGTCCGACGGCAAAATCGTTCTGCTGGGCATCGACCAAGAGGCCTTGGAGGCATATGGGCCATACCACCAGTGGGGAAGGGAGATTGTGGCACAGATCCTGGAGACGCTGAACCGTTCAGAGGAAGACAAGCCTGCAGTCATCGGGATCGACATCCTTTTTGCCGGGGAGACGGAGCCTTCCGCGGATACAGAGTTTGCGGAGAGGGCCGCGGAATCAGGGAACGTGGTCACCGCGTGCCTGGCACAGTTCGGCCGCCCGCTGCTGGGGGACGAGGAAGGCGGGTACGCCCTGGGGGCATTTTCCGTGGTGGGGCTTGAGGACAGCTATGACGCGCTGCGCAGCGCCACGGGCCGGGGGCACATCAATGCCATGCTGGACACGGACGGCATCCTGCGCCATCATCTGCTCAGAATCACTCTGCCGGACGGAAGCCAGATTCCCTCCCTGGCTCTGGCCTGTGCCAGCGCCTATGAGGAAGCCCGGAACGGTCCCGGGCTGGAGCTGCCTGCCGTGAGCCCCACAGGCTTCTGGTATCTGCCTTTCTGCGGGAACGCAGGGGACTTCGAGGAGATATCCATTGCGAAAGTGCTGTCAGGAGAGGTTTCGGCCAGCTATTTTTCCGGCAAAATCGTGCTCATCGGCCCTTACGCGCCGGGGCTTCAGGACAGCTATGTGACCGCCATCGACCACGCCAGCCCCATGTACGGAGTGGAGTATCATGCCAACGCCATCCAGGCGCTGCTGTGGGGCAACTATAAGACCGAGCTGGGGGACGGTATCCAGCTGGCGCTGCTGTTCGGTATTCTGCTGGCTGGCATTGCCTGCTTCCGGGGGCGGCCTGTGTGGCTCTCCACCTTGCTGTGGATCCTGCTCTGCGGCGGCTGGCTGCTGCTGGGAAAGTGGCTCTATGGCCGGGGCTGGGTCGCCCATGTGCTGTGGGTTCCCGTGGGGATTACGATTCTATATGGGGGATGCCTGGCGGCCAGCTACATTCAGGCTGCCCTGGAGCGGCAGCGGGTGACAAGGACGTTCAAGCGGTATGTGGCACCGGAAATCGTGAACGAGCTCCTGAAGGAGGGCGCGGATTCCCTGGAACTGGGTGGAAGCCAGACTACCATTGCGGTGCTCTTCGTGGATGTGAGGGGATTCACCTCCCTGTCGGAGGAGCTGAAGGATCCCAGGAAAGTGGTGGAGATCCTGAACCGGTACCTTGCCCTGTTCGCAGACTGCATCCTGCGGAACGGCGGCACCTTGGACAAATTCGTGGGGGATCAGGCCATGGCTTTCTGGGGGGCGCCCCTGCGGCATGATGACGATGCCCTGAAGGCCATGCAGGCTGTCAGGACGGCGATGGACATGGTGGAAGGGGCCAGGGGGATCTGCGCGGAATTGAAAGAAAAGTATGGGCGCACGGTGTCCTTCGGCATCGGCGTCCACCTGGGGGAAGCCGTGGTGGGAAATATCGGTTCTCCCCAGCGGATGGACTATACCGCCATCGGCGACACCGTGAACACTGCCGCCCGCCTGGAAGCCAATGCCCCGGGGGATACGGTCTACATCTCCCGAGCCGTGGCAGATCTCCTGGGGGCGCGGATCCGCGCCACTTCCCTGGGAGATTCTGTCAGGCTGAAAGGGAAGAAGGAAGGTTTCGAGGTGCTGAGGCTGGAGGAAATCCTGTCCTAAAGTCCTCTTCCCATAGGGTCAATTCTGGACCAGGGACATGGACAGGGAGTACACCTCATAGCTCTCATTGAAGAACAGGTTCAGGTTCCCGCTGTTGTTGGCGCCGGATTCACTGGTCTTGTACATGGCGGACACGGTCAGCTCCAGGAAGGCTTCGGCTTCCTGATACTGGTTCCACGCGCCGAATTCAAACGAGACGCTGTCCGATACCTTGTCTCCTATCTGGAAATCCGCGATGGACTGCTGTGACAGGGAATCGCTGTCCCAGCTGACACGGATGTCAGGAGCCTCCCTGAGCACAGCTCCGATTTCCTGGGCATTGGTGAAGCCCATCTTATCCAGGACGGTCTCAAGGGAATCGCCCACTTTGATATCCAGGACGCCCATGTCCGTGCCTGCGGGGAATTCCTTTGTCCAGCCGAAGGTGGTGAAGGAGGATGCGTTGGGGGACTGCACCGCGTCAACAGGCAGATCCAGGAAGCCTGTGGTGCCGGGGTACATCAGCTGCGTCCCCAGACCTTCGATTTCCTCCAGATACAGGCTGCTGTTCGCCAGACCCTGGTTCACCAGGAGGTCCCGCAGGCCGCTTATGGTGATGCCGTCGATCTCCTGGCCGAAGAGGGTCACATTCCCTGCAAAGATGTTCTCATTCCCTTCCGCCCTGAAATCCATATAATAGCGGGCTCTCTGGTCCGGCGGCAAGTCCGCGGGGTCGGTCTCCTCCTCCGGTTCCTCTGATGAGGGTTCCTCGGTGGGCTCGGGCGAGGGGGAGGATTCCGGCTGCTGGGCCAGAAGGTTCTGGGCCTCGTCCTGCATGGCCTGGTCCAGCTCCTCCCAGACATAGTCCGGGATGTCCTCCAGAGTGAAGGCTCCTGTCTGCAGGCGCTCCGGCTCCTGGGCATCGCTTGCTACCTGCAGCATCTCCCCGGAGGAAACCTGATGCTGGGATCCATCGTCCGTCAGGGTACAGACCACGGTGCCGTCGAGGATATAGACGCAGGCGTATTCTGGGGTATGCTCCACCCAGCCGTAGGTCCCGCGGATTCCCACGGAGAGGGTGTCCATGCGGATGTCGAAGGTCTCGTCCTCCTCCAGCGCCTGCGTCACATGGAAGAACATGCTCCCGTATTTGGCGGTCAGCTCCAGATGCTTATCTTCCTTATAAATGGAAGCGCCGCTTTCCTGATCCATCTTGGCCAGCTTCGTGTCGTCCAGATTGACCCAGGCGTAGCTGTCCGAGGGCGTATCAAGGGCATAGCCGCTGTACAGGGGAAGCTTCTCCTGGAGGTCCACGCCCTCCCCGGCATCATCCTGTACCTGTACGGCCCCCTGGGATCTCTCCAGGCGCATGGTCGTCGCGCTGATGCTGCCGGCCGTGCTGCTGTCCTGGTTGCCGCATCCCATGCATAGGATTGCTGCCAGCGGAATCAAAAGATATGTCTTACTGTGCTTCATTTCTTCTGTGTCCTTTCTTTCATTGATAGTTCATGATAGCACTCCAATCATCACATGTCAAGCCATAGGAAAACCATGCCAGCCTCTTCGGCACAGGAGTGTCCAGCCGCCTGTACATCTTCTTCAACCTTTCACCCATGCCGTTGTTCTGCAGCATCCTGGCAATCCTCTCCCTCTCCTTTTCTGTGACGTTTCCTGGTTGGTGATGCTCTCCAATATGGAGAACGCCAGCAGGGAGAAGAATTTCGCCTGCGCGTCATATAGCCGCTTGAACTCCCTGCTTCCTCTGCTTTCCAGTCAAGTCCCACATCAGCCAGGATGCGCCTCAGCTCTCCATTGGCTTCATCATCCCCTGAAAGCTTATATTCTCCCGCGGGGACATTTGGTTTATCATTCCCTCTTTCAATGTCTGATTCCTCATATCTTCCATAGTCCGGCACATAATCTCGATTCCCTCCGGCAGTGCGCCCCAAGGCTGCTGAAAGGCTGCTGAGGGTGAAAGTCTTTTTTATCCATCCTTTAGATTTTTTTTATGGAATTGTTAGCAATCCCTGTTGACGAGTGCCAAAATGTGTGTTATATTACAAATAGAACAAGGGAACAGATGAAAGCAATAATGATCATATCCCAGGTTCCGCAAAACGACACTTCGGGCTTCTCCGATGGTGCCAAAATCGTTTGATATTGCTATCATGAAAGGAGAGATGACTTATGATGATGCCCAGTATTTTCAGAGAGGATTTATTCGACAATTTTATGCAGGATTTCGCATTTCCGTCATTCCCGAACATTGACAAGGCCCTTTACGGGACGAACGCCAAGAACCTGATGAAGACGGATGTGAAAGAGACGGACGCGGAGTACGTGGTGGAGATCGACCTGCCGGGATTCAAGAAGGATGAGATCCAGATACAGCTGAGGAACGGCAGCCTGACCGTCAGCGCAGCAAAGAGCCTGGACAAGGACGAGAAGAACCAGGAAGGCGCCTACATCAGGCGCGAGCGCTTTGCCGGAAGCATGAGCCGCAGCTTCTATGTAGGGGAGCATGTGAAGGAGGAGGACATCCATCCCAGGTATGAGAACGGCATCCTGACCTTCCATCTGCCCAAGGAGGAGAAGAAGGTGGTGGAGGAAAAGTCCCATTATATTTCCATCGAGGGATAATGCCTAACGGCATGATGAAAGATACCCTGCAGGCAATATCCTGCGGGGTATTTTCCGTATAAGGGAGATTGAAGCGGAAGCCACAGCGGCCAGCCATGCGGTGCCTTGAAGGCCAGGGCAGCATCCGGCCATTGTGTGCCCCTGAAGCGCGAGAGCGCCGGCGGCGGTAGCTGGAAGGGAGATGTCATATCGTGGAAGCACACATGGATGAACGGCATATGGAGAACGGTGCATTGTGCGTTGCTGAAGCGGAACAGGAGGGATTATGGAGGAGAAGAGGGATTATTACACGGTTCTGGGAGTGGACCGGAATGCGGACGACAGCACGATCAAAAAAGCATACCGGAAGCTGGCGAAGAAGTATCATCCTGACACCAGTGTCGGAAATGCCCAGGCGGAAGAGAAATTCAAGGAAGTGACGAAGGCTTACGAGGTCCTAAGCGACCCTGAGAAGCGGAAGCTCTACGACCGGTTCGGTCATGCCGCATTTGACGGCAGCGCCCCAGGGAGCGGGGATTACGGGAACAGCTATGGCCAGGGGAGCCCTTTCGGGGACTGGTTCGGCCAGGGAGGTGGTTCCAGAGCCTATTACAGGACGGAAGAGGGAGGCTTCGGCGGCACGGGCCCGGAGAGCGGCCGCTGGGAATGCCATTTCGAGGGAGAGGACGTGGAGGATATCCTCAGGAACCTGTTCGGCGGCAGCTCAGGGACGGGAGGCTCTGGGGCAGGTGGTTTTGGCGGGTCAGGCTTCGGCGGAGGCTCTGGGGCAGATGGTTTTGGCCGGTTCGGCTTCGGCGGTTCCGGGGCGGCTGGCTTTGGATGGAAAGATTCGGAAGCAGGGGGCTTCGGCGGAGCTGGCTTTGGAGGCGGCCAAAGGGCGGGAGGCTTTGGGAACGGCGCCGACCTGCAGGCGGAAATCTTCATTAGCTTTGACGAAGCGGCATTCGCTGCGACAAAGTCATCCGTCTGGAAGCGCAGACGAGGACAGGCACAGAAGCCAAATCGCTGAAAGTGCATATCCCCGCAGGCATAGACACCGGAAAGAGCATCCGCCTGAAGGGAAAGGGGAGGCCCGGCAGGAACGGCACCCCCGGAGATCTGCTGCTGAAAGTGAATGTGGGCGGGAAGCCGGGCTACGAGCGCCATGGCATGGACGTCTATACCACCATCCACATCCCCTTTAGGAATTGTCGGAAAATAACTGATGCAACTTGTTTAGGAGAAAGCCCAGAAATACAACGAAAACGGCTATAAACTTGCATCAGTTATTTGTAGACAATTCCTTACCACCGCGGTATTCGGCGGGGAAGTGACGGTACAGACCCTATACGGAAAAGTGCTCTGCAAAGTAAAGGAAGGCACCCAGTCCGGCACGAAAATCCGGCTGAAAGGCAAAGGAATCGTCTCCATGAAGGACCCGGATGTCCACGGAGACCAGTATGTGACCGTCCGGATTCAGGTGCCCTCGAACCTGAACGAAGAAGCCCGCCGGAAGCTGAGGGAATTTGAAAAAGCCTGCGAAGGAAGGCACAGGAGCGTGGCGTAAGGGAGATTACAAGAAAGACAACAATATAATCGGCATGTACCAGGCGATAAGGCCGGAGAAAGAGCAGAGGTTTTATCTGGGAAAATGCCAATATTTTATGTGACAGGACGGAAGGGCTGCCAGGAAAGATACGTATTTCCCGACAGCCCCGTTTTGTGGAAAAACCAGATCCTACTGCTCCGGCGTATCCGATTGCGTCAATGGTTCTCGCGGTTCCGGCGTATCCCTTTGCTCAGCCTCCAGGCAGAAGCTCACCTCCCAGCCGCCGTCCAGCAGATACCCGCCGGAAGTGAAGGCCCCGCGCAGGGAGGCTCCCTCCAGCTCTTCCGGCGAGACGTCAAAAATGTATTCCTTATAATAATAACGATACTCATCATAGAACCCCACACAGCAGTAGCTGTCGGCGTCCGCCTGTCCCAGCGCGTTTCCAATCACGCTTCCGTCCGGCATGACCAGGACCAGATTCCCGGAATCGAAGTCGGGATTCCTCTCGGGATAACACATCTGCAAATGCAGGCCGTTGTCCAGAAAGCCAGCGGCAGTGATGGCAAAGCCGTCCGCCAGAGGCATTTCCCAGCTCCCGGCCAGAAGCACTTCGGCCTCATGGTCGGAAATGTGCACCGGTCTCCGATAATTGTCCACAGCTTCCCGAAGATAATAGTCCCGCTGGATGCACTCCGGCTCCTGGGGCAGAGAGCTCCAGTCCGGCGACAGCGTCAGTTGCTGTTTCCTCTGGGCCAGTAATAGCTGTCCTACGGAGAGCGTATAAGCCTGGCCGGAAACGAACATATGTTCCTTGTTCTCGTTGGTGGGAGTGATGGTGACCAGAAATCCGTAAGTGCCGCTCTCCTCGTCATAACCCAGGGACTGATACCGGTAAAACGTCTCATACGTCCCGTCCGGCTTGTTGACCTGGTAACTGTGGTAGAAGTCCGCGCCCTCCGCCAGACGGTCCTGGCCGCTGACATCCTCCAGCGTCAGATAGACGGCCAGGGTATCGTCCACCATGGAAGCGTCCTGGACGGTCATGGTGATGTCCTGGCTGGTACAGGTCAGCTGCACCGGCTGTAGGGAACCGGCCACGTCCGATGGGATATCGTGACTTCCGCATTCGCAAAACTCGCGCTTGCGCGCTCTTGCGTCTGCATTCGCAGCCGCGTTTTGCTCATTTGGAAGTGGGTTGCTAATCCAATGGCCCGTCTGCATTGCAATAGCTTGCATGCAGACAAGCCATTGGATTGCAACCGCACAGGTGGAAATAATTTCCGGGCATACCGGAAAGATTACTGTCAATAGCTGCCCAAAAGGGATGCAGCGCCGCAAAACAGGAAGCATATCACAAAATTGCGTAAAATACAAGAAAAACATTTTATATTTCCAAAATAAATAAGAGCAGAGAAAATAATAAAAAAATATCAGAAAAATTTCAAAAAGTATTGACAAATTCCGAGCCATGTCCTATAATGAATTCATAACAAAGAGAGAGAACAACATCTTCCATCAAAGTGAATAAGCAACATGGTTCAGGACAGACAAAATGTGCGGGTACACAAAAAAAGTAACGGATTGCTGAAAGGAAATGAATCACAGCGTTACAGTACACAGGGTACAAAAGAAAGTGGACAGCACAGCGGGAGAAATGGAAGAAGAGAAAAAACTGAATAAAGGAGGTATGGTCCATTGGACGAAGAGCATTGAGAGGGCGTATTGATTGAAAGAAATCGATACGCTCTCTCGCTGTGCGCAAACGGCCGGGGGACGCTGCATTCTGCCGTGTCCGCCCCAGCCGGAACATGGCGATGAATAAGCCTGCCGCCCCTGTTGCTACTTGTCAAGGACGCAGTCGTCATTTTTCATCACTTTCTCTTGATTTTCCCTGTTTTCCATGCTCTAAATCATGGAGAATGACACGCTTTAGCTTGTCCTCTACGCTTTGGGTGCTTGTAGCAGAGAAATGCACCTCGACTAAGTAACTCATATTATCAATCTTGGTTTGTAAACAGGGCGTTAATCGCCCTGTGGTATTGGTCTGAATATTGTCGCTCATGTTCCTCCTTTTGGGCGCAAAAAAGACGCATGGTTTACAATTTACTGTTCCATACGCCTTTACGCTGTTATTTTAATATTAAATTGTTTTGTTGATTATGCCAGTTGCATAACCGCTCTTTCGATTTCTTCTACATCATCTGATGTCAATTCGGGGAAAAAGGCAGAAACTTCTTCCACTTTAATACGTCCTCTTTCTATCATTGTTATCACGTTTCTTTTTGTTGTTTCTCTTTCCATATCTTTCGCATAAGTCCTCATAATCTGCTCGTCATCAAATAAACTCATCATAATCG
>OFFW01002499.1_pt1 | contig 9934 bp, 9 predicted proteins | sample 1521501 | NCBI WGS metagenome assembly OFFW01 (sample SAMEA3504107, study PRJEB24116) | mouse gut metagenome | biome: mouse gut; feature: mouse-associated habitat; material: faeces | place: Denmark | collected 2011
TTTTAACCTTCCCTATGTAGGAATTTCCACCGGGAAATTCCGCCGTTATCTGGACATGAAAAACCTGACAGATCCTTTCCGGGTGATCAAGGGATTTGGGGAAGCGAGAAAGTACCTGAAGAAGATCCGCCCTGACATCGTCTTTTCCAAGGGAGGCTTTGTCAGTGTCCCGGTAGTGCGGGCGGCTGCGACCCTGCACATCCCCTGTATCCTTCATGAATCCGATATGACCCCCGGGCTTGCCAACAGGCTCTGCCTATCTGCCGCCAAAAAGGTATGCTGTAATTTCCCGGAGACCCTAAAGCTGCTGCCCGCGGACAAGGCAGTGCTCACCGGCTCCCCTATCCGGGCGGAGCTGGCCCAGGGGAACAAGCTGGCGGGCCTGAACTTGTGCGGTTTCGGCGCCAACATGCCGGTCATCATGGTCATCGGGGGAAGCCTGGGGGCCGCCAATGTGAACAAAGCCGTCCGGGAAGCGCTTCCAAAGCTGCTGACGGACTTCCAGGTAGTCCACCTGTGCGGAAAGGACAAAATCGACAACCTGCTCCTGAACACTCCGGGCTACAAACAGTTCGAGTATATCAAGGCGGAGCTGAAGGACCTGTTCGCCATGGCGGATATCGTGATCTCCCGGGCCGGGGCCAACGCCATCTGCGAGCTCCTGGCGCTGAAGAAGCCCAACATCCTGATACCGCTGCCCGCTTCCAGCAGCAGGGGCGACCAGCTGCTGAACGCCAAATCCTTCGAAGCCCAGGGCTTCTCCATCGTGATCCAGGAGGACGACCTGACCACCCAGATGCTGGTGGACAAAGTGCATGAGCTCTATTTCTCCCGGCAGACCTTCCGGAACGCCATGAACGACAGCGGCCAGATGGACTCCATCCGGACAATCGTACAGCTAATCGAAGATGCCGCGGCTGACAGGAAGACCTCTTAGGGCGGTACAAAAAACACGCTTTTACGCATTTCGAATATAGTAAATAGAGACTTATTGGCGCAGGAGATTCCTCATGCATATCGCTTCTCTCCTGTTTGGGATATCAGCCAGCCTGGACGCGCTGTTGGTGGGAATGGCCTATGGCATCCGCCAGGTCCGCATCCTGCCGTGGCAGAACCTTGCAATCAGCCTGGTCACCCTCCTGGGGACCTGCCTGAGCGTAGGGCTCGGGCACCGGCTTGCCGCCCTTCTTCCGGGCAGCATGGGCCTATATGCCGGAAGCCTGGTTCTGATCCTCCTGGGGCTATACTATATCTCGAAATGGGCCATGGCGCTGCTGCGCGGCCGAAGCGCGGCCAAAGCGCCTGCACAGACGACAAATTACAGGGAACAGGCTTCGGGACCTGTCCCCTGCTTACACCTGTCAGAGGTACTCACTCTGAGCCTGACGCTGTCCCTGAACAACTTAAGCGCAGGCCTCAGCGCCAGCCTGGCGGGCCTGGCACTGGCGCCCACTGCCGTAGCCACCCTGGCCTGTTCGGTGCTGTTCCTTTCCTGCGGCAACCGGCTTGGCAGCCATCCGACACTGGGGCTGGCGGGACGCGCCGCCGATCCGCTCTCCGGAGCCCTCCTGATTGGGCTGGGCATGGTACAGCTTTTCCTGTGACGCCGCCGGACGGTGCTGCTTTTGTCTTTCCGCGAAACGGGAGTTCTTCCTGTTTCGCACTACATAACCCTTTCCTGACTCTCTCCGGGACTTTTTCTCCCTGTATCCAGTTTTCTGTCCTCACACGCATGGCACGGACGATTAGGGGCAGAAATGCCCCTTTTCTCAAATGTTTCTGTCCTCACACGCATGGCACGGACAGCGCGCCACATTTCCATCGCCTTACGGGACGCTCCCTGGCCCCAAATGTTCCGCAACTGAGAATAATCTGCGGAAATACGGAAAAAATGAAAGAAAAGCGATTGAAGAAATACTGCGAAGAAGCGAGGGACACCTATGGCACTGTCAACCAGTTTACAGGAAAACATCCGTTACATCCAGGAACACCTTCCCGTCAAAGCGAGCTTCGACCTGATGACCAGGAATCTGTATCTGGGGGAGACGCCCGCTTTTTTCCTGGGCGTGAACGGCTTCTGCAAGACGGAGATCCTACAGCAGATCGTGGCTGACCTGCAGGATCCCTTATATATGTCAGACGGCACCGTGGACGATATCGTCCGGTACCTGGCAGGCAAAATCGGATACGCCCAGGCCTCTCTGGCCGATTCCTGGGACGAAATCCTCCGGAACGTGCTCAGCGGCCCCTCCGCGCTGTTCATCGAGGGCTTCTCCCAGGCCATCCTGATCGATGTGCGCACCTATCCTGGTCGGAGCATCGCGGAGCCGGATCTGGAACGGGTCACGAAGGGCGCCCGGGACGGCTTCGTGGAGACGCTGCTGTTCAATGCCAACCTGATACGCCGCCGTGTCCGTTCCCCGGAACTGGTGTTCTCCATGCATTCCGTGGGCTCCAAAAGCAAGACCGACGTGGCCATCGCGTATCTGGCGGACACCGTCAACAGGGAATTGCTGGAAAAGCTTGCCCGCACCCTGGACTCCCTGGAGGCCACCTCCCTGACCATGGGCTCCAAAAGCCTGGAAGAGCTGCTGCTGCACAAGCGCTGGTGGAACCCGCTGCCCAGCATCCGGACGACGGAGCGCCCCGACGTGGCCTGCAGCTATCTGCTGGAAGGCCATATCCTGGTGCTGGTGGACAACTCTCCTCTGGTTTTGGTGCTCCCCTGCACAATCTTCCAGTTCACCCAGAGCCCGGAGGATTATTACAAAAGCCCCTCCGTGGGCACCTATTTCCGGCTGGTGCGCTTCCTGTGCATCCCCATAAGCCTGCTTCTGCTGCCCTCGTTCTTGCTGGCCGCCACCTGTTTTCCGGACTTTGCCGGGGAAATCGGCCTGCTCTCCGACAGCAGCCTCACCTGGCAGCGCCTGTTTTTCTATGTGCTGGCCGTGGAGTTCCTTCTGGACCTGTTCAAGTATTCTTCCTCCTTGAATTCCGGAAAGTTCTCCGGCTCCCTGTCCATCGTGGGCGGCCTGATCATCGGCGACATCGCTGTCAGCCTGAACTGGGCCTCCGTGGACGTGCTGTTCTACGCTGCCGTCACGCTGCTGTCCTCCCTGGCCATCGCGGACGTGGAATTCAGCGACGCCATCCGCCTCTACCGAATCCTGCTGCTGCTGGCCACAGGACTGTTCCGGCTGCCCGGGTTCCTCGTCAGCCTGGCCCTCACCCTTTTGTCCATTGCCACCACCCCTACCTTTGGGGGCTTCAGCTATTTCTGGCCCCTGGTCCCTTTCAACAGAAAAGCCTTGGGCAGACTGCTTTTCCGCAGTCCCACGCCCAAGGCTCAGCCTTCCACTATATGGAATCGAGGCAAACTCCACGATTCTGATTAATTCTTCTTTGTGAACTCCAAAGGATATGACAGGCCGGGAAGAATCTCTCCCTCGCTGGCATCCACGCCGCTGGGAAGCTCCAGCTTCAGGTTGCTTCCGTCAATGGTGAAGACATCATAGGCGTTCTTGTCGATGGACTCGCCGTCCTGTGCCATGTAGAGCTTATTCCCGGATGTCTCATAAGTGCCGGTGATGGTCATGTCCTGCAGCAGGGCATCCACGTCCACCTCAGCCAGGAAAGTGTCCCGCAGGTAATCGGAGATGCTCGAGCCATTTTGCTCCATGAACTGCGTGTCTGCCTCTTCCTTCGTCAAGTTATAGGAATTCTCGAATTCCTGATACATCATATCGGTCCCGAATGTCACGAACTCGTCCACCCAGGTATCGAAATTCGCCTTGAAGGATTCCTCCTCGCCGAACATGGTGAACTTTCCGTCCTCTGTGAACTCAAAACAGATGGTCATCACCAACGGGGTGCTGAAGTCTTCGAAGCCCTCCATCTCTCCGGCCAGGAGATCCGCCAGGTCATACTCCAGAGCCCAGGTACCAATCAGCTGTTTTCCGCTCTCATCGCTTCCGCCGCATCCGCATACAGACAATACCAGTACAAGCGTCAACAGAATGGCAAGCAACTTGCTTCCTTTTTTCATTTTTACTCCTCCTTGAAATCGTTTCTGACTCAAAAAGCGACAAAACCATCACACCACTGCTTTTGTCTGCCAAAAGACTGCGGCCTCCTCTTTCCAGAGGATTTCCGGTCTGTCCCTTTTATCCATGTACTTCGTCAGTATACCACCATTGCCGGCAATTGGCAAGCCTATTGCCGGCTTTTTGAATTTTCGCAATATTTCCGGTCCTCATATCATATTTGCGCAATTTTCATTCTTTTCCCCCAATGCCGCCGATGCTCCTTCCGCCTGGCGGATTCGGGGCTTTCACCCTTTAGAACGTGCGCTCAAAAAAATCGGCTACCCTATAGGAGACCGTAATAATCCCATGCAAAAGGATTTTCTGCTTAAAGCAGCATATATTCCTTCAAGTTCTCTCTCTATAAATTGATAATGTTCCATCAGCGTACTGTGAGCTATTCTGAATTCAATTAAATCCATAACGGCGGCATACCATTTCCTTTCATCCATATATTCCGGTTAAAGCCCTATGAAACAATTTGCGATTAGTCGTCGTCCCTAGTGTTTATTTTCAGTATCTATAAATTATTTTCCGTATAATCAAGGAAATAATGATTTACCAGCCATATTCACTAAAAATTAATCTGTATGACTCTCCCGGTGTAATATCATAAATTACTAATGAATCGTCTTTGAACTTATCGCCCTGATCAAGAGAATCCAGATATATGTTGCCTGAAGTTATCACATATCCCTCGTTGTCATATAGTTTGTAGCTCATCATATCATAACTTGGCAATGAATTTGCCTTTCCGTAAATTTTGGTTCCGTAAACAATAATTTTTACTTGTGGGATATATTCTTTTTCAAACGAATATGTAACGTCGTCTATTTGTATCGTTGATTCAATGCTTCCATCATATCCTTTCACGTCTATGTTTAACGGGAATGTATCAAATATCAGCTCTACATCTGAAAGCGGCAAGCAATAATATGCGCTGCAGTTTACTTCATCAAAGCGTATCGTATCATTTTTGTATACTGTCAAATAGACTGTCCCGTTTGATGATTTTCCAGAGGTGATATCCGCAGCAGATATTCTCAATTCCGCAAGATACTGTTCCCCCATAGCTTTGCTTGTATAATAATCAAAATCGCTTTTATAAACGGATTTCGTACTTTTATAAACTTCCTCATTTTCTTCATTTACAATTCGGATATCAACATCGACATCCGCAGATATGGATTCATTATTTCTATTGAGCAAGCCAAAAAAATGCTATAATCATTTGTCCCCTCATTAAATTGAAAAGACCAACTTTCTAATGTTTCGACATTACTATCTTCATGTGAGGTAGTAAGGAATTGTCTACAAATAACTGCTGCAAGTTTATGGCAATTTTTATTGTATTTCCGGGCTTTTGCCTGAAGCAATTGCAGCAGTTATTTTCCGACAATTCCTAAAGGGAACGGAACATCCACACATAACAAAAGGCAATAGAAACAATAACGTATAAAAAACTTTCCTCATACTATCTCCTCCTCTGTAATATGCTTAATCCTATTATACGAATCATTTAACTCGTGAATAAGCTCATTTATCTTACTATCTGCAGATTTCTTTGTTGTCATGGCTATATTGGTGATAATTCCGGTAACAGCAAACGTGTCTCGAAAATGAACAATATTCCCGTTTTCATGGAAATCAACTTCTTTTTTCCAATAGTCTCCATAGCAACAGCCATTATTAACAGATTCCTTTATTAATACTTTCAGCTTTTTCCACGTATTCTCATTATGTCCAATAGCTTTTTCTAATGCTGTCTTTAAAAAGGGGCTATTGTTTTCAATCAGCATATCCAACAGTTGGGAAATATACGGAAACACAAATGTATGCTTACGGTTGCTGCCGTCCTTATATCGAATTCGATCTCGTATTTCAAAAGGGTCTGTGAAATAATCCAGTATTTTGTTGCTGGATTTCGCTATGTGGCTTACCATTTTTTTGTTATAATGTGCGTCAAAATCTGGACAGCTACAAGACAAATAATGCGCTTTATAATATAATTCAGGGATTTCCCTTGCCCTCAACTTTTCCAGCATAGATAAATCATCGTAATCCGCAGCAAAAGAGATAATATACATTCTTAACTGATCCTCTGTTGCAAGCTTATACTGTAAATCATCCATATCAGGTTTACGTATAAAAACACCATTATCACGCTCCTCAAACTTAATGCGCTGAATACTTGTTCCTGCGCCAAATGTCATAATATAATCATTATCTTTTCGGCTGTCAAACCATATATATTTTTCGTTTACTAAAAATTTCAACAAGTCATAATTTCCAAACATGATTGCATAATCCAATATTGTTTTTCCGTATTCGTCTGGGTTAAGAATAGGCTTATGTTCCTCCTCGATGTAGGCAATCCATTCAGATTTGTTATGCGACTGAGCAATGGTATAATTTGTCATCCTATTGTTTTTGGGTTCGCTACATTCTCCAGCACTCAATATCTGTTCAAAAGAAACATGAAGCAACTCAGAAAAGATTAGCAAATCTTCAAATTGAATTGCTTTTGTGCCTTTTTTTATTTGGGATAGGCGGTTCGCCATGTTTTGTATAGCTTCTGTTGTTGGTTCATTTCCATCGCGCGTTTGAAGATATACTCTACAAAATTGTCGTGCAGACTCAAATTCTCGTTCAATCAATCCAGAAATATAAGCCCCTATTTTTCGATTATCAATTTGATAAGACATTTTACCACTCCTTCCAATTAAGTATTATATCGCCTTTTCCTAACAAAGTATATCACTTATTTGCATATACAAAAAAGAGATGCGATTTACAAATCAAAAAATGCATATGCTTTTTGCATATATTTTCATCCTATTTATCTCCCAAACCCACTATGGGTATATAACTGCGAACAAGAACCTATTTAGGCAGGCTATGGAGGATTACAAAAACAAGAAATTCATTGCAAGCGCAGATAATATCATGCTTTGGAGCTATTCAGCATAAAGCGAGGAGAGAATTAAGGGACGGCAACGGCACACTTAGCGAGGATATGGTTGAGAATTATTTAAGTGCTATCTGCTGTATTAAGGAACCTGCGGTAGAATTTGGTGTATTTGAACATTTCCCTGGGAGTGGGGCATTATCTTATGAATAATAGTAAGGAATTGTCTACAAATAACTGCTGCAAGTTTATGGCAATTTTTATTGTATTTCCGGGCTTTTGCCTGAAGCAATTGCAGCAGTTATTTTCCGACAATTCCTAAATATATATGCCGCATGGGTTACCGGATTAAATATATTCTTATCATAACACTACAACAGCACTCCTTGCTTTTATGGGGATGCTCATTTTAAGGAGGATTTAGAAAATGAAAGAACCTATGACAACATCTGAACTGTTCAACAAAATCTGTGCCATACTTAAGGAGAAAGATAAACTCCCGGATATTCTTGATTACCGATTGGCAACGAGTCACCCTGTTCCATTCAAAACCTATGAATTTGACCTGAAAACCAACCTTACCTATGGTGGAAACGAAGGCATTTACCTGGGATTGCGGATTGAATACTTTACAGGAAATGAATGGCACATGAGTGATCTTGGTACATTCAAGACGTTGGAAGAAAGTAATGAAGCTATGCATACCATGGCAGCACTTCTGGCAGACTTTGTGATTGAAGAAAATGCATACGTCAATACCAACTTGGATGATTTTACATGGGAAGGAGCGGATGTCTATGTGATTGATGAAAACGGAAAGCGCTTGAAAGGTAGTTATTCTTGTAGCTGTATGGAAAGGGCATTGAAACAGAAAGATGCGCTGTTAGAAAGGTATCCGGGAGTAGTGATAAAGGATAATGCAACACGGAAAGAGAAAATTTATACCAGGGGAGGAATGCACCCTGTCTACCATGTGTCTACAGAATGTCTACAAAGCAAAAGCGGCTCTTCATCCGCATAAATACCGTTAGGCGCACAACCGCTTAGCAGAGCCGCTACAGCGAGCATCATCGCAAAAACTTGTTTTTCTTTTCCATTTCATACGCTTTACTCTCCCTTTCTATAGTATATACATATAGTAAAATACATATAAGGGAAAGATATTTTCATTTGAAGTTTCTGCGTAATACGGACGTATTAAAAAAGCAACCCGGTTGAGGGTTGCTAAGTAGGCAAAATATGAGTATTAGGTTGTGTCTTTATAAAAAGATAAAAGCAACCTGGTTATAGGTTGCTTTGCCTTGACTGGGATAATCACCAGTTATCGAAAATGTCATTGTATTCATCCAACTCCTCTTGTGTCATTTCTCCATTAGCAATGGCATCCTCTGCAGTCTGTACCCCCGGGGTTCCATATACCGTCTGGCTTTGACCTGTGTCGGGATCTGTGTAGGTTCCGATTTCGTTCACGGCTCCGTCATTCACTGCCGCGTCGATGTCGACATTGCCATTTGCATCTGTATAGTCATCCAACACATCCTTAGCGTACCCCAGATATACCCAGTAGTTTCCGCATCTTGCTACGGAGATATACTGGAGTCCCGGGTCAGTCATCGCCGCCCAGTGACCCGGACTGGCCTTCCATGCGGCATATACCTCTGCAACGGTGCTGTATCCCTGTGCAATGTTCTCCACGTTTGCCCCACCTCTTGTTGATGACGTGGCATCATGGGAGTAGTTCGTTACAATCGCTTTAGCACTCGCGAGGGCGTTGGAATCCAGTGTCCCGTTGGCCGATACTTTCGAAAGCCCCATTGCCTGTCTGTCGGCGTTAAGCAGGGCAACGAATTCACTGTTGCAAAGCCGGGCGTCTGTCGCCGTGTCATCGGTTTTAGGCGCTGTCTGCTCAGAACCGGAACCCTGGCTGGCTGCCTGACCGGAGCCTGGACCCTGGCTGCCCGTATTGCCTGCTGTCTGGTTCGTCTGCGTTGTGGCTGCAGGCTTCTCCGCCACGATATAGCTGTTGCTTACGAACGCCTTCCCGCCATTCAGCTCAATCTGATACCACCCGGTCTCTTCGCACTGCCCCGTTACGGTGACTGGCCGCCCCTGAGTCAACCGTCCAACTTTCTCTCCACCCGTCGATGGCTGGTCCCTTACGTTCACCGCCGACTTGGCGTACATCGTCCCGGCTACGGCTTCATTGATGGTGTAGGGAGAACCTGCTGTTTCTTCCCCCGTGGTTGTCCCGGCCTGGTTTGCCCCGTTTGCCTGGTCTGCGCTGCCGGACTGTCCGGTCCGTGTCACGCCGCCTCTTTCATCGGCATTTCCGTCAGAGGGTGCCTCTGCCCCGGTTCCAGGCTCCGCTGTGGGTTCCGGCCTCTCTTCCGATAGTGGTTCTTCTGTGGGTTCTGTGGGTTCCGCCGTTTCCTCCGGTTCGGATTCCATAGCCCCGGTTCCCTCTGCCCCGTTTTCCTGGCTGTCAGCATTCCCGTCCTGGCCGCTTTCTGCATCCGCCATGGCCTGCACCTTGCCGTCCCCCTCCATCCTGTTTCCGCAGCCAGCAAAAACGCTGGCCGTCATTACTGTGATCAGCAATGCCATCACGATTTTCTTCTTCATACCTGTCTCCTCCTCGAGATTCTCTCCAGAAATCCATTCAAGGATTTATTCACCTATAGAGTAACCCCCCCGGGGTTTTTGTCAATAGGAATCTGGCCTATTCCGTGAAGAGCCGGTACAAGAACATATGCCTCAGCTGTGGGCTGGTGGTTCTGACCAGCGTTCCGGAAGAATACATTCCAAAAAAGAAAGTGACCCCGGAGGACGTGCTGCTGTATGCGGCGGAAACCATGTATTTCCTGACACCGGATTTAGGTCTGTAAATTACCGTTAAAGACGGTTTTTACAGCTAAATTGTTTTTAACTGGATTTTTTATTGAAT
>OFFW01002502.1_pt1 | contig 9930 bp, 11 predicted proteins | sample 1521501 | NCBI WGS metagenome assembly OFFW01 (sample SAMEA3504107, study PRJEB24116) | mouse gut metagenome | biome: mouse gut; feature: mouse-associated habitat; material: faeces | place: Denmark | collected 2011
ATCATCGAACAGAACAAAAAACTGCCCGAGGGAAAGAAAATCACCATGGTGGGATTTTCGGACAATATCGATCCAAGAGAACCGTACGCACAGGAATTTCGAGAGGCAGCGGCCGCCTGTAAGGAAGCTGGCATCATGATTTGGTTTTGTGGTGAATATTCCACCTCCGTATTTTTACCCTACAGTGATAAAAACAATCCACAAAATATAGTAAGCCAGCACATTTATAATCCGAATCCCCCACTGGTCCATGTTCCGTCCTCTGGACGTACTGGCGCAGCTACAATGGGTGGAGTCCCTTACATCTATTGGGGTGAAAGCGGTGGTTTGAGTTGGACTATGCCCTACGTGCTGGGACTATATGCAATCGCCATTGAAATCGACCCTACCCTTACTCAGGAGCAGCTGCGCCAACTCATTGTAAGCACCGCTTATGACAACGGTGGGATGTCTCTGGTAAACCCGGTGGGCTTTATCTCCGCTGTACTGGATCAAGTTGGCCGGAGCAAGGAAGCTGATGCACTGCGTCAGGAGGTTGTGGACCGCACTCGTTACCTCTATGCTGTAATGGATACCGCAGCCATGACCCAGGAGGATTTGAAGGCGGTTGGGAATTATCTAGCGGCTATCACCGACGCTTCCGTATTAGTGGCTGACGCCAGCGGTTTTGCCGATGCCAAAAGTCTTTATGCAGTCCTCAAGGCTGATGCTGCCCAACGGGAGGGTACGGTGGTGGGCGTGCAGCTTTTTGGTACCCCCGATATGCTTCCCGCATTTCAGGTGGACTACAAAGTCCTTATGAGTAATGGAGAGATAGACGATGCCGGGACATTCCTTACAGACTTGTTCTATGGAAACTTTAACAACGACCCAGAGCGCATTGCTTCTGGATACAATGTTATGGAGCATTTTGAACAGGGCTGGAACGTAGATTTAGTCCCTCAGTGGCCAGTGGCCCGGTTGCCCTTGTCCAAGGGAGAGTTTGCCGCTTTCTTTGCCAAATATAAAGGCTTTGTGGCAAATACCGGTCTGGAGCGTTTGGATTTGGTGAACTTCTCCAATCCCATCTTCCAGCAGACGCGCCACACGGACGAAATGGGCATTTTCTTGAAACGCATGGACCAGGAATTTCATTTGCTGGACATCCCATACCGCCTGTATGGAAATCTGGATGGTCAGTATCCTGTAAACGCGAGAGTACTAGGCGGTTTTACGAGAGAAAACCTGTCAAAAGAGAATCACGCGGGACCAATGGAGCTGCTGATTAACAGCCACGGTCAGCAGAACAACATCGACCAGTGCTTCTATGTGAACGACCAGGAAAAGCGTGTCTCCTTCCTCAATACGGATACCATCAACGGCACTTTGGGCAGCAACCCTTATTACCTGGATTGCTGGACCTGTCTAAACGGCCACAGCATGGCGGACAACCTGACCACCGCAGCCTTGAAAGGGCAGTGTGTTGGAGTCTTCTCCGCTACAGGGATCATCTCCAACAACGGTGTGAATTGCAATGCCAGCCTGGCCAAGATGGAGCAGAGTAATTTTTACTACTTTTACTACCATTATCTGAAAGCTCTTCATGAGGGACAGACCCGGAGTATGGCCTTCTTCGCCGCTCAATGCGCCTATGGGGAGGCTCTGTTAAAGGACAGCGCCAATGGCATCCGAGACGGTGAGGGGAACTATCAGTTCAATCTGTATAACCTGCTGACCTACCATAACTTCGGTGTCCTGGAACCCAGTGCCGCTTGGTCTATATTTGACGCAGCAGGGTACATTACCCAAGCTGGCCAGAGCGTTCCCAAGCAGACGCATCAAACAGGAGACCATCCTGCGTCTGCCATTCAACTGACAAACGGTATTCCTGTAGAGCAGAGCAGAACCGTGGTTACAAATATGAACAACAGGCTAAAGGAGGGAACGGTCAAGGTTCACAGCTGCACCGTCCAACTGCTGGATAATGGTTATGTGCGGTATACACTGGACTATACAGCACCCAAAAACCTATTTATCAGTGTTTTCAGCCCTCCGAATGGTGATTTATTTATGCAGATCGATAACTCTGGTACAACCGGGAACCGAGACACACTGATCTTCGACCTTACCGTTGAAGATGCGTCTGCTACGGAAATTACAATCAATTTCTATTATGAAGATAATGGTAGGTGTTTCGTATTTCTTCCCTCCTATACACCATAAAAGGGTAGAATAAAAATCATACTGATTCGGCAGGCCCACTAAACAGCGCATAATATAAAAATGAGTGGGAATGTTTCCCGCTCATTTTTTAGTGTTGTGTGCCAAAGTAAACGTCAAATCCCATTTTTATACCTCCTGCTGACATGGCGAAGTGCAGCACGGTGAATCTGTACTGCGCTCTCTATGTCTTTTGTTCTACTATTACTCTTGGGGGCGGTGAAGCCGCCCTTTACCCGGTACGGCGCTCCGCCTGCCTCTTGACATACTCAATCGTAGTGCGCGTGCCTCCGCTCACGCCGGTATGGGCGGCAATCAGCCGTGAGGACCGGTCTGCCTCCATTTCCCCTCAAAAAGTTCCTCGCGGGTCCCATCCCGCCAGTAGACGTTCCGACAGGTCCACCCGTTGCTTTGGAAGTTCACAACGTCGATGTAGAAGATTTCTTTCTTCCTGACTTCCATTTTCCTACCTCCGTTCTTCAAAGTGTACACGGGGCGGTCGAGCTATGAGCCTGACCGCCCCGTGATTTGCTGTCATGCTGCCTCCCGTACCAGGAACGTGCTGGTTCTGTAGCTTCCCTCATTGCTGACTGCCGCCTACCCACCCTGGCTTTCCAAATACTGCACGCCAGCCTTGCTTTTGGAGATGTAGACGGCGTATTTTGTTTAGGTAAAACCAGACGGGATATAGGTGCGGTAGTCCGCGCTCAGGATCAGCATGATGTCCTGCTTCATTTCCAGCCCAACACCGCTGATATAGGGGTGCTCCAGGAACATTGTCAGGCCCTCGCGCTCCCTGGACCACGCCGGGCAGGCGTCGGGATGCTCCAAGTCCACAAAGGTGAAGCCGTTATCATCCTCAGATGCCAGTGTATTATCTCCGGTCAGATGTCTTTTGGTCAGCCGTAGGAACGCTCCGTCCGACGATACGCCATTCAGCACAGCATAGAGGATCTTCTTATTGCTGTCAAACGCGGACAGCAGACACTCCCGGTACGCACCGTCGATATAGGACATACACATCCGCTGGGGCTGTACACCCAGCAGCTTGAAATAAACCTGATCGTGCACCGTATCAAGCATCCTGTCGTCGTCCTCATCGGAAACACCGCCCAGGTACGGGCCGTCGCTGGCGGTCAGCTTGGATCGGACCTCCTTTTCCAGCTCGTACCCAGCACCCCATTGATGGTCCTGATACTATCGGCGTAGATCTTGTAGGAACATGTGCCGTCTGGAGCGGCCTGGTTCTGGGGCTTGCTGTCCCCGAAGTGGACGCTGTTTGCCAAAATTTCGGCGCTGCGGCGCTTGTTGCCGTCCCGGTCGGTCCAGTCCCGGAGCTGGAGCCGCCCGTCAATGACGGCCATGCGGCCCTTGGTAAAATATCTGGACACGAAATCGGCGGTGTTGCGCCAGGCCACGATGTCGATAAAATCCGTGGCCTTGTCGCCGTTGGCGTCCTTGTAGTCCCGGTCGCAGGCGACGGTGAAGCTGCACACGGGGATGCCGGACTGGGTGTGGCGGAGCTCCGGGTCGCGCACGAGGCGGCCCATGGTGACGATGTGGTTCAACATGGCTATTCCCTCCGTTTAGTCGTAATTCAAGATTCTTCGAGATTTTCCATCTGATACTGGGCATTGAGCTGGCTCAATGCCTCAATGGTGTTGGCTAGCAGCGCGAGCGCGTTCATTTCACTTTTCTGCGGGGCTTCTCCCGGTTCGTCCGGGTAACGCCACAGCTCGCTGATGAACGTCATGGTGTCGAGCATACGCTTGTACTCCGCGTCCGGCACGTGGTCGTACGCCCCGCTTTTTACGGCATCGGCGAAGGGTATGACGGGGTTGCGTATCTTCAGCAGGGAAAGGGCCTGCTTCATCGAGGCCACGTCCTCGGTGCCGTCCAGACCCTCGAAGCGGACGTTTGCGAGCCCCTGGCGCTGGTCAAAATCAAAAATCAGCTCCATGTTGTCCTCCCCTCAGAACTCGAAGCTGCGCCGCCGGCAGTCGTCGAAGATGGCGTCGTCCACCAGCTGTCGGATCTGGTTCTCCATGCCCCGGACGCCCAGCCCCGTCCGGCAGGCCAGCTCGGCCAGCTCCTGCCGCTTCTGGGGCGTGAGCCGTATCTCCGCCTTATAGTGCTCCCCGATACGGGCCAGGAAGCTGTAGGAGTTGTCCAGCATAGAGCGGTAGTCATCCATGGTCATGGGCTCCAGGTGGACAAGCCGCTGGATACGGCCAAGGAACTCCGGCATGACGCCGAAGTCGATGAGGTCCTGTTCTCCCAAGGGCCGGATGTAGGGCTGTACGGGCTTGGGGGCCGCGCCGAAGCCGATGCGGCTGCCAGAATCCTTTTCTGCTGCGTCGTGGGCCTTGCTGGAGAACGCGCCGCACAGCACGAAGCTGATCTTGGACGTGTCTATGGAGTGGATGACGGAATTGATTTTCACATCCACGCGGGCGCCCTCCAGCATCGTCAGGCCCTCCGACTGGATGCTGTCGCTGACGTTCCCGCCAGAGCCGAATTTGGGCATGAGCATCTTGTCCGCCTCGTCCAGGACGAGGATGTTGTGATGCCCGTTGCGAAAGATAGCGGATTGAAGCAGATTGGCCCACTTCTTATCTCCTTTCCAGCCGTCATTGGTGAGGTTGGAAACGTCCTCGATCACGATGCGGCCCGGGAAAATCTTTTGCAGGCAGCGCCAGATGTGGGTCTTGCCGCAGCCGCTGGGGCCGATGAACAGGGCGTTGGACTTGACGCCCCGCTGGAAGGCGTTGTAGGCGATGACGGCGGCGGCTTTCTTCGCGGCGTCCTGCTTCCAGACCAGCCGGTCCAGGTAGCCGTAGATCGCCCTGGGTGTGTCGTACTGCTCCTGCTCCTGGGCGTCCTCTTCCGCCCAGGGGTTGACGTACTCCTTCCGGACGGCCTCCACCCGGTCGTCGTACCAGGGGTAGGGCTGGGCCGGACCGGGGCGCTGGTCCTCCATTGCGCATTCCTCCTGTTTGAGATATTGTTCGGAAAGCCCCGCCAGGTAGTCCCTGTTTTCCGGGCTGTCGTTGACCTTCAGGATCTCCGCGTACATGGCGTCGGGGTCGTAGTACGACACAAGGCATTTCACCCGCGTCTCCACGCGGGGGCTGCCGGGGCACAGGCGGATGTCCTCGGGGACTTTCGCGTCAGGGAAGCGTACCAGCGCATCCCGCTTGGAGACGATGCTCCAGCCGGTGATCCCCTGTTCCTCCAGGAAATGCCGGAGGGAACGCTCCACGAGGCCGGGGAAAAAGGTAACGGCCAGCTGGTCGCCGCAGGGGACGGATCGGAAGTCGAATGTCATAGCGGTATTCCTCCTTATTCTTTGTGGCGGCGGCCGCGTCTGCCCGGTTTTGGGCATAAAAAACCAACATACCAAGGTCAAATGGGCAGACTGGCAGCCTTAGCCACATTCAAAAATCCTTGATATGTTGATCGTAATTTTTATGAGATTGTTCCGGGCGTACCGGGGACAGGGCTTCATGGTAGCACATCCCAACCCGCCTGTCAACCCCCGTTTCTTCCCCCACTGTGAGCCGCGCCAGCGGCTTACAAAAGGGACATGCCGGAGTGGAACTGCCCCGCCTGCCGCCGCTCGTCGGCGTCCGGGGGCTCGTACTCGTACTTGTACGCCGGGCGGTCCGGGAAGCGCCGGACCATGTCCTCGACGAGAATCCGCACATGGGCGCGCATATAGTCCTCGCCGTCCGGCTGGTGCATCGTGATGCGCGCCAGCATGACGAGGGCGCTGCGGTCCACGTCAATTGGCCTGCCCAGCTCCTGCGACAGGCGCTCGGTTTCATCCAGCCCGACGCCGACCAACGCCATGAGCTTTTCTTTGTCCATCCTGTTGCCTCCTATGACTTACGAAATGGGATCGGCGTAATAGATGATGTTCATTACGCCGCCTCCGATATACAGATACTCAAGGTTGACCCGCGCACTGTCGTACCCCGTGCCGGCGGGCGTGCCGGAGCACCCCACTGGGAAGAGGGTGTACCGGTCGGAGCTGCTGAACCAGATAGTGATGGACCCGTCGGAGTTCTGAACGATGGAGGTGGGCGTCTGTCCATCGGTTTCTCCTCCGATTACCACCCCGTCGGCGTTCAGCGTAATGGAGCGGCCGCCGCTGTAATCGTCGTAGGTGGGATAGGGCGTGTAGTTGCCCGCGTAGGCGGCCAGAAGGGACGCCGGTTCCTCCGGCTGCTGGGATTCGGCGGGGCCGGGGTCCACCGGGTCGGGCTGGGCGGGCTGGGATTCCTCCGGGCCCGGCTCCGGGGGCTCGGGCCGCTCCGGCACGTCTTCCGGCTTGATAACGATGCTTGTCCCGTCCGGGCTGTAAGCGAGTACGGCCCTCGTGGTATATCTGTCCTGCGCGGCCTGGTATTCCTCGCGGGTGGCCGCGTCATAGCCCGAGCTGCCATTGGTGAGCCCGCGCTCGTCGTGGGGCAGCATGGAGTAGACGGCATGGCCCTCGGACCAATTGCGGTGCAGAGCGTCTACGGCGTCCCAGTCGTACTCGCCCGGGTTGGGGGCGTCGTCGCAGAACCGGCCAACGCCGTCCTTCTGGGCGACGGAACCGTAGTATGCCCTGTTATCCATGTACCCGACCACCCCCTGGGATTCCTCACGGATGCACCCGTACCTCTCCAGATACAGCCGCCCGTCGGACTCCACCAGTGAAAAGCCGCCCCCGGCGCCCAGGGTGATGTAATAGTTCATCAGGCAGCACATTCCGTGGGATTCATACCGGTAAATGGACATGAGAAATGAACCGGGCGTCTCTTTCGCAAAGTCGTCTATGGAAAGTATCAGCAGCTCCGGGTTTCCGTCCGCCTCAAAATCAAGGACCTCCGAATACAGCAGCCCCTGGGAAGTGCCGTCCGATACCGGCATCCGGTCAACCTTATCTTTGTAAAACTTCATGGAAGCCGGGGTGTCCGGCCCGGAAGCATCCGAAACGGCCTCCGCTGGAGCGCCGCTCCCCTGGGCCCCATCCTGGGCGGGGGCCTTGCCGCAGGCGGCAAGGGAGAACAGGAGCGACAGGGCCAGCAACAGGGCGGTACGGCGCACGGACGATCTGTCTGTATTTTTCATGATGTCTCTCTCCATCTGTTTCTTTGTCCGATATTGTAACGCAACCCGGACGGGATTTCAAGACGTGAACTGGCAAAAAGCCCTCATTTATGGGAGCATTTTAGGAAAAACCCGCATTGTATCCGCGAGCCGCCGCCCCCCAAAAAAGACGGGACGGGCCGGAGGAACGCTCCCCCAGCCCGTTTCGCCATGCCGGCAAAGGCAATATTTAATTCCAAACGGCGCGAAATTACGCCTGGCAGGGGCGGCACTCCCGCGCCAGCAGCGCCAGCGCCCAATACATATAGTCGGCGCACTGGCCGCGCGGGTACAGATACCCGGCGGCGCACAGCGTATCCCAGGGCAGGCCGGAGATTCCGTGGGCGGCAAGCATATCCTTGTACTCCGGCGACAGCCTGCCGTGGCACGCCTGCCGCATGACATGGAAAGCGTCGTCCCCGCCGACCCCATGCCGCACGCACAGGTCGTACACGTCCTCCCGCGTCCCAATCAGGCGCTGGAAGCGGTCGGGTTGGCCCATGAGGCGCTCCGCCTGGAACCAGACCTCCGGGGCAAGGCACAGCCCCATGATTTTCACCATGTCAGAAAAAGTTTCCGGCTCCAGCTGGCGGGCAAGGTCCTGGAAGCCCTCCAGGTCGCCCAGCACGGGGATACCAGCCACATCGTCCCGATAGGCCCTGGCAATCAGGTTCCCGTCGGAGAGCAGGTCCCCGACAGTTAGGGCGCTCCCGGCCCGCCGCGCCTCCCATATACGGTCCATCAGGGCGTGCGGGCACAGCCTGATGGCGGGGTGCTCGCCGCTGGGGTCGTACCCTGGGAGAAGCTCGCCCAGGTACGCCGCCATGTCCTCCAGCAGCCCGCCCGCAACGTTCAGGGTAAATTGCGGTGTACGCGTCCCATCCAGGCCCAGGCAGCCCTCCCAGCGGAGCCCCAGCTCCATGGGATCGACGGCGGCGAGGCCCAGAAGGTACGACAGGTACAGGTTGCCGGTGAGCCCCCTGAACCCAACGGGGCAGCCCCGGCTTTCGGAAAACTCCGCCAGCTTGGCGGCGACGGCCAGGAGCGTGCCATGGCCGCTGCCGAAGATATGTTGCTTCTCCGTAGCGATGCGCTCTTGGACATCTGCGGGGACCGCCCCGCCGTGCCGCTCGTTCGCGGCCGCGTCGATTTTGCTGTGCAGCTCCTGTTCCATCTGGCTGTTGTGGTACAGATATGTTGACATTGGTTTTTGTCCTCCTATTTCAAATCATGGTGCGGCACCGCCGGTCACTGCCCGGCCTTGAGCTGCCGCTTGTATCTGTAGTAGGTATTCCGGGAAATCCCGCAGAGCTTGATCACCTCCGGGTCGTCCAGTGTCCCGTTGAAGTCCTTGGAGTGCTTCACGATGACGGCCTTGGCGGCGATGCTCTTCCGGGTGGTCAGCTTCGTACCAGGGGCGAGGCCATAGGTCTTTTCAATCCCGTGCTGGGCGGCCTCCAGCTTCGCGGCCCTCATCCCGTCCCGAACCCTCGTCTGGATATCGTGCCGCTCCTTTTCGGCCTGCTCGAAGGCGATGGCAATTTGTCTCCGGGCCAGGAGCATCAGGACCCGGTTGGTCGCTTCGATGTAAATATCCGCGATCTCGTTGCCCGTGGCCGGGATGCTGGCGGCGGCGGCCTGGCGGTAGCACTCCGTATCGCAATGTGGCTCGTTCAGGAAAACCAGGTCGATCCCCCTCTGGTACAGCTCTTCGTACAGGGCGGCGCCCTCCTCCGCGTCACGGCTCAGGCGGGACACGGAATCGAACACGACGGTGTCCCCCGGCTGGAGCCGCTTGTACAGCCGGTTCCACTCCGGCCGGTCCAGGGTGCTGCCGGTGAACTTGTCGCTGAAGAACGTGGCGCCGGCATAGGCCCCGCCGTCCGCCGACATGATGTTCTCGATCTGACGCTTCAAACTTTGCTGCCGGGTGCTCACCCGGACGTATGCGTACAGCTTCATGGTTGGGCACCTCCCTGTAGTCAAATAAGGTAAACTTAGATTAGTTACTTACTATGATAGCACAGAACCAGGTATTTGTCAATAATTTAGGTACTATTCTGATATAGATTGTTTTGGTACTAAAAAGGGCGGCGCGTGCCATGGGTCTATGCCGTCGTGTCTGTCTGGACAGGCCGGCCAATGGCGAAGGCTTCCCGGTCGGGCCGCTCCGGGCGCAATGCCTGGAACGATCCTTTTTTGTCGTCCCCGCCGAAGCGGCGGGCATCAATTTGTCAAAGCATATGGAAGTGCCGCAGGGCGGCCTCGACCGCCGCCGCCATCTCTGGCGGGACCTGCGGCGGTTCCACGCCCTCCGGTAGCGGCCGGCTCTGGCCTCCCTGGGTAATGATGCCATGCTTCCGCTTGACCTGGGTGACATACCGGGAAGAAACCTTCAAGCCGTACTCCTGCAATACCCACGCCCTGATTTCCCTGTAGGTGGCGGGGTGGTACGGCGTAACGTCAGGAGACGGCTCGTAGTCCAGGAAAACATGCTTCCGGCTATTCAAAAATTCCCTACCTATAGTGAATGGCGTCGGGACCCTGATTGGGGACTCCAACGGCATCTACCGCTCCGATGAGACCGGGGAG
>OFFW01002504.1_pt1 | contig 9929 bp, 10 predicted proteins | sample 1521501 | NCBI WGS metagenome assembly OFFW01 (sample SAMEA3504107, study PRJEB24116) | mouse gut metagenome | biome: mouse gut; feature: mouse-associated habitat; material: faeces | place: Denmark | collected 2011
CATATCCCATAATCCGGCCTTTTCCTCTGGCTGATTAAAAGGGATAACCACATAAATTTATTGTAAACCGGGGTCGCACTTGCACCAGAACCACCATCGCTTTCCTGATATGGCGGGTTTCCGATCACAAAATCAAACTTCATCGCCCGTTTCCCCCTTGTCGGCAAAGCTGAATATTCAACGCTCCCGCCACCAAGCCAGTTGTAGACCTGGCAGCGCGGCTGTTTATTTTCGTCATCAGGTCCGGACATCAGGTCCAAAAATTCAAACAGGTTAAATTGCCGGAACTCCTCCTCGGCGGAACTGTATGGAATAGTCCCATGCAGTCCGTCCATCTGCCACACATTCCAGACAATCACCGTGATGAGCTTCCCATACTCGGAAAGGGTGGGCTTCCGCCGCCAGCGCTCCCAAAGATATTCCTCAAAGGTCATCAGCAGATTGACCCGAGCAATCAGAAGGTTGTCCCCCTGGAATTCATATCCATAGGTGGCGTGAAACGCCCGAAACGCCCATTTGAACCAATCTTCCTCGGTCTGGATGTTCTCGTTCACCACCCGAAGTTTCCGGTCCAGCAGGCCAACGCGGTCAGGGACGGGAATAGCCTCGCCGGTCTCCACGTCATAGCGGCTCACCAGAAACGGAGCCTCCCCGCAGGTGATCTCCAGCACACGGGCGTCCACATACTTCTGCCAGCGTGCTTTGCTGTCCCACATCTCATCGGCGTAGTCGCACATCTTCCGGCACACCCACAGAGGCGTGGAAACTTCCCCATGCTGCCGTGTCCGGCTGGACTGCTGCTCCATCTCTTTCCGGGTGCGGGTCTTGATGACAAAGGCGTTGGGGCCGGTGATTAGCTCCGGTGTGATCTCCTCGTTGCGCCCATAGCGGGGACCAAGTGCGGCATATGCGTCCGTGGCCCACATGATGCGCTTCATGGTCGTCTTATCCAACAGCAGCTTGTCCAGAAGGCCCAAGGACTGGAGTTTCAAAATGTCGTCCTGGATGTTGTGTATCACTCCGCCCCTCCTCCTGGGCCTGCGGAATGGTGTAGGTTTCCGTGGCGTTAAAGAGGCAAGATTTTCGTGTGCTGTTCAGCGAAGAAATTCACAAAATAGCTATGGAAAAATTACCGCTATCGTGGTATACTTTGAAAAAGCAAGAAAATGGGCGTTTACGGAAACCTACACCTTTCCGCAGAAACGCCCGTTTACGGTAATATGGCTTTTTCGTAGACCGCCGCCTTGTCACGAAAGGTGGACAGCGCAGCCCACAGGCATTTGCGGCGGCAGTACAGGTGATCTCGCCGCTTTTCCAGCGCTGATAGTTTACATGAAAGTTTTCCGGTAGCGGCAAGGGCGGTCTACCGAACCGTATCCCCTTGGCTTTCGCTGCTGCGATACCCTCCGCCTGCCGCTGGCGGATGTTGGTTCGCTCGTTCTCCGCCACGAAGGACAGCACTTGCAGGACAATATCGCTGAGGAAGGTTCCCATCAGGTCTTTGCCCCGGCGGGTGTCCAGTAGCGGCATATCCAGTACCACGATGTCGATGCCCTTTTCTTTCGTGAGGATGCGCCACTGTTCCAGGATTTCGCCATAATTCCGCCCCAGCCGGTCGATGCTCTTGATATAGAGCAAATCGCCCGGCTTGAGTTTTTTCACCAGCTTCTTGTACTGGGGTCGGTTGAAGTCCTTGCTGGACTGCTTATCCATAAAGATGTTCTTTTCGGGAACAGCCATTTCACACAGTGCGATCAACTGGCGGTCCTCATTCTGTTCCCTGGTGCTGACACGGATATATCCGTAGATATTTGACAATCTCTCACCTCCGCTGTTCGATTTCCTTTCGCTGTGCTATGCTAAAGTGGTGCGGGGCAAAACGACCCGCACCACTGTCCGTTAATCCCATATTACGATAGCTGGTGGTGACCAATGTGGTCACCACCACAAATTTCGGAAGCCGCTACCGAAAATCGTTTCCGCCTCGAAAAAGTGGTGCGGACAGAATTTGTCCGCACCATATTGGCAGTATCAGTGGTTCGTTTTGAACCACTGATTTTGCTAAGTGACCAAATTGATCATTTACCAGGTCAACGGTTCAAAATGAACCGTTGATCCAGAAAGATGTGGTAATGGGTCATTTGGGACCATTACCAGAATCAAGTGACCAAAATAGTCACCTGATTTTACCGCTCACGTTTTCTCCAGATGATGTCATAGCCCAGCGCATCGGCCAACTCCACGGCTTCGCCGTAACGGAGGGAACCGCGCCGCAGTTTACCAGACAGGTTGGGAACACTGGCACTCCAGCTGTACTCGTCCGACAGATAGTCCACCACTTCCGTCATGGTCATACCCGCCCGGACAATGTAAGACTTGATCTCATTTCGATAGGTTTCTGCTTTTTTCTTGCTCATGGGGAAATTTCTCCTCTCTTTCGGTTTGCTCTGTGGTAGAATGAGTATGCGAGTATGCGATGCCTGTTCGCCACAGGGCGTTGTTTGGTGATATTGGGTCATGCGTTCAGATTTTCACTTGTGATGCCCTGCTCACATAGGTCTCCATTTGACTTTGCTGGTGAGTGTGCTTTTCCATTGATTGGCGAAAAGGTGTGTCGAATAGCATACCATATTCACCATTGGACGCAGCGCTCTTTGATACGGATACAGGTACATAAACAATCGATTATTCGCAGGTTTCACAAGGCTTGAATCTGAACTGCGATTTTAGGCGCCGTTCTCCCCGAATGCCGTTCCTGCCCGGAATCTCCCCGGCGTATCGCTCTCCTTGGTGCGCTCATATCGTGACGGCACTTCGCCGGAAAGCATATCCCATTCGGACGGTCATGCAATTTTCAAGGTTCAGTGGTTCGTGTCAGGTACATTGTAGCGAAAAAATGCGCCCTTTCCCGTATATCCAAGAGGATGGAAAAGGGCGGCAAATCGGCGTAATTTCCACGCTTATGGACGGAGGGCAGAGATGGAAGCGAAATTGACCATACAGGAGCGTTTGAAAGACCTGCGGGTCGTTGACCGGGGTTTGAGCCTTGAACAGCTTGCGGAGCAGACAGGGCTTTCTAAATCCGCCCTCGGCAAATATGAGTCTGAGGATTTCAAGGATATAAGCCCCTTTGCCATCGTGACGCTGGCAAAGTTCTATGGCGTGTCTACAGACTATCTGCTGGGGCTGACAGAACAAAAAAATCACCCAGATACAGCTCTTTCTGAGCTGCATCTGAATCTGAGTGATGATGCTATTGAAGTATTAAAAAATGGGAAGTTTAATAAACGACTGTTGTCAGAAATGCTTTGCCATCCTGATTTCCAGAGGATGATGTTGGATGCGGAGATTTTCGTTGACCAGATTGCTGATATGCGAATCAATGATATGAACGCAGTGCTGGAGACTGTCCGGCAAATGCTCTTGGCAAAACATACAACAGGGCAAGATGACTTGTATCTGCGAACGCTGGAGTTGGCGCAAGTCCAAGAAGAAGAGTATTTCGGTCATGTGGTTGCTGAGGATTTGGAGCGGATACTCCGTGATATTCGAGATGCGCACAAAGTTGACCGAACAACCGCAGATCAGTCCTCTGTCGCAGTTGAAACACAGGCGCAGTTGCAAGAGGTTATGTCTTTTGAAGGCAGTGCAGAAGAAAAGAAAGCGAGATTTTTCCTTGCAAACCTGGGCATTGACTATGACGCTATTACCAAGGAGCAGTTCGTAACACTGATGGACATACTTGCGAAATCCAAGAAACTGCAAATCCGCCAAGCCAGCCAGCGGGGAAAGAACAGTCCTCACCAGTCCCACGGTAGGGGCAAACGAAAGAAATAAAGCCAACCCAAAAACAATCTTGACGCACTATTTCGTCCAACTTTTCGCCACTTTTCTGATACAATAGAGAAAGTGGATTGTGATTTCTCGAAAAATGTAGAAATTTATGGATGAAGGTGTTATAATGGACTGGGTGATATTTGACATGAGCAATCAAAACACATTAGTCGCATTAGCTTATATAAAATCAGAGGATAATCCCTTAACTGTTTTTTGCAACTACATCCTTTACTTGCTGCTAATTGCACCAAATCAATCTTTGAGGGTAGATGAACTAAAATCGAATTTGCTTAATCGCTTCGGCTTAGATATGCCTAAACAAATGATTGATACCTGCATTCGCATTCTTAAGAAGAACGGCAACATCAAGCTGTTGCCTCATGGGGCAGGCTATTCTATAGAAAGCACATCGTTTGATACCAAAGAATTTGAGGCAGTATTACATCGGCTACAAAAACAGGAGGCAGTAGTCTTGGCATCTGTTGCCGATTTTGTCAACCAAAAATACAAGAAAAACTGGACCCAGGAAGATGCCAAACGAAATCTGTCATATTTCCTTGCTGAAGAAGGGTATGGTGCCAAACTATTTTTCCAAGAGGAATTTCAAATTGATTCAAGTGTAAATTCTCCGTCGTGGTACATTGGGCGATATATTTCTCATATACGCCAAAGCAAAGATAGTCTGGAACTGACATATCTTGAAGACATCGTAAATGGAATGATGATATACCAAGGGGTATATCAAACAACCGACTATAATCAAGATAAAGGCCAGAAATTCAAAGGTACTACTTTTTATTTTGACACAAAGCTGATATTACGAGCATTAGGATACTCGTGGGATGCTCAGGTTCAAGCGACATCCGAACTCATTAATTTAATAACAGATGAATATAAAGGACGCATAGGTATCTTCCACCAAACTTTGGCAGAAGTTAAAAATGCTTTGAGCCGAGCAGGGAGAAGTTATAATAATGCAGAGCGAATTGCTGATGATGAGTTGCAAATATACTCAGAACTAAATCCGACGGGTGCCTCATTATTTTTAGAAGCATCTACATCCGTAGAAGAACGCCTTAAAAACGAGTTGAAAATTTGCTTATGTGGTGATATTGAGTGGAATAGTCCAGAAACCAGACAAAATGTAATAGCTACAACTGAAATTGCTGATTATATAAAGAGCAAGCACAAATTTTGACGTTCTGGAACTGTTGACTTCGATGTCGAAATCATCAACCAGATTAACATACTCCGCAAAAGCGACTATACAATACGCTACGGGGGAAGAAAAAAACTGCCAGTTTTTATCACTACCAATGCGAATCTTGTTTTTACTTTCAGGGATTATGTTTCTACTGCGATTGAGGCTGATCCATCCTTAAAGTGGAATGTACACTCGTTGCCAATAATTACAGACAATATGCTTCTGTTTCGGTTGTGGGTTCCATATGCTAAGAAATACTCTAATCTTCCTGCATTAACTTTGGCAAGATACGCATATGCTGCACAAAATCCAGATACACAATACTTTGAGAAGTTGAGGGCTACAGCAGCTAAGTACGGGCAGGAGAACAGTATAACATGGTTCGACCTAACCGAAATTCGGAGGCAACGGCTTGAAGATATTATTATAACACGAACAGATGGGGTTGTAGATGAGATAACGGAAGATGTGGTCGCCTTTGGCATCAATGAGCTTATAAAAATGGAGGAAATTTCTCTTCATAACAAGGTAAAGGAACTCCAACACACAGTCGAAGAAAAAACATTGGATATTGTTCAACGTGATTCTAAAATAATTGAACTGTATGCAAAACCGTTTGTCAATAAACTGGGATGGAGACGAATGGTGATTGGCGCCGCAAAAATATGGTGGTTGTTTGCTATGGCACTGTTGTATGTGGGAACTTCGTTAGTAAATGCGTATATAGGCAACTATGTCGTTATGCCAGTTTTAGTGGGGGCTATTCCAGGTATCTTTACATTTGTTTTATGGGTATTAGACAAAGTATCAGATAAAAGGGATTGGCATAATTTTGTCCTGAGGCTTGCATTAAAATATGTTTGGAGCAGGTATGCAGATAAAATAACACATACTATTTCCGCTGAAGATATGGTTTATAGAGGTCAAATTTTGGAATACTGCATTCAACATACACCAATATTAGAAAAATATAAATGCTATTGTACTATAGAATAGCTAAGGCAGAATTTGGGGCGGATCAAATAAGCCAGTTCAGCCGACAGGGAAAGGACAGTCCTCACCAGTCCCACGGCAAAGGTAAACAAAATAGGTTATTCAAGCAGAAGAAATGGGCGGAGTTTCGGTTCAAACCGATGCTCCGCCCACTTGCTGTGAAATTACGAATTTCCCTCGATTCCGCTGCACGGGCCGGACACCCGTCTGAGATAACCCTCCAGGTCACCACAGAGTACCAACTCCGCATAGTCCAGGGGAGCATTGTAGACAAGCCAGTCCAGTTCGGAACAGGTATTGATGCTCGTAGCGACCATGTTCTCAATCTCGGTGCAGTCAATAGAGATCATACTCCCGTCCGCATAGCGCAATTCAACATTGCCAGTATCGATGTTAAACTCACACGATAACAGCTTGTTCATGGTGAAATCCTCCGTAAAACCTTATATTTTGTAACCAATCCTGTTTGACAGTTGCCATTCATTTTTGATTGCTGTTTTACGGACACCCATCAATAGAGCAGCGCCGCCGCTTCATGAAGGACTGTATTGAGGACGGGGATGAAGTGGATTGTATGTATATCGAAGTGCCCGCCTCGGAGCATCGGGAGTGGAACAGCAAAAATACGATCAGACAGAAGAATCGTAAGCTTGGTATGCGCTATACACATCAGTCTCTGGACGCCGGAGTCCCGGATACTGATGTAGAGACGCTGCACGAATGCGTTCCCTCTGGATTCAATCTCGAGGGCGCTGTAGCGGATCAGGTTCTCATAGAAGAACTGAAATGTGCGCTGCGGGCCTGGCAGCCCTGGGCGGAGGAGCTGATGGATCTCTACATGGCCGGGGCAAAGCGTTCCTGCACAAACGATCTATGCAAAAAATACCGTCTCAGTGATCGGACTGTTCAGAGGCGGAAAGAAGCCTTTGAAAAATTTGTTTTGGAATTTTTGAAAAAATAATGTCGGTTTCAGGCTCTGGAGGTTGTGGTAAAGGGATGAGAGGGCAAAACAGCCCCTCGTGCTCTTTGAAAAACACCGCGCCCTGCGGTCATATCCGGCAACTGGAATACGTTCCCTGACGGTCCGTGTGAGAAACGGAAAGCGATAGGTCAGATGCGCCAAGACCACCTGTAGCGGCAAAGGAATTGCAGTGAATTTTCTTTTCTGTTATAAAAGACGGCCAAATAAGGTGCCCAGCGGTCCCCATCCAGACAAAAACAGCCCTGGCAAGCTGTTTCGCAACGACCCCGTCAGAACACAATGATACTCCTGCCCAGCCACAGCCCTGCTACGCAGGATCACGCAATGGGGGCAGCTCGGAGAGAACCTCGGAGGGGTGAAACGCCCGTGATGTGCGCCAGCACAGTTCCAGACTGCCGCCCAAGGCTCGGGAAGTAGTGTCGAATAGAGCCAGCAAATGATCAACGATAAGAAAGCGGGGCCGCTCTCCGCAAAAAGGATAGCAATATCTTTGCACCAACCTGCGCAGGAGCGGCCCCGTCTTTTCAAAACAGAGGAGAAAACGACTATGGATTTCAAGAGGACCCGTCCCATTCAGCGGGGCGATATCTATTACGCCGATCTCACGCCGGTCACCGGCTCGGAGCAGGGAGGCATCCGGCCTGTCCTGATCCTCCAGAACAACGTGGGCAACCACCACAGCCCCACCGTCATCGCCGCCGCCATTACGGGGTACGTCAAGGGCAAGCGCCAGCCCACCCATGTGCGGCTCAAGGGCGCGGCCTGCGGCCTGTTCCGGGACTCCACTGTCCTGCTGGAGCAGGTTCGGACGCTGGACAAGTCCCGCCTGGGTGAGTACATGGGCAGCGTGGGTGAGGACAAGATGTGGGAAGTGGACGCCGCTCTGCACATCAGCGTGGGGCTTGCAGAAACATACCACTGAACTATATACATAGCGGAGACTTTGTCTCTGCTGTTTTTCCATCAACCCATCGGGGCCGCTCACGGTTCCCGATGGGCGGCTCTCAGATAAGGAGGGCGTTAATGCTATGACTACAAAGGAACTGCGGGACAATGTCACCTTCCTCTCCGCTCTTCGGATGCTGGAGAGTATGGCGGAGCGAAAGCTCCTGTCGGAAGCGGAGACGGAGCGGGCCAAGGCCGAACTGAAGCGGCGGCTCCGGCCCACCTTGATTTTTGCCTGAGAACAGGTACATTCTGCTTGGTTTTGAGGGCTGTTTTTGGTTGGTATTGGTGAATAGCTGTTTCAAAAAACTTGTGATATTGTGTGTCGCAGAAAGGAGGTCAAAAAAGATATGGTACAGACAAACACTACTGCCGCAAGGCGTCCGAGAATTACCGTCATTGACCCCAGGAAGCCCGAGGCGGCAAAGCTCCGGGTCGCGGCATACGCCAGGGTCAGCAGCGACTCGGCTGACCAGCTCAACTCCTACATGGCCCAGGTGGACTTCTACACCAAGTTCATCTCCTCCAGGGAGGACTGGGAACTGGTGGACGTCTACGCCGACGAGGGGCTGTCCGGACTGGAGGCCCGGAAGCGTGAGGAGTTCAACCGCATGATCGCGGACTGCCGTGACGGGAAGATCGACCGGGTGCTGGTCAAGTCCACCTCCCGCTTCGCCCGGAACACCACGGACTACATCCGGTATGTGCGGGAACTGCTCCGGCTGGGCATCTCCATCTGCTTCGAGAAAGAGAACATCGACACCGGGAAGATGACCACCGAGCAGATCGCCCAGATCTACGGCGCTTTCTCCCAGATGGAGTCCACCAACCACTCCAACAATATGAGGGTCAGCGTTCGGATGCGGATGGAGAAAGGGATCTTCGTCCCTCCCTCCACTCCCTACGGCTACCGGCTGGCGGGACGGGAGCTGGAGATCGTCCCCGAGGAGGCGGAGATCGTCCGGTATATCTACAACGCCTACCTCAAGGGCCAGGGGACGGCGGATATCGCCCATGAGCTGAATGAGCTGGGGGCTATCCGGGGCCATGGCCGGGAGGGATGGCATCCAAACACGGTGCAGTACATCCTGACCAACGTCTCCTACACCGGCGATATGCTCTGGCAAAAGAGCTTCGCCACCGATACCATCCCCTTCCGGCAGGTGCCGAACCGGGGACAGAAGCCCCGGTACTTCGTGGAGAACTGCCACCCGCCCATTGTGTCCAAGGAGGACTTCCAGAGGGTACAGGACCTGATGGCCCTTCGCCGGACGCAGTTCGCCGGTAACGCCTCCAAGCCGGAGGTGTCGGTCTACAGCAAACGGATTGTCTGTGGAGACTGCGGCTCCGTCTGCCGCAGGAAGGTCACCAACGGCAAGACCTACTGGGTGTGCAACCGCCATGACGACGCCAAGTCCCGCTGCCCCGTCCCCCAGGTGCCGGAGGTGGAGATCACAGCGGCTCTGCTTCGGCTTTACCACAAGCTGAAAGCGGATGGCGGCACGATTCTGCGCACCGTGCTGGAGCAGCTCCGGGAGCTGCGGGAGCGGGAACTGCGCACAAACCGCAAAATCAGCGACATCGACAAAGAGATCGCCCGTCTGTCAGAGCAGAATCTCGTACTGGTTCGACTGAAGTCGAAAGGGTACGTTGATCCTGCTCTTTATTTATCCCAGCAGGGTGAGATCGAGCAGAAGCTGAGGACGCTGAGACGGCTGCGCCGGCGCATCATGGACTCCACCGGCGAGGACTCCCAGATCCAGGACACCGAAATCATGCTGGACTGCCTGGAGGACGGCCCCCAGTGGCTGGGGGAACCCAGCCAGGAGCTGTTCGAGTCACTGGTCAGGCGGATCGTGATCGTCTCGGCGGACACCCTGAAATTCACCCTGCTCAACGGCCTGGAGCTGACGGAGCGGATTGGAAAGGCGGTACGGTAATGGCATGGCAGAGAAAGACCCCCTTCGG
>OFFW01002506.1_pt1 | contig 9922 bp, 11 predicted proteins | sample 1521501 | NCBI WGS metagenome assembly OFFW01 (sample SAMEA3504107, study PRJEB24116) | mouse gut metagenome | biome: mouse gut; feature: mouse-associated habitat; material: faeces | place: Denmark | collected 2011
GCGGCTTCTTTCTATTCGACAGAAAGCGAGCGTTTTTGCAGAGGGGACGGCCAACGCGCTGCCGCTAAAACTGTCGAGGAGTATCTTCTTTCGCCGAATAAAAAAATTCTTTCCAAAAGTTTGGCAAAACACCCCCTGGCACTTGTAATAAGGATAGAGGGGAAAAACAAGCCCCTCCCGGAAAAGGGGGTGACAGCATGAGCATGGAGCAGAACAAGCGGCACACTTTTGACGCCTACTGCAAGCGGCTGGTGAAAAACGAGGCGGTCAACATCCATCTGGAGTATGCCCGCCAGGGGAAACGGGAAGCAGTCTTTTCCGAACTGACCCAGCGGGAGCTGCAAAGTCTCTGCTGCACAGACCGCTACGCCCCGGAACGCCGGGTGTTCACCGTTCTGGATATGGACTTTGAGATTGAGGACGCCGACCTTGTCCGGGCGCTGGCCGCTCTGACCCTGGAGCGGCGGAGTATCGTCCTGCTGGCCTATCTGCTGGAAATGAAGGACGACGAGATCGCCCAAAGGCTCCAGATGAACCGCTCCACCGTACAGTACCAACGCACCAACACCCTGGAAGAACTAAGAAAACTGATGGAGGGATATGAGTATGAATAATTATCGCCGCAACAGCAAGCCCCACAGCCGCCTGCTGCCCTACGCCACCATCCGGGCGGCATCCGAGGGCGACCCCGACGCTGTGAACGCCGTCTTGCGGCACTATGAGGGCTATATCACCCGTTTGGCCATGCGCCAGCTCCATGACGAGTATGGCAATACCTATCTCTGCGTGGACGAGGCTATGCGCCGCAGGCTGGAAATCAAGCTGATTACCGGCATCCTGGCGTTCCGGGCCGCATGAGCGGCCACAGCCCCTACAACATAATCACCAAGGAGGCGGCAGTATGAGAGATATTCCCTATACATCCAAGCTGGACCACGCGGAGGACGGACGGCCCCTGGCCCTGGACTACTTCATTTTGGTAAGAGACGGCGAACCGGAACAGTATGGGATCAAGGTCATTGAGAAAAACAGCGGGGCACAGTCCCTGGCCTTTGATCTGACCACGGAGCCGGAGCGTATCTACACTTTAGCGGACAAGCTCTCCCGGAACAGCGTTACTCCCGCCACTCTGCTGGACATTGTGGACGATTGGCTTTAGTCGGAGGTAGAAATGAACACAGAACAGCTTTTGAGAAATCTCGGCGCTACCGGGAACCTGAAAGGGTTTCGGTATGCCGTCCATATGATCGAATTGGCAGAACAGGACCCGACCGCAGTTACAAAGGTCACAAAGTACCTTTACCCGGAAACAGCCAGACATTTCAATGTTTCCCCAAGTGTTGTGGAGCGCAATCTGCGTACTGTTATCCATATCTGCTGGAGCCGTGGGAACCGGGAGTTTTTTGACGAGGTGGCGGGTACTCGCCTGACATACCAGCCCACCAACGGGATGTTTCTGGATATGGCTGCTGCGTTTCTGCGGCGGCGGGAGGCATAGCTTCCCCAAAAATCTATCCCGGCTGGGGTGAAAAGCCCCAGCCGGGGCCAGAGAAATGCGGCTCAAATTGAGACACATTTCGACACGCCGCCAAGCGGCACGGGCGCACCGTCCCCGGCGCGTCCGTGCGGACTGGCGACAGTCCGGCCCATGCACCTTGAAAACGGAATGACCGACCAAAGAGGATATGTACCCTTTTGAGTATGCCGTCTGCGTGCCTGGGGGATGATACGCCGCTGACGAACCAGGGGCAGGAACGACTTTGGACAGAACGGCAATTTATGAAACAGGGGGTGAAACAGAACGGGAGCATCATTTTCCCTATTCCAAGCGAAACAGCCGGGCCGGTATATTGCCGCATGACGCAATATCTCCGGTCCGGCTGACATACCAGGGCCGCGTCCGACAGCCGGGGGCAGCCCTGCATTTTCTACAAGGAGGCCGTGCAATGGAGAGGGATAATTTTTCCAAGAGAGCAGATCAATCCGCAGAACAGCCGAAAGTGGTTTATATTGGCGGCTGTAAGGTCACTGTCAGATACAGCGGGCAGAAAAATCCGTCTGCGGTCAAACGTATCAAGGACACGCTGATTGCTGGCGCGACTGCCAGGAAAAGCTGATTTTTTGCATTTTTTGTTGAAATATGAGATAATAATGGTGTAGTAGACGGCACCTTGAAAACAGAATATTTCTGGCCGCCATATATACACCGTCCACCCGGAAAGTGAGGAGTATATATGGCAGAGCAAATTATTCAGACAATCAGCAGTATCACAGATGGAGCAGCACAGTCCGGCGCAAGGCGCGTTGTCTGCCTGTACCGGGTGTCTACCGTGGGACAGGTGGAGAAGGACGACATTCCCATGCAGAAGCAGTATTGCCGGGAGTTTTGCAAACAGCACCTTGGTTGGGAAATCATCAAGGAATTTGCCGAGAAGGGCGTATCCGGTTTCAAGAAGTCTGCGAAAGACAGGGACGCCATTCAGGAAATCCAGAAGTTAGCCCTGCAAGGCGGGTTTGATATTCTGCTGGTATTCATGTTTGACCGGCTGGGCCGCAAGGATGACGAAACGCCCTTTGTGGTGGAGTGGTTTGTCAAGCAGAACATCGAGGTATGGAGCGCCATGGAGGGCCAGCAGAGGTTTGATAATCATGTTGACAAACTGCTGAACTACATACGATACTGGCAGGCGTCCGGGGAAAGCATCAAAACCTCTATGCGCGTCAAGACCCGGATCGAACAGTTGACCCAGGAGGGCCACTACACCGGCGGACGGGCGCCTTTTGGCTATCAGTTGGAACGGACAGGCCGCATGAATAAGAAAAATCAGGATGTGCGTGACTTTGTGATTGACCCGGAGGACGCGGAGACCGTCAAGCTGATTTTTCAGAAGTACGTCCACGAAGGTTACGGGGCGCTCCGCCTTTGCCGCTATTTCAAAGAACAGGGCATACGGAGGAAGGACGGCGGCGAAATAACCGTAGGCATGGTGAACAGGGCTGTTAGAAACTCCATTTACATCGGTGTAATCCACAGGGGCGACAGTAAATCCGAAGTGCTGCCAGACTTGCAAATCATTGATGAGGAATTGTTTTTGAGGGCACAGGAGATTGCAAGCGCCCGAAAAGTCCAGCAGAGGGAAGTGCCGCTTACCACCAGGGGCCACTCACTTTTAGTTGGGAATGTCTATTGCGGCTGCTGTGGAGCCCGTCTGATGCTGACAACTTCCGGGCATAGGTATCGCAGGAAAGATGGGACAGAAGCCACAAGTATCATATCCAGTTATAAATGCTACAACAGGACGAATGTTCCCGGAAAATGCGAAGGTCAAAGCTCTTTCAGTGTTGAAAAGCTGGACAACCTTGTAGATCAAATCATCCGCATCCAACTGACGCAAATCCAGAAGGCCCCGCCCCAGGCGCTGCTTGAGAAACAGCGAGGCCGGGAGGCTGACCTCGCCAGAGCAAAGGTAAAGCGTCTGCAAGGCGAGTATCAGCAGAAGCAGAGGGACTATCAGGACTTGCGGGCTGAAACGCTGAAAGTTATTCAGGGGAACAGCCAATTCAGCGCCGATCTGCTGAACAGCCTGATGGACGAGACCACCGCCCAACTGAAAGAACTGGAGCGCCAGATGCAGTCGGCAGAATTGGAATTGCGGGAAACCGTGTCCGGTGCCGAGCAGGTGAAGAAGGAATACACCCAACTGATGAATTGGGCCGAATTGTATGATAACTGCACGTTCGAGGCGAAGAAGATGATTGTGGCGCAGTTTGTGAAAGCTGTCCACGTCAAACGGGGATATGAGCTGGATATTGAGTTCAACGTATCTTTCGAGGAATTTCAATCGCTCTATCTGGAGCCGGAGGAAAAGGGCCGCAAGCGCAAGAGAACCGGGGAAATTCTGGCCCTTACGGAGTGCGTAGGATAGAAAAATGACTTGCCCAAGCCGGTCAAGCCATTTTCGAGTGATTTCCCCATTTACCTTTTTATCTGGTATGAGTACCAGCAAACGCACTAACTAAAAAATTATTTGGTGCTAAAATCGTACTGTTCGGTATGCCAAGGATATCAGCAAAAAAATTCGGGCTGTTGTTCGGGCTAAAGGAATGTCGGGCAAACGGTTAGGTTCACAAACTCCATATGGCTATTTGAAAGGTAAAAATGGGGAGCTCATAGTTGATGAGGAAACTGCGCCAGTTGTCCGGTTGATCTATGAACTCTGCTCGGCGGGGAATGGCCCAGGAAAGATTGCCCGAATGCTCAGGGAACGGAAAATCAATACCCCGAGGACGATGGATTTTCTGCGTACAGGCAGATCGGATCGCTATGATCCCAATGATCCTTTCGGGTGGACTTCTGCGACGATTGCCGGGATTCTTGGAAAAAGGGAATATCTGGGGCATACGGTCAATTTCAAAACAACCCGGAAATCATTCAAAAGCAAACGAGTAATCCACAATCCAGAAGAAAAACAGGTCATATTTGAAGATACCCATGAAGCGATCATTGACGCTGAACTTTGGGATGTTGTACAGAAAATCCGCGAACAGCGGCATCGTCCTGTTCGCACAGGCGAAACCGGGCTGTTTTCCGGCCTTGTGTTTTGTGCTGATTGTGGGAGCCGGCTGAATCTGCACCGTTCTACCGCAAAAGGGAAAACACGATTCAGCTACATATGCAATAAATACAGGAACAGCCGGGGCGTATATCTTTGCACCCCGCACTATATTCGAGATAATGTTTTGGAAGATCTGGTGCTGGATAATCTTCGGAGGGTGATTGCCTATGCTCGGGATTATGAAAATGAATTTGTTCAAGAAATCGTTGGAAAGGCCCTGAGTGAGCAGACAAAACAATTAACAGCTACTAAGCGACAGCTTGCACAGCAGACCCAGCGTATCAGCAAAATCGACGCCATCATCCAACAGCTTTACGAGGATAATTTATCCGGCAAGTTGACGGACGAACGTTTCAGTAAGATGTGCTTGACTTATGAACAGGAGCAAAAAGAGTTAGTGGCCAGCACTGATGAGTTGGAAAAGGAAATGGAACTGTATGGTGCAAAAGAGGTCAACGTTAAAAGTTTTTTGAAAATGGTCCGAAGCTATATCGAACCGGAGCAGCTTACTCCGGAGGTTCTGCGTATGTTTGTGGAAAAGATAGTCCTCCATGAAGGAGACAGATCCAGCGGACAGCGCATCCAGCAGGTGGACATTTACTATAACTTTGTCGGTCAAATCAATATGTCGATGGAAACAGTTAAAACCCGGAAGAAGCCGGGAACAATGTCCACGATACAAAGCCGAGGCGCGTAGTTCCTTATCAATGTATAGCGGAGGTAATTCTGCCGTAACACGTTCCTCTGATTACTTCGGCGTAGATTTTCCAATACCACTTTTCATAATTTTAAATTTTTTGGCCATTCTCATTTTCTAAAAGTGGTTCTTTCCTGTTACGCGCCTTGTTGATTCATTTGCTCCCCTGAGAATTTCTCCACCGCATGCAGGGTAAATGTGGGACGGTATCACAGGCCGAAGGAACTCTACCAACGTGAGGATTGTTCCAGCTGTTCCCACGGAGACAAATTCCTCAAGGAAATGAGTAGCTGCGCCATTTGTCTAAATCGGTAGCGGAAGATTCACCCACAAGTGTATTAAGAACTGTGGCAATATTTTGTCATTCAAGACTGCTCCAAAGAGGTCAAAATCACTTTAAAAAAATTTGATACGGCCTAAGGCGGCCGCAGCGATATCAATACCCCGAAATTCACAAATAAAAACAGCCCTGTTTGTTTGGAACACTGAATCCAATCAAACAGGGCCGTTTTCTAAGTTATTAGGATATACGACCTACTTCTTGCCTTCCTTAAATCCCTTAATAGCCTCCGCCAGCATAGGCCCGACCTTAAACAGATCCCCCGTAATCCCATAAGTAGACGCGTCAAAAATCGGCGCGCTGCCGTTCTTATTCACGGAGATGATGCACTCCGAATCCTGCATCCCCGCCAGGTGCTGGATCGCCCCGGAAATGCCCAGAGCCACATAGATCTTCGGGTGCACGGTCTTGCCCGTCTGCCCCACCTGGTGATCCACGCCAATCCAGCCCGCGTCCACCACCGCGCGGGACGCGCCGACCACGCCGCCCAGCACATTGGCCAGCTCCTCGGCGATCTCGATGCCCCGGGTGGGGTTGGAGCTGATGCCGCGGCCCACGGCCACCACCACGTCCGCGCCGATGAGATCCACCAGCTTCTTGGCGGACTTCTTGATCTCCACCAGATCCACATGGATGTCGTCCTTGGTGAGCTGGACATCGATCTTCTCCAGCACGGTCTGCTGGCTCTTGGCCTCGTCAAAGGCCTGGGTCTGCATTACGCCGGGACGGACAGTGGACATCTGGGGACGGTAGTCCGGGCACACGATGGTGGCCATCAGGTGCCCGCCGAAGGCCGGACGGGTCATCTTCAGGTTCTTGGTATCCTCAAAGGGAGTGTTGTCCACGTCGATGGTGGAGGTGGTCTTGAGGAACGCCTTGTACTTCTCCACGTCCACGTCCAGGTGGGTGCAGTCCGCCGTCAGGCCGGTGTGCAGCCGGGCCGCCACACGGGGGCCCAGGTCCCGGCCGATGTTGGTGGCCCCGATGAGGAACACCTCCGGCTTCTTGTCCTCCACCAGGTCGCACAGCACCTTGGTGTACGCGTCGGTGGTGTAGTCCTTGAGCAGCTCGTGGTCGCAGATGTACACCTTGTCCGCGCCGTAGCCGCCCAGGGCCTTGGCGTACTGCTCGTTCACGCCGCTGCCCAGCAGCACGCCGCACAGCTCCACGCCCAGATCGTCGGCCAGCTTCCGGCCCTCGCTCAGCAGCTGGTACCCGGTGCCCAGAATCACGCCGTCCCGCTGCTCACAAAATACCCACACGCCCTTAAAAGCGGCGGTGTCTTTACTATTATAGGCCATATTCAACCTCCCCTTTCCTTAGATGATGTGCTTCTCGCCCAGCATGGACACCAGCTGCTCGCAGGCGGCCTTGTCCGCCCCCTCGAGCATGGTGCCCTTGCCCTTCACCGGGGGGGAGAAGGACTTGTATACCTGGGTGGGGGAGCCCTTCAGGCCCACGTTCTCCACGGGGCCGACCCACTTGCTCTCCTTCAACGCCTCGTAGTCCCACACGGCGTAGGGCTTGGAATAGCACTCCATCACCCCGGGCACGCTCATGTACCGGGGGGTGTTCAGCTCCTTGATGCAGGTGAGCACGCAGGGAGTCTGCACCTTGATGGTCATGTAGCCGTCCTCCAGCTCCCGCCGCACGGTGAGCGCGCCGTCCTGGAAGTCGATGGCGGTGACGTAGGTCACCTGGGGCAGGTTCAGCTTCTCGGCGATCTGGGGGCCCACCTGGGCGGTGTCGCCGTCGATGGCCTGCCGGCCGCACATCACAATCACCATGCCGACCGCTATGCTGTCGGCACAAATAGGAATGAAAGAGTGCAGACAAGCGGTCGCCTTTCTTATAAAATATAGTTGAGGGGGAAGCAAACTACAACGCACGGTGGAGGAAGTCGTAGACTGCTTCATAGCTCAAAACAGTATTACAATCAGTGTTAGAATCACCTTTTCAAGCACAAATAAGTGGCGCCTTGAGCCCGAACACTAAGGATTGTTTTAACGCCTGTTAATTGCCTGGTGATTCAGTCACTGCTTTCTCCTCACTATTTTCGAATGAGGGGGTGCTTTTTTGAAGATTGTATTTCCAACCTGCTGTGGAGTAGATGTTCACAAGTCCTTTGTGGTTGCTACCATTATTAAGACGCCAAAGGACAGCATACAGCCAAGCTATCAGAAAAAGCGTTTTTCTACGTTTAACTCGGATTTGAAACGCTTTGCCGGCTGGCTCCGTGAAAACGATTGCCTGGATGTGTGCATGGAATCTACCGGGAAATATTGGGTTCCCGTATTCAACATTCTGGAAAAGCAGGGCATCCGTGCCGTTATCGCTAACCCCAAATGGGTCAAGGCTGTAAAAGGGAATAAGGATGACACCAAGGATTCCAAGTGGATTGGGGATCTGTTCCGTATCGGTTTGGTAAAAAGCAGTTTTATTCCGGCCAAGGATATCCGCATCCTGCGGGAGTTTACCCGCTACCGTTACAAACTCACTTCCATGAAAAGCAGCGAGAAAAATCGGTTCCAAAACGCTTTCACTGTCTGCAATGTGGCGCTTGATTCCGTCGTGTCTGATATGTTTGGTAAGTCCGCGACCGCGATCACAGACTACCTAACATCCGATGAGGATTTTGACCCGCAGCATTGCATTTCTCTTTTGCAACGCTCTCTCAAGAAAAAGGCGGATGATGTTCTCACCTCTATTGAGGGATACGAGATCTCGCCAGAGCAGAAGTATCGCATCGGCATTATCCGCGACCATCTCCACTACATTGAGAAGCTGATTGAACGGGTGGACTCCTGCATCAACGCCATGATCGAGAAGTACGATGGGGCGATTGGGCTGCTTTGCACCATTCCCGGCATTGACCGCAGCTCCGCGATCACTGTTATCTCCGAAATTGGCGTAGATATGGCTCAGTTCGGTTCCTCCAAGCGTCTTTGCTGCTGGGCTGGTCTCACCCCCGGCAATAACGAATCCGCCGGCAAGAAGAAGTCTGTCCGTATTTCACGTGCGGGAGTTTATCTCAAACCTACGCTGGTGCAAGCTGCCCACGCAGCCGTGAAGGACAAAACGAATCCCTATTATGCGCTGAAATATGAGCGCATTGCCAAGCGTCGGGGCAAAAAACGGGCCATTATCGCTATCGCCAGAATGATTTTGACCGCCATCTACTCTATGCTTTCCACCGGCGAGATTTGGAACCCCGTTGATCTGTTCAAGGTTGATATGCCCGAGCATCTCAAAGAGCAGCAGCTTCAAAAGGCTGTGAAGCAGGCTGTTCACTTCCTCGAAAGCCAAGGGCTTAAGGTGAGTTAGCTTCCCTCCACAACTTGAAAGTGCCCTGAAAAACTCGTGGTTTAGCAGGGCTGTTCTTTTGCGCCCTTTGCGGTGGCCCTAAAACGCGCGTATCTTTCACACTAAATTCTTCATTAGCAAAAGGTGTAAATTCTATAAACCAATCAGTAAAAACAGCTTGTGCTTGCCGTTCCAAATCATCATTTATCCGCTGGTTAAGTCGAACCTTTTCGTCTAAACTATGTATAATAGCAACAATTCTCTCCTGAGTTTCAAAAGATGGTAAAGGGACTTCTAAAACGCGGATGGTCTTCATCGGAATCGTGGGCTGACTGCTACCCACCATGTGATTAGACATTTGCGTGTAAAAACTTTTACTACGAATGTATGAATACAGAAAATATGGATGAATCAAACCAGGAAGTGGTGAGATTTTGCAAATGTTGGGTGCAAGATGATACTTGTCGTTTTCTGTAATTATTGCGCAGTCGCCATATCCATTACCAGTATAGGTCAATAAAATATCATTTATATACAGCTTACTTCTCTCCAAAGATTCAGAAACGGACCTTTTAATTCGCTTAACATCCGATAAGTCTAATTCCCCATTACGTAAGTTTAACGCTCTAAGCGCGATTATTTCTCCTGCATCATCATATGAAATGTATTTGGTAAATTCAAAACCAGCCAGCTTTGTGATGTTTGCAACTGCTCCCAAAGGAACTATTTCAAATGCCATACCCAATCGCCCCCAACTGCCTCCTGATCTCCCCCTCCAGCTCATGGGACTTGGCGAACAGCTCCCCCAGCTCAGAGGTCAGCCGTCCCATCTTCTCCTCGAAGGGCTCCCCGTCCTCCTCCTGCTCCTCAATGCCCACATACCGCCCCGGCGTGAGGATGTAGTCCTGCTTTGCAATCTCCTGGAGGTCGGCCACGGCACAAAACCCCTTGACCTCCTCCAGCCTT
>OFFW01002507.1_pt1 | contig 9915 bp, 8 predicted proteins | sample 1521501 | NCBI WGS metagenome assembly OFFW01 (sample SAMEA3504107, study PRJEB24116) | mouse gut metagenome | biome: mouse gut; feature: mouse-associated habitat; material: faeces | place: Denmark | collected 2011
CAATGAGAGCAGCCGCATGAGAACCATGCGGGGGTGAAATTCCCGTGGAGCTGGTCGCCGCCAGCCGCTTGATGACTTCCCATAGCGAGCCGGGGTGTCGCGGACAAATAGGCTTGCTTTGATATAAGCCGGACAGCGGGACTTATTTTATGGAAACGGGAGCGTTCATGCCCCGCCAACCTTGATATGTCATACTGTCCGGCCCCTACATAGGCGGCGCAGGCCGTCTAATTTTTATGGGGAGGTCAAATACCATGAGCAGGACATATTTGCGCGGCGACTTATACTACGCCGACCTGGGCCACGGGATCGGCTCGGAGCAGAAGGGCACCCGGCCCGTCGTTATCATCCAGAATAACGTGGGCAACAAGTACAGCCCTACCGTTATCATCGCCGCCATCACCAGCAAGGCCAACATCAAGGCCAAGCTGCCCACCCACTACTACCTGGACGCCGGGAACGGGCTGACCCAGCCCTCCCTTGTCCTGTTGGAGCAAATTCGCACCGTGGACAAGCGGCGGTTGTCCGGCTACATCGGCAGGCTGGACGAGAAACATATCCGGGGCATCAACCACGCCCTGGCGGTCAGCATCGGCCTGATCGAACCCGTACCCCCGAAACTGACCCTTTGCTTATGCGGCGCTTGTGCTGACGCTTTTCGCGGCACAGGCGCTTTTGCTTTGCGGGAGGCCGCGCCGGGACAGGCTGAAAAGGAGGTCTGCGTCTACTGCGGCCAGCGCCCCGGTATGGAGTATGTGGTCACGCCGAAAGGAGGGGCGGGCGTATGAGTTATCCTGACGTGCCCATTTGGGAGAAGTACACCCTGACCATCGAGGAAGCGGCCAAGTATTTCCGCATCGGGGAAAAGAAGCTGCGGAAACTGGCGGAGGAAAACCCGGACGCCAACTGGCTGATAATGAACGGCAACCGCATCCAGATCAAGCGCAGGCAGTTTGAAAAGGTCATTGACTCCCTGGATGTAATTTGATCGCAGATTTGTATTGAGCCGGAAATATGATAGAATATAGTCAAGTCGTATCAAGGCTCGTTCCAGTTTTGGAAAGGAGTTTTACCAATGGCGGAAAAACGACGTGACAACAAAGGCCGCATTTTAAGAACTGGAGAGAGCCAACGAAAAGACGGGAGATACGCATACAAGTACACGGACAGCACCGGCAAGCCCCAATTCGTCTATGCCTGGAAGCTGGTAGCCACGGACAAGACCCCGGCTGGCAAGCGGGACGATATTTCCCTGCGGGAGAAGGAAAAGGAGATCAACCGGGATATTGCGGACGGCATCGACACCGTGGGCAAAAAAATGACCGTCTGCCAGCTCTACGCCAAGCAGAACAGTCAGCGGGCGGATGTGAAGCGGGGCACCAAGAAACAGCGGGAGTACCTGATGGGCCTCCTGCGGGATGACCCTCTCGGCGGGAAAAGCATTGACGCGGTAAAGCCCTCCGATGCCAAAGAGTGGGCCATCCGCATGAGGGAAAAGGGCTTTAGCTTCCAGTCTATCAGCAACTACAAGCGTTCCCTCCGGGCCGCATTTTTCATCGCCATTGAGGACGATTGTATTCGCAAGAACCCGTTCAGCTTTGCCCTGAACAAAGTTCTGGAGGACGACAGGGGTGAGAAAACCGTGCTGACGCCGGAACAGGAGGTAAGCCTGATCGACTTCGCACAGAATGACCCGGTATATCAGAAGTACGCCGACGAGCTTATCATCCTGCTGGGAACCGGGCTTCGCATTTCCGAGTTCTGCGGGCTGACCACGAACCTTGACTTTAAGAGCCGACTGATCCAGGTAGACCACCAGCTTTTGCGGGACAGTGAGAACGGCTACTATATCGAAACGCCCAAGACCAAAAACGGCTACCGGGAAATCCCCATGAGTGAGCCGGTCTACCGGGCGTTAAAGCGGGTGCTGAAGAACCGGGGGAAGAAAGCCACCATCACGGTGGACGGGTACACCAACTTCCTGTTCCTCAAAAGGGACGGGATGCCGAGGGTAGGCGTCAATTACAATGCCATGATTAGGGGCCTTGTGAAGAAGTACAACAAGCAGCACAAGGAGCAGTTGCCCAACATCACCCCGCACTCCCTCCGGCACACGTTCTGTACCCGCATGGCAAACGCCGGTATGAACCCCAAGGCGTTGCAGTACATCATGGGCCACGCCAACATCACCATGACGCTGGACTACTACACCCATGTTGATGCCTGTTCCGTAAAGGCGGAGATGGAGCGGCTGGCTGCGTAGTAAAGTAGTAAAACAGGAGCGGCAGGCCGCTTTTACTACTTCCGTACTACGTTTCAGCGCAAAGTCACGCCGGGATACGCCGAGATATGCGAACAACTCTCCCAAACGGCAAATGGCGGAAACGCCTGAAAATCAAGGCTTTGCCACCATTTGCCGAGTTACATAAGGTTAGGGCTGGAAATTGCAAAATCTTTAAATGAAATTTTGCTGGTTCATTACGGAGGGCTATATCTATAGTGATCGTCTCTTTAATATTTTTGGAGAGTACTATGCGAAATCTAGGTGCTCTTTTAATCTGGCACCATCCAGTGCTGGGGCAATAACAATAAACACAGTGCCGCTCCCAATCCCCTGGACCAAAGTACCAAGGAATTGCGGTACAAAAGCTGTCATCGTTCCCGACAGGACACATCCCGCCAGAGCATAGGCGGCTGGAGAAAAAATTCCCGCAATTACAACAGCGACAGCGTTCCGGCTGCACAGGATATGTTTTTCTCGGTCAGTAAAGGGGAGTACAATGAGGGCTTTAATGAGCAACGTGGGGAGGACCCACATTGGAGCAGTGAGCAAATCAGCCAGTCCCGCTCCCAACGCAGCGGCCACAACGGCATAAGGTCCGGGCAGCAAACATGCGGCCAAATAGATCAACGTGTCACCCAAATGAATATAGCCGCCGGTGGGAATAGGGATATACAGCAGATATGCGGTCATCACAGTAATGGCTGACGCAAAAAGTGCGGTGACGGTCAGCATGTACATATTCATGTTACACAATACAGAATTACCTCCCTTCTTGATTCAATCAAATGCTTTTTCATTTGATTATTTTTGCTGCCTTACGCTTCTTTCCAGCACGAAAATAGCCGCCAATCACAGACCAAACTCCTTTGAAAAAGTGCCCATTACAAAAATCCACAATGCCGTGAGCCATCTCCATGGTGCATTTACCTTCTGTCATTTTCGCAATTCCTCGGAAGGGCATATTATAGATAAACGTGATATTCAGGTCGGGCAGGTCAGGTTCCTCTTTCGCTAAACTTTTTTCGAGCTTATTTGTCATGACTTTATATACTTGTCTCGCAATCCAACTCTTGGCATAATACATCTGGCAGATAGCATCGTTTATATCTAACATACCGCTCCAATGCCCATCAGGGATAGGATGGCCCAATAGGGCTTCAAACTCGAAATCAGAAATATTCTTGATGTCACCTGAAAAATATTTGAGGAACTCAGCTTTGTTATAAGGTGAAGCAGCATTTGTACCTTTGACAGATACAGTGCCAGAGAGCTTAATATCAGAAGCAGACGCCCCGATAAGGACATCCCACTCGCCGCTTTCGTGCTCAAACTGATTTGTGTCAACATTAAAATAGCGGAATGCCTTATCATCCAGTTTTATAGTGACTTTTTTAGATTCTCCAGCCTTGAGGAGCGCCTTTTGGAACCCTTTCAATTCCTTAGAGGGCCGAAACACCTGCCCATCCTTTTTAGAAACATAGAGTTGAGCTATCTCGGCTCCATCCATATCACCAACATTTTTAAGGACAAATGTGGCCTCCTTCGGTGTAACATTCAAATCGCTGTACTCAAAGCTGGTGTAGCTCAGGCCAAATCCAAACGGGAACATCACAGGGATATTCGCCGTCTCATAATACCTGTAACCGACATAAAGGCTCTCCCGGTATTCAGTAGATCGCTCCTTGGCAGGGAAATATGGAGCAGAGGGTACATCTGAATATTGAATCGGATAACTTTCCGCCAGCTTTCCGGAAGGGTTTACCTGCCCCAAAATAACCTTCAATACTGCGGAAGCGCCTGCCTGACCACACAAATAGCCATGTACCAACCCTTTGCACTTGTCCAGCCATGGCATTTCAACAGCAGAGCCAGCAGACATGACAGAAACTATATTTGGATTTACTGTTGCAACAGCCTCGATCAGATCCACCTGACTTTGAGGGAGCCTCATGTGGGGCCGGTCCAGTCCCTCGCTTTCGCTGTTCTCATCCAGGCCGATGTACAATAAAATGACATCGGCTTTCTTTGCCAATTCAACGGCTTCCTTTTGCATCGCCGGGTTTCCCTTTCCTGTGCGGGGATAACCGGCTGCGAATCCTGCAATGTCCAAATCAAAATCTCCGATTATATCTATTGCATGGTCCAGCTTCGTGGGGCTGACGATAGAAGAACCGGCTCCCTGATATCGGGCCTTTCGGGCAAACTCGCCGATAACAGCTATCTTTGCTCCCTTCTTCAGCGGCAAGATATTGTCCTCATTTTTCAGCAGCACAATAGACTGCTCACAAGCCTTTTCGGCCATTGCATGGTGTTTTTCAGTATCGAAGGGCTTATTTGCCAGTGGCTTTACAGCTTTTGTGGTAGAGAGGATCACATCAAGCAGTTCATCGACCCGCTTGTCCAGCAATTCTTCGCTGAGCTTTCCGCTCTTGACCGCTTCCAGCAATTCCAGGTCAGAGTCCCCGCCAGTGGTGGGCATCTCCAGATGGGAACCAGCCCGAACTCCTTCCACATGGTCGTTAGATGCGCCCCAATCCGATACCACGATCCCTTCAAAGCCCCACTCATCTCTCAAAATTTCTTGCAGCAGGTGTGGATTCTCATTGGCGTATACTCCGTTCACCCGGTTGTAGGCAGACATGATGGACTTGGGCTTTCCTTCTTTCACGGCGATCTCAAAGCCGGTAAGGTATATTTCACGGAGTGTACGTTCATCTACCACAGAATCAGAAGCCATGCGGCGTAATTCCTGGGAGTTAGCGGCAAAATGCTTCGGGCAGGCAGCTACCCCGTTTTTTTGGATGCCCCGGACATAGCTGGCCGCCATTTTTCCAGCAAGATAAGGATCTTCGGAGAAATATTCAAAGTTCCGTCCACATAGAGGATTCCGCTTAATATTCAATCCGGGGCCTAATAATACACAAACATCCTGGGACGCAGCCTCAGCGCCCAGATACTCACCGATCTCCTCCCCCAGAGCGGGGTCCCAGGAGTTAGCGATAGTGGCGGCAGTCGGATAGCAGGTGGCCGGAACAGAGCCATTTATCCCCAGATGATCTCCCGCACCTTCCTGTTTGCGAATACCGTGTGGCCCATCAGAGAGCATCATGCTGGGCACACCCAACCGCCCTATACTCCGTGTCTGCCAAAACCCTTTGCCAGACATGAGGTAACACTTTTCCTCCAAGGTCATTTGTTCAATGATTTTGATGTGTTTTAACATATGCCCTCCTCGATTCAGCACAATATGAATGCAAAACCCCACGGGCTTTATTCGTTGCCGGGAATATGAATGAATTGCGCTAAATCAACTGTTTTTATTGCAAAGTTTCGTCCAAATAATTCTTGAGTTGTCCAAGTAATTTATCGGAGTAGAGCGGGTCGCTGGCATGGCCCATGCCGGAGATCAAGTGATAGGACACCGCATCTTCGCCCAACTTCTCGCGCAGTTTTGCCGCAAGGCGCTCTGAATGGAGATAAGGGACTGTAACGTCACAATCTCCATGGACGATCCACATGGACAGCCCGGTCAAATCATTTTTCTGAATGTAGTGGTGAGGATCTCCTACGGCGTACTCCTCTGGTGTCATCTCAGATATGTTTTTCCGAAACCAGAAAGAGTCGATGCCGTCATAGCCCAGGAGGTCGTCCTCAGCAATCCACCCATTGTAGATATTTCGTATCACCCGGGGAATCTTCAACTGAGCCCAATCTTTCTCCGCTCCAGAGTGATCAATGTGGCCATAATAGTTCACCACTACATCTACTTTAGCGGAGATTTCCTCGGCTTGATCTTGTCCCAGAAATTCCACGTCCATAAATTCAGTGTCGTCGGTCACGCCGCACATTACCGCCAGATAGCCACCGGCTGATTCGCCAAATACTGCAATATGGTCTGCGTCATAACCATATTGATCCGCATGAGCACGGAGAAAGCGGATAGCTGCTTTGCAATCGGACAGCGCAGCAGGGAAAGGCGCCTCTTGCGCGAGCCGGTAGTTCACGCTGGCGCAAGCATAGCCGTGATCTCGAAAATAACGGTACATCAACAGAGCTTGTCGGCACTGTGAATCGTTGGTAATAAAACCGCCGCCATGGATAATAACATAGAGCTTTGGCTTTTCTCCATCTGCCCCATCCGGTATGTATAGGTCCAGATATTGAGCGGAAGAGTCTGTGGCATAGGGTACGTGCTCGTATGATGTACCCTGTGTCCACAGGAGATCGTCTAAATTTACCGTTCCAGCAGTTATGTTTTTGAATACGACATAAACCGCCCTATGGTATACCACAGTCGTTGTAAGAACCATCAGCAATAGGACAATAAACAGTCCCGCCAGTATCTTTTTTATCAATTTACTTTTCATGTCAACTTTTTGTAAATGGTAAGATAAAGTATACCAATTTTCGCCATTGAAAGGATACCAATGCACGCCACAAAAGGGGCCAAATCTCGCCACGAAGTATACCAGGTCAACCGAAGGCAGCCATCTGGTAAAATGAGAGGACACTCACCCAGATGGAGGCCAGAAAGGAATGAAGGGGTATCACGTGTACAGCAAGATTCAGCAATTTCGTTCGGCGGGATTCAGCCAGCGGCAAGTGGCGCGGCGGCTTGGAATCAACCGCAAGACAGTAAAGCGGTATTGGGAAATGCCGGTAGATGAGTACGAGGAAATGAGCAGCACAGTCTGCCGGAAGCAGTACTTGGACAAGTACCAGGCGCAGATTTTGGAGTGGCTGCGGGAATTTCCAGACCTGACAGCGGCCCAGGTATGCGACTGGCTGAGGGAACACTACCGGGAGGAGGTGAGCGAGCGAACAGTATCCCGGTATGTGAAGCAGGTACGGGAAGAATACGGGCTGAAAAAGAGCGCGGCGCCGAGAGAGTATGAGGCGGTGCCGGAGCTGCCGATGGGGAAACAGATGCAGGTGGATTTCGGACAGAAGATGATGCCCAACGTGGACGGCGGGCAGACCAAGGTGTATGTGGCGGCGTTCGTACTGTCCCGGTCGCGGTACAAGTACGCGCAAGAGCAAAACCGGCCCTTTACCAGCGTAGACCTTGTACGGATCTGCCATGACTGCTTCCAATACATGGGCGGGATGCCGGAGGAACTGGTATTCGACCAGGACAGTATCGTATGCGTAAGTGAAAATGCCGGGGACATCATCTACACCTATGAGTTTGAGAAGTTCCGGCAGGAATGTGGTTTGTCCATCCGGATGTGCCGCGGAGCGGACCCGGAAAGCAAAGGAAAAATTGAGAATGTGGTGAAGTACATCAAGGGGAATTTCCTCAGCCACCGGCTGTATGTGGACGATGGCATCCTCAACGGAAGCTGTCTGGAATGGCTGGAGCGGACCGCCAACGCCAAGGTGCATGGGACCACCAAGCTGATCCCAGCGGAGGTATTCCAAGAGGAGCGAGAGTACCTGCGGCCCCTGCCGGTCTGTGACCAGGTGAAGCGCCCGGTGATCTGCCGGACGGTGCGCAAGGACAACACAATTATCTACAACAGCAACCGCTATTCCGTCCCTCTGGGTACCTACACCACCCAGCCAGAGGTGCGCATTGAAACACTGGACGGGGTTCTGTACATCCAGACGATGTTTGGCGAACCCATCTGCGAGCACCGCATCTCCTCCGGGCGGGGGCTGCTGCTCCAGAGCCAGTCCCACCGGCGGGACCGCACCTCAAAACTGGACAAGCTGCTGGAGGAACTGGACACCGAGCTGGACGGCAGGGCCACCGAGTTTTTGACAGCCATCCGCGTGGACAAATCCCGCTATGCCAGGGACCAGTTCCGCCTCATTCATTCCCTGCTGGACCAGTACGGCAAAGAGGCGGCGCTCCAGGCCGTTGGTTTCTGCCAGCGATGCAGGCTCTACAGCGCCAACACTATGCGGGACTACCTGGAGCACCAGGCCGCTCTCTCCTGCGAAACGCGGCCCACGCCAGCCATCCCCCACATCCCGGTGGATGACCCCAAGTACCATGTGACTACACAGAAGCGGCCCCTCTCGGCCTATGCGAAGGTGGGTGATCCCCGATGCTGACCCCCTTGGAACGGGTGAATAACCTGATAGCCGATCTGCGTTATGCCCAGGTGGACTTCGACGCCCTCTTTGCCGGGAAGAACAGCCTTACCCCGCTGGAATCTGTGGAGCTGTTCCTGGCCGAGCAGCAGAGGCTTCGCGTCCTCAAGCAAAACCTCCTGCGCAGAAAGCGGGCAAATCTCCCCGCCGAAAAGACGCTGGATTCCTTTGACTTTGGCTTCCAGCGCAGCGTCTCCAAAAAGCAGATGCTCCGCCTGTCCGATATGACCTGGGTGGAGCAGGCCTTTAATATCTGCTTCCTCGGTCCGCCCGGCGTGGGCAAGACCCACCTCGCTCTCTCCCTGGCTGTCCAGGGCCTCGACCTGGGATACTCCGTGGCCTTTGAAACCCTGGACAATCTCATGACCATCCTAAAGACCGCCGAGATCTCCAGTGCCAGCAAGCGCCGCCTCAAGTATCTCCACAAGGCTGCCCTCGTGGTGGTGGACGAGGTGGGCTTCATGCCCCTCTCGCCCGCCGAGGCCAACCTGTTCTTTGGTTTTATCTCCGCCATGAGTGAGAGAACGTCACTGATCATTACTTCCAACAAGGGGTTTGACGAGTGGGCCGACTTCCTTGGCGACGCTACCATTACCACCGCTATCCTCGACCGCCTCATCCACCGCTGCGAGATTATTAACATGACCGGCTCCAGCTACAGACTGGAGCACCACCAGTCCATTACTAACTAACTTTTCCGCTGGTATACTTCCTGGCGAAACCTCGCCCCGGCACTGGTATACTTTGTGGCGAAATTTGGCCCATTTTTCTTGACTGCTTACAATTTATCTAACTCATTGTTTATAGGTCGAAACAATTGATAATCTCAACTCACTTTTAAATATTCAGGTTTTGAGGAATAGAATTTAAATATTAGGAGGTATATTGCAATGGGAGAAGACGTACAATATAAACACGACTATCAGTTTTCAGGAGTTGCAGAGATGACTCAAGATTCGATTCCATCAATACTCGGTCACTCAGAGGCAAAATATGAATGGGACGATCCGGTTGCTGCCGAAGCAAATTACATTAATATTGATTCTTATGCGCAATTTATATCACCCGATTGTACAATTATAGCTGGACGTATTGGTTCCGGTAAAACCTCCATGCTCTATAAGTTAAAATACCACATCGAAAGCGGCAAGAATCGCGATTATTCTCATGTAATTATGTTGGATACTAAAGAGTATATCGCAAAATTGGGCATTGCGCTAAGAATGAGCGATGCTACTAAGTTTAACTATACTGAAATTGAGTCTTTGGCATTACAAGAATGGCGGAAGACCATTAACATTCTTATAATGAAAGCGCTATTAGATAAACTGTCGGACAGGTATCCCCATGAAACTTTAGCGATAAATTCATATTTACAAGAACAAGGTCTAGTTAGCAAAAAATTTTCACTCCTTGATGTTTTTGAAATATTAGCCAATAGTTTGGGAAAAGTTGGAACTCCTCTTGCAGATGGTGCAGTCTCATTAGTGGGTCACATTGAAAAATATATGACTGTATCATATTCTGAAGCA
>OFFW01002509.1_pt1 | contig 9910 bp, 10 predicted proteins | sample 1521501 | NCBI WGS metagenome assembly OFFW01 (sample SAMEA3504107, study PRJEB24116) | mouse gut metagenome | biome: mouse gut; feature: mouse-associated habitat; material: faeces | place: Denmark | collected 2011
CACCAGCACGTCGAACTTCTCATTGGTGCCGGTAGCCATGAAAGGCTGGCGGACGATGACCTTTAAGGTCTCCATCCCGAAATAATCGTCCATATTCCTCTTATTGATGACAACATCGCCTTTGCCGGGTGTCAGATACACTCTTGCGATGGATTTCTTTCTTCTGCCTGTGCCATAGTATCTCTCTGTCTTAGCCATGATTGATTTCTCCTCCTATCCTTTAGAATGTCAGTACCTCAGGCTTCTGAGCCGCATGCTTGTGCTCAGGTCCCGCGTATACGTAAAGCTTCTTGTACATCTGTCTTCCTAAAGGTCCCTTGGGAAGCATGCCCTTGACTGCCAGCTCAATCACCTGCTCAGGCTTCTTGGCCAGCTTCTCTTTCAGGGTGACTTCTTTCAGGCTGCCCACATAATCGGAATGATGATAATAAATCTTCTGGTCAAGCTTCTTGCCTGTCACCTTGATCTTCTCAGCATTGATGACAATTACGTAATCACCTGTGTCCATGTGAGGCGTGAAGATAGGCTTGTTCTTACCTCTCAGAACCTTGGCGACCTCTGATGCAAGGCGTCCCAAGGTCATACCCGCAGCGTCTACTACATACCATTTTCTATCGATTGTAGCTTCACTAGCCATAAAAGTTTTCATTACTTTCCCTCCGTATTGCGTTCTCCTTGAGTCTGTATCCCGTGTCCGCCGCATCCTGCAGATGTCCGGGCTGCATTCCACGCTTCGTCGGGACGGTTTTTCTATTTTCAAATGCTCCGCCGGGGCTTTGGCTCGGCATTCGGAATCGTTGTCACACTTGGTTATTGTACTATAACCGGTATCTTCTGTCAATCATTATTTTCCAAAATATGCGGAAAAATTACGTGGAAATCATAAAAACTCGTAGCGCACCAGCGTCAGCCCGTGGGCCGGGGCGGTAGGCCCTGCGGCGGCACGGTCCGCGGCCTCCAGGATATCCCGCATGGACTCCGGCTCCCGCTTGCCCTGCCCTACCTCCATCAGGGTCCCCGCTATGATCCGCACCATATTGTAGAGGAAGCCGTTGCCGCACACACGGATGACCAGATCCTGGCCCTGCTCCTCCACCCACAGCGCGTACAGCGTCCTGACGGTGCTGCGCACCTGTGCCCCGGTCTGGCAGAAGCTGCGGAAATCATGCTCCCCCTCCAGGTAAGCCGCCGCCTCCCGCATGCGCCCCACATCCAGGGGATGGTAGGTGAAATAGGAATACAGCCGCTTCACGGGCTGGGGGAACTCCCCCCGGTAGATCCGGTACTCATAGGTCTTGCGGCTCTCGCAGTACCTGGGATGCCAGTCCCCCGGGACTTCCTCGGACTTCTGGATCCGGATGTCCTCCGGGAGCCGCTGGTTCAGCGCATAGGCAATCTTCCCCGCGGGCATCCGGGACAGCGTGTCGAACACCGCCACGTTCCCCAGGGCGTGCACCCCGGAGTCCGTGCGGCTGGCGCCGATGACCTGTATGGGCTCCTTCAGAAGCTCCGTCAGGCATCTGTTCAGCTCCGACTCGATGGTGATTCCATTGTCCTGGACCTGCCAGCCGTGATAATTGGTGCCGTCATAGGCCACTGTCATGCGGATGCGCTTCTTCTCCATTTCCTGTCCTTTCTCTCCCGCCAGGCAGCCTGCGGCTTTCCGGTGGATGTATCTGTCTGATGCGTCCTGCCGCTGTATCTGTCCGCCAGGTCTTTGTCCGCCTCCCCGGACGGAAGATATGCGCGTAATTTTTCAGAACCGCAGCCTGCCCGCCGTTATGCTGATCGCCAGATAGGCCAAAATGCATATCTGCCCCAGCCTGTCCCGCCTCTGATAGATAAGGGGCTTCATCTTCGTCCTGCCCTCCCCGCCCCGGTAGCACCTGGCCTCCATGGCCATGGCCAGGTCGTTCGCCCTGCGGAAGGCGGAGATGAACAGGGGCACCAACAGCGGCACCAGCGCCTTGGCCCTCCTCACGATGTTCCCCGTCTCGAAATCCGCCCCTCTGGCGATCTGGGCCTTCATGATCTTGTCCGTCTCCTCCAGCAGAATCGGGATGAAGCGAAGGGCGATGGACATGATCATGGCCACCTCGTGCACCGGCACCCGGAAAGCCTTCAGGGGCTTCATCATGCTCTCCATGCCGTCCGTCAGGTTGTTGGGGGTGGTGGTCAGGGTCATCAGGGAGGAGCCGATGATGAGCATGGTCAGGCGGATTGCCATGGTGACGGCCGTCCGCAGGCCCTCCACCGTGATGGTCAGTTTCCAGACGGAGACCAGCTCCCTGCCCGGTGTCAGGAACAGGTTGAAGGTCACCGTGATCAGAAGCAGAAAGACGATCGCTTTCATCCCCTTTACGATGAACCGGAACGGCACATGGGAAAGGCCGATGACCGTGGCCAGAAAGACGGCCGCCACCCCATATCCCAGGAAGTTCCGGAAGAAGAATAAGGAAATGATGTAACCCAAAGTCCCCCCCAGCTTCACCCGGGGATCCAGCCTGTGGATCACGGATTCCGTCTGATAATATTGTCCTAATGTAATATCCCTCAGCATATCTCTCCTCGCCTGTATCCAAATTTATACTGACAGTCGCTAAAACCTGCTCTTCACTGTGGCCCGGCTCACGGGCGAAAGGCTTCCGGAATCCGGCCCAGTGCGTGCAGCACGGTGTCCACCGCCTCGCCGGTGGTGGTGGCGTTCACGTCCACGTCAAATCCCCTGTCCTTCAGCGCGTGAAGGATATAGGTGACCTGGGGCGCTGCCAGCCCCACCTCCTCCAGCTCCCTGTAATGGGCGAATACCTCCTTGGGTGCGCCGTCGTACATGACCTTCCCCTTATTCATGACTACAATCCTGTCTACATACTCCGCCACGTCCTCCATGCTGTGGCTCACCAATAGGATGGTCATGCCTGTCTGGGTCTGCAGCTCCTTGATCTGCCGCAGTATCTCCTCCCTGCCCTTTGGATCCAGGCCCGCGGTGGGTTCGTCCAGGATCAGGACCTGCGGCGCCATGGCCAGCACCCCCGCGATGGCCGCCCGGCGCTTCTGGCCGCCGGAGAGCTCGAAGGGGGACTGGTAGTACAGCTCCATGGGCATCCCCACCTTGCGCAGGGCGTCAAAGGCCTTCAATTCCGCCTCCTTCTTGTCCATCCCCAGGTTCTTCGGCCCGAAGCACACATCGCTGAACACATCTATCTCAAAGAGCTGGTGTTCCGGATACTGGAAGACCAGCCCTACCCTGCTGCGCAGCTTCTTCATGGGAAAGTCCCTGTCATAGATGTCCTCCCCGTTGAAATAGATATGGCCGCTGGTGGCTTTCAGCAGGCCGTTCATATGCTGTATCAGAGTGGATTTCCCCGATCCCGTATGGCCGATGATGCCCACGAACTGCCCGTCCGGAATCTGGAGGCTTACGTCATCCAGGGCCTTCACGGCCAGAGGGCCGTCCTCTCCGTATATATAACTCACATGATCCAGAATAATCGACATATCGATACCTCTCGTCCATTTTTGCAGATTCCGTCCTCTGCTTCCGGCAGGGGCTTTCCCGGTCACCTGCTCCCCGCCAGGGCGTCCGCCAGCTCCTCCACGGTCAGGATGCCCTCCGGCAGCCCGATTCCTTTTTTCCGCAGCTCATGGGCCAGCAAGGTCACCTGGGGCACGTCCAGTCGCAGCTCCTGCAGCCGCTCCACCTGGGAGAAAATCTGCCGGGGCGTGCCCTCCATGGCGATTTTCCCGCTGTCCATGACGAATACCCGGTCCGCGTGGATGGTCTCCTCCATATAGTGGGTAATCAGCACCACCGTGATGCCCTCCACCTCATTCAGGGCCCGCACCGCGCGGATGACTTCCCTGCGGCCCTTGGGATCCAGCATGGCGGTGGGCTCGTCCAGCACGATGCACTTGGGGTGCATGGCCAGTACCCCTGCGATGGAGACCCGCTGCTTCTGGCCGCCGGAAAGCTTGTTGGGGGAATGCCTGCGGTATTCGTACATGCCCACGGCCTTCAGGCTCTCCTCCACCCGCTCCCAGATCTCTTTCGTGGGGACGCCCATGTTCTCCGGCCCGAAGCCCACGTCCTCCTCCACCACCTGGCCGATAATCTGGTTGTCCGGGTTCTGGAACACCATGCCCGCCCGCTGGCGGATGTCCCAGATATGCCCCTCCTCCGAGGTATCCATCCCGTCCACCCAGACGCTGCCCTCCGTGGGGTTCAGGATGGCATTGATATGCTTGGCAAGGGTGGATTTTCCGGAGCCGTTATGCCCCAGGATGGCGATGAACTCCCCGGGCTGCACGTCCAGGTCCACCTTGTCCACGGCCGTGGTGAAGCCCTCCACATTGCCCTCCTCGTCCCGCCTGACATATTCGTATACCAGGTTCTTTGTCCGAATGATTCCCATGGCCTTCCCTGTCCCTTTCGTAAAATCTTTCCACACTCTGACATTATATTAGATTCCGCCGGGGATTACAAGACAAAATCCCATCGTGATTTTCGTGCAAAATGCGCACGAAAACACTTCGCGGAACTACCCGTGAACAGTAATATCCCATCCTGTGCGCAGCCTCCCTGTCCTCTCCGCAGATTTACAAAATCGCGTTCCTGTGCTATTCTAATGATACGGGAAAAGCCCACAGAACCCACAGAAAGGAATCTTTTATGGATAGAGAGAAAATCGTGAAGATGGTAGTGGTGTTGGCGGCCATCGTCGTCATCGCAGGCAGCCTGAGCAGGCTGTTCAGCAGCAATTCCATGAGCCTCAGCGAATACGCCCATATCAATGGCGGCAGCCCCACCCAGGAGCCCACAGCGCCGCCAGAGGACGCCGACGCAGTGTCCACGCCCACCCCGGAGCCGCCGGACAGCTCTCCCAGCCCCTCCCCGGAGCCTGAAAACATCCCTGACCCGGAGGGAGACGCTGGCGAAGAGGAAGACATTCCTGTCTCCTCCCTGACCGGGGCCGTCCTGAACGGCGCCAGCCAGGCGGACCAGCGCTTCACACTGGAGGAGGGCTTCTATTACGAGCCTGTCTCCGACAACCTGCGCCGGTACATGACGGGTGTTTCCTATCCGGCGGAGGATACGGGGGCAGAGAGCCCGGAGCCGCCGGAAATCACCTTCGATGAACTCCGCTATGTCCACATCCTGCACATAGACTACGACGGAAATCCCACTGAGGGGGAGCTGGTCTGCAATGCCGCCATAGCCGCCGACCTGACGGAAATCTTCCGGGAGCTGTACCGGAATGAATACAGGCTGGAGAAGGTGCTCCTGATCGATGAATACGACGGGGACGACACCGCCTCCATGGAGGACAACAATACCTCCTGTTTCAACTACCGCACGGTGGACGATACGGACCGCCTGTCGAAGCATGCCTACGGCCTGGCCATCGACATCAACCCCCTGTACAATCCCTATGTCACCTATACGGAGGAGGGCGCCGAGCAGGTCTCCCCCGCCTCCGCCCTCCCCTACGCCCGGAGGGACCTGAGCTTCCCCCACAAGATCGACGAGGATGATTTATGCTATGAGCTCTTCACACGGCATGGCTTTACCTGGGGCGGCGACTGGAACGGCGTGAAGGATTACCAGCACTTCCAGAAAACCCTGGAGCCCGCCGCTCCCTAGATCCTGATCTCCGTCCACTTCCCCCGGCGGAACCGGATGCTGGCGAAGAGGAACCGGGACAGTTGGTCCGCGATCACCCCCACCCAGATGCCCGCTATCCCCAGGTTCAGCACATAGCCGAAGAAATAGGAGCCCAATGTCCTCACCAAAGTGACGCTGATGGTGGAGGCGATCGCCGTGTACAGCGTATCCCCCGCCCCCCGCAGGCATCCCATATAGATTACCTGTGCAATCTGCAGGATGACCACGAAGATGATGATATGCATAATGTCTATGCCGATCTCCACGATTTCTTCTTCCACAAAGAAAAGCTCCATGAGGGCCCGCGCCCCAAAGAAATAGATGACGGCCAGAGCCACCGAAATCACGGTGCCTATCATCCGGCAGGTCTTGCCGTACTGCCTGGCCCGCTCCGGCTCCTTTGCCCCCAGGCTGAACCCGATCAGGGCTACCGCCGTGGCCTGCAGGCCGTCCCCGAAGGAGAAGGACAGCCCCATGATGTTCATCCCCACCTGATGGGCCGCCATGGCCGCAGTCCCCTGGTTTGCCGCCATGATGGCGGTCAGCATGAAGCCGATGCGCATGAGGATCTGCTCCGCGAAGACGCTGTAGCCCACCTTGATGATGTTCTTCAGGGCCTCCATGGCAGGCCTGATCCGCTCCTTTATTATGTAGGGAATGCTTACGAAATTGTCGTCCTTCCATACGGACATCACGCTCATGATGCTGGACACCACAGTCCCCAGCACGGTGGCCAGGGCCGCTCCTTTGATTCCCAGGGCCGGAAAGCCCAGATGCCCGCCAATCAGCAGGTAGTTGAACAGGATATTCACCGTATTGGACACCAGATTGGTGCGCATGGTGATGCGGGTGTTGCCTGCGCCCCGCTGCGCGGAGTTGATGCCCATCTGGACGCAGTTGAAGATCATGCCGCCCATGATGATCCTGAAATACAGCACCGCGCTGTCATGGGTGAGCTCCTCGGAGCCGCAGAGGCGGATGATAGGGTCGGCCAGCGCCACCATCAGGACGCTGACCGCAATGGCCATCACCACAATGAACACCAGGAAGGTGGAGAAGATTTGGTTCGCCTCCTCCCGTTTGCCCTGGCCCTTCCGCCTGGCCACCAGAGCCGATATGGACACATTGGCGGCGATGAACAGGGATAGCCCCACGAATTGGGCTGGGTGGTCAGCCCCACCGCCGCCACCGCGTAGGAGCCCATGGAGCTCACCATCAGGGAGTCCACCAGGCCCGCGAACGCGGCGAAAAACGACTCCAGTATCGCAGGCCATGCCATGTCCAGAGTCTTCTTTACGTCATCCTTGTTATACTGAAAGAGTTTCATGATCGCTCCCTGTGTAAAAAGGGAACCAATGATCTCCCATTGGCTCCCCCTTTTTCTATATATCAAATACTGCTATTAAACAAGCTCCAGAATGACTTCCATGGCGGCATCGCCCTTGCGGAGGCCCTTCTTGATGATTCTGGTATAGCCGCCGTTGCGGTTTGCGTACTTAGGGCCATACTCATCGAACATTTTCGCCACCAAATCCACCTCTTTGGTGTTCCTCTTGCGGCCCGCTGCCTCTGTGGGAACGTATACCACAGGATACAGCACTCTCAGAATCTGACGCCTCGCGTGCAGCCTGGAGGGGAGATCCTTCCTGATTTCCTTCTCCACATTCTCGAATTTGGTGACGCGCTTGCCGTCAATCACTTCCTTGACGCGCTTGCCGTCCTTGTCCTTCACCGGAACCTTGGCGGTAACGGTGACCGTCTCGTAGTTGTCCCTCTCCTTGATGGCCAGGGTGATCAGATGCTCCGCGATCTTCCTGACTTCCTTGGCCCTCGCCTCAGTGGTGACGATTTTCCCGTGATACAGAAGAGCGGTCACCTGATTTCTCAAAAGCGCCTTCCTCTGGGGTGATGTCCTGCCTAATTTCCTGTACTTTGCCATAATTGTTTCCTTTCTCCTTTCATGGTACACCCAACCATGCCTTTTGGTCTTACTGGCCAAGCGCATCCGCTCTTGCGGCGCTTTGCGCATCCGCTCTTGCGGCACCTTGATTTCCATTTAGAGATGAACCGCAGGCGCACCCTTTGGATTTACCGCCCGCAGATTATCTTTCTTACACAGTCTCTGGTGCAAGTCAAAGCGCAACAACCGCGCTTGAAGAATGCCCGCACTCTGCACGCTTTACTCTTCACTTGGGTTAAGCTGTAGGCCCAGTTCCTTCAGCTTCGCCAGCACCTCTTCCAGGGACTTCCGTCCCAGGTTGCGGACCTTCATCATGTCCTCCGATGTCTTGTTGCACAGCTCCTCCACTGTGTTGATGCCTGCCCTCTTCAGGCAGTTGTAGGAACGGACGGAGAGCTCCAGCTCATCGATGCTCATCTCCAGCACCTTCTCCCTCTCATCGTCCTCCTTCTCCACCATGACCTCGGCGGTCTTGGCGTTCTCGGACAGATCGATGAAGAGGCTCAGATGCTCGCTGAGCACCTTGGCCGCAAGGCTCACGGCCTCGTCGGGCCCCAGCGTCCCGTTGGTAAATACATCCAGTGTCAGCTTATCGTAATCGGTAATCTGCCCCACGCGGGTATTCTCTACCGAAACATTTACTCTCTCAGCAGGCGTGTATATAGAATCGATTGCAATCACACCAATCGGTAAATCCTCGTGTTTGTTCTTCTCGGCACTGACATAACCGCGGCCTTTGGTGATGGTTAGCTCAATGTAAAGCTTGGCATCTTTGCCGCTGAGCGTGGCAATCACCAGATCCGGGTTCAGAATTTCGATATCTTGATCCACCTGAATATCAGAAGCATGTACGATACCTTCGCCTTCGTATTCAACATATGCAGTCTTAGCCTCATTGGTCTCGCTGTTATTCCTGATGGCAAGGCTCTTAAGGTTCATGATAATCTCTGTCACATCTTCCTTTATGCCGGGTACGGCGCTGAACTCATGCAGGACTCCCTCCACCTTGATCTGGCTTACCGCCGCTCCGGGCAGGGAGGAAAGCATAATTCTTCTCAGGGAATTGCCGAGAGTGATTCCATAACCTCTTTCCAAAGGTTCTACTACAAACTTGCCATACTTCTTGTCTTCTGAAATTTCGGCAACCTCAATATTAGGTCTTTCAAATTCAAACACTCGAATACCCTCCTTTTTCATGTAATGCATTACAACAGAAAACCAATACTGTTTTCCGTTGTATTAAGACACAAGCACTCCGAAGCCATACATCTGCCCATTCGGGAAAATGTATGACCTCAGAGGCCAGCAGGGCTTACTTGGAGTACAACTCGACAATAAGCATTTCATCTACAGGTACATCAATCATCTCTCTGGTGGGAAGGTTCTTAATGCTTCCCTTCAATCCCTCAATATCCACATCCATCCATTCAGGCACCAGTCTGCCTCCGGTTACTTCCACAATATCCTTGTATCTCTGCAGGGACTTTGCGTTTTCCGTGATCTCAATCACATCACCGGCCTTGATCAGATAAGAAGGAATATTGACTTTCCTGCCGTTTACCAGAACATGCTTGTGGCCTACAACCTGTCTTGCCTCTCTTCTGGTTCTGGCAAAACCCATCCTGAAAATTACGTTGTCAAGCCTGCGCTCCAGCATAATCATCAGGTTTTCACCGGTCATTCCCTTCATTCTGTCAGCCTTCTTGTAATAATTGCGGAAGGGCTTCTCCAGAACGCCGTAAATAAATTTTGCCTTCTGTTTCTCGCGCAGCTGCAGGCCATACTCGCTGATTTTCTTGCCTGCCCTTGCGTTCTGTCTCTTGGATTTCTTATCATATCCCAGATAGGAGGGCTCCAGTCCCAAAGCCCTGCATCTCTTTAACACGGGTACACGATTTACTGCCATTTTACCTTTTCCTCTTCTTTCCTGTCTGTTTACAGTGCCGTCACAAGCACCTTCCTCCAGCAAATTTTATTTATTCCCACGAGTAGCAAGCCAAGCGGCTGCCTGCAATGGGGTATTTGATTTTCCCGGTACGATTATACACGGCGTCTCTTGGGCGGACGGCATCCATTGTGGGGAACGGGAGTCACGTCCCGGATACTTACTACCTCAAGGCCGCAGGCAGAGAGTGCCCTGATGGCAGCCTCACGTCCCGAACCGGGTCCTTTCACAAATACTTCCACGGACTTCAGTCCATGTATAAGAGCAGCCTTTGTAGCTGTCTCTGCAGCCATCTGAGCCGCATACGGAGTAGATTTCCTTGAACCTCTAAATCCCAGACCAC
>OFFW01002516.1_pt1 | contig 9885 bp, 8 predicted proteins | sample 1521501 | NCBI WGS metagenome assembly OFFW01 (sample SAMEA3504107, study PRJEB24116) | mouse gut metagenome | biome: mouse gut; feature: mouse-associated habitat; material: faeces | place: Denmark | collected 2011
CCGCTGCCCGGACAACCGACGGCATATTGTCATAGGAAATTCCCATCATGCCGCCCAAAATCATCATCCCAAAATACAGCAGCATTGTCACACAATAGGTAAGGGAAAACTTCCGCAGCAGACTGGAAATCCCGTGGGCCAGACAGAACAAAATCACACTGAACGCCAGTATGCATAAGATATAAAGCAGCGCCCCCGACCATTCCGGCAGCCGGATTTCCACCAGTCCGTATCCTGCCGCGAAATAAATGGAAAAAGCCATAACCATGAATATCATCTCGGAAAGAATCCTGTTGCACATGGAAACACTTGTGCTGATACCGAATAATTCCATTCTCTGGGGAATTCCCTTTTCCAGTTCCTGGGCATTTGACACGCCGTAGCCCATAAAAATTGTGGCCATGGGAATCATCGCGCCGATTCCCAGAAATACAGAAGTACACACGTCCGCCAGGACTGTTCCCTCTGTCATTCCTCCCACCACGGCACGGGTAATGATGATCATCATCAGAATGGGCATGCCCACCCCGAAAATATGGACATAGGGATTTCCTATGGTTTTCCGAAATTCAAACAAAATCATTGGCAATGATATCAAACTGTTTTTGTGGTCTTTCCTTTTCATGCTTTCCTCCAAATCAAATATATGCTTTCACTCACCCAGTCTGTTACACGGTCCATTCTGCCCGGTTCCTCCAACTTGTTCATTTCTTTTGCTCCTGACATGCCTTGGCATTCATGTAGAGTATCTCTATATCATTGTTGCTCCGCTTATAGTTCACATCATTTTCCAGCAGAAGGCCCACGATCTGCTTTTCCTTTTCCGCACTTTCGCAGGGCACCGCAATCAGATGTTCCGGGGAGGCTATTTTATTGTATTCCGATAATATATGGTTGTTTTTTAGATTATTCCCCGCCACAATCACTGCCCGGCCGCAATATTTCCGAAAAAGCGCTTCCTTATCCCCATAGTCAACCACCCTGCCCTTATCCAGAATCAGAAGTTTGTCTGTGAGCTGGTCCAGTTCCTCATAATAATGGGATACCATCACAAAACTGGCATCTTTTCCCCTATACCATTCTGCCAGCTTTTCCACCAGTTTCTGTCTCGTCTCAAAGTCCAGCCCCGATGTCACTTCATCGTAAAATGTCAGGGCTGCCTCCTGCATCATGACCATGATGATGGTAAACCGCTGCTTTTGCCCTCCTGACAATTTACTGTATTTTTTCCGCAGACAGTCCTCAAATTCAAAAAAGGCGATCAGTTCCTGCAGTCTGGGATCCCGTGCAATTTTTGTCCCCAGGACGGCTTCCATAATATACTTTGTGGGCATGGCATCCGTGTATTCGTTAAACTGCATATGCACTGCCATCTGTCCCGGCTTCAAGTCTGTCTGAATCCTTCCCTGATAAGGCACCAGACCCAGAATGCTCTTGATCAGGGTGGTTTTTCCCGCGCCGTTGGATCCGATCACTCCCACCCGGTCTCCTTCTTCGATGGTAACAGGTTCCACTATGGAAAGTGCGGTATCCGTCCCGTATCGCACCACCAAATTCTGAATGGATAGCAACATTGTCCTGCCTCCTCCTATCTTGTTTTTCTCATGATTATTTTACCAGACCGATGTGAATTTCATATGAAGAACAAAAGAAGGTTTCCTGTAGAATGTTTCCGGACCATTATTTCTTTTCCGGAAACGCAAGCACCGCCCTGACACTATCCCTGCCGTTTGACACGGTGAGGGATATGCCCAGCTTTTTGGCATAATAAGAGGCAATATAGAGTCCCAGTCCATGGCTGTCTTTTCCCGGAACCGAACCTGCCCCGTGGTTCCCGCCCACAAAAGGTTCAAATATATGGTCCAGCAGCTCCCCTGGAATCCTGACACCGAAGTTTTCTATCCTGATTTCTTTATCCTCGCCCTCCACGGTGATCTGAATCCGGCCTCCGTCCGGTGTATATTTTACGGCATTGGACAGAAGATTATCCAGAATCTGCACCATCACAGCCTCGTCCGTATCCATGGTCAGCTTCCCGTTTTCCGTCACATCCAGGGAAAGCCGTCTGTCAGCCAGCTCCACCTGGTAGGACTGCAGGCTCTGTTCAAGCAGTCTTCCTGCGTCTTCCGGATGGATTCTGATATTTTCCGTACAGCGGTTCAGATACAAAATTTCCTCCACCATCTTCCGCATGGACAGAAGCTGCTCCTTCACCCGGGGCAGATATTCCTTTGTATCCCTGTATTTTCCAATCTCGTTTATCATCCCATCCACCAGCAAAAGGGCGGCGGCTATGGGTGTCTTCAGCTGGTGGGAAGAAGCCCTGAGAAAAACTTCCTGGCGCTTGTTTTCTTCCTCCAGTTCCTGGTTTTTCTCCTCTAATTTCTGATATCCCTTTCTGATCTGCCGGTAGAGATCATCCAGGGTATCTGCCAGCATCCGCACTTCATCTTTTTTCCCCTGCCGGTTTTCCGGAATTCTCCTGCCCGCGAAGTCATGTCCTGATTTCATCTGTTCCGCATGGGCCACCAGCTCTATGACAGGTCCCACAATTCCCCTGGAATACATCCGGGACGACAAAAGCACCACCAGAAGAATGACGGCAGCCAGCATGGGAAGGCTCTGCAGTACCACCGGCCTGATTTCGTCCGCCTCGGGCGCCACCGCGGGAAGCAGGGAAAAGACCAGACGGTTTTCGTCACATTCCACCGCAATGTAATTGGTATACCGGTTGTTGGAATCCTCTATGCTCATTTCAAAGATTACAAAATCGTCAAGATAGGAATGCATTTTCACCGACTCATGGTAAAACTCGTTTCCCATATCCCTGACATACAGCTGGCTGATACTGAAGGGCAGGGCCGTATTCTCCCGCATCGTTTCCCGGAACATCTCCATCAGTCTCTCCGCATCTTCTTCCAGTACCGCCGCATCTTCTCTCCTCACCTGCCCTGCGGAGGCCTGCTGTCTGAATCTGTCCAGGATTTCCTGCAGCCTCCGGTCCCTGACAGTGACATTCATGGAAAAAGCCTTTCCGGTGACCAGGAAGCTGTTTCCTTCCATGGGAATGTCCACGGAAATACAGGCGGTGGCATTTTTTACCCGGATGCCTTCGTATGTGTGGTTTTCCATATAAGACCGGTGCTGCTCCCGAAGCGAATTCAGATTCTGCTCCATCACATAATCCACATAAAGGGACGGCAGCATATACATAAAATAACCAGTCAGGAACAACAGCATCACTCCCGCCAATGCCATGCTGTAGCATAAATTTTTCTGTCCCAGCCGCATAAACCTGCCCTCCTTCCGGATTACCTTTCTGCCCCTTCCGCGTCAAACTGATATCCCACCCCGATGACTGTCTTGATACAGTTTACAGGCAGTTTCTTCCGGAGATTTTTCACATGGGCATCAATAATCCGGTCATTTCCGATATAGTCCTCATTAAAAATACACAAGATGAGCTGCTCTCTCGTAAACACTCTGTCCGGTTCCCTGTAAAGTGTCTGCAGCAGCAGATATTCACTGAGGGTAAGAGGCAGGCGCTCTTTCCGGTATAGGGCGCAGAAGGCCTTTTCCTGCAGCACCAGTCCCATAGCCTTCTCTTTCTCCTCTTCCGCGCCCCCTGATGTGCGGCGCAGAATCGTCTCCATGCGCTTTAACAAAATAATCGGGGAAACCGGTTTGATCACATAATCGTCCGCATACAGGTTAAAAGCCTTCACCTGGGTTTTCTCATCCTCCAATGCTGTCAGCATAATCACCGCCGTCTTCTTCCGGCCGGCATGTATGCATTTCAACACCTCAAATCCGTCCGCTCCCGGTACACAGATATCCAGCACCGCCAGGTCGAAATCCTGATCCCGCACCAACCGGATGGCCGCATCGCCCCGCTCAACCGCGGTGACCTGATACCCGGACATCACCATGTATTCCGTCAAAACCTCCCGAATGGGAGGCTCATCCTCCAGAAATAAAATTTTGTACGGCGTCTCTTTCATACCGTCTAATCTCCCATTTCTACAGTGTCACTGCAGCATTACATTCCCTTCATCCCACCTGGCCGTCTTGCCGTCCTCATCCGATTGCACAGCATTTTGCCGGATGTGGGCAGCAGGGCGCACCTGGTACTGGCCTGTTTATTTTCAGCTGACCGGCGCGTACATCAATCGCCGATTGCCGAAGAATGAACACAATGCTGTCCTAATTCTCCAGAGTCGTCACGATATCCAGATTGCGCTCAAATGTAGATGCCGAAAAGCTTGACGGAACCTCTCCGTTAATCAATATCTGCACCTTATTCACGCTGCTCAGCTCCACAAGGGAATTGACAATGGCATACACGGACACATCGGTGGACACATTATTCACCACCGCCAGAAATGTCTCATCCAGGTTCACATAGCATATGCCGTCCTTAGTCATAACGCTGACGACCTTGGTCCCCGGGTTTATAGACGGATACAGCCCCTCAATCCGCCCGCTGGGACCTGCAATCAGCTCCTCCACCACAAAGCGCTCCAGGGGCGTATTGGTGGAATAATGCTTCTCCCTGTCCGCAGCAATCAGCTTAGTGCCGCTCTCATCCGCAAAGTACAGCCTGACTCTGGCCTCCTCATAGGTATTGATCTCATTGCCGTCATTATCGATAAACTGCTCCGCATTCATCCATCCCACCGCATTTTCTTTCCTGTCCAGAAGCTGGCTGCCCTCCACAGTAATCATCACCAGGCTGACCTCCGGCAGCTGCGTCAATGTGCGCACCACCGCGGCACGTACCAGGATTTCCGTAATATGCGGCAGCTCCTTGTAGGCCGCATCCACATCAATCTGCAGTTTTCCTTCTTCGAGACTCATCCCCAGCACCCGAAATCCCATGGCAAACGGCGCCTTATATTCCAGCTTCTCCGGGTCGGTAGACAGACATTCCATCAGTTCCTCCAGCTGTTTTTCCGGCGTCTCCGCCTCCATTGCATGCGGATGCATCTCCACCTTCGTCTCCGAATTGCTCACATAATATACCTGATAGACGTTCACGCCCTCCTCTTCCTTTCCGGCACAGGCACCGGAAAACAAAGCAGCCGCCAGGAGCATCCATATTATCAACAGTTTCTTCATAACGCTCACCCTCCGTTTACCGGCACCATATTACATTGCTTCCCGCGGGCAATAGCCAAGCGGATTCGCCAGCATCCACCTGGCGAATGCCGCAAGGACTACATCCCAAAGTGTCCGAAGGACACTTTTAGCTTTACAGCGCTACAAGCTCGATGCCCCGTTGCTTGCAGCAAGGTTGTTGACTTCCCGAACACGCTTCAGGCAACCACGCTGCTCCCCGCGTTGCTCAGCGGAATCCTCACGGTAAAGCAGGAACCCTCCCCTTCCACGCTGGACACCGTTATTGCGCCGCGGTGCATCAGGACGGCGCTTTTCGTAATGGCAAGCCCCAGACCCGTACCGCCAATCTCCCTGGAATGGGATTTGTCTACACGGTAAAATCGTTCATAAATATGCGTCAGGGCGTCTTCCGGTATTCCCAGCCCTGAATCGCGCACCTGAAACGTAAAATACTGATGGTCCGCATCCAGTTCCACCTTCACCCAGCCATGCTCTTTATTATACTTTATGGCATTCTCCACCAGATTTGTCATGATCAATGTCAGTTTCACTTCATCTACTTCGGCCACAACGGGACGTATACTCTCGAATACCACTTCCACATCCTTCTTCCGCGCAATGGGACGCAGACGTTTTAAAATCAATTCCGTCAAGTCATTGATGCTTATGGATGCAATATTCATCTCCTGCGCTTTCTTATCCATCTTTACCAGCACCAGCAGGTCCGTTATAATCTGATTCTCCCTGTCAATCTCTGAGGCGATGTCCTCCATAAACTCCCTGTACAATTCCGCAGGCGCATCCCTCTGGGCAAGCAGTGAATCCGCCAGCACCTTGATACCCGCCATAGGCGTTTTCAGCTCATGGGACACATTTTCCACAAATTCCTGCCTGGAATTATCAAGCGACCTCATCCGCTTCAGCAGCTGGTTAAAGGCTTCCACGATATGCGCCGTCTCCGCGTAGTCAGGGACGGAAATACTTTCATCGCTGTACCCTGCCTGTACCTCATTGATTGCCTCCGTCACCCGGTTAAACGGGCGCGTCAATATCACGGACAGCACCATGGCCATAGCCACAATCACTACAATCATCAGATTCTGCAGAAGTACGGATTTTCGGTTCAGCACCTCCAGCGTGGCAACCGTCGCATCGTTGGAAATGCTGGTCAGCATGACGCCCACCACCTTATCGGCCTCTACGCCGGCATCAATGATCGGCGTAGTCATCTCTATATAGCCGTGTTCCCTGTCATAATTGGACATACTTTGTCCCTGGAAGCATTTGATCACTTCTTCGGAGATGATGGTCTTGCCCTCGCTGATGTCATAGGTATCCCGAACGACGCGCAGGCTGGAATCAATAATCATGACACGCCCTTCATACAGATTGGAAATCATCTCAAGCTCCGCATTGATCACATCTTTGGACACACTGCTGCTATAGCCCTCCGGCTTCGTATTAAAATAATTATTGCTGATAAGGTGATTTCCCACAATCATCAGCTGATTTTGGACAGTGGAAATTCTCTGTTGGACAGAATGATCTTCATAATTATCCAGAATTCCATAACGTACAATCATGCTGGGGATAAAACCCGCCGCCAGCACGATGATAAAGATGCGCGCCTGAAGGCTGCGCAGAGACAGAAGCCTCTTCAGCTCCTCAAATATTTTTGCCGCCATTTGCCCCTCCCGCCTGATGCCCGGCCTTTATGAGGGCATACTGTTATATACCGTTCCTATCGCATTCCGCAGTCTTACGTTTCTTATATGCATTACACCTGAAAGTAATAGCCCACTCCCCACTTCGTATGCACATACCTGGGTTCGCTGGGATTGGACTCCACTTTCTCCCGAAGCCTTCTGATATGTACATCCACGGTGCGCACATCCCCCGGATACTCAACTCCCCAGACCAGCTTCAGCAGGCTCTCCCGGCTGTACACCTTGTCTGGATTCAGCATAAGAAGCTCCAGCAGCTCGAATTCCTTGGCAGTCAGGCCAATCTCTTTCCCCGCAATGAAAGCCCTCCGCCCCTCACAGTCCAGGCGCACATCTCCGCGCTCCACGCTCTTAGCCGCGGGCGTCTCACCCATAATCCGCTTTGGCTCCGTGCGGCGCATAATCGCCTTGATTCGGGCCTTCACTTCCAGAATATTAAAAGGCTTCGTGATATAATCGTCCGCACCGTATTCCAGCCCCAGTATCTTATCCATATCTTCGCCCTTGGCGGTCAGCATGATAATGGGTACATTGGAAAATTCCCGAATCTGCTGGCAGACCTCAAAGCCGGTAAGCTTCGGCAGCATCACATCCAGAAGAATGATGTCGTATTGATTGGCCCGGGCATATTCCAGGGCTTCCTCCCCGTCATACGCACAGTCCACCTTCATATCATCCTGCTCCAGACTAAAGCGAATTCCCTTCACAATCAATTTCTCATCATCTACTACCAAAGCCCTCTTCCCAGCCATACAAACCCCCAGCCTAATCGGCCCTTATTTTATCACGGATTTTCTCATATACGCTTGTCTTGATCCCCGGCACCTTCATGATGTCCTCGCAGCTGTCAAAGCCCCCGTTCCTCTCCCTATAGGCTATGATATCCGCCGCCCGGCTCTCTCCGATGCCCGGCAGGGTGCAAAGCTGCGCCGCGTCGGCAGTGTTGATGTTCACCAGCCCGGAAGATGCATCCTCACCGGAAACCGTCTCAATCTCCTCGCCTTCCGCAGGGAAATACAACTTCTGCCCGTCGCTGACCCAATCCGCCAGATTGACTGCCTCCCGGTCCGCATCCTCTCCGAATCCGCCTGCGGCGAAAAGGGCATCCTCCGCCCTGCTCCCCGCCGCAATCTCCACCACGCCGGGATTCATCACCGCACCGCATACATAGACACGGATTACCGCCTCCTCTTCCTCGGCCGTATCCGCTCCTTCCGAAACGTCGGACGCTTTCCCCGGTACCTGTTCCCCCTGCGAAGCGCTTTCCGCCGCCTGGCCCTGTGTCTCTCCGATCCGAATCATACCGCTCTTTTTGCCGCAGCCGCAGCACAGGGCACAGACTGCCCCAATCCACAAAAATGCCAGAATAAATTCTTTTTTCATCATAGTCCCTTTCCCTTTCCGGCGGAAACCGCGTATATGCCCCCGAAAAGCAAAAAGGGATTGCCTCTCCATGCTGATTTCTTTATTGTATCGGAATTGTATCCTTTTTACAAGTGCCTTTATAAAATCTTCATGAAAATTTCCGTTTCTGTCTCATTTCCACTTAAAAATAATGATGCCTGCCACAGCCACGGCCATCCCCACAGCCTTGCGCCACTCCCACGGCTGCTTCTCCACCCCGAACCACCCAAACAGTTCAATTATATAAGCCACCGCCAGCTGAGCCACCACAATCAGCATAACCGCCTTGGCAGGTCCCAGCATATCCATACTCTTTATCACGGTATAAGTGATAAACGCGCCGATTGCACCGCCCAGGAGCATGTATTTGGGCTGCACGGTGAAAACCTTCATCAAATTGCTTCTGTCCGTACAGACCCAGGCGCCCAGGCAGACGAACAGCGCCGTCAGCTGCACAAATGCACTGGCTGTCCAGATACTGGAGGACTTCGTCACCTGCGTGTTGAACACCCCCTGCACACTCATCAGCGCACCGGAAATCAGAGCAATAAAAAATCCAATCATAGAATGCACCTTCCTTTCGGGAACCGAAGCCCCTGTCCCGGGCTGTCCCTTTTTCTCTAAGTGTATCCTGTGATTGGAAATTTATGCGCTCATGCGCCTCTACATTTCCTTACTTCCCCGCGGCACTGATCTGAGACGAAATGGCTTCGTCCAGTTCCTGCACCAGCGCTGTAACGTCGGCGCCGTTCCACACCTTTGAAAACAGCCCCTCCAGCTGCATCCAGAAATTGCTGGTCTCCATCATTTTGGGCAGCGGCACGCTGTCCGCATACTCTGCCTTGAAGACCTGCAGCAAAGTGTCGTCCTGATCCGTCCGCAGGTTGGCCGAGATCTTGCCTGTCCGCCCGTACAGATAATCCGCGCACTCCTCCGTCAGATAGGCGGCAAACCGGTTCGCCAGCTCTTTGTGCCTGGAATAGCCGTTTATGGCCACCACATTGGTGACGGACATGGAACGGCTCTTAAGCTCCTCGCTGACCCAGGGCATTCTGGTGATTCCGTACTCAAAGCCCAGCCTTCCCTCTGCTCTGGCATCTTCCAGCCTTTTCACCACATCCGTGGTGGCAATGGTAAAGACGACCTTCCCGTCTATGAAATCCTGCACCACGGAATCGTATGTCACCGTGTCGGATTCTATATAAAAATACTGGTTCAGCGCCTTATAGACCTCCAGACACTGCATGGCCTCCGGATTATCGATGTCGATGTCGGCAGGCGAGTCCCCCGCGTCTCCCCCCACCACGATATAGTTGCCCGTAATCCAATAATTATAGAAAATGTCGGAGACATCCCATTTCAGAATGCCCTCCACCCCCATGGGCAGATCGAAGGTATACGCTATATTCAGAATGTCGTTCATGGTGGCAGGCACCGCGCTGGCCAAGTATTCCTCCGTCTTCGCCGCAAGCTCTCCCTCGTCCACCGCGATCCCGTCGGAGTCCTCCGGCGGCGTCCCCTCCACGTCTCCGTTGCCCAGAAGCTCCTTTAAGGCGCTCTGGGCGGCCCATTCCGCCAGATAGTTTTTATTATAAAGCAGCGCACTGGTCTCAAAGAAAAGCGGATACGCCACCTTCAT
>OFFW01002519.1_pt1 | contig 9880 bp, 8 predicted proteins | sample 1521501 | NCBI WGS metagenome assembly OFFW01 (sample SAMEA3504107, study PRJEB24116) | mouse gut metagenome | biome: mouse gut; feature: mouse-associated habitat; material: faeces | place: Denmark | collected 2011
CCTGCCCGATGCTTCCCAGCCAGTCGGCACCGGGATATTGGGGAACATACATGTCGGAATTCCATTCCCATTGGGCACGTTCGTAGTTAACCGGGCGTGCCATGATATTTCGGTCGGCTTCTTTAAGCCATAGATATGTCTGATAGAAGTTATACCCGTTTCCGGCTTCATTACCCAATGACCAAAAGGTGACACTCGGGTAATTCTTGTTGCGTTCAAACATGTTGATGGTGCGATCCATATGCGGTTGCAGCCATTCGGGGTTATTTCCCAAAGTGCCTCCTTTGCGGAGATTATAGTACATCCCGTGGCTTTCGATATTGGCTTCGTCATACACGTACAGTCCGTATTCGTCGCAGAGTTCATAGAAACGGCGGTCCTGCGGATAGTGGCAGAGACGCACACTGTTTAAATTGTGCTGTTTTATCAGCTCAAAGTCACGGCGCATCAGTTCCTCGGTTATGTAATGGCCTGTTTCGGGATTGTGTTCGTGGATGTTGACGCCTTTAAGTTTAAGCGGTTGACCGTTGATAAACAGGCAGACATAGGGTTGGCCGTTGACCGCTTTTTGTTCGGTTGGTTTGATTTCAATACGGCGGAAACCGACATTGAAGGGGACGATTTCCACAAACTTGTCACCATCTTTGATATACATCAACAGCTTGTAGAGGTCAGGGCGTTCGGAACTCCATGTCTTTACGCCGGGTATATCGACCGTCATTTTCTCGAAACAAGGAACCGTCTGGTTGGCATTTAAGGCCGCATGTATTTCAGATTCTGCAATTACCTTATCTGTTTTCGTGTCGGTCAACTTATACCCGATAGTGTAACTTTTGGATTGTTCCGAGGAGTTGTTGCGTACATCCATCGACAATCGGAAAATACCGTTCTTATACGTGTCGTCGAGCGTCGATGTGATGCGGAAATCCCTTATTGCCACTTTGGGCTGTGAGTAGAGAAATACATCACGTTCAATGCCGCTGATACGCCAGAAGTCCTGGCATTCGAGGTAGGTTCCCGTGCTCCAGCGGAAAATTTTCAGTGTCAGCACGTTTTTGCCGGGTTTCACATACCGGTTTATTAAGAATTCGGCAGGATTCTTTGAATCTTCGCTATATCCGACTTCTTGGCCGTTGAGATAGACATACACACCTGATTTTGCTCCTGCCAGATGCAGATAAATATCCCTATCGTCCCAATCGGCAGGGATGTCGATGTCACGGCGATATACGCCTACCGGGGTTGCCTCTGGTAGGACGGGCGGTTGCGGATTACGGGCTTTGAATTCGTAGCCGTGATTGGTGTAAATGGCTACTCCGTGCCCTTGCAGTTCCCAGTTGCCCGGAACCTGGATATCATGCCATGCATCCGTGTCAGTATTTGGATCGGTGATGCGGTCGGGCAGATTTTTATAGGAATCCACATAGTAAAACTTCCATGTCCCGTTCAGTGACCGATAGTATCTGCTTTGTTCGAATTTGCCGGTCAGAGCGTCGTTCATGTTATCATAGGTCATAAACGAGGAACGTGGATACTCCTTGTTGACGGCTACAACCTGCACATCTTGCCAATAAGGTTTTATCGTATTATCAGCCAAGAGGTCGGTTGCCATTAAGGAAAGGGTTCCTGCAACAATGTTTTTGGTTAAAAGGGAGTTTAATCGAATTTTCATGCTTCCAATATTGGTTTTGTATTCATTATATAGTCTTTAGCCTCACGGATAAGACTCGGTTCCGAGGATTGGGGATTCGGGGTTAAAATGCTTTGGCTCATGCCAGTCCCATTCCCGGAGAAAATCAAGGAGGTGTGTCAAAATTTTGAATTTTGACACACTCCCTGGCATTTTTCGTGCAAAAATAGCGATATTCTGGGTTATTTTGCAAAAGCGTGACGGTAGCCTTGCACCTTGTTCCAGCTTCCACGGGTGAAATCAGGGACTTCGACCGGTGCCGAATTGTTTTCGATTGACAGACGGGTGAGTTCTGCCATACAGCACCATTCTGCAAGGTCATAAACATCCATATCCAAGGGGAGGCCATTGCGCAGGCAGTAGACCAGTCGGTAGTCCATTATAAAGTCCATGCCGCCATGTCCGCCTACTTTTTTGGCGGTTTCCTCCAATTCCACATGGATGGGGTGTTTGTACTTTTCCATCAGGGCTTGTTTCACTTCGGCAGGAACGGAACCATGTGCGTTCAAATCTTCGTGGTCAGGCATGTCGTCGGATTCCACTTGTGAAGGACGCAGGCAATATTCCTGAACCGGATATTTGCTCGCATAACCGTCGGTCCCTACTATTTGGTACATGCGGCTGTAGGGGCGCGGAGTCATGACGTTGTGCTGTATCAGCATAGTCTTGCCGTTTTCTGTGCGGATCAAAGTCGAAGTCTGGTCGCCGTTTTGGAAGTCTGTTACTTCTTCACCTGTCTGCTTTTTGATATATGCCGGGCCGTTTACAGCTTTTGTATCCATTGACACAAGGGTTTTCATGCGGTCTCCACGATGGATGTCGAGTAATTGGCAAGCCGGGCCCATGCCGTGGGTTGCGTAGATGTCACCACGGTGTTTTTGGTTGTAATCCATACGCCAGTTGTTCCAGTATGCGCCCCAAAAATCTTCCAGATTGTGGATGTAGGAACCTTCGACATGAAGCACTTCTCCGAATATGCCTTGTTGTGCCATATTCAGGGATGTCAGTTCAAAGAAGTCATACACGCAGTTTTCCAGTTGCATGCAGTGTTTGCGGGTTCTTTCCGAAGTGTCGACAAGTTTCCAGATTTCGTCGAGCGTCATAGCCGCAGGGACTTCTATGGCCACATGCTTTCCATGTTCCATTGCATAGACTCCCATTTCAGCATGGTGCTTCCAGTCGGTTATGATATATACGAGGTCGATATCATCCCGTTCGCACAGTTGTTTCCATGCGTCTTCCGACCCGCTGTAGGCAGCGGCTTCGGGCATCCCTGCCTTTTTAAGGATTTCTTGTGATTTTTCCACGCGTTCGGGGAGAAGGTCGCACAGGGCTACGACTTTGGTTCCCGGAATCTGTGTCCATCGCGACACTGCACCGGGGCCACGCATGCCTAACCCGACGAACCCGACACGAACGGTATCGATTTTAGGTGTGACGAGTTGGATTACATCCTCCTGACCGGCAGGGCGGGCAGGGATTTCCACTTTGATAGGGGCAAATGCTTCTTGCTCTTTTTGCTGTGAGGTGCAGCCGGTGTGGCAGGCTAGCAAGATACCGAGCGATGCGACTGTGAATAACTTTTTCATCATGGTTTTGTATTTTTGATTTGAGGGTTGTTTGCCGTTTCCCGTTTGGTTTGCCAAAAGTAGTAATTAATTCAATGATGCATGTATAGAGAGGCCGGTTTTGTCCTGTTTTGTATCACGTATGTCAAAAGTCAAGATAGGGATTTCAGAGGTGGCCGCATGATTTGCTTGAAGAAACCTGTGTGGTTTTTATCTATAGCAGCATCGAAAATCAGTGCAAATCTCATTTGGTATTATCCATTTTATCTGTATGGCTTTTGGCATTGGAATTTATAGCTTTGATGGTTTCAAGATATGCCCGTTCTACCGGTGACAGTTCGCGTACTTGGAATATACGATATTCTCGTTCTGCCTTATCCATGGCTTGTTTATGGCTTATGGAACCTGGATGGTTGAGTAATGCTTCCCCTGTGGATGAAAGAATGTTGTCAAGTTGTGTTACATAGTCGCTCATATACATAGGTCGGCGACGCATAGCTTGTATTCACGTGACACCTGCCTATTACCCTCTTGGCGAACTTGTCGGAATCTCCGACAGGTTGCAGGCTCTTCCAATTCCCGTTCATCATATATGTGTTGGATGTGTTCAACCACATTACTTCTTGAAGTCTGATACAATTCAGCCATCGGCTGCTGCGACAACCATACTGTATCTCCAGTAAACTTGACCTCAATGCGGGTTTCTCCATTCTCGCCTTGATATATTATTATTTGATTATTCTCATTCATGCTTGTCATTTCCGGCTAAAAATAGTGATACTCATACAATCAAGTTTTAGTTGTACTGCCTAGTTGGCATTTCGAATATAGATACTTAAACCACAAAGCTAATAATTTTTTGTGATTCCGTAGTTGTATAAATGTTTAATTCGATGGCGTATTCTATCCGATTCTCGTTCAAAACTAGATAATCAGAATAAATTACAGCTATCGAGATGATGTTATCTGGTTTTCATAACGGGAAAAGTGTCGGCGCATGCCTGACTGCTTTTTATTGCGAGCCTGCATGCGCCGACATAGGGGTGTTTTATGTGGGTGGCTTTTACCTGACGGCTACTTTGTGGGTTGTGCCGTTGATGGTTACCAGGTAAAGCCCTGCCGGGAGATTTGTGTAGGATTCTTCCCCGGTAGATGTATGTCGGTGGATGATGCATCCACTGTGTGACTGGAGTTCAGACGTGTGCTCTTCCGATCTCCTGTCAGCCCGCTGATTTTAATCCCGGATGCATTAGTGGTGATGCTATAGGGGGTGGCCGTGGCGGAACCGATGGTTTCTATTGATGAAACCTGGGCGATTGTGCCGAATTCGTTCCATTGCCCGGCAGCCTTATAGGCTTCGATACTTTCGGAAGGGACGGTAAGGGTGCAGTTTGCCACATCGGTCTTGTAGAACGCATATGAGCCTAGGACGGGTGGGGTAATCGCTTTTACTGTCATATGTTTCAAAGAGGGGAGCATGGAGAATGCCTCTTGGCCGATAGTGCTGATGTTGGAGCCGAGCGTGACGGAGGCGAGTTTGGCGCAACTGTTGAATGCATGATCGTCAAGCGAGGTTACCGATTCCGGCACATCGACGGTTTCGAGCGAATTGCATTCGAAAAACACGTTCCATTCAATGGTTTCGAGTTTTTCGTTCCATATTATTTCCTTGAGTGAGGTGCAGTCAAAAAACGCACCGTTTTTGATAGTGGCAGTTGCTTCTCCCAGGGTTACTTTTTCAAGCCCCGTGCAGTAATAGAACATCTGGGTGCTTATCTGCGAATAGGTGTCGGGGATTACTACCTCTTTCAGGGCAGAGCAACGGTTGAAAGCCTTGTTGCCGAACCACGGCTCCTGCAAAGGGAGATGCAGGGTTGTCATTTCATCACATTCGGAAAAAGCATTGAAACCTATTGAAGTCAGTTCTGTGAGCCCGCTGAGGTCGAGGGTCTCAATCGCGGTGGCTTCGAATGCGTAGTTGCCGATTTCGGAAAGGGTTGGATTGAATGTGATTTCTTTTAATGTCACACAGCCCGAAAACGCACTGGCACCGATGGTTGTGAGGGGGGCGGGAAGCACTACCGATGCCAGGGAGTTGCACATATAGAAGGTCTCTTCGCCTATGGAGGTTATTTTGTCGCCAAGATTTACAGCTGACAGGTTTTTGCAGCTGTTGAACACTCCGTCGGGAAGTTCGGTAACCGAGGTGTGTTCGAGATTGACTGATGAAAGGGATTCGCAATTATAGAAGCACGATGTCCCGATTGCAGCCAAGGCATTTGGAAGTGTGATTGATTGCAGGGCTGTGCATGTGGAGAATGCCGCATTGCCAAGGTTGGTAAGTGTGGATGGAAAGGTTGCAGACGTCAGGTTGTTGCAGTCCATGAACGCACCGCGTCCGATGGAGGTAAGTCCTTCGTTGAATATTATGGATTCGACGGCCGAATTTTGAAAAGCATATGCCCCTATGGCTTCCACGTTTTTAAGCACCTCATCGTCGGCAAGGTTTATTTCGGATTCGGTCCCGGTCCATTTTTCAATAGTCTTGCCGTCGGCACTCAACGTGTAGGATGTCGACGGTATTGCGGCTGAGGCAAAGAATGTGATGCCAAATGCCATCATGGCTGCGAGGGTGGAAGCTTTTTTCATAAGTTTGGCGGTTAAGCAGTTAAATAGCGGGTTGTGCTGTGGGATTATTAATTCGATTGCGAATATACGCTATTGACTGTAACCTGATATTAATCCAGATTAAGAAATTGGCTGTTTTACGTCGATTTCCCTGAAAAATGAGTTGATGTCGGCTCTTGAGCCGAAAGCTTTGAGTGGAATGATAAGTTCGGTTGCGCCGGCTTTGCGTCGGCTGGTTTTATCCATATGGCATACCACTACATAATTACCCTCGATATGTATGCTTGTAATGTCGTGTTTGGCGATGGTCCGTGCGGGTGGAATCCTTGTCGCGGTTGCCACGATGTCGTTGTCAGTTGTTTCAGCCTCTTCGTTTTTTGGCAGTTGTAAATATTCGATTATTATATCCCCGCTGTCGGATAGATGTATGCTGTGCGGGAAGATTCCGTTAACGGACTCCGGGCGGGAAGCGATTGCAAACCAGGCAAACATTGCTGCCGTGGGTGCAAGTATGAAAATCACTGCAAGCGCTACCACAAGCCATCGCCAGTCGGCAGTACCGAGAGCCAGGAACGTGGCCACGGGGATTGCCGCACACCACCAATAGCGCACGGCGATACGTGTGAAATATCGTCGTGCCGAGACTGACGGGCTGATGGTGAATTCCGATGTAACCTGGTTGGCCATTACCTGATGTTCTATATGCCGGTTTGTTCCTGATTACTTCGCTACTTACCAGCGGCCTGAACTATGCGACTTCCTGTACCGCGATGCAAACGGTGATGGAAAGCCCGACACAGATGACCGTGTGGAGATTGGCTACGGAACACTTCCCGGCATTACCCTACGGTGCCAATCTCGGACTTGCATTTGAACGGTTGAATGTGGCTTACATTAAATTTATTGAACATCCCACCATTTAATAAAATCGGTTGAATTGCCGTCAACTGCGTTGACAAATTCCGTAGAAACGATTTTGGTTGACATACGGTTGACGGAAATAAAAAAAGGGAATCCTAAACATTCGAATGCCAAATGCTTAGGATTCCCTAAAGTGTCCGAAATGAGACTCGAACTCACACGACCAAACGGTCACTACCCCCTCAAAGTAGCGCGTCTACCAATTCCGCCATCCGGACAATCCAAATCATGCTTTATGTTATATCCGTTTTAGTTGCCATATCCATTTCGGATAGGGACTTAACAGACTTGCAATGACCTTGCAGGTGAGATTCGTGGTAAAAATGATTCAGAGCGAAAAACGGGACTCGAACCCGCGACCCCGACCTTGGCAAGGTCGTGCTCTACCAACTGAGCTATTTTCGCATTATTTTCGATTTACAAACGCCGTTGTGCCTCGCTTGGTACCCCGTTTTGTCGTTTGCGTTGCAAAGGTAGGCATTATTTTTGAATTGGCAAGCGTTTTGGAAGAAAATTTTCACAAAAAATGCTTTCAGTCCCGTTTTGGGGGATTTTTGGGTCTTACAAAAGTGTTTTATTTGGTTATTTCGGAGGTAAATCCATATCTTTGCGGGGTAGGTAGCTGGCAACAGTAAAATGTGTTCATGTCAGATACCTGTCATTAACAGACCTTAAAATAATCCCATTACTAACAACCTTAACAGTCGATCACAATGGCTAAAGTAAAACCTTTCAGAGGAATCCGTCCGCCGAAAGAATTTATCGAAGAGGTGGCGTCGCGCCCCTATGATGTGTTAAACTCCGAAGAGGCCCGTGCGGAGGCCGAAGGTAACCCCAAGTCGTTATATCATATAATAAAGCCGGAAATCGATTTCGAACCCGGAACCGACGAGCATGACCCTAAGGTTTATGACAAGGCTGTGGAGAATTTCCGTTCGTTCCGTGAAAAGGGATGGCTGGTGCAAGACGATTGCGACCATTATTATATATACGCGCAGACAATGGACGGGCGTACCCAGTATGGTATTGTAATTGCTGCCAATGTTCACGATTATGTGAATGGTGTGATTAAAAAGCATGAGCTTACCCGCCGCGACAAGGAAGATGACCGCATGAAGCATGTGCGCATCAATAATGCAAATATCGAACCTGTGTTTTTTGCCTTTCCCGATAACGAGCGCCTGGAAGAGATTATCCGCACTGTTGCAGCCGGTACGCCTGAATATGACTTCACTGCACCCGACGGGTTCGGGCATCATTTCTGGGTGATTGACGATGACGCTATGACGGCTGTCATTACCGAGGAATTCGCCAAGATGCCTCATCTGTATATCGCCGACGGCCATCATCGCTGCGCCTCCGCCGCCCGGGTGGGCAAAATGCGCCGGGAGCAAAACCCTGGCTACACCGGCCAGGAGGAATTTAACTATTTCCTGGCGGTTATCTTCCCGGACGAGCAGCTGCATATCATGGATTACAACCGCGTAGTAAAAGACCTGAAGGGTTACAATAAAGAGACCTTTTTGGAGAAGATTTCCCAGGGGTTCCTGGTGGAGAAAGCCCCGGAAGCGCCTTACCGCCCTGAAGGAAAGGGGCAGTTCGGCATGTTTCTGGACGGGGAATGGTATCGCCTGACAGCCAGGCCCTCCATATTGTCCGGGGATGCCGTGGACGGACTGGATGTTTCCCTGCTGCAGAATCATCTCCTGGGTCCCATCCTGGGCATAGAAGATCCAAAGACAGATAAGCGCATTGATTTTGTGGGGGGCATCCGGGGACTGGAGGAACTGGAGCGCAGAGTCCGGAGGGAACAGGGCGCCTATATGGGGGAAGAGGCCCACACCCGGGAGGGGAAGGGATTGGCTGTGGCATTTTCCCTGTATCCCACCTCCATGGAGGAACTTTTCGCCGTAGCGGACGCAGGAAGGCTGATGCCGCCCAAATCCACCTGGTTTGAACCCAAGCTGCGCAGCGGCCTGTTTCTGCACGCCCTGGACTGAAAGGCCCATGGCGGTATTTTTCTGAAAGAACCGGGGGCTCCAGGAAGGTTCCGGGAGGAGCAGACCGGTACAGGGAAGCGGAAGAAGCAGAGGCCGGATCTTCGAAGGCAAAGAAACAGATACATGCACATGAAATACTAACAGGAAGGAAAGGACAAAAAGCATGAACAAAAAACTGTATGGACTGATGAACTGGGCGGGAATCGAGGAGATTGTCTATTCGGAATCCGATAATCCCCACGAGTTGCTTGGCCCCCACAAATCCGGGCGGCAGACAGTGGTGCAGGCCTATTTCCCCGGGGCGGAGGCTGCCTCCATCGTATTTGAGAAGGACGGCGAGACCGTGGAGATGGAACTGGCAGATGAGGAGGGATTCTTTGCGGCTTTTGTGTCCGGCAGGGAAAACGCCCTTCCCGCCTACCATTACCTGGTCCGGGGAAAAGACGGAAATGAGTATGTGAGAGGGGAAGCCTACCGCTTTGCCCCCCAGATTACCCAGAAAGACACGGAGAAATTCAAAAACGGAATCCACTATACCGTGTATGAGAAACTGGGTGCGCATCCCATGGTAATCGACGGGATTTCGGGGACCTATTTTGCGGTGTGGGCGCCCAATGTGCTGCGGGCCAGTGTGGTGGGAGATTTCAACAACTGGGACGGAAGAGCCCATCAGATGCGGCGGCTCTGGGATTCCGGCATCTTTGAACTGTTCCTTCCGGACGCAAAACCTGGGGACAATTACAAATTTGAACTGAAACTGAAGGGCGGGCTGACCTATCTGAAGGCGGACCCTTACGGAAATGCCGCCCAGAAGCGCCCGGAGACTGCGTCTGTGGTTGCGGACCTGAATTCCTTCCGATGGGAAGACGAAAAATTCCTCAAGGGACGGGAGGCTTTCCAGACAGGAAATGTGCCTGTGAGCATATACGAACTCTATCTTGGCTCCGTTGTACGGGAGGACAAGGAAGTTTATCCCAATTACCGTGAAATTGCAGCGCGGCTGATTCCCTATATCAAGGAAATGGGATATACCCATGTGGAACTGATGCCCGTGATGGAGCATCCCCTGGACG